>Ga0209286_1000350_pt1 | contig 12356 bp, 6 predicted proteins | sample PPLLak1March2015_2_FD_187250 | JGI IMG/M metagenome (GOLD analysis project Ga0209286, IMG submission 187250) | Freshwater sediment microbial communities from Prairie Pothole Lake near Jamestown, North Dakota, USA - PPLs Lake P8 Core (3) Depth... | ecosystem: Environmental > Aquatic > Freshwater >...
GTGGTACGGCGGTCGCTCGCCGGGTTGTGCAGTACGCCCTGGCGCACGCGGTAGCTGGAGACGATTTCCGAGCGGAAGACATCCGCATCGACCGGCAGCGACAGTTCGCGCGCGAGGCCCTGATGGTCGAGGATGAAAGTCTGGCCCGGCAGATGCGGCATCTCGTCGACGCCGGCCAGATAGCGTTCGAGGAAGTCCTGGATGCGGCGGTCGGGCGGGCTCATATAGCCGGACAGCAGCCAGTTCTTGGCGCGGTAGGCCATTAGCAGGTCGTGCGCGACGTCCATGAATTCGTCGCTTTCCTCACCTCGCACCGTGTTTTGGCCGGACGAGGCCAGCTTGAGGTTGATGTACAGGCGCAGGTTGTCCTGCTCGCGCCGGGCTTCGGTCATGCGATGGTTACTGTCGGTTCTGTTCATGCCTGTTTCCTGAATGCCGGGTATGTCATCCCGAATCAAATACGCACGCCGACCTGCCGCGCTCCATGGTGCCAATGCTAATGATAAACGCTCACGCCTGAGCGGGTCATGCGTGCAGGCGACGACGCTTAGATGCTAATCGATGCACACCGTCGTCTGCAGCGGCTTGGTGTCGCGGCCGATCGGCACTGGCTGCACCCGCCAGATATCCCGGCAGTACTCGCGGATGCTGCGATCCGAGGAAAACTTGCCGCTCCGCGCGGTGTTCAGGATGCTCATTCGCGTCCAGTGCTCGACATCCTTGTATGCCTCGTCGACCGCGGTCTGGCAATCGTAATAGCTCTGAAAATCGGCGCACAGCATGTAGGGATCGTGATTCAGCAGGTTTTCCACCAATGGCCGGAACAATGCCCCGTCGCCGCGCGAAAAAAAGCCGTTGCGGATCAGGTCGATCGCTGCGCGCAAATCGGGATTGGCGTGGTAATACTGCATCGGGTTGTAGCCTTCGCGCTTGCGTCGAGCCACCTCCTCGGCAGTGAGCCCGAACAGGAAGAAATTCTCGGCGCCGGCCTCCTCGCGGATCTCGATGTTGGCCCCGTCCAGGGTGCCGATGGTGAGCGCGCCGTTCATCATGAACTTCATGTTGCCGGTACCGGAAGCCTCCTTGCCCGCAGTCGAAACCTGCTCCGACAAATCGGCGGCGGCGTAGAGCGCTTGGCCGGTACGCACGTTGAAGTTGGGCACGAAAACCACCCGCATACGCCCTTTCACTACCGGATCGCGGTTGATCACGTCGGCGATCGCCGTCACGAGCCGGATCATCAGCTTGGCCATGTAATAGCCCGGCGCGGTCTTGCCGCCGAAGATGAAGGTTCGCGGCGCGACGTCGAGCGAGGGATCGGTGCGCAGGCGGTGATAACGCGCGACGATGTGAAGCGCGTTGAGATGCTGGCGCTTGTATTCGTGAATGCGCTTGACCTGCACATCGAACAGGGTGTCCGGGTCGAGGGCGATGCCGGTAACGCGACGCACGTAGTCGGCGTAACGCGCCTTGTTGGCGCGCTTGATGTCGCGCCATTCGGCACGGAAGTCCTGGTCCGCGGCCAGCGATTCGAGCTCTCGCAGGCGTGAAAGGTCGGTCAGCCAGCCCTCGCCGAGCCGCCGGGTCAACAGGGCGGCGAGGCGCGGGTTGGCCAGGGCGATCCAGCGGCGCGGCGTAACCCCATTGGTCTTGTTGAGAAACTTCTCCGGCATGAAAGCATGGAAATCGGCCAGCACGTCCTGCTTCAGCAGTTCGGTATGCAGCGCCGCCACGCCGTTGATCGCATGGCTCCCTACACACGCGAGATGGGCCATGCGAACGTGGCGCTCGCCGTCCTCGTTGATCAGCGACAGCCGCGAGACCGTGGCGGTGTCGCCGAGGCAGGCCCAGCGCACATTGTCGAGAAAGCCGGCATTGATGCTGTAGATGATTTCGAGATGGCGCGGCAGCAGTCGGGCGAACAGGCTGAGCGGCCACTGCTCCAGCGCCTCGGGCAGCAGGGTGTGATTGGTGTAGGAAAAGGTGCGGCGCGTCACTTCCCAGGCGGTCGTCCACGCCATGCCGTGCTCGTCGACGAGCAGTCTCATCAGCTCGGGCACCGCGATGGCCGGGTGGGTATCGTTGAGCTGCACTGCGAACTTCTCGTGAAAGCGGGTCAGTGAGATCCCCTGCACGCGCATGATGCGCAACATGTCCTGCAGCGAGCAGGAAACGAAGAAGTACTGCTGCGCGAGCCGCAGTTCCTTGCCCTGGATCTGCTCGTCGTTCGGGTACAGCACCTTGGTGAGGTTTTCAGATTCGATCTTGCGCTGTACCGCACCCCAGTAGTCGCCACGGTTGAAGTTTGAAAGGTCGAACGACTCCACCGCCTCGGCGCACCACAGGCGCAGCGTATTCGCGGTGTGGTTGCGATAGCCGAGGATGGGGGTGTCGTAGGGCACGCCCAGCACGCTGCGACCGGGTACCCAGCGAACATGCTCGCGGCCGTGGGCATCCTCGACACACTCGGTATGCCCGCCAAGCTTCACCTCCACTGCCCATTCGGGACGCACGATTTCCCATGGGTTGCCGCGGCGCAGCCAGGTGTCGGTCTTTTCCACCTGCCAGCCATCGATGATGTCCTGGGCGAAGATGCCGTGCTCATAGCGGATGCCGTAACCCAGGCTGGGAATTTCCAGGGTCGCCAGCGAGTCGAGGAAACAGGCTGCAAGCCTGCCCAGGCCGCCGTTTCCCAGTCCTGGCTCGACTTCCTGCTCGAGCAGCGCCTCGTAGTTCAGGCCCAATTCGGTGACTGCCTCACGTACCGGCTTCTCGATGTCGAGGTTGAGGATATTGTTGCCGAGGTGTGGCCCGAGCAAATACTCGGCCGAAAGGTAGACCACCGTGCGCGATCCCTGGCGCATGTAGGTTTCGGCCGTATCCACCCAGCGCGCAAGCAGCCGGTCACGCACCGTATAGGCGAGTGCCAGGTAGTAGTCGTGATGGCTCGCCAGCCCGGGGAACTTGCCGAGCTCGAAAAACAGGTTGTCGAGAAAGGCGCGCTGCAGGCACTCCTTGCTCAGGCCGGTGCGGCTTGTTTCCGACCTGAAGCGTTTTTCCAGTTCTACCGGGGTGTTCATAGAGTCGCCAATCGTTAATTGCTTAAGCCCTGCAATCCGGATGCCAGCTCTGAAAAATAGCTGATCTCTCCTGCAAGCCCTTGAACAGGGCGGCTTGTGATCTGAATTGCAGTCAGGTGATTGGGTGTCTGCACCAAGGCAAGGCTACGCTGCACCAATTTGTCGCAGCAATGCACAGGAGTCTCCCTGCAAATCCCTATTGCTGTGTTGAACCTAAAAACCGCAGTTGACCGCTCAGCGCCTCAATGAAAGCCGAATGAATACTGTGTTTTATGCCTTCGTTCACATTCACCTTTTGGGTGACACCGCTACGCAACCGCCGGCACGCTTGGTCGCGCGCCTGCCTTTGTCGCGCCTCGTTGCAGGCCCCGGCCTGCCGCCTCGTTGCTTCGCGGCAGACACGCGCCCAAACGCACCATCGGGCGCGTCCAACTGCGGTTTCTAGGTTGAAACCAGTTGGTCTGTCCCTTGCTTATGAAGGGTCAGCGAATATCCGCATCCCGAACAGGAGACAACATGCACAAGCTGGTGTTGCTGCGCCACGGTGAAAGCCTGTGGAACCTCGAGAATCGCTTCACCGGATGGACCGATGCAGACCTGTCGGAAACAGGGCGTCTCGAGGCCATGAGAGCAGGCCGCCTGCTGCGTGACCAGGGCATCGTGTTCGATGGCGCCTACGTCTCCGTCCTCAAACGCGCGATACACACCCTGTGGCTGATGAAGGAAGCGATGGATCAGGTCTGGCTGCCGGAGATCAAGGACTGGCGGCTGAACGAACGACACTATGGCGCACTGCAGGGACTGAACAAGAGCGAAATCGCCGAGCATTATGGAGAGGAACAGGTACACAGCTGGCGTCGCAGCTTTGCGGTCCGCCCGCCCGCGCTCAACGCGTCGGATCCGCGCCATCCGCGTTTCGACCGGCGCTACTGCAATCTGCCTGTCGAGCGCCTGCCGGCCGCCGAGTCACTGGCCGACACCATGCTGCGCGTGCTGGAGCTGTGGCACCAGGCCATCCTGCCTGAACTGCAGGCCGGAAAAACCCTGGTCATTGCCGCCCACGGCAACAGCCTGCGTGCATTGGTGAAGTACCTCGACGGGATTTCAGATACGGATATTGCCGATCTGGTGATTCCGACCGGCACCCCGCTGGTTTACGAATTCGACGACGGGCTCAACGTCCTTGCCCGCTATTACCTTGGCCAGAGCGGCGGTGAACGCGAGGCTGCCTGAAGGAAAGCGATAAGCCGCCTGCCGGTCCCTGATTTCTAGCGGCACAGGACGCGGCACTTTTCCTGCCTGTTTTTCCAGCCAGGCGTTTCTTTGTTCCGGGGCCGGGGCGCCGCAAATCCTGCCCCTCCCCCGCAAACGAAAGCTCTGCCTACTTCGAGCCCTTGGGGCGTCCGGTCTTGATGACCTCGAGTCGCTTGATCGTCGCAAGCAGGCCGCTGTCGCTGAGCTTGGCCAGATTGGCGATCGCCGCGCGCAGGATCTCGCTCTTCTTCGCCGGCACGCCGGTAGCCAGGCAACGCTTTTTCAGCGCTGCGATCACCGCGTATTCGTTTTCCGGCATGGTGAAGCTGTCACGCACCAGCTTGGGCTTCTTGACCTTGCCGGGCTTGGCCGGGGCGGCTTTCTTGGCGGTATCCGGCGCCTTCTTGGCGGCGGCAGCCGCCTTCTTCGCCGCTTCGGGCTTTTTCGCGGGTGCGGGTTTCTTGGCTACCGCTACGGGTGCGGCGGTTTTGGCGGCAGGTTTGGTCGGGGTCCGTGAAGCCGGGCGTTTTGCGACAGGCTTTTCAGGCGCAGCGACCAATGGCCGGGGTGCGCTGGGCTTGCGTGCAGTTTTTGCCGCCGGCTTGGCGGCCGGCGCCGCAGCGGGTTTAGCCGTCTCCACGGTTGCCGCGGGTTTTTCAGCTGCCGTTGCAGTGGGGTTGTTGGTTTCGCCGTTCATGCCGAGCTCCAGTCGTTGTCGTTAGAAACAGGATATACAGTTTATACAATTATCAGTCCGGATCAAGGCTCGCCGGAATGTGCTATCTGTAAAGAAAGCTTCATCTTTCTGACATAGCCTTCTGAAATGACGGAAAAAACCCGCATTCTCGACTCCCTCAACGAGCGTACCCTGCTGCTCCCCAGCCTGGTCAACATGGCGCTGGCCGCCAACGACCGCGTCAAATACCGCTTCACCCTGCTGCAAACCGCGCAGTCCCATGCCGAGCGGCCCGAGGCGCCGTCCACCCGCCTGCGCTCGGAGCGCATGGCGGCCGGGGTGCAGGACGGCCGCCTGGATGAAGTCGTCGACGCTTCGCTGAAAGTCGATGGCGGACGTTACCGTATTCCGATGTCACCTGCCATCGTGCGCGAGGCGCTGGCCGATGTCGCCGAAATGCTCGAGCCGCTGCGCACTGCCGAGGTGGCGGATGCCGGGGATTATGCCCAGCGCCTGCAGGCGTTCGCGCTGCCCGAGATCCGCAACGACGAACTCGCCGCCGAGACCATCCGCGCCCTCACCTCGGGCGATCGCGCCAGCGGCGACAGCCTGCACCTGCTGGTGATGGACATGCACCGCGCGCTCAATGCGCTGCAGGCGAGCCTCGCCGGCGAGACCCTCGACGGCTGCCGCGCCTATGGCATCCGCGACACGGACCGGCCGCTGATCGCCGCCTTCATGGCTGGCGTCAACCGTACCGCGCCGCTCAAGTTCGATCACCCCGGGCTGTCCGCCACCGCGACCCGGGTCGGCGACAAGCTGGTGCTGCAGAACGACATCGGCACCACCGACGCCCACGTGCTGGTGGTGCACGTCGTCGGCCGCAGCGTGACCGTGACCTACACCGACGTTCACCTGCCGCGTCTGCTGTTCTTCCAGAGCCTGTTCGAGGACCGCGACGTGAAGTGGGACGACACCCGCTCGCGCAAGGATTCGGGCATGGAGGACGGTGTCTATCACCTTTGCGTCGGCAGCCACGCTGCGCGCAACGGCGCCCAGTTGCGCGCCTACCTCGAGCACCTCGGCTCGCGCCTGGTGTTCCTCATCGACTGGAACCGCGCGCGCAAGCGCCTGCGCCTGTTCGTCCCGCGCAATGCCGCGGTCGGCCTGCTGAAGTGGGCCGCCGAGCGCGACATCGGCCACATGGCCTGGCTCAAGGCCGGCGGCGAACAGCTGGTGTTCGACGCCATGAGCTTCGCCTTCGGCGGCCAGCTCAAGCCGGGTGACCGCCTGGATACCCTGCTGAGCGAGGATCGCGCGCTGCAGTTCCTGCGCTTCAACCTGGTACAGAGTTACGACGGCCTCAGCCACGGTCGCCCGATCTCGCTCATCGCGGACGAGATCCGCACCGAGCTCGCGTCGCAGGTCCGCTCCAGCGAGGATGCCCTGCTCGACACCGCGCTCGAGCACGCCGGACTCATCGTCGAACTGGCCGATACCGTGCGCAGCACGCTGGCCGCCGCCCAGGGCGGCCGTCTGCATGAGGTGGCGGCGATGGCCGAGCGCGCCAAAACCTGGGAGACCGCCGCCGACCGGGAACTCAACAACGCGCGTGGCGCGGTGCAGGAAGGCGAGCATTTCATCATCGACCTGATGAGCGCAGCCGACGACATTGCCGACGACCTGGAGGAGGCGGTGTTCCACATCACCCTCTCGCCGCAGGCGCCCGACGCCTCGATCGTCGCCCTGTGCAAGCTGGTCGAGCATGTCGCCAACGCCAGCCGCGAACTGGTCAAGGCACTCGCCGCATCGCGCCATGCCGGGCGCGGCGTGCCGCGCGAGGACATGGACGACTTCCTGCAGGCGGTGCACGCGATCCGCACCATGGAACACGCCAGCGACCTCGCCGAGCGCGAGGTGAAACGTACCCTGGCGACCGATCCGCGACCCTTCGCCGAGGTGTTCGGCATCGTCGAGGCGGCGCGCAACCTCGAGGAGGCGGCGGACGGCCTGATGCACGTCGCGCTGCTGCTGCGCGATCACGTGATGGGCAAGGTGATCCATGCCTAGGACGAAATCCCGCGCCCCCGCCCTGCCCGTCTACGACCTCAGCGGCCGCGACGGCGTGCCGGACGCGCAGCTTTGCGGATTCAAGGCGCACAACCTGATGCGCATGGCGGTGATGGGCCTGCCGGTGCCTCAGGGATTCGTGCTCGGCACCGAGTGGTGCAAGGCATTGCAGCAGGGAGACGCGGCAAAAGCGCACCTTCCTGCAGTCCTGCAATCCGGCATCCGCAGCCTCGAGCGCTATACCGGCCTCGGCTTTGGCAGCGCGCGCCGCCCGCTGCTGGTGTCGGTGCGCTCCGGCGCGCCACTGTCGATGCCGGGGATGATGGACACCGTGCTCAACATCGGCCTCAACGAGACCTCGCTCGCAGGACTGCTGCGTCTCACCGGCGACCATCGCCTGGTGTGGGACTCCTACTCTCGCCTGATCCAGGCCTTCGCCGAGATCGTCGCCGCCGCGCCGGCCCGGCCATTCGAGGCGGAGCTCGAAACCGCTCTGCGCCAGGCTGGCGTCGAATCGGCTCGCCAGCTCGATTTCCGTTCCCTGCGCGAGCTCGCCCGCACCTATCTTGCCTTGTATCGCGAGCATACCGGCCATGATTTCCCGCAGGACCCGCACGAGCAGCTGCATGCCGCCTCGCAGGCGGTGTTCGGTTCCTGGATGTCGGACAAGGCAATCGAGTACCGCCGGCTCAACGCGCTGCCGGATGACATGGGCACCGCGGTGACCGTCCAGCGCATGGTGTTCGGCAACGCCGGCGGCAATTCCGGCGCCGGCGTCGGCTTCACCCGCGATCCCTCGAGCGGGGAAAACCGCCTCTACATCGACTGGCTGGCGCAGGCCCAGGGTGAGGACATCGTCTCCGGCCGCCGCCGCGTCAGCGCCGAGGGCGAAGTGCCCGGCTGGCTGATGCAGAAGCTCGCCAGCGTCGGCGAAGCACTGGAACCCTGGTTCCGCGATGCCCAGGAATTCGAGTTCACCGTCGAGAACGGCGAGCTCTTCATGCTTCAGACCCGGACCGCCAAGCGCACCGCGCTGGCTTCGCTGCGGATCGCGGTCGAGCAGGTCGAGAGCGGCCAGCTCAGCCCTGAAGAAGCGCTGGGACGGCTTTCCGCCATCGACATCGAAGCCATCGTTATCCGCCGCGTCGACTCCGCCACCCCGCCGCTCGGTCACGCCATCCCGGCGGGCGCCGGCGTCGCCCAGGGACCGGCCGCGTTCTCGGTCTTGGCGGCGCAGGCCTTCGCTGCGCGCGGCACCCCGGCCATCCTGGTGCGCAATGAAGTCGCCACCGCCGACATCGCCGGCATCGCCGTGGTCGCAGGCGTGCTCACGGCAAGCGGCGGCCGCACCTCGCATGCCGCCGTGGTGGCGCGGCAGATGGGTAAGGTCTGCCTGGTCGGCTGCGCCGAACTGGTGATCGACGAGACAGCCAGGCAGGCCAGGCTGGGGGAAACCGCCATCCACGAAGGTGACGCCCTCTGCCTCGACGGCGAGGCCGGCACCATCTACGCGGATTCACCAGGCATCAGCAGCGAACGGCCCGAGACCTTGCTCGCCCAGGTCGATGCCTGGCGCGCGCAAATCCTGCGGGATCAGTAAGCAGGCATCCACACGCCCGGCGGCGCTTCATCGAGCGGCGCGGGACAGCGCTTTCCATCCTATACCAATAAAAAAACCTCCCGGCCGAAGCCGGGAGGTTTCAAGTCGCGCGCCAGGCTGACTTATTTGAACGCCGGCAGGGCACCATCCTTGGTGCCGATGTAACCGATCGCGGCCTTCTTCTTGTCATCCCACTTGTCGTAGATGGCGTCCAGCACGTCGGCCTTGTCGGCGCCAAGGTACTTGCTGATGTCGCCTTCGCCGGGATGCTGGAAGTTGCTCATGATGTAGGCGTGGCCGAAGTAGTCCGGCACCACGGTCAGGCCGGTGGCCTCCGCCGCCATCGGCACAGAGAGGATACGCGACAGCTTGCGGGTGTCGATGTTGAAGGCCCAGACGTAGTTATTGTTGCGGTTGCCGGTGTCCTCGCCGATGAACAGGGTGCGGGTCGCGTCGTCAAAGCGGATGTTGTCCGGGCCGCAGACCTTGTCCTGCACACAGGCGTTGCCCTCGGCATCCTTGGCGCCGCCCATCCAGCCGCCCTGCAATTCGGGCATCGAGACCAGCTTGGTGCCGACGTAGTGGCTGTCGATCGTGTCGCCTGCCACGTCCTTCTGGTGCTTGGCGGTGCTCATCTCCAGGACCAGGCCGCCCATGTTCTGCGCGATCTGGATGTCTCCCGTGGTATCGGACATGCCCTTCTCGGCGCGCGAGATGACGATGTAGAACTTCTTGTCCTTCTTGTTGTAGGCGATGTACTCCATCTTGGAGAACTCGGTGGTCGCACCCATGAGCGCGGCGTAGCGGCGGGTCTCGAGGAAGGCAGCCGCCTTCTCCATGTTGGGTTTCACACGCAGCCACTCGGTACCCATGTAGGTGGTGACCTTCTTGTAGCTGGCGTCCATCGGGTCGGTCAGCGAGACATCGAACATGTCGCTGAACTTGATGCCGCTGTCGACCATAGCTTCGATCTCGGCATTGCTGGCGTGGCCGAGCTTGATCCACTGCAGGTCGAAGCTGCCGCCGTTGTCCGCGCTGGTCTGGGTGACCTTGGCGGCGTAGATCGTGCCGACGGAGAGGTCCTTGGCCTCGTCGGCGACGAACATGAACAGGCCCGTGTTGGCGCCATCGTCTCCGCCGATGGCGGTGCGGTGGTCGGGTGCCATCTCCTGCATCTCGCGGGCGAAGCGGCCCGGGGCGTAGTGCTTCACTACGCTGGCGACGCCATTTTTGTTGACCTTCACTTCGGGCACCAGGCCGTAGTGGTAGGGGTTGGCCGTGGCGGGGTTGCCGAAGAAGTATTTGCTGAAGCTATTGATGTCGGTGTAGTCGTCGGAGTTGGACGCGCGCGGCAGGCCCTCGCGGGTCTTGGCATCCGGTTCGTACTCTTCGGAGCCGATGTGGGTGTTCCAGCCGGACAGGGTCGAGCCACAGTGGATCCAGCCGCCGTTGACGTCGGCAAAACTGATGGTCTCGTAGTCGACGACCTCGAGCTTGCCGGTGCGCTTGTCCTGGTCGAGCTTGGCGAGACTCATGCTGGCGGGCAGCTTGGACCAGAACTCGGTGATGCCGAGGGCCGCGTAATCGGTACCGTCGTTGGGTGGAAGCGACTTGTATTCGTACTGGGTCACCATGGCCAGGGCGCGGTTCTTCCAGGGGCGCTCGGCGCGCATGCCGGGGATGACCATCAGCGAGGTGCCGTCCGGGGCGTCGGAGGCCATCTGGCCGTCGTTGTCGGTCAGGGGCATGTCGTGCTGGTCGAACAGGCCGCCGACCACCTGGCCGTCGATGATGTCGGTTGTGGCCATCAGCTGGTGGTACTTCAGATCGTAGGTCTTGGTGTACGTGAGGGTCTTGCCGTGCTTGTGCTTGCCGTGCTCGTGCTTGCCATGCTTGTGGTGCTCAAGCTGGTAGGTGACCTTCATCTTGGCCTTGGTGTAGATGTCGGCTTTCTCGTCCGCGGTGGCGGGCGACGGCATGCCGATGAATTCGACCGACTTGATGGCGGGTGCAGCCAGCACGGGTTGGGCCAGGACGCCGGCGCCGAAAACGGACAACAGGGCGATAACGGTGGGTTTGAGCTTCATGGTGCCTCCAGAACATTTCGATGGGTGAAATCCGGGAAACCGGATTTGGAAACATTCTCTGCAGACAAAATGAAGGGATCTTTACCGGACCATGATGTTTTTATGAGTGCCCAAGGATTCGGCTCTGGAAAATCGAATCAGGGATGTCGTCTTACAATAAACGAAATGAAATTGCGTTTATATCCATATGTTAATCAAGGACTTTAGTTTCTCCGCCTGTTCTAGTTGCGGCCACATTGCGCGACATGCCGGGATGCGCGTTTCGGGCCTGGGCCCATGCCCCCCGCTTTCCCTGCGTTTCATGGCAGTGCTCAGTTTGCTGTCTACTCTGGCAGCACCGGCATGGGCTGTCTCACCCGACGGCATCGTGTCCGCCTCGCATCCCGCCGCAGCGGCCGCCGGTGCACGCATGCTGGCCGAGGGCGGCAACGCCATCGATGCCGCCGCCGCGGTGCAGTTCGCGCTCAATGTGGTCGAGCCGCAGTCGTCCGGCATTGGCGGCGGCGGGTTCATGCTGGTGCATCTGGCCAAGGCCGGCGAGACCTTCATCGTCGATTCGCGCGAGCGCGCGCCGGCGGCAGCGAGCGCCGAAATGTTCGCGCCCGACGGCAAGCCGATGCCGTTTCCCCTCGCCTCCACCAGCGGACTCGCAGTCGGTGTCCCGGGCACCCTGCGCGGCATCGACACCGCGCTCACCCGCTGGGGCACGAAAAAGCTGGCGGACACCATGGCGCCGGCGATCGAACTCGCCGAGCGCGGCTTTCGCGTCAACCGCTTCCTCGCCGCCGATATCGTCAACGATCACGGCCGCACCCAGATTCATCCCGAAACCGCCGCGATCTTCCGTCCCGGCGGCGTGCCGCTGGCGGAAGGCGACTGGCTGGTGCAGCCCGACCTCGCCAGAACGCTCAGGCTCATCGCGACCGATGGCCCGGACGCCTTCTATCGCGGCCCGCTGGCCAGGGCGATCGTCGAAGCACAAAGACGTGCACGCAGCGAATTGGGCGAGTCCGGACAGGGGCGGATGACGCTCGCCGACCTGGAAAAATATCAGGTGATGATCCGCCAGCCGCTGATCGGCGAGTACCGTGGCTGGACCCTGGCGACCATGCCGCCGCCCTCCTCCGGCGGGCTCACCGTGCTGCAGATGCTGAATCTGCTGGAACGCTATCCGCTCGGCGACGCCGCGCAGGGTTACGGCTTCGGCAGCCCGAAAACCCTGCACGCCATGGTCGAGACGATGCGTCTGGCTTTTGCCGACCGCGCGACCTGGATCGGCGACGAGGACATGACCCCGGTGCCGCGCAAGGGCCTGCTGCATCCGGATTACCTGGCGGAACGTGCTGCGCTGATCCGGCCTGACAGCCGCATGCAGACGCCGCAGGCAGGGGATCCCCTGCCGTGGGACCAGGCCGCCGCTGCTCGCCCGAAGCATTCAATCGCCCCTGAGGAAAGCCTGCAGACCACGCACTTTTCCATCGTCGACCGCTGGGGCAACGTGGTCAGCTACACCAGCACCATCGAATTCACCTGGGGTTCCGGCATCACCGTGCCGGGCTACGGCTTTCTGCTCAACAACCAGCTGACCG
>Ga0209286_1000360_pt1 | contig 12223 bp, 12 predicted proteins | sample PPLLak1March2015_2_FD_187250 | JGI IMG/M metagenome (GOLD analysis project Ga0209286, IMG submission 187250) | Freshwater sediment microbial communities from Prairie Pothole Lake near Jamestown, North Dakota, USA - PPLs Lake P8 Core (3) Depth... | ecosystem: Environmental > Aquatic > Freshwater...
TGAATGCTCAGTGCGCCGTCTTCGGCGAATCCGAAGTGGTCTCCCTTATCCACCAGAAGATCACAAAGCCGGACATTTCAAGAGCCGTTATGGATGCCATCGCAGGAAGAATCGGATCCCTCGCTCGCATTGTGGGTCTGGAGAAAGATGTAGTCATGGTTGGGGGAATGGCTAAGAACGCGGGTTTCGTCGACTCCCTGAAAAAGACCATTGAGATGCCTGTCGCTGTCCCTCAGGATCCTGACTATATCGGTGCTTTGGGGGCGGCTGAGGCAGCATTGGCCGGGGTCATGACGGAAGAGGTGAAAACCAAAGTCGTCGAGAAAGAAACCGTTACAGAAGGAAAAGCTTGATAAGGAGGAGACGACAATGGGTCAGGAAGTAAAACAAGAGTTCTGGAGATGGCCCGAAACCAACTGGGTCAACCCGAATATAGACTGGAAAAAAGGCAAGTTGATCACGGCCGGAGTCGACGTCGGTTCGGTGAGTACTCAGGCCGTGGTGATGGTGGATGGCGAGCTCTTCGCCTATGGCAACACGCGGACCGGGTCGGATAGTCCAAATAGTGCATGGAATGGAATGAACTTCACTCTGGAAAAGACTGATTTGAAAGTGGACAATATCGACTACACGATCGGTACGGGTTACGGAAGAGTCAACGTGCCGATGGCCCAGCAGGCCATTACCGAAATCTCCTGCCATGCCCGGGGAGCTAATTTTATGTATGGGCCAGAGGTTCGAACAGTCATGGATATGGGAGGCCAGGACTGCAAGGCCATCAACACGGACGAGCGAGGAAAGGTTCTCAACTTCATAATGAATGACAAGTGTGCAGCCGGTACCGGCCGTGGGATGGAAGTTTTTGCGGACCTTATCCGGGTCCCTGTCTGGGAGATCGGACCCCGTTCATTCAACATTTCGAAAGAGCCCCCCATGATCAGCAGCACCTGCGTGGTCTTTGCAAAGAGCGAAGTGATCGGATTGCTCGAGGCAGGCACCCCTGAAAATGAGATCATGGCTGCTTACTGTTCAGCCATGGCCCACCGGATCATGGAGCTTCTCAATCGTCTGGGCGTGAAGGAAAAGTTCGTTATCACCGGGGGGATTGCTAAAAACGAAGGCGTCGTGAAGAGGCTTGAAAAGGAATTGAAGATTAAGACTGCCGAGCGGGTTTGGTATAACAAAGACTACCGTGACAAGAACATTCCTTTCGATACCCAGATTGCAGGTGCCATTGGGGCAGCTCTCTTCGGAAATGCCCTGCTCAAGATGGGCAAGGCAAAGAGCGCAAGAAAGGCCTAAATCCACTCCTCTCCCCTCTCCCCTTCCGGGAGAGGGATGGGGTGAGGGGGGAAAGAAGGCAAAACATGATAGCCAATTACGGTTTTAAAGACGGTTCAGGGGACTGGTATGTCACCATCGACACCGATAAATGTAATGGATGTGGCAAGTGTGTGGAAGTCTGCCCGGCCAAGGCGCTGGAAGTCGGCCCCGATGAGGTCGATGTCTTCCGGGAAGAACCCGTGGTTTTCATAAAACATGAGGAACGGAAGAAGATCCGTTATACCTGCGCTCCTTGTAAGCCAGGGTTTGGTGCAGCGTCTGCACCCTGCGTCGCAGCCTGTGAAACAAAAGCGATTTCCCATTCCGATGGGTGGAAGAAGTTATATCAAGGCTTGAGGCGTTAGGTTTACGGAAGAATTTGATGACCCGAGAAGAAGAACTTAATCCCCCCTATTCCCCTCTCCCTTGATGGGAGAGGGTGGGGCCCTGCACCACGTTGGGTGCAGGACTAAGCCCTGAACCTTACATGGTTCAGGGGTGAGGGTGAATAAGGAATCCTAAATGTCCAGAGAGGATGATCTGAAGAAAGAAGGTTGGGAAAAACGGTTCACCATGGATGCGCCCCGCCTCTCGGAGATGGCCGAGCAATATAAAGAACTTGGGTTTGAGGTTCTTCTGGAGCCTGTCGATCCCTCCTCTGAGGAATGCACCACCTGCATCACCGCCTCCCCCGACCGCTACCGAACCATCTACACTCGCCGAAAAGGTTGACTGAGATTTTTCGTCGTCCTGCTTCAGCAGGACTCCTCCGATCAATCAGTCTCAATTAAATACCATCGACAATCTTTCCATCGAGGAGTTGGATTGTGCGAGAGGAGAAAGCCAGATTCTCTAGATTGTGGGTCACCATGATGATCGTCTGGCCTTCTTCGTTGAGGGATTTAAAGAGATCCATGATCTCTTTTCCTGTTTTGGAGTCTAAATTTCCCGTGGGTTCATCGGCAAGAAGTATGGGCGGAGAATTGATCAAAGCTCTGGCAATGGCCACCCTTTCTTGTTCCCCTCCTGAGAGTTGATCGGGAAGCCTCCGCTCTTTTCCTCTCAACCCCATCCTTTCCAGAATTCCTTCCGCCATTTGGACCTGCTCCCGGTTTGACTTCTCGGTGATCGCAAGAGGAAGCATGACATTCTCAATCACCGTAAGGTAGGGAATGAGTTGAAAGGACTGAAAGATGAATCCCAAATATTCTCTTCTGAAGTCGGCTAGCCTCTCCAGTGGAAGTTTATAAATGGGTATCTCATCCACCACCACCTCTCCTCGCGAGGGGTGGTTGAGACCTCCCAGGATGGTCAAAAGAGTCGATTTCCCAGAACCGGAGGGACCCATCACGGAAACAAATTCTCCCTTTTCAATCTTCAGGTCCACATCGACAAGAGCCAGCACACATTCTTCTCCGCTCTCGTAGGTCTTGCTCAGTGTGTTGATCTCTATTAAGCTCATGCCATTCAATCTCGCAGGCTAAAGCCCCTGCCTACCGGCAGGCAGGTGCGGCTACTTTGTTTAAACGCTATGCGCTATGCCCTTTGCCCTTTAGAGTGCTCTCAACGCCTCCGTCGGATCCATTTTTGAGGCATGAAGCGCTGGATAGGCGCTGGAGAGAATTCCAATTAAAGCGGAAAGAAATACAGCCCCTATGGCTAAAAGGGGATCGATGAATATCCTTAATCCCTTCGTCCCTGTGATCATCGGTCCAATCACCTGGGAGACCCCTATCCCGAGAACGTAACCGGTCATTCCTGCGATCAAACCGATAATGAAAGCCTCCAGAAAGATGATCCGAACCACATGGGACTTTCTGAAACCGATGGCCCGGAAAATCCCTATCTCCCTCTTTCTCTCATTCACGGAAGCCATCATATTGGTGAAGACAATAAGCCCTCCGATGAGAAGGACGATCACCGAAATTCCGATGGAGAATTTCTTGAAATGACCCAACGCCTCCATCTTGGTCTCGAGGGTCTGTTTGATGGCAGTCACTTTCGCATGAGGTAACTCTTTTGAAATCTGACGGACGATCTCTTCGATAGGGCAACTAATGCAAAAGGCGGAGACCTCGATCAAACTCAATGCCCCCGGTTTCTTCAATAATCCTTGGACCAGTGCCAGCTCCCCGAGGATGAGAAAGTCATCCTGTGACCCGGTCTCATCCAGAACCCCTGAAATCCGGACTCGCTTTCCATTGATCGTTAAAGGATCCCCGGTGCTCTTAAAAAGCTTCACGGCCACCTCATTCCCCAGAAGAACCTCCTCCTGACTCTTGGGTACCGTTCCACGAACCTTCCACCACTTCTTCAACCGGGTCTCTTCCTGGAAAAGAACGCCAATGAGCGGCACTTTCTTCCCCCCAATCTGCACAACCCCGATGATTTTGGGTGAAATGGTACTGATGTTCTCCCGAACTTCGATCTGCCGGATTTTTGGCACATCCGCATCTTTCAGGGTTTGGGTATCGAAGGCAACCCCTCCGATACTCATCCCTCCGTAAGAAAGGGAAAGGTCATCCGACTGGGGGAGGATGATAATATTGGCTCCGAGGGCGTCCAATTTGTTGGAGATATCTTCATTCATCATCCGTGTCATTGTTAGGAGAGTAACGACAGTGGTAATCCCGATGGTGAGGCCAAGGGTGAGAAAAAAAACCTTCCCTTTTCGTCGGCGGAGGTTGCTGATGGATATATCTCTCAGTTTCAAGGATTACCTCGTCCCCACCCCCTGTGCTCCCCCGTCAATGGGGAGGGAGGAGATTTCGAAACCGAGATCTCTGAGCATGGTCAGGTCATCTTCCGCACTTCGGCCAGGGGTGGTGAGATAATTCCCGACGATCAGACCGTTGGCTCCCGCCAGGAGAGCAAGGGATTGTAAATCCCTCAGATTCACCTCTCTCCCTCCAGCAATCTTGAGGGTCCCTTTGGGTAAGATGAGCCGAAACAAGGCGATGGTTTTGATGATCTCCATCGGAGCAATGGGATCTGAGTGTTCTAGGGGCGTTCCCGGTCTGGGGTTGAGGATGTTAAGGGGGATGCAATCAATCCCCAAAGCTCTCAATGAAAAGGCCAGCTCCAGTCTTTGCTGAGCTGATTCTCCTAGTCCGATGATACCACCGCAGCAGATGGAGAATCCCTGATCTTTCAGAATTTCGATGGTACGGATTCGATCTTGAAAAGAGTGGGTCGTGCAGATCTTTGAGAAATGGGACTCTGCTGTCTCAAGGTTATGGTTATAACGGGTCACTCCCGTCTTCCTTAAAGCCTCTGCCCTCTCCTGGGTTAGAGTACCCAAAGAACAATCGAGGGCAAGTTCTGTCTCATCCCTTATCTGGCTGAGGGCCTCAAGAACGGCTTCGAACTCCTTGTCATTGAGTTGCCGGCCACTGCTGATAAGACAGAACCGTCCCGTTTTTCTCTTCTGAGCCTCACGGGCTTCTTTAACCATATGATCAACATCCATGAGAGGATAGGTAGGAGTCTCTGTCTTGTAATGAGCGGACTGAGCGCAGAAGGCACAATCCTCTGGGCATCGCCCTGATTTGGCATTGAGCAGGGAACAAAGGTCTATATGATTACCCATGAATTCCACTCTGACCCGGTTGGCTACAGAAGCCAGTTCCACAATGTCCGGCCCTTTTGCCTCTAACAGAGGAAGGGTATCCTTCACCGTCGCAGATCGCCCGCTGAGAACTTTATCTCCTATACGATGGATACTTTTTCTCACCATAAACCCCCACAATTCCCCAAAAAATGATTTTCACCCCCCAACCCCTCTTTTCTAAAGGGGGGAGAGGGGGGATTATATTATCTGCTATCACCCATCAGCTGTGGGTTATTTGCTATTCGCTATCAGCTATTTGCTATCAGCTAAATTACACCCTTGGCTTCCAATTTAGGACCACCTTTTCGTCGATCAGAATCCTGCCCTTTTCTACAGTGCTGGGAATGACTTCGGGGGGATAATCGATACACCCGCCTCGAATCCCTTTGAGACTATCCAGATTCCATTCCGTATAGCAGGCGTTGCAGACCAGAGTTTTGTCTTTGATGTGAAACCGGGTGGACCGACATGGTTCGCACATGCTCACTGCCGTTATCACTCTCCCCGCCAGGGTAATGTATGAAAGGAGGGGAATTTTCAGCCCCTGGCCTTCATATTCGAAACGGACGATTTTCTTCTCCATCACCACATCGAGGGGAATTGATATCTTCCCATTCTCCACTTTTGCCTGGATGTCAACCATGGAAATTGTCTGGCCGGTATAATCCACTCTTCCGGTTACCTTCTGGGAAGGGACATTGGACTGAGTCGATGTCCCCCCTGCCATCAACCAGTAGGCAATTCCGCCCAATGCGAAAGCCACAAGGATGAGGGAGACAAGCATCCAGGGAAACTTCTTTTTCTGTTCGCCTAAAACCTTTTCTCTCTTGTCCTGGAATGACGAACTGGCCAGTTCGGATCCGCATTTTTTACAGAAATTACTTGAATCATCATTCTTGGTTTGACACTTTGGACATCTCTTCATCTAAATATTCTTCCTTTCTCCCCCCTGTCCTGCACCATACAAGGTGCAGGACCAAGCCCTGAACCCTATGTGGTTCAGGGCTGAACCTCTGATCTCGATAGATTATTAATTGATCATCAATTCTTCGATCTCTTTTTCAGACAAAGGCGAAACAGAGAGAGATCGGTCTCCATCTTCTTTTGCTTTCTTACAAATGACCTCCACTTTTTTCAGATCCTTCGCCTTGCTATAACGGGCAGTGATGGCGGCAGCTTGCTCAATCTCTTTCTCCCCGGCTTCGCCCCGGAGCAGAGAGAGAGGTCCAGGAAAGCGAAAAAGTTTTAACAGAACATCCCCCTCGCCCGAGAAGGTCTGGATCTTTTGATTCTCTTCCTCGTTCCTCCCCACCACCAGTTTCAATCTTGGGGAGAGCCGAAAATGTCTCCCCATCTTCAGGAGATGGACATCATTCAAGGAAAAATCAGGAAAATAACGGAGCAGGTCCTTCATCCGTTTTGCAAACCCTGGATCCGTCAGAAGGCATCCTCCCGCAGGACAGGGATAGTCCCGAATACCATAATGGTCTGCCAATTGAATCTGGGGTTTTCTTGAACGGCCCTGGATCTTTAGGAGTTTTTCCCGATCCACCCAACCTTCCTTCTCAGGGATGGAGGCGGGAAGGAGTTTCGCTGAGAGAGGTCGCAAGATTAAGCCATCCAGACCTGCTTCTTTTTCGATCAGGCGCATGGAATCCCGGCGCTGGGACATGGGCCTCTCTCCCAAGACCTCGCCAGTAACGATAAAAGAAGCTCCGATCTCCTCCATGTAAGCCTTGGCCCTCTTCAGCATAAAGATCCGGCAGTCAATGCAGGGGTTCATATTGCTTCCATAACCGTGCTTGGGATTCTTTACCACATGGAGGTATTCTTCTGAAACATTCAACACGTTTAAGGGAATTCCCAGGGCGCTGACAGCTTTCTGGGAAGCTAAACAGGTTTCTCCCCGGTTGGTGCAAGTGCAGAAGACCGTTAAGAAGTTCAGCGCTTCCAGTTCGATTCCCAGATCCAGGACGATCTTCGCGGCCAAGGTACTGTCGAGACCCCCCGAAAGGAGAGCGATGGCTTTCATAACACCTCGTTCATTGATCCTGAACGAAACCCTTGAAGATCCAAAGTGACATATCGATAACCGATCTTTTTCAGATGATTGACGACCTTCTCCCTCAGAGAACCGTTCATTAGTCGGCTCATCTCTTCGGGATAGACTTCTATTCTTGCCAAGCTCTGGTAGTGTCTTACCCGAACCTGTTTAAATCCAAGACTAAAGAGGAAATCCTCAGCCTCATCCACCATCCTCAATCCCTCTGGAGTAATCTCTTCCCCGTATGGAAACCGTGAGGCGAGACAAGCGAAAGAGGGTTTATCCCAGGTAGGAAGTCCCAACGTCCTTGATAATTCCCTCACATCCTCTTTTGTAAACCTGGCCTCTTGAAGAGGGCTACGAATGCCAAGTTCCTGAATCGCTCTCCTCCCTGGCCGATGATCCTTTTCGTCGTCCAAGGTTGACCCTTCCACGACAAAAGAAATAGCCTCCTTTCGAGCCAGATTCTGCATCTCTTCAAAGAGTTCTTTTTTACAAAAATAGCAGCGGTTCGATGGATTTTTTGAAAACCCGTTGATCTCCAATTCATTCGACTCGATCAGGATGTGCTTCACACCCATCTCCTGGACCATTCTTTTGGCTCCCGCTAATTCCCTGTCCGGATAGAGAGGCGACAGAGCGGTCACGGCGAGGACATGTTCTTCTCCGAGACTCTCTTTGGCCGCCCTGAGAAGAAGCGTGCTATCCACTCCTCCTGAATAGGCCACGACTACTTTCCCCATCGATAGGAAGATCTCTTTTAGTCTTGCGAATTTCTCTTCAACTGATTTATCCATATCATTTAATTTTAACCTTAAATTTTTATTCTTAAAATTTATAATTTAATTTTCAAACTCCGAACTCTGCACTCCGAACTCCGAACTTCTCATCACTTCTTTAATCCACCCTCCCCCAAGGACCCTATCCCCCTCATAGATAACCGCTGCCTGGCCAGGTGTGATGGCCTTCTGAGGTATTTTAAATCTCACTTCCAGCTCTTCCTCGCCCTTCGCAGTGACGGTAGCCTCTGAGCCCGGGTGATTATATCGGATTTTCACCTGTGCCGAGAACGAAGAACTCATCTCTCGGGGATTGATCCAACTTACGGAGTCGATGGTAAAGGTATGAGCGTAAACTTCCTTCTCTTCCCCTACAATCAGGGCATTCTTGCCCCGGTCAATCCCTATGACGTAAAGAGGCCTGCCTTTTGCCAAGCGAAGCCCCCTTCTCTGTCCGACCGTGTAGAAAGCTATTCCCTTATGTTCGCCCAGAACATTTCCTTGTAGATCGACGATGGGGCCAGGCTCAATCGATTCCCTCAACCTTTCCCGCAAAAAGGAATGGTAGGAAGCATCGTGAATAAAACAGACCTCTTGGCTTTCGGGTTTATCATGAACCCGAAGGCCCACTTGAAAAGCCCGCTCTCTCACCTCCTCCTTTCGATATCCCCCTAAAGGGAGAAGGCTATGGCGAAGTTGATCCTGGGTGAGGGAAAAGAGGACATAAGATTGATCTTTCCTCCGATCGACTCCTTTCTTCAGAAGATACTCCCTCATGCTTTCATGGTATTCCAGTTTAGCATAATGGCCTGTGGCGATATAATCTGCCCCCAGATCCAGCGCCTTCTTTAAAAAGGATCCGAACTTCAGTTTTTCGTTACAGAGAATACAAGGATTGGGCGTCCTTCCTTTCGTATATTCATCACAAAAATACTGAATGATCTCGTTTTCGAACTCGTCCCTCAGATGAAAGACATGAAAAGGGATTCCCAGTTGAAGGGCTACACGCCTGGCGTCTTCGATATCGGCAAGGCTGCAACATCGTGCTGGACCAGAGGAAGTGCTATCCATCGTCCCAATACACATCGTCGCTCCGATCACTTCATAACCCTTCTCCTTGAGAAGCCAGGCAGTGGTGCTTGAATCAACGCCACCGCTCATGGCGACAACCACCCTCTTCTTCAATCCGGAACCCCTTCATGACCTTCCCCTCACCCTTCCCTCTCCCCCTTGGAGGCTATGTCATAGTAGAAAGTACACAGAAAACCGAAACCTCTCATCCGGCAGCATTCAAGATGCCCAGGGGAAAGGCAGGCGGCTGAGGAAGTTTTAGAGCGGAACCTTTTAGCGTGTAAATCCATGCGCTTCTATAGCATTAACCCGCCGTTCCTGATGGCAAGGATATTAAACTACGCCCTCTAAATAACCGCAATTCTAAAGCTTCTGAAGCTGCCTGTCTTTCCCCTTCCCGTTATTACGACACAGACCCTTGAGAAAGGGGTAAGGTGAGGGAAGCTTTAAAACAAAATTTCCATCGCTTGATAAGGACAAACCGGAATACAAAGTTCACAGGCAATGCACTTGTCCCGATTGAAAGAAACCTCCATCGTTTTCCTGTCAACATCTAGCGCCTTGGGAGGGCAGATCGAGATGCAGGCAGTACAATGGGTGCACCGATCCTCGTGCCACTTGACATCCTGCGCCAAGGGCTGAATTTCCACCCCCAACTCTTTGATGTAATTGATCCCTGCCTCCAAGGCCTGCCTTTTCCCTGTTACTTCTAAAACGAGCCTTCCTTCCTCTTTGGGTGTAATCCGAGCTCTCAAAATGTTAACGGTCAGATCGTAATCCTTGACCAACTTGGAGATCACTGGCTGTTCAACAATATGAGGAGGATAACTGAGCACAAGTCTCTTTTTCTGCATGGGACACCCCCTTCGAATATGCAAAGAGCATGGGGCAGAGAGCTTAGAGTTTCTCCTCGCTATGCGCTATGCTCTTTGCGCTATGCTATTTTTTCTTAATGGGTCTTTCTTTTAATGGTTTGAAGACAATCCCCGAATCTACTGAGGGAATGGACTCAACGGGTTTCGTCAAGAGAAACTTCCCTGCTTCGATCCATTCCTTCAGGGTCTGGGCAATCTCTCTGGCTTTGAGATAGCTGGAGAGACCTGCAGTGGGGACCTCCTTTCCCTTCACTGTAATCTTTCCACTCTTCAACTCCCTGTAATTAACCTCCCCTAAGCTCCCGGGGATAAACTGAGGATAAGCCTCACTATAATCCACAACCTGGGCCCAGATGTCTTCATCCCGTGCCATGGTGTACCTAAGAATTTCCTCATCTAAAATGGGAATGGGGACCCCGATTCCAACGGTAAGGGTCACCCCGTACCCGGTGAAGGAAGTTCCTCTGAGCCATTTAGGGCTCATCATTTTCAAATCCCCAGTGACAGCAAGTGTCCCACCTGTCATTTTAGGGACTCCTCCCTCTGTCCTCGGAACGTTAGGATTATGCTGGGTTCCATTTCCCACCACATATCCGACTCCCCCGCCCAAAAAAATTCGAGTTCCCGCTCCAATGGTCTTGTAAAGAGGATCATTTAGGAGGGGGCTCAATTGGCCTGCACTGCAGTAGTTGGCATTGCCCAATTTCGGCTGTAGAACCCCCATGTAAGTGTAGATCACTTTATCCGACAGGTTGACCGCCACATTGTAATTCTGATAGGCGTTTCTCATGTTGAAAAGGACGGCCTCATTCATATCCTTCAGGCAGATGTAAGTTTCTAAACTTTTTCGGGGATAGCAATCGGTTCCGTAAGCAGTGGCGGTGAGCCTTACATCCTTGGCCGCTACCAGTTCCTCTAAAATATAGGCTCCGCCATAAGCGAATTTCCCAGGAAAGATTTTATTTCTGGGATCGTCCTCCGGCATGGCCGTTGCTCCTAAAAAGAAATCAACGGCTGCAAAGCCTGCATAGACCGGGACATCATTGAGGTAGATTTTCCCTCCCCCGAGCTTGATCCTGGGCTTCGTGTGACCCACATTAAAATAGGCTCCGGACGAACACATCGGGCCGAAGGTCCCTGTGGTCACCACATCCACTTCCTGAGCTGTTTTTCTGACACCCTTTTCTGAAGCATAGTCAATAATCTCTTCGGCTGTTAAGACAACCGCCTTCCCCTTCTTAATCTTCTCGTTTATCTCTTCAATGGTCTTCACCATCTCTTACCTCCCTAAGTTAGCATATGGCTTATGGCTTATGGCTAATGGCACATGGCTTATGGCCCAGGACTTTTCCTTTCATTCCTGTTTGATCTCTGACTATCAGCTATTGGCGATTAGCCATCAGCTACTTTACTCCCTTTCAAGGCGATCCATGATCCATATCACAATCACCACCCCCTCCATCCCCCGGATAAGCCGGGGGAAATACGAAATCCTAATTTCGAAATCTTTACCCTGTTAAGTAATCACAAGTTAAGCTCCTTCTTTTCCGAATCCGGATCTAAAAAGAAAACGAAGATATAACCTTCATACTTAACAGGGCGAGCAATCTCAAAATTCAAATGACCGAATTTCAAGAAAGTTTAGTTTGGAACATTTGTATTTTGAAGTTTTGGGTTTGTTTCGAATTTCGCCTGCCTTCGCCGAAGCGGCTTCGCGCAGGCAGGTGCTTCGTATTTCGAATTTGCCCTAGCGATTATTATGTTCATTAAATACCCATGTACTGAGATATCGCTCTCCAGTATCGGGGAGGATAACGACAACCATTTTGCCCTTATTCTCCTCACGCTTGGCCACTTCAATGGCTGCCCATACGGCTGCCCCGGAGGAGATCCCCGCCAAAATTCCCTCTTCCCTGGCGAGCCGTTTCGCAAAGAGCCCTGCATTCCCATCCGAGACCTTGATCACCTCATCCACCAAATCCATCCGGAGCACCTCAGGAATAAACCCGGCACCGATCCCCTGTATCTTATGAGGACCTGGTCTTTCTCCCGAAAGAACAGAGGAACTCTCCGGCTCAACGGCAATGGCCTTGAATGTCGGTTTTTTCTCTTTAATCACCTCCGATATCCCTGTAATGGTTCCGCCGGTACCAACGCCTGCGACCAAAATATCAACCTTTCCATCCGTGTCTTCCCAGATTTCGAGAGCCGTTGTCTTCCTATGAATTTCTGGATTGGCTGGATTCTTAAACTGCTGCGGGATGAAGTATCGAGGGTCCTGAGCTGCCATCTCCTCCGCCTTTCGCACCGATCCGGTCATCCCTTCATGGCCAGGTGTTAGAACCACCTCTGCCCCGAACACTTGCAGCAGGTGAATTCGTTCCGCAGACATTGTCTCTGGCATGGTTAAGACTAAAGGGTACCCCTTTGCCGCACAGACAAATGCGAGCGCGATGCCCGTATTGCCACTTGTGGGTTCCAGAATAATTGTATCTTTATTGATCAGTCCCGCCTTTTCCGC
>Ga0209286_1000361_pt1 | contig 12219 bp, 13 predicted proteins | sample PPLLak1March2015_2_FD_187250 | JGI IMG/M metagenome (GOLD analysis project Ga0209286, IMG submission 187250) | Freshwater sediment microbial communities from Prairie Pothole Lake near Jamestown, North Dakota, USA - PPLs Lake P8 Core (3) Depth... | ecosystem: Environmental > Aquatic > Freshwater...
CGACATGGCGAAAACGCCGTTAAGCAGGATGAGAAACAGAAGTAACGCTATATCCATAATGAAGTCGCTTATCGCCGTTATGGCGCACGACCCCTAGTTGACGGGGGATGGATTCTAGCATTCGCTACGGGCTGCCCGAATTAGCCTCAATTCGTGGGCACAGGCCTGATTTGATTCTCAAATTCGTGCGTCCGCTTTGGTCGGAGGATCGGACGTTTGAGAGTTCAGTCTTATAGTCCGTTCAGGGTCGGGAGTGTGATTTCGACGGTGATGGAAGCTGACGTTCAGCAGTCTGGCACCGCCACCGTCCGCAACTGGCAACATTGCTGACGTACCGCGGGCGGCATCCCAATGTCCATTTCCACTTCACCCCCACTTCTGCAAGCAAGGCGGAAGTGCTGGAACGCCTGTCAGAAAGGGGGCGGGAACAGCACGAACGCTTCGTCACCTGCGACGTCTGCCGGCGCGTGTTCTGGGAAGGCTCCCACTGGCGCCGCATGCGGACGCTGCTGGCGCCAGTGATGGGACGGGAGATCTGAATCGTTCTGGCTGAACATTTCGCTGTGCGCGCTGTCTTGGGAGATTCATGTCTGTGGGCTAGCATGATCTGGTAGCCCAGGCACCGGAAACGCCGGATGCCGCGCATCTTCAACAATCCCATCGATATTCGAAAAGGAGGCGGACATGATCCATTTCACCGTCAACGGCAAGCCCCACAACGTGGATGTGCCCAAGGACACGCCCCTGCTGTGGGTCCTGCGTGACCAACTGCAACTCACCGGTACCAAGTTCGGCTGTGGCGAGTCCTTCTGCGGTGCCTGCACCGTCCATATCGACGGCAAGCCCGCCAAGGCCTGCGCGGTGGAAGTGGGCGGGATGGCCGGGAAAAGCGTCACAACCATCGAGGGCATCCAGGGGGCGGTCATCGAAGCCCTTCGCGACACTTGGGCGGAGCTGGACGTGCCCCAGTGCGGCTACTGCCACTCGGGCCAGCTCATGCGCGCCGCCGCGCTGCTGTCTGGTAATCCAAAACCCAGCGACGAGCAGATCGACACGGCCATGAACGGCAACCTGTGCCGCTGCGCCACCTACCAGCGCATCCGCGACGGCATCCATGCCGCCGCCAAGCGTTTGAGCGCCTGACCGGGAGACTGATCATGAACACCATCCAAGATCCTGCCCGCCGCGACTTCATCAAGGCCGGCGCCGCCCTCGGGGTCGGCCTGACCCTGGGCTTCCACCTCAACTCCACCCGCGCCGCCAAGCTGTCCATCCCGACCCCGGCCGGCGAGGCCTTTGCCCCCAACGCCTTCATCCGCATCACCCCGGACGGCGCGGTGACCGTGCTCATCAAGCATCTGGAGATGGGCCAAGGCGTGAATACCGGCCTGCCCGCCCTGGTGGCCGAGGAACTGGAAGTGCCCTGGAAAGACATCCGCGTGGAAAGCGCCCCCGCAGACCACACCCTCTACAACAATCTGCTCTGGGGCCCCATGCAGGGTACCGGCGGCAGCACCGCCATGGCCAACTCCTACGAGCAGTTACGCAAGGCCGGCGCCACGGCGCGGGAGATGCTGAAGGAAGCCGCCGCGCAGGCCTGGAAGATGGATCGTGCCAGCCTCAAGGCCGAGGCGGGCCACGTGGTGAATCCGGCCACCGGCCAGCGCCTGTCCTACGGCCAACTCGCCCAATCGGCGGCCCTGCTGGAGGTGCCGGACAAGGTGGAACTCAAGGCCGCGAAGGACTTCAAGGTGATCGGCAAGGGATTCAAGCGCACCGACACCCGGGCCAAGTCCGACGGCAGCGCCATGTTCGGGCTGGACCTGTACCTGGACGGCATGCTCACCGCCGTCGTGGCCCGCCCGCACCGCTTCGGCGACAGCTTGAAGAGCTTCAACGCCGACAAGGCCCTGGCTGTGCCCGGCGTGAAGGCCGTGTTCGCCATCCCCGCCGGTGTCGCCGTGGTGGCGACGGATACCTGGTCCGCTATCAAGGGGCGCCAGGCCTTGAGCGTGGAATGGGAACCTGGCCCGGGCGCCGGCCTGTCCACCGAGTCCATCTTCTCCTCCTACCGGGAACTGGCAAAGAAACCCGGTGCTGTGGCCCGCAACGACGGCGACGCCGCGAAGGTCTTGGCAAGCGCCACGAAAAAGATCGCCGCCGAATTCGAGGTGCCCTACCTGGCCCACGCCCCCATGGAACCCCTCAACTGCGTGGTCCAGGTGAAGGAGGACAGCTGTGACATCTGGACCGGCGACCAGTTCCAGACCGGCGACCAGCGTAACGCTGCCAAGGTCCTGGGCATCGCCCCGGAGAAGGTGCGGATCCACACGATGTTCGCCGGCGGCAGCTTCGGCCGCCGCGCCAACACCCAGTCCGACTACATCGTCGAGGGGGTGGCCATTGCCAAGCGCATGGGTGTGCCGGTGAAAACGATGTGGACCCGGGAGGACGACATCCACGGCGGCTACTACCGGCCCTGCTACCTGCACACCCTGGAAGCGGGCCTGGATGACAAAGGCCAGCCCGTCGCCTGGACACACCGCATCGTCGGCCAGTCCATCGTCGCCGGAACGTCCTTCGAGGGCGGCATGGTGAAGAACGGCGTTGACCAGACCTCGGTGGAAGGCGCCTCCAGCCTGCCCTATGCCATTCCCAACCTGCACGTGGACCTGCATTCGCCCAAGCTGCCGGTGCCGGTGCTGTGGTGGCGCTCCGTGGGCAGCACCCACACCGCTTTCGCCACGGAAGTCTTCCTGGACGAACTGGCCCACGCCGCCGGCGCGGACCCGGTGGAATTCCGCAGGAAGCTGCTCAAGGATCATCCGCGCCACCTGCGCGTGTTGAATCTCGCCGCGGAAAAGGCCGGCTGGGACAGGCCGCTGCCGGCGGGCTGGGGGCGGGGCGTGGCGGTGCACGAGTCCTTCAACAGCTATGTGGCCGAGGTGGCCGAGGTGAGCGTGCAGCCCGACGGCGGCTTCAAGGTGGAGCGGGTGGTGTGCGCCGTGGACTGCGGCACCGCCGTCACCCCGGACGTGGTCAAGGCGCAGATGGAAGGCGGCATCGGTTTCGGGCTGGCCGCCGCCCTGCACAGCGCCGTCACCCTCAGGGACGGGCGCGCGGTGCAGTCCAACTTCGACGACTACCGGGTCCTGCGCATAAAGGAAATGCCCAGGGTGGAAGTGCATATCGTCGCCAGCGACGCTCCGCCCACCGGCGTTGGCGAACCCGGCGTGCCGCCCATCGCCCCGGCCGTGGCCAACGCCCTGTTCGCCGCCACCGGTAAGCGGCTGCGCAAGCTGCCCCTGGGTACCAAGGTGGTCTGACACCGGCCCCATGCAAAGCGCCGACCTGGAAGTTCTGCAAGCCGCCCAGGGCTGGCTCGCCCAGGGCCGGCGCGTGGCCCTGGCCACGGTGGTACGCACCTTCGGCAGCGCGCCCCGGCCAGAGGGGGCGCTGTTGGCCTTGTCGGATCATGGATTGCTGAGTGGCTCGGTATCCGGCGGCTGCATCGAGGCCGATCTGCTGGAGCGGGTACGCGCGGATTTCCCCGACCGTCCCGCGTTGGTGAGCTACGGCGTCGAGACCGGCACCGCACGCCGCTTCGGCCTACCCTGCGGCGGCATCCTGGAACTGGTGCTGGAACCCCTTGCCAGCCTCCACGCCCTTGCGCCCGTCCTCGCCGCCTTGGCCGAACGGCGTTGCCTGCGCCGCAGTCTGGACATTGAAACCGGCCGGGTGGAATTCGATGTGGGTGAATTCCTGGATCATTGCAGTTTTGACGGCCGCCGTTTGAGCCGTGTGTTCGGCCCCCGCTGGCGCCTGCTGGCCATCGGCGCCGGCCAGATCACCCGCTTCCTGGCGGACATGGCCCAGGCCCTGGATTACGAGGTTCTGGTGTGCGAACCGCGCGATGAATACCGCGCTTCCTGGAATGACGACGGCGCCACCCGCCTGCTTGCCGGCATGCCCGACGATGTGGCGCGGGAACTGGCGGCGGACGGCCGCAGCCTGGTGGTGGCACTGACCCACGATCCCAAGCTGGACGATCTGGCCTTGATGGAAGCCCTCGTCTCGCCGGCTTTCTACGTGGGTGCCCTGGGTTCCCGGCGCAACCAGGCCAAACGGCGGGAACGCCTGCTGGAAATGGGGCTATCGAAGGAACAAGTGGACCGCCTGCACGGCCCGGTGGGCCTGAACCTCGGCGGCAAGACGCCGGCGGAAATCGCTCTCGCCATCCTGGCCGAAGTCACCGCCCTGCGCCATGGTGTGACCCTGAACGTCTCCGAGCCTGTTCGGGCCGCCGTTGCGGCCTGCGCCTGATGCAAGCCATCCTGCTCGCCGCCGGCCGGGGCACCCGCTTCGGTGCCGACAAACTGCTCCACACCCTGGAAGACGGCACGCCCATGGCCCTGGCCGCCGCCCGCAACATGAAAGCCGCAATCCCCGACGTTCTCGCCGTGGTTAACGGCGAGAACCCGGAGCTCATGGCCCTGCTGGAAAAGATGGGCGTGGGGGTCAGTGTCTGCCCGAATGCGGCGCAAGGCATGGGCTCCAGCCTGGCCTGGGGCGTGGCCCGAACCCGGCAGGCGGACGGCTGGCTCGTCGCCCTGGCGGACATGCCCTGGATCAGGCCGGAGACCTTCCGTGCCGTGGCCGAAACGGTAACCGGCCCGCGCGTTATCGCCGCGCCGGTGTATCGGGGACGGCGCGGCCACCCCGTGGCCTTCGGCCGGGACCACGGCCCGGCGCTCATGGCGTTGTCGGGGGATGAAGGCGCCCGGCGGCTGCTTGCCGGCTTTTCCCGGGAAGTAATCCTGCTGTCCAGTGAGGATTCAGGCGTTGTCCGGGACATCGATTTGCCAGAAGGGATCGCAAGCTGAACGCCCTGCACTACGAAATTTCATGTCATCGTTGCTTGACGTCGATGTATCTACATGGGTTGCTTTCCGTCCGGTTTCTGACCCGAAGCTGCCCAACGGCCATCGGCGGCGAATGACAGCAAAGGGTCGGGGTACGCGTTCGCTGGTTTGGAAACCTGCCGTTCAGGCAGAGCATCGCGTCAACGGCAGCAATCAGCTGCGACCTCGGCCATTGGATTTGGTCGGCGCCACCGGCCGCAATGGCCGGCCCAGAGAAGACCTAAACCATTGCCCCATTAAGGAGCGGAACATCTACAAAAAAGGAATTTGCCAAAATTAAGTTGCAAATTCGCCCTGGAAGCAGCTCGGGCAAGAAAAGTCCTATACGTAGCCCATTGATTCGTTGGGGTTGCAGCTAGCAGGTTGCTCTGGTCCCTACACTTGTTGAAGGAACCAGAGCAACCTGGCAAATTGCAACTTAAGGCTGGCAAACGCTGCAACTTCAACCTGGCAAGCTCAAGCCAAACGATTCAACGAGTTACCGCGAACGCGTCCGCAACTTCATCCTGCTCATATTGCCGCAGTCAAATCAGCGACTTGCAACGCGTGTCTTCCGCAACATCAACTTGGCAACCCTGGTCCTTGGTAATCAATGACTTGCTGGATGGCGTTACCGGGACGGCCTTGATGACCCACAAGGCACTGCGACGCCTAAACGCCGCTCCCTGCGGAGCGACGGCTGAGTCGTTCTAACGGTTTTCGATTGGGCTGCTGTTGGGCAGCCCCCTTGGGGCTGCCGCTACAGCACAGGCACCGCTTCGGCCGAACTGGCCGAATGCAGCATGATGATGTCCCTGAGCTTGTAGGCGTCTGCATCGGATCCAGCGTCAGAACCTCTACCTTGCCCCAATCCAGAACCAAGCTTGGCTTCAGCACCGTTTCCACTCGCAGTAAGTTCGGCCAGCGGATTTCGTACGGGTTGCGCCCTGGCACCACCTCGACCTGCACGCTGGGCTTGGGTGGTGGCGGAGGATCGCCCCCTCCCCCACATCCTGGAAAATCGAGAGGGGTACGCCAAAGACGTTGGATATCCCGACTGCTGGAGCAAAACCGGCTGATCGAACCCTGGTGCCGGCAGGCCATGAAGGTCTGCTACGCGCCAGACTCGCTCGCCAGCCTGTTCGACGCTATCCGAAAAAGTATCGAGCCGGTACAGCATCTAGAATCGGTCGAGCGGCTGGGGGATATTGCCCAGGGCGAGCCGGAACGGCTCATGCAGCTAACCTCCCTGATCCTGGGTGGAGTCTGCCGATTGTGCGGTGGAGCGAGCCCTACCGGCTGGTTGACGTGTGGCTACTTAAAGATAGAGATTGATTGTTGTTAATTTGAGAACATTAAGCGCGCATCACGTCGCGCTCACACTCATCGTCCATAAAGCTGCGTCAGTAGTTGCTGGAATGCAGACTGCCGCTCGGGCGGTGTGGCGCGGACAATGCCCTCGCGCTGGAATACGTCTATCAGTTTGTGAGGCGTGACACCGGATTCACCAACAATTTCGACATGCCCAGCGGGGACTTCGACGTCAGTGGTTCGGGGTGCAAGTGTCACCAGTGGATACCGCTGTTCTTCCAGGCTGAAAATATAGTCGTCTTGGATGCACTGGCCGGCATTGTCGCGACGACGGCACGTGCCACGCTCGTCGGTAACAACCTTAAGATGGCTGCGCACCTGCGGGATCAGACTGCCCGGATGCTGGATGAAATCCGAGGAAGACGTGATCTCATACCAGTTATCACCACTGATGAGCCAGCAGGCCAGATCATTGAGGCCGAGCGTGGCGATGCGCAGCGCCGGGACCGCGCACATCCGCGCAGCAGCGATGCCGGAAAATGGCGCCGAGACCGTTACCAGACGCAGATCGATTTGCGTGTTAGGCAACTGGCTAAGGTCGTTTTCGATGAGCGCCTTACGGGCAACGAGGCCACCCATACTGTGGCCAATTACCGTAATTTTCGGTGTATTGAGAGACTGAGCAAGGGAGACAACAGCGTGAGCCAGCTGGCCGGAACTCACCATGAGGCTATCGCGATCATCGTATTCGAAACAAGCGGTTTGCTGCCCATGAAAAGCCAGTACCTCAGCCAGCGCGTGAAACTTTCCAGTCGAGCCGTTGCAGCCATGTACCAGGATGTTGATCGGCTGGCTCGGATCGATTTGCAGCGTACGCACCGCACCATCGTTGCACGGCCGAAGCCCGGTAACGCTTACCACCCGTACAGCGGAAAGCAGACGTCCCGGATCTGCTACTTCGATGGCATTAGGGCGAGGCTGGGTAGCGCAGCCACCCAAGATGACAGCCAGTAACAGCAATGCAAGATTCGGAGTCATTGACATCAATCCACTTCAACGAAAATCGTCCAAGTGTTCGGACTTGTTCGTTTAGGCTAGCACAGCAAACTGTTGCCTGATGCACTGGTATTGCCGGGAATCGCATCCCGTCTACTATGCACCAAAACTGCAAGGATTCTCTGGTTGCGCGCCTGGGAAGCCATCATGGCGCTCATCAGAGTCATGGCTTTGAGGTCCTTGAGCTATCCCTGCAAACGATGACGAGAAAAAGCTCGTGCTACTGAGCGTCCCAATGCTGTCAGGCCGTTGTGTCGACCACAGTCAGTTGCAAGGGCAACTCCCCAGCGACTTTTAGCGATTTCACGATGTGAGGTGCCTCGATCCCAGTCGGGGCACCATCACCATCAACCCACGAACGCTGCCACGCGCTGAGGACGAACAAACCTTTCCGCGCTCAATCAATTTCAAGCCAAATTTCGTTATGTCGCCAGAACCATGGCTTCCAGGGTGGATCATAGCGAGCCCACACCGGCTCGCCATGCCAGCGCAAACCCGCTTGTGCCAGTGCCTTTTCAAGCTTCTTTAGATTCTCCTCGTAGCGGCTCTGTGACCAAGTCCCGGAGTAGCCGATGACGGCAACCGTTCTAGCGGGCACCAAACGTAGGGCGACATTCGGATCGAGTGGTTCCGGGAGGGTTTCCAGCGTCCATTCTCGGGGCATCGCGAACTGGATGACGTAACCGCCGGAGCTTGCGCTTTGGGCCACCGGCGCCGTCATCGCAATCTTGGTGGGTGACTGTGCCACGGGAGCTGTCATCTCGATCTTTCGCGCCCCTTTGTTGCGTCCAAAGATGTATCGCGCCAGGATACGAAAACCCTGGTTCCCGGCATCTTCGGGCGCTGTGCTGACAACCGTCTCCGCCACCAAATAAGGCTCATACCGACGCACCTCGAAAGCTTCGTAAGTGTGAACCACCGTGTAAAGGGGCTCGTCAATTGCCATGGCAGAACTCCAGGCCACAAGCAAGAAGCAGGCAGCCATAAACTGAACTCGGGTCATCGAAGCACCTTGGGGCTTGCTGTGACAAGCCTGAATATACTCGCCCACTGTCACCATGCGCGCATTCGAATTGCGTACGGTCCAACGCCTTCCGCAAGTGACTAAACGGTATAGCGCATTTACGCGCTGTGGTTATGCCCTGGGATTCTCGTTTCAGTTTCTGACATGGACAAGATGATCACCGATATCGAGATTCAGCGGATCCTCAGAGATCTGTTTCGCTCTCAACGCTACGCGGTGCTGGCGACCGACGATCACGGGCGACTCTTCGCCAGCTTGATGGCGTTCTGAGCAAACCAGGTCTGCTATGAACCGGCGCACCGGCCATTGGCTAGAAATGCCGCTTAATGGCTTTCATCTTCGGCGAATGCGTACTCCCGACCCTTTGCTGCCGGTCATCACTTCATTGGTACAATGGCAGCTTCCGGAATACACGGGCCATCAGAGACAATCCGCCGACGGCAGGATGTCGGCCGGTGCGGCCGATCAGGCTGGCTGCTCCATAACTCCGGTTTCCGGGTCAATGCTACCTTTCAGCAGAATACCGTGGTCTGAGAATCATCTAGCCGGCCTCCCACCGCGGTGAGGCGGAGGAGTAAAAAGCGAAGTGCGAACTTTGTTTTTTCACTCAAAGGAGGCCGTGATGAGATTCTGTGGCATAGACCTGCATTCGAACAATAGCGTTGTCGTGGTGACCGACGAGACGGACAAGGTGCTCGTCAGCCGACGCTGTCCCAACGATCTCCAAGGGATCCTCGCGTTACTTGCTCCGCACCGGGACGAGTTGGCCGGCGTTGTCGTCGAATCCACCTACAACTGGTACTGGCTGGTCGATGGACTGATGGCTGAAGGCTACGACGTCAGGCTCGCCAACACCGTCGCCATGAAGCGCTACGACGGACTCAAGCACAGCGACGACGAGACCGATGCCGCCCACCTCGCACACATGCTGCGGCTGGGTATCCTGCCCACCGGCTACATCCACCCACCTGCCGAGCGCGCCTTGCGCGATCTGGCAAGGAAACGCATCCAGCTCGTGCGCTCGCGATCCCAGCATGTGCTGGCAGTGGAGAACATCCTGGCCCGATCGACCGGGTCGCGTCCGTCCGCAGCGGCCATCAAGCGGCTCGCCCCCACAGACATCGGCACGCTCGGACTCGCCACGGATGTGGCCCTGGCGGTGCAGACCAACCTCGCCGTCATCGCCACGCTGAACCTGGAAATCGGGCGGATCGAAGCGCGTCTTCTGGAGGGCGTGAAGCTGCGCCCGGACTATGTTCGGCTTAAGACCATCCCCGGCATCGGCGAGGTGCTCGCCATCGTCATCATGCTGGAGACTGGCGACGTCAGCCGCTTCGCCCAGGTCGGCAATTTCGCTTCCTATGCCCGCTGCGTGGACAGCGCCCGCTATTCCAACGGCAAAAAGAAGGGCGAAGGCAACACCAAGAACGGCAACGCCTACCTGGTGTGGGCATTTGTCGAAGCGGCAAACTTCGCGCGGCGCTACAGCGAAGAAGCCAGACGCTTCTTCGAACGAAAGAAGGCCAGAACGAACAGCATCGTGGCAACCAAGGCATTGGCGCACAAACTGGCGCGCGCGAGTTACCACATCTTGAAGGAGAAGCAGCCCTTCGACGTGAAGCGCTGTTTCGCCTGAACGGTTTGGTGACGGCAGGTCAGCCAGCAATGGGGACTGGACGCGAGCCGAGTGGTCTGAGTGGAGGCCCTGTCGTCACCGCCTGTGTTGTTGTACCGGGTCGTCTGCCGGGTGAGCCAATTGGGGACTGGACGCGGCAACGCGAGCCACGGATCTGTGATCATCGACCGGACACTGCGGCGGCACCAACGTTTCTCTGGGGCGGGACTCCGCCAGGGCGGAGGCAGTTCATCGCACACCGCTTGATCCATATGGGTGACAGGCACGACTCGGTCGTAGCCAGCATCGAGGAAACGGGCTCGGCCTGAACAGCAGGCAGGATGTGCAGAAAAGAAAAGCCCGCCATCAAAGGGCGGGCGGGAAAGGTGTGCGCGCTTGACTACGGCCGGCTAATGGGTGTCCCCTATTGTTTATTTCTCGGCGGCATCTTTGCGCTTTATTTCTCTTAAGCACGGCAGTTGGCAGGCACGTGGCGATTCTCACCGCCTGTACGAACACAAGTCCAATTAATTGCCCCACCCCCGGCTCCCGGAGCAGCCGGGCGCAGATCCACGGTCACACCGCCTGCCGTAGCCGTAGTGACAATGGTAATAATCCCAGTGGCCGCAGCGCACGCAGTACTAGCCACATTGGTAGTAGCCACGGTCGGGGTAACACCGATACAAGCGTTCGCCGGCATAATCCCACCATTGTTCGCAATATTTTCGCCGACAGTGGCTTTCATGCCAGAACCCAGCGCCATAGCTTCAGAAACACGGGCACGAATCGTGTAATCCTGATAAGCCGGCAGAGCAATTGCAGCCAAAATACCAATAATGGCCACGACGATCATCAGTTCGATCAGGGTAAAACCTTTTTGCATGTTACGCATTTCAAATCTCCTTGAAGTTGGGCAGTTGAACACGTTCATCCCGTGTCTGGCCCATTAACGTGCAGGGGTTGTGCCAACTTTAGAAAAACCCCCGGCAAAAACCGGGGCATGCGCCTAAAGTCCAATATCTACGCGGCTTTCGAATTTTCATTCCGTCTTTGGTGCCACCGCGCTGCCTCCCATAACCCCGACAACCCGCGTCAGCATGTGACGCATTTCGTCACTCCGAGGCCGACTGCACCCACCCCGCCGCCCCCTTCTCGATGAACTCGATCGGGTAGCCGTCGGGGTCCCCTATGAAGGCGATGACGATGCTGCCGTGCGACATCGACCCGGCCGGGCGCAGCACCTTGCCGCCCCACGGCCGCGGCGGCCGCGGCGGCCTCGCAAGCAGCGTAGGCGTCGTCGACCTCCATCGCGATGTCGCCATAGCCGCTGCCGACTACGTATTTGTCGACACCCCAGTCGAGCGGAAATAGGGCAACCACGGTTTTTCCCTACGCTTCGAATAGGTCCGTCGACTCCGCCTCGGGCGCCTTGCGCGGCCGCCCCGACTTGCCCGGAACTCCCCGCCGGCCCAAAGCTGCCGCAACTTGCTTCGCGAATCTCCTTTTGCCCAGCAGCATAGTTCCCGTTCGTTGCCCGCCGGATTTGGTCCACCAAGCCGGGTTCCGGGTCATGGCGAAACAATTCGCGATATGCTGCCTCGCGGCTTGCCGCGTCACGTCCCAGCGCTTGGTAGCGGGAATGCGCTTCACCAACATATCCGCTTCTCCCTGAGCGTTCATGCGGTAGCTCGACCATCCAGGCACGTGCGAGATTGAACTCGATGTGGCGCTGGTGTAAACAGATACGCCTCCTCCTACACGAGGCACGAGCGGAACCGTCCTTCCAACAGCGTGCCGCTGCGCCGATAGTTGCGGTTCAGGTACTGCACGTAGCGCCGGCCGAACGCCTTCATCAGGCCCCCCCCCCGCAGATCCGCCATCCGCGACAGAAACGAGCAAATGGACGTGGTTGGTCATCAGCACGTAGGCGTTGACTAGGCAGCCGGTCTTGGCCGCATACTCCTCCAGCCACTCGAGGTACTTGCGGCAATCCTCGTCGGCATAGAAGCACGCCTGGCGGTTATTGCCACGCTGGATGATGTGCAAGGGGACATTGGGCAAACTGAGGCGAGTTCGACGTGGCATGGAGGATGGCGCGAAGTGACGATTTCCCCATCGTCGACCACCGCCCCCACCAGTCCAATATGCCAAAAGACAGAGACCGCCGAAGCGGTCTCTGGGGGTACAGCCGGGGAGAAACAAATCAGATCAAAACCGTGGTCTGAGAATCATCTAGCCGGCCTCCCACCGCGGTGAGGCGGAGGAGTAAAAAGCGAAGTGCGAACTTTGTTTTTTCACTCAAAGGAGGCCGT
>Ga0209286_1000362_pt1 | contig 12215 bp, 9 predicted proteins | sample PPLLak1March2015_2_FD_187250 | JGI IMG/M metagenome (GOLD analysis project Ga0209286, IMG submission 187250) | Freshwater sediment microbial communities from Prairie Pothole Lake near Jamestown, North Dakota, USA - PPLs Lake P8 Core (3) Depth... | ecosystem: Environmental > Aquatic > Freshwater >...
GAGGGCCCTCTTGAGGACCGGCTTCAGCACCGGGTCCGGCAGCTCCTTTTTGGGATGCCTTTGCATACATGGCTTCTGCCAATTTATGGGAAGAACGGGTGAGTTCTTCTTGGGCAGATTTGATGGCGCTCAGGTCGTTCGTCTCCATCGCCTTTTTCGCTTTTGCGATTGAATCTTCGATATTCTGTTTATCTCCAGAATCGACCTTATCCCCATATTCCTTCAAGGATTTCTCGGTCGTATAGATAAGAGTATCAAGTTGGTTTCTCGCTTCAGCAAGCTCACGTCTCTTCTTGTCTTCTGCGGCATGGGCTTCAGCATCTTTGACCATCTTTTTGATATCCTCTTCATTGAGACCGCTGGAGGCAGTGATTTTTATGGATTGCTCTTTACCCGTTCCAAGATCTTTCGCTGCGACATGGACGATTCCATTGGCATCGATATCGAAAGTCACTTCAATCTGGGGAATACCTCGGGGAGCGGGTGGGATGCCGACCAGTTCAAACTGGCCAAGGGTTTTATTGTCAGCGGCCATCTCCCTTTCGCCCTGAAGCACATGGATCGTCACAGCAGGTTGACTATCCGATGCCGTGGAAAAAATCTGGCTCTTTTTTGATGGAATGGTGGTGTTTCTTTCAATTAACTTGGTGAAGACACCCCCCAGCGTTTCAATACCAAGGGAGAGTGGAGTGACGTCAAGTAAAAGCACATCCTTCACCTCACCCTTCAGGACTCCAGCCTGAATCGCCGCACCAATCCCTACGGCCTCATCAGGGTTAACGCTCTTATTGGGTTCTTTCCCAAAAATTTGCTTCACTTTCTCCTGAACTTTGGGCATCCGGGTCATCCCGCCCACGAGGATCACCTCATCGATGTCCCTGGCTGAAATCCCAGAATCGGTAATGGCCTGACGGCATGGCCCTTCAACCATTTCAATAAGGTCCTCCGTTAGTTTTTCAAATTTGGCTCGAGTCAATTTCAGGTTCAGATGCTTCGGTCCTGAGGCATCCGCAGTGACAAAGGGGAGGTTGATATCCGTCTCCATCATGTTGGAGAGTTCAATCTTTGCCTTTTCAGCAGCCTCTTTCAGCCGTTGAAGGGCCATTCGATCTTTTCTCAGATCAATCCCCTGATCTTTCTTAAACTCATCCGCTAAATAGTCGATGATACGTTGATCAAAGTCATCTCCCCCCAGATGGGTATTCCCATTAGTCGATTTGACCTCGAAGACACCTTCGCCCAACTCGAGAATGGAGATATCAAAAGTTCCACCCCCCAGGTCGAAGACAGCAATCTTTTCATCCTTCTTCTTTTCAAGACCATAGGCGAGGGACGCAGCGGTTGGTTCATTAATGATTCGAATGACATTCAGACCTGCTATTCGTCCTGCATCCTTCGTGGCCTGACGCTGACTGTCGTTGAAATATGCTGGGACGGTAATCACGGCATCGGTCACCTTCTCGCCGAGATAGGCCTCTGCTGTCTCCTTCATCTTCTGAAGGACAAAGGCAGAGATTTCAGGAGGACTGTACTCCTTATCCCTGACCCTGACCCAGGCGTCCCCGTTCTTATTTTCCACAATTTTATAGGGAAGGATCTTTAGGTCTTTCTGAACCTCGGAGTCTGAAAATTTCCTTCCCATCAGTCGTTTGATTGAGAAGATCGTATTCTCAGAGTTGGTAATTGCTTGACGTTTAGCAATCTGTCCTACAACCCTTTCCCCTTTATCTGTAAAAGCAACCACAGATGGAGTGATTCGACTTCCTTCCGGGTTAGCAATGACAACGGGATCCCCTCCTTCCATGATAGCCACTACTGAAAATGTTGTTCCCAAATCAATTCCTATTGTCTTAGCCATTTTATTTTTCCCTCCTTAGATAATATTCAAAGTCACTCCGAAGTCCGAACCTCTTTCTCAAGAGGTTTTGACACGGAAACGGTTGCCGGTCTCAAGAGCCGATCATTTAAGAAATACCCCTTCTGAAACTCCTCGGTCACCTGATTCGGCTCAACCTTATCCGTTTCGACGACCAACATGGCTTCATGCACGGCCGGATCGAATGGTTTTCCGACAGATTCAAAGGAAGAAAGCCCAAATTTGGTCAGGGCCTGGAGGAGTTGTTGAAGGGTTAATCGAACTCCTTCAATTAAAACCCCGGTGTCCACCGCCTTTTGGGCATGGTTGACGGCTCTCTCCAGGTTATCAATAAAAGGGAGAATGATCTTAAGTAAATCCTCATTGGCAAATTTGGTCCAACCTTCTTTTTCCTTGGCCGCCCTCTTTTTATAATTCTCGAGATCTGCTGCCGTTCTCAACAAACGTTCATAATTCTCCTTTGCCTCTTTCTCTTTATCCTCCAGCCTCTTTTTCAATTCTTCAACCTCTTTTTCCTTCTCCTCTTTTTGTTTTTGTTTCTTATTCTTTTGAGATTTTGTCTCGGTCAATGGGTCTGATATTCTTTCTTCATCCCTTTCCATAGAGGGTTCAAGGTTCACATGGATTTTTTTCTTTTCTGATCCTTCCATGATTTCATCTCCTCTTTTTTAATCAAAATGCCGCTCCAGGATTTCTGTGAGTAATTTTGCGGAATAATCTACCAGGGGGATGATTCTGGAATAATTCATCCTTCGAGGGCCTATGACTCCCAAGGCACCCCAGACCTGCCCTGCACATCCATAGGTGGAGGTCACCAAACTACACGTTTCCATTTCTTGGACCTGGCTTTCAGAACCGATTGCGATTTGAACGCCTCTGGGATCAATAAATTTATCTAACAGCTTTACCATCGTGGCCTTTTCCTCAAAGGTTCGAAAGAGATCGGTCATTCTTGAAACATTATTGAATTCAGGCTCATTTAAAATATTTGTCTTGCCTTCGATGAAGACATCCGTATCATCCATAGAAGAGAAGGCTTTCTCTCCGAGTTTCAGTGCCTGTTCAAGGAGACGATCATAGACATTCTTTGCCACCCTCATCTGCTCCAGAAGCATCTCCCTCACCTGATAAAGAGTGAGGCCGGCCAAAAAACTATTAAGATAATCTGAGAGATGGTCTAATTCAGATTGGGAAAAATCGTCCTCCATTTCAATAATTCGATTATGATTGGATCCGGTAGTGCTCACCACAATAGCCAAAACAAAATGTCTTCTGAATTTCACAAACTCAATATGTTGAAGCACAACGGAGTTCATTCTGGGCCCCCAAACAATTCCAAGGTAATGAGAGGAGGAGGAAAGGATTCGAGAAGTCTCCCTGAATAAGTCCGGTCCCTCAATGAGATGACTCAAATATTTGGATCGAATTTCCTGTTGTTCCTGGTCGCTTAGTTCGTGAACATCGAGAATAGAATCGATATAAAACCGAAGTCCCTTCTCTGTGGGTATCCTCCCTGCTGAAGTGTAAGGTTGAAAAAGGAATCCCTGCTCTTCCAAATCTGACATAATATTTCGGATGGTCGCAGGGCTTAGGTTGAGGTTCGATTTTTTCGAAATGGTCCTTGACCCCACGGGTTCTGCCCAGCGAATATAATCTTCGATCACAATTTCTAAAACCCGCTTCATCCTTTCTGAAAAGGAAGCATCCATTAACCTTTCCCCATCATAAATTAAAAACCGAGCCAAACCATAAAAATTAAAGCAACCTCTAACAATTCCAAATTTGTCACTCCCGCCCCGTATCAAGTACGGGGTAAACTCCGGCGGGAGTCCAGTGATGTAAAAAGCTTATAGATTCCTGCTTTCGCAGGAATGACATTTTTAGAGAAACCCTTAAAGAAGTCATTAATTTGTGTTCTTAAGATAATAATGGTAGGGCGTTTTGTCAAGAAAATGTGAGATTTAATTATTCCTCTTCCAATTTATTTTTCTCAAACTTATCAGATAGTTCTACCTGTTCCCAGAGGGTTGGCGCATAAAAATACTGGTCGAATATGCGGTGGTAGGCACTCCATCTGGATCCTTCCTGGACTTGTTTTTTAATAAATTGTTGAATTCCATTCATTTTTGCATCCATATCATCCAGATAATGGAGCATCACTGCTTCGAGGGTCATTGGTCTTTTAGGTGAACCCCAAATATATTGGCCATGGTGGCTGAGGAGAAGGTGCTTTAATAAGGTGGAAAGGTCCTTTGGAAAATCAGGTAGTTGGCGAATTTTATCCTCCATTCTTTCTATCCCAAGGATGATATGGCCGAGGAGTCGGCCTTCATCTGAATAGTCGAAGGATCGGTGGTAAGAAAGTTCATCCACTTTGCCTGAGTCGTGAAGGATTGAGGCTGTAAGTAAAAGATCCAAATTCAACCCATTGTAATGGGAGGCGTTTTTTAATACAAGGTGAACCATAGAAAGGGTGTGCTCTAAGAGGCCTCCTAAATAGTTGTGATGGAGCCATTTGGAAGCAGGGGCAACTTTAAAAAGTTGAACAAAGGATTCATCCTCCCAGAAAAGTTTGAGAAGTTGACTGAGGTGCGGGTTTTTAATCTGGTCACTGATTTCGACAAGTGACCGGAACATCTCTTCAGGATCTTTTTCTGCCATGGGAAAAAAGTCCGGAAAAAGGATTTCTTCTTCCCCCACTTTTTGGATAGAGGTGAGGTTCAATTGAAGTTGCCCCTGAAAAGAGACCGCCTTCCCCATGACATGGACAAAATCATCTTTTTGAAAAGAATCGGCGAAGGTTTCCACAAAGGTCCAAATCCTGCCTTCCATTTCTCCGGAGCGGTCCACCAACTTCAATTTCAAGTAGATATTTCCAGTTTTGGTGGTCCCAGAAGATTTCTCTTTGACCAGGAAAAGAGAATCGATATAATCGTTCTCTTTGATCTCGTTGATATAAGTTTTCATCAAAATCCTTTCAAGGTTTAACAATAGAAGTCAATGGTCAGAAGGTCAGGGCTAAGAGGCCCGTTTCGTTAAAGGGTTATGTTTTTGGTCTTTAAAATCTTTTTAACCGTAACCCTTTCACTACATACAAAACTGGCTTCGTAACCCTTAACCTATAGACCATCTTCATCTAAAGTGTTCAAATCCCAAACGAGAGGGAGAATAATCTTCATCGTCTTTGCTTATCAGATGGAGTCCTTCTTTTTTAGCAAGGATTTCCCCAATCCGGGTAATTGGGACCTTGAGCGAGCGGGCAAGGGAAGGAATCTTTTCTCTCTTTGTCGATGGGGCACTAAAAAGGAGTTCGTAATCCTCTCCCCCGGAAAGGGCGAAGCGAAAAGGATCTTTTGAAAAAGATCGTGCCCATTTTCGGTAGGGTCTGGAGAGAGGAATTCGACCCTCCCAGATACGGGCCCCCACTCCACTTTCTTCTAAAAGATGTGAGGTATCGATCAACAAACCATCGCTGACATCGATCATGGCGGTCGCCAAATGATATTTAGCAATGGCCTGCCCTAATTCGACTCTCGGACTGGGAGAGAGATGTTTTTTGACCAATCCCTCTGATCCCTTTATTTTCGTTTTTTCTTGAAGAATTTTTAATCCCAAAGCCGAATCCCCCAACCTTCCGGAGACGTAGAGATCATCACCCACCTTTGCCCCTTTTCTGAAAAGGAGATTCCTTTTTCCCCCCTCGCCCAAAAGGCAGATGTTGATGATCAATTTTTGGGAAAGAGAGGTGTCCCCTCCAATACATTCCACCCGAAATCGGTTCGCCTCTTGCTTTAAACCACGGTAGAATGAAGAAATAAAAGAAACGGGAAGGTTCTTGGGAAGGCCAATAGAGATGAGAAAATATTTTGGAATTCCTCCCATGGAGGCAATATCACTCAGGTTGACAGCGAGGGATTTTCTCCCTAACGGATAGGGACCCATCCAGGATAAATCAAAATGGATACCTTCAATAAGAATATCTGTGGTAACGAGTAGGACCTCTGTGCCCACCTCGATCACCGCCACATCATCTCCGATTCCTTGAATCAAGGCGGGATCGGAGGAATTTATCCCTTTTCGGATTCGACGGATGAGTCCGAACTCACCGATCTCCCGAAGATCCATCTTGTTCCTTTTCAACTTCGAACCCTTGTACGGAACGGTTTCAAACCCTGCCTGCCGAACAGGCAGGCGCTCCCACCCTCTTGGCCAGTGCGATCTTTAGCACCTCGTCCATATGTCTGACCGGAATAAAGTCAATCTTTTTTCGTATATACGGGGGAAGATCGATGAAGTCTTTTTTGTTCAGATAAGGGATGATCACAACTTTGATTTTGTTCCGGAGAGCAGCAAGAGCTTTTTCCTTCAGCCCTCCGACTGGAAGGACTCTTCCTCTCAGCGTGATCTCACCCGTCATGGCAACATCCTTCTTTGCAGGGATTCCTGTCAGGGCAGAAAAAATAGCAACCGCCATGGTAATACCGGCGGAAGGTCCATCTTTCGGAATGGCGCCTGCAGGAACATGGATATGGATTTCTTTATTGTTGAGGGTGTTGGGATTAATTCGATAGGCTTTTCCTTTGGATCGTGCATAGGTGAGGGCGGCCTGTGCCGATTCTTTCATCACATCTCCGAGGTGACCGGTGAGGATCAATGACCCTTTGCCTGGAGTGGTGGAGGCCTCGACATGGAGAATTTCACCTCCTGTTTCCGTCCAGGCGAGGCCAGTGGCCAAACCCACCTCGTTGCGTTTCTGTTCTTCATTGGGCAAGTAAGGAGGAGGTCCCAAAAAATGGTGAAGGTTTTTCGTGTTAATTTTGGTTTTCTCCTTCTTTGCCTGTTCCCTGATACCGGTCCCGATCGAGGCCGGGACAGACAGGTCTTCCGCCACTCGCCTTGCCACTTTTCTACAAATAGAAGCCAATTCCCTCTCGAGGTTTCGAAGACCTGCTTCCTGAGTATATTGCGAGATCAACAGGAGAATGGCTTTGTCAGAAATCTCGAGCTTCTTCGAATCGATTCCATTTTCTTCCAACTGCCGGGGGAGGAGGAAGGTTCGCGCGATCTTCAGTTTTTCCAGGTCGGTGTATCCGGGAAGGTTAATCACCTCCATTCGATCTTTTAGGGCGGAGGGAATGGGGTCGGTCAAGTTCCCCGTAGTGATGAACATCACCTGCGAGAGGTCAAAAGGGACATTGAGGTAATGGTCGCTAAAAGCATGGTTCTGTTCCGGGTCCAGAACTTCTAAGAGAGCAGAGGCCGGATCTCCACGGAAATCGACGCCGATTTTATCCACCTCATCCATCATAAAAACGGGATTGTTGCTTCCGGACTGTTTAATCGACTGAATGATTCGCCCTGGCAAGGCGCCGACATAGGTGCGGCGGTGGCCCCGAATCTCTGCTTCATCTCTTATCCCACCCAAAGAAATTCTTACGAATTTTCTCCCCAAAGCCCTGGCGATCGATCTGCCCAAAGAAGTTTTTCCCACCCCAGGAGGCCCGATAAAGCAGAGGATGGGCCCCTTCATCTTTTTTTTCAGCTTATGAACGCTTAAGTATTCTAAAATTCGTTCCTTCACTTTTTCTAAATTGTAATGGTCCTCCTCCAGAACTTTTTTTGCTTGATGAAGATCGAGGCTATCCGCGGTCGATATTGACCAGGGCATATCGACCAACCAGTTGAGATAGGTACGCACCATGGAGGCCTCTATCGCATCCGGATGCATCTGATCTAACCGCTCCAGCTCTTGTCGTGCCTCCTTCTCAACCTCTTTAGGCATCTTGGCCTTTTTGATCTTCTGCCGGAAGGATTTAATTTCTTCGGTCCGTTCATCCATCTCACCCAGCTCACTTCGGATCGCCCTTATCTGCTCTCTAAGAAAGTATTCTCTCTGCGTTTTGGTGATCTCTTCTTTGGCCTGGGACTGAATTTTGGCCTGCATGGTGAGGACCTGGACCTCTTTTCCGAGAAGCTCGTTCAGCGTCTTGAGTCTTTCTATCGGGTCAAGAATTTCTAAAATCTCCTGGGCTTTTTCAACGGTGAGGTCCAAGTTAGAGGCCACTAAGTCCGCTAACCTCCCTGGATCGTCAACGCTTTCGAGGATAAACATCAGATCCGGGGAGAGAAGTTTTCCATAGGAAACAATCCTCTCCAGTTGTTCCCTGACATTTCTCATCAGGGCTTCAGTCTCAAGGGTGATCTCGGTGATGAAGGGATCCTTAATATTTTCTACCTTTACGAGGAGATAGGGCGTCGTCTGGAGGGTTTCTTTGATGGATGCCTTGGAAAGACCTTGGACAAGAATCTTGACCTTTCCATCGGGTAGTTTGAGCATCTTCATGACAACGCCAACCGTGCCCACCCGATAGAGGTCGTTGGGAGAAGGATCTTCTTCAGAGACATTTTTCTGAGCGACCAGAAAGATCAGGCGATCTTTGGAAAGGGCTTCCTCTAACGATTTGATCGATTTTTCCCGACTAACAAAAAGGGGAAGGACCATGTAGGGAAATACAACAAAATCCCTAACAGGAAGAAGAGGGATCGTTTCCGGAAGAGAAAGTAGATCTTTTTCAAGTTCTTTTTTCATAGCGTTTTAATATGGTTTCAATAAGATTTGAGGTAGAAACCCCCTGGACCAATGGAATGATGATAACTTCTCCTCCCGACTTTTCAACCACCTCTCCTCCCACTATCTGTTCTTTTGTCCAATCTCCTCCTTTGGCCAGAACATTTGGTTGCAGGGAAGTGATGAGTTTTAATGGGTCTAATTCATCAAAAACGGCAACATAATCCACACACCCAAGGCCGGAAAGAATCTCAACCCTCTCTTCTACTGGAAGGATGGGTCTCCCAGGCCCCTTTATCTTTCGGACTGAAGAATCACTGTTGACCCCTATGACCAGGACATCTCCGAGGGCTTTGGCTTCCTCAAGATAGCGGACATGACCGACGTGGAGAAGATCAAAACAACCGTTTGTAAAGATAATCCGCTTTCCCCTTGCCTTGAGGTTTTTGATGATCCTCGTAAGGTCTTTTCTTTCTTTGATTTTTTGTTTCATTCTATTCCCTTTCTATCTAAGTATCAGATTTGAACCTTAGAGTCAACCCTTCACCCTCCTCGACACTCCTCCATTTCAACCTTGACAAACCTATGGGTTTCCTTTAGTTTTTAAAAATGGGTAGTCAACTCATCTTGGCCTCCAAATCTCCCCGTCGTTATGAATTGCTAAAACAAGTGGGTCTTGATTTCGAGGTGTTCCCAAGTAGAGTGTCGGAGGATTTTGTTCAGAAAGTCTCCCCTCAAGAGCATGTTATTCGATTAGCAGAAGTCAAAGCAAGAGATGTGGCAAGTGAATATCCTGACTCCTGGGTGATTGCTGCAGACACAATTGTTACTATTGGTGGGTCCATTTTAGGTAAACCAAAAAATCGAGAAGATGCCATGGAGATGTTAGGGTGCCTAAGTGGCCGGGAACATTTGGTATTAACAGGGATTTCTGTTTGCCATTTAGAGAAAGGAAAGGGCGATCAAGAAGCGGTTCAAACAGCCGTGAAGGTAAAGACCCTTACTCCTCCAGAGATGAAGTGGTATGTCCAGACAGGCGAACCCTATGATAAAGCCGGAGGATATGCTATCCAGGGAACCGGATCTTTTATGATCGAATCGATTCGGGGTTCTTATACTAATGTCGTGGGCCTTCCTCTGTGTGAGTTGATTCAGATGCTCAGTCGTTTGGGGGCCATTACAATTTCGGAATTCGGATTGCGGATTTCGGATTGAAAAGATAAATCCCCCCTCTCCCCCCTTTGCGAAAGGGGGGGATTAAACAAACTTATGTCCGAGATTAAAGAAAATTTTTTAAGGGTGACAGAGAAAATAGAGACGGCGGCTCGAAAAGTATATAGAGATCCAAATGAGATTAAACTGGTCGCAGTCTCCAAAACCGTTGAGGCCGCTCGAATCCAAGAGGCGATTGAAGCGGGAGTCTCTATCCTGGGTGAAAATTATGTCCAGGAGGCGCAGAAAAAAATTGAGGAGATTGGACGGCCTGCCTGCACGGAGCCCGTCTCCAGAAGCCTTGCGGAGGGCAGTCGTTTCGGCGAAGGGAGGCCTGTTTCTTGGCACTTCATTGGGCACCTTCAATCGAATAAGGCAAAATATGCCATTCGCCTCTTTGATATGATACACTCTATAGACAGTCTCCCCTTGGCTGAGGAATTGAATCGCAGGGCTGAGCAGGCAAATAGAATAATGAAAGTGATGATTGAAGTGAATCTCTCTAAGGAAGAGACAAAATTTGGGACGGACGAAAAAATGGTGATGAATCTTGCCAAGGGGATTCAAAATCTCAGTCATCTCTCCTTAGAAGGGTTGATGACCATGCCACCCTATTTTGATTCGCCAGAAATGAGTCGGCCTTATTATGTTGCCTTGCGAGAATTAAAGGAAAGCATGGCCAAAGAGGGGATTCCGATCAAGGAGCTCTCTATGGGGATGTCGAATGACTTTGAAATTGCCATTGAGGAAGGGGCCACCTACGTTCGTGTGGGGACAGCGATTTTCGGAGCAAGAAAATAAAAATTTAGGTTCAAGTTTAGGTTGAGAAATTCTTAACCTCATCCTTAACCTGAACCTTCACCATAGCGCATTAGAGCGCTGGAGATGGTATGAGGGCGAAGATAATACTATTGATTACCTTTTTGATGGTGGTAAGTGCTTGTGCCAAGAAGGCTCCTCCTGTGCCCTGGGAGTCCATTGTTCCAAAAAGAATTGTTGACCTGCGGGCCACGCCCAGAGAAGGTCGTCTCCTTTTAGACTGGGGCGTCCCCAAGGAGAATACAGATAAGTCGGTTCTCACCGATTTGGCGGGTTTTAAAATTTTGAGATCCGAGGGGGTTCTCATCGGAGAGGAATGTAAGGGATGCGGAGAGAGGAAAACGGTTGTCCACCAGATGAAGTGGGATAGCAAAGAAGAGGAGAAGAAAACAAGAGTGGCGATCTTTTTCGAAGATCAAGAAGCCAGAAAAGTTTATGTCTATCAAGTGGTTTCAACCAACCGAAGAGGGGACCCCAGCGCCCCTTCGAATCCGGTAACGGTCTATTGGGATTATCCACCTCAGGTCCCAAGAATGGTGAAAGGAGAGGAAGGAGATAAGAGGGTAGAGCTTTACTGGGAGCCTGTCGAAGGAGCAACGGGCTATAATGTTTATCGAAGGTTAGAAGAAAGGGAATTTTCTAACAGACCATTGAACAGAGAACCATTAACAATGACTCATTTTTCTGACCTGAATGTGGAGAATGAAAAGAAATATATCTATTCGGTCAGAGCAGTAAGAAAGGTGGTCAAGACGGATGTTGAAGGGAAAGGATCTCTCGGAGCACCTATGACTCCAACTGACCTCATCGCACCCGTTGCTCCCGTAGGGCTGGTTGCCATCCCTCTTAAAGATGGAATGGAGTTGAGTTGGAGTAGGAATCGCGAGACGGACCTTCTTGGATATTATGTCTATCGAAGGAAAACCGGGGAGAAAGAATTTAAAAGATTGATTGAGACTCCCCTGACGACAGAGACCTATCTGGATACAGAGGTCGTTTTACAACAGGAATATGAGTATGTTGTGACTGCTGTGGACAGCTCCATAAAAAGGAACGAGAGTCCCCGGCCTGAAGAAGTAAGGGTGAAGTATCTGTACTAATGCGGATTTTGGAATTCGGATTGCGGAGTGAAAAGATATGAGCACGTTTTCTGAAATTTGAATTTTTTGATTTCATTCCACATTCCGCAATCTACATTCCGCAATGGGAAAAGCGATGCATTTGTTTAAATATAAAAACCATCAGCTTCAATGTGAGGAGATTCCCATCCATCAGATCGCTGAAAAAGTGGGGACGCCTTTCTATCTTTACAGCTATCACACCTTGGTCAGGCATTTCACCGTTTTTGATGATGCCTTCAAAGGGATTCCACATCTTGTCTGCTATTCAGCCAAGTCCAACTCCAATCTTGCCATTCTTCGTCTCTTCGTCAACTTGGGGGGAGGAGTTGACATTGTCTCTGGAGGAGAACTCTACCGGGCGCTTAATGCCGGTGCAGATCCTCAAAAAATAGTATTTTCAGGGGTTGGAAAACGAGAGGACGAGATCGAATATGCCCTGAAAGCGGGAATCCTCATGTTCAATGTAGAATCTTCTCAGGAGCTGCAGGCGATTAATGAGGTGGCCGGCAGAATTGGCAAAAAAGCCCCTATCTCCATCCGTGTTAACCCTGATATCGATCCTAAGACACACCCTTATATTTCGACCGGGTTGAAGCAAAATAAATTCGGGATTGACATC
>Ga0209286_1000366_pt1 | contig 12192 bp, 8 predicted proteins | sample PPLLak1March2015_2_FD_187250 | JGI IMG/M metagenome (GOLD analysis project Ga0209286, IMG submission 187250) | Freshwater sediment microbial communities from Prairie Pothole Lake near Jamestown, North Dakota, USA - PPLs Lake P8 Core (3) Depth... | ecosystem: Environmental > Aquatic > Freshwater >...
TATACTCGCCACCTTGTGGTTGTTGGAATCTGAAAGAGCAAGCTTGCGCTAAAATCTGAATAGCCAGTGAGGTCCATATCTTAGCCTAGAGATTCAAAACATGGAATTTTCGAGATGGTCTAGTATTACAGCGCAAGGTAGCGAAAAGCCAGGCAAGGTAGCCTGAAAGGGAAAGGCATGGTATCTTTCTCCGACCACAGCCAAGTGGGAAGGAGAAGAGGAAAACCATGCCAGAGGAAATTGTAACTGAAACTTGCCCTGCGCCGGAATACAATTTGACCGAGCAAGACATTGAGCAGTTTTTGGAAGAGATGACGGGCTATATCGAGTTGTTTGAACCTGCCTTTCAGCGAGCGGAGCAGTTGGAATGGAGTAAATCCTACCTGCGGGGCTTGCTGGGCGATACACCGCGCAAGAACGTTGAACGGATGGCGCTTGACTGGGGCGATACAGCCCGCAGCATGCAGCACTTTATCGGTCAAAGTCCGTGGAAGCCAGAGCCAGTGATCGCCATTCATCAAGGTCTGGTGGCTGAGACGTTGGGGGAAGCCGATGGGGTGGTCTTGATTGACGAATCAGGGGTGGTCAAGCAAGGAGACGACTCGGTCGGGGTGGCTGTCCAATACTGTGGCTCGGTGGGGAAGGTGGCCAACAGCCAGGTTGGCGTTTATCTGGGATATGCCAGCCGCAAAGGCTACAGCCTGATTGAAGGGCAACTGTTCATGCCGGAAAGCTGGTTTGAGGAGGAGCACGCCGGCAAACGCATGGCGTGTGGCGTACCAGCAGAGCTGCACCCCAAAACCAAGCCCGAAATCGGTCTGGAACTGCTGCAGCGAGCCATCCAACGGGGCAGTTTGCCGTTTGTCTGGGTAGCGGCTGATGAATTGTATGGCGATTCGCCGGCTTTTCGGGACGGGGTGGCCGAGCTGAACAAATGGTATTTCACCGAAATCAAATGCACGACCCCGATCTGGCGCTGCCGCCCCGAAGTGTATGTGCCGGAGTGGAAAGGCCATGGTCGCCGCCCAACTCGTTTGCGGCTGCGCAGTCCGCAGGATCGCCCAATCCATGTCCGGGAACTGGTCACATCGATCCCCAAAGAAGGTTGGATCACTGCCACCATCAAAGAAGGCAGTAAAGGTCCCATCGTCTGTAACTTTGCCTTCCTGCGCATCATCGAATCGCGAGGCAATCTGCCCGGTCCCGAAGTCTGGCTGATCATCCGCCGCAACCTGGAAGACCCTACGGAGGTCAAGTTCTACTTCAGCAATGCCCCAGCCGATACGCCTTTGATCGAGTTCGTGCGGATCAGCGGCATGCGTTGGCCGATTGAAATCATTTTTGAAGAAGCCAAAGGCGAAGTCGGTTTCGACCATTACGAAATGCGTAGCTGGCTCGGCTGGCATCATCATATGCTGTTGGTGGCTTTGGCTCATCATTTCCTGGTTCGACTGCGTGTCCGTTTTCAACACCTATCGCCCGCTTTGACCGTTTACCAGGTCCGACTTCTGTTGGCCAGTGTACTGCCGAAACCCATTTTCGATGCCGGTGCTGCTTTGCAGCGGGTTCGATATTACCAGAAGCGCAACCATCAGGCTTATCTGTCTCATCGCAAGTCCAGGCTGGCCAGGCTTGCTACACTTTCATCCAACCTTGCGCTGTAATATAAGATACCTGTGCTCCAACCATCGATCTAGCTATAAGAACCCAGAGCCGTCCTACCGCAAAAGCGCCCAAACCAAAACCGCACTACCAATCAAAATCACACCGTTCAGATAGAAAGGCACTCCACTCCCAATCGCATCATACAGCATGCCTCCCAGCAAGGGTCCAATGGTAAAACCAAGGTTTTCCACGAAGTCGTACAGGCCATAAGCCAGACCGCGCTTCTCGTGCCCGGTCAGATCGGCCACCAGGGCAGTCTCCGCTGGCTCGGATATTCCCGCAAGGACGGCTGAGAGCGTGTAGAGCACGGCTAACCAGAGCAGCGAAGGTAGACCGGGCATCAGGAGCGAGATGATCCCTGCGCCAACCAGGCCAAGGACCATCATGGGCAAGCGCCCAAAACGATCGCTCAAGCCACCTAAACGGGCAGATAAAAAGGCAGCCACTAGCCCGGCAGGGAAAAACGCCCAGGCCAGTGTCCCGATATCCGTGGTGAATTTATCCTGCAAGAAGGTAAGATAGATGGGTATCAGCATGGCCTCAGGAACGCCGGTGATAAAGACAATCACCAGCAGCTTGACCAGCTGCGATGATAATACGGACCTGTCCTGGGTGCTGCGCTGGATGGGCTGCGTATCAGGCACCGTCTTCCAGGCCAACAAGGCAGCCAAAAACGTTATCATCGTAAAGCCGATAAACGCCACCCTCCAGCCTAGGTCTTGGGGTAAAACGAACATCGCAAAGGTGGCTGCAAATATGCCAACCAGCCCACCCCGGGTGGTGATTTCGTTTAGCCGACCCTGTGCTCGCCCGAGCTCCCCAGGAGGGGTGAGATCTGCAACGATGGTATTCGACGCCGTCCACAAAAATGCAGAACCTATGCCTTGAATGAGCCTTGCCAGGTAGAGCCAGCTCAAAGACTCGGCGAACGCGAATACACCCATGGCAAGGGCATAGATGAACATAGCGACCACAAAGAACGTTTTACGGCCGAAGCGATCTATCAGCCAGCCAACGGCTGGACGCAACAGCAGGGTTGTAGCCGTGAAAACGGAAAACAGGCCGCCTATCCCCAGCGCACTGGCGCCAAAGGTCTTGCTGATGATTGGCAGCCCAAAATAGAGAAATACGAGCGGCATCGCCCAAAGAAACAGCGGCCGGTTCAGGGATCGGGCGGAATAGCTATGCTTGTCAGACGCAGCTTTCATCTGACATTATCCCAAGGGAAGTTTTATTCCAGACACCTGACAGTTTCCAACGCCAGAAATCGCTGTATGCGGATACCGCAGGCACACAGATAAGCCAACGGCAGATTTGCGGGTTTACTCCGCCGGCAGCGCCGGTGGATAAGGACGGTAGATCTCCAATCCTTCTGACGACCTGGAAATATACACAGGGTAGCCCGGTTTGGTCTGAATGGAGGGGGTGCTGCCTGGATAATCTGCCAATTGACGCGGTTGGCTTGGATGACTGATATCGAGAATATATGCCCCTCCCAGACTGGCGAGGTAAACGTAAGGATCCAGAATCTGAATAGTGGTTATGCTTCCACCCGCCTCAAAAGTTGACAGCCGTGTGGGGCTGATTGGTACGGAGATATCCACGATCTCCAGTCTATTATCGACCCCTAATAGGGCAAGATTTCCCTCGATTTCTATGTTCGTTGGAGAAACTTCGCCTTCGATCGGCAAGCTGCTCAATTCGGATGGGCTGGTTGGATTACTTACATCAATTAGGCGCAGAACGTTCGGCAAAGCCAGATAAGCAATGCCCTCGCTTACATCAAAGGTGTAATAATACCCAGTGAAAGTGGGGGAGATGACATAGTCCGACTGCTGGACCGGCTGGCTAAGGTCTGCGATATCCAGGGTGAGCAGATGGAGAGAGGTTGTTGGGTCATCATACACTTCGGAGGTCAAGTACGCATGGCTGCCATCGATGCTCACCATCCTGGCGTCAGACGGGTAGGTGCTTAATACGAGCGGAGCTACCGGGTCGCTCAGGTCGACGATCTCCAAATCTTTCCCCATTGTTATCATATATCCAATCGAGTCTTTGATCGCCACAGAATATCGCGAATCCTCAAACCATACGCCAACATTATTGGGAGCACCTGGCAGGTAATCACTAATCTCGACTGGATAAATGGGTTGTTGAAGATCGAATATCTTCAGACCCATAATCGGGAAAAAACCCGAATACCGACCAGTTGGGAATCTTACGTACATCTTATCGCCATCCAGATAAATATTCGATGCCCACAAACTGGGTTGGACATTCAAACTGCTGAAAGGTGTTTCGCTGATCAGTTCTGGTTCATCAGAATCGGAGACATCGAGCACCAGTAGTCTATTGCTGGAATCATCAGCGCTGATCGGACGAGCGCGAAAATATATAAATGGCAGGCTCATTTGGCTTGCCACAAATTCGTAGCTGAGGTTGGTGTACTTGCCAACTTGTTTAATATCGAATGGGTTGCTAACATCCAGTATCTCTATAGCATTGTACCCACCCATATACATTTTATCGTGTTCCAGCCGAAGAAAAGTAAATGCAACTTCGAGCGGGAAATACGCCAGCTGTTCTAGCACGCCAGCAGAGTTGATGCGGGCGTAGATAATCTGATTTAAATCGGTGAAATAGATGTCATCTCCGTCGATCAACATGGATGGAGGATCTTGTGTGTTTACATAATCCGACTCGAATGATTGAGCTGGATTGCTGACATCAACAACGCTTATGAAGTAAGAGCATCCATGCATGCCGCAGCCACTAATCCCTGTCATAAAGATATGGTTAGAACCGACTACTGACACCGACCCCAAATTTACATCCTCGTAGCTACCTACTTTGACAGGAGCATCTAAATTGCTAATATCAAAAAAGGTAAATCCTCCATGTACAACGAGCAGGTGTCCATTATGGATTCGAGAATAATATCCAGATATCGCTATAGTGCTCAGCAGAATGGGTGTGCAAGGTTGGCCGATATCCAATATATACAATTCCTGGGTTCCGGTCACGAAAGCTATGTTTCCGGATAGGAGCACATGCTGACTGGAGCCGGCAAGCGGCAGGTAGCTGAGGATGTATGCCTGGGCAGGCAACCCAATATCGAGAATGGCGATCCCAGCATCACCAAGAGTTAAGTATCCATAGCCATCCTGGACGACCAAGTAGGTAGGTTTCCCAGGTAGCTGAATTTCGGCAAGGTAGGTAGGATTTTCGGGCTCGCTTACATCCAAAATGACCAGCTGGTGACTATGCCCAAGAAATGCAAGCGAACCGGAGACGTGGAAGATATTATCCGATCCGCCAAGGATGTTCAAGACCTGTCGGTAATCCCCCTCTGGCGCAACCTGAACCAGGGGCAGGTAGACCTGGTGCCCATCCTGCCCTGGCTCCTGGCTGAGGGCGAAGCTGGTGGAAATGAGCAGCCCTGCCGCAGCGATAAGCAAAGCGAGGCATATTATCATCCGGCTGATACGAGCCGAGGCATTCATTACCCTACCCTCCTGTCAGCTATGCCGCTTGCTTTTATCACAGTGGAGCCAGAAACCAATCCGCGGTCAATTGGTCTACCCGTTGTTGAAGTAGTCAGAATCGATCCTCTTCAGCTGGTACGATGTCACCCCCGTCACACCGATATCATGGTCGATCATGAGCTCGGCCAATCTTTGACCATCAATCAGCACGATTTTATAATCGATCGTTGTGACATAATTGATCGCATCGCCAGAGAATTTGGCTGTCGTAATAAATATCCCACATTTCGCACCTTAAAATCGGCTTTTTGAGGAATTATTTTACCCGATTTGAGGCCAAAAAGAAGCTTATTTTGACCGCAAGCTGTGAAATTGAGGCAGTATCAATAACCAAACCGGAAAATTTTGAGTCCACATTGGCAAAGTGGTCATGAAAAAGCTTAAACAACCTTACGTGTGCATAAAAAATCAACCTCAAATATAGATTGCCAGCTTGAAACAGGAATTTGATGTTTATAAGCCGCTAATTGGTGTAACAGATTCCATCTTCTTCAGCAGGCAGAAGCCAATTTCAAGCTCAGCAGATCAGATAATTCCCGTAAAAGTCAAAAATAGGTGCGAAATGTGGGTTGTTCGATTAATCTTTTGATAATCTTTCCTGCTGCTACCATCACTCCTTCAATATTCACTTCCATTGACCCCGTAATCGAAACTTTCCCATCTAGTGGAACTGCTTCGCTTCTCCAAATAAGGGTTCTGTCCACAGTGATCGTTTGCGCACGGCTTTCTGATATTCCTCGGTCTCCTTATACGCCTTGATGCGGTCTATATCTTCTTGAAAGAATGAACGGAAGATATGCCCCTAGAGGACAGTGAGGAACGCTGTAAAGGTTACGGTATGGGTATAGGAGTTTCTGTAGGCTCCGGGGTGACCGATGTCGAAGTGGGGGTATCCGTCGGGGATGGCTCCGGACCAGTCGTTATGGTCGGCGTCGGGGACGGCGTAGCAGACGGCGTATCGGTTGGTGTAGATGAAGGCGTCAATGTCGGCGTATCCGTATCAGTGGGGGTCGCAGTCTCGGTTGGTGTAGGCGTTTCGGTAGGCGTCTCGGTCGGGGTAGCCGAAGCAGTCTGGGTAGCTGTCGGCGTAAATGTGCTGGTCGGCGTGGGAGGGTTGGGTGTAGAGGTGGGGGATGGACTGACGATCGCAGTGTGGGTGGCCTCTGGCTGGCTCTCCGGTGTGTGGGTCGGTGTAGGGGTGGGTGATAGAACTGGCGCGACCCATTCCGTGGCTGACGGCATCGCAGTCCAAATTACGGTAGGCAGGATTATCTGCTCAGGAGTAGATGTGTAGCCAGGCTGCACTGTAGGGGTGTTCGTATCGCTCGGAGCACGAGAAGTAACGACGATTTCATGGCTCGTCGTACGGGTCGATGTAGGTGTAACCGTGGGGAAATCGCCGGAGATAGGCGGCAAGGGGATATTAGCTACAGTATTTTCCAGCCGGTCTACCACACCCTCCGATATCAGCATCAGGCCCTCGATCTGCTCTCCAACCCTTTCGCTATTCTTCTCCGCCAGCTCACGGAACACATCCACCTCAGTATTCATCATCGCCTGCAGCTCCAACGCCAGCGAATTCGCCCGCTCTTGGTCTACTGCACGCACGGCGATCATATGCCGGATAGCCTGGTTGACATGCTCCTCGTACAGGACCACCGCTTCAGGGATGTCCTCCTCCCGCTTGCCCCCTATCAGCGCCTGGATCTCCTCCAGCCGCCGCTTCGCCAGGCCGATTTCCCGCTCCGCCTTTGTTGCCTCATCCCCTGCCAGAGCCACATCTGCCTTCTCTAGTGAAGTCTTCACTCCGTAGAGCAGGTCCCCAGGCAGCGAGCCCTGGGCTGTGCGCACCGCTCCTGCGCCGCCTGCCACCACCACTAGCATAAGCACTATCACTACCACAACCTGGACTGCCAGCCGCCGCTGACCGCCAATTGCCCGCAGGGTTTCTCCGATGGCATGCATGCCCCGTGCACGGACCGGCGCCACCCCGGCTGCCTGCTCTTGCCTGATCTGATCCACCAAACGCCGTCGGGAGGCGTTCACATACCCCGGCCGCGGGTCCAGCGTCGCCTTCCTCATCTGCACCCACAGTGCAGATTCCAGCAGCGGGCGCAGTTCATCAGCCAGATCGGGATGCTCTCTCAACACCCCTTCCAGCGTCACCTGCCCGCTCTGGACTCTCTCCAGGCAATCCTGCAGGATCAGCCCTATCTCATCCTTGCCAGCGGACATTTTACCTGAGATTCCCATCCAGCATCGTGCGTAGCGAAGCCAGCGCTCGATGCTGTAATACCCGTACCGCTCCCTCAGAGCGACCCATGACCTGAGCCGTCTCCTCCGGGGTTAGCTCGCTAAGGAACCGCAGCACAAGCACCGTACGGTAGTCCTCACGCAACTGCTCCAATGATGCCCGCAGCTCGTCACGCTCCAGACTGGACAACGCCGATTCTCCGGGTCCCGGATTGTGTTCCCGCAGCGAAATTTCCTCGACCGACACCTGCCCCTTGGTCGGGTTGGACCGCCGGTAGTGGTCGATCAGCAAGTTGCGCGCGATCCGGAATAAAAATGCCGGGAACGGAACTCCTTGCTCCCGGTAATTTGGCAGCGTTCGCCACACTCTCAGAAAGACGTCTTCAGTAATATCCTCCGCATCCAGTCGATTGTCGACATGCGCGAACAAATAGCGGAACACACGATCAGCATAACGCTCGTACACTTGACCGAAAGCCTCGGCATCCCCTTCCTTCGCATAGCTCAGCAATTGGTGATCTTCAACCATACCTGAGCCGGGAATTAACGCCAACGTGTTTAACGAATCCATCGGGTATTCGTCTGAGGTTATAATCTGAAGTAAATCCAGGTAAGTACACCAAATATATCTCGCTTGGCGTGCTTAATAATAACACGATCATTGCACTTTCGCACTTTTCTGTATGGGACGCATACATTTCGGACTTTCACTTAAATTTCTGCATATACTCTACAGGTGAAAGTTGACCCAGTGAATAATGCGGTCTTTTTGTATTGTACCAGATAAGATAATTGTAGAGTTTCTGGTTAAATCTCATCTGATCATACATGTATTCATCATTTCTCTCGATGAACTCCTCTTGTATGGTTCTATTGAATCTTTCAACAACTCCATTAATCTTGGGGCTCTTCTGATATATGAATTCATGTCTGACACCTGAATTCTGCAGATATTTGTCAAACTCTTTTAAGAATTCAGACCCGTTGTCGGTTTGAACCACTCTCAATGGGTGCTTGTACTGTTTGGTAAAGTCAATTAACGCCTCCTTTGCGCTTTGTGATGATGGGTTTTTAACAAGTTTTACCCAGGCAAACTTGGTAACGATATCAATGGCTGTTACAAAGTAGTACTTCCTGCAAAGTGTCCATATTGAGATAGTATCCACCTCAACGTATCCGGGTATGGTTTCTTTTGGAGAATGTTTCAACCTTGGAGTAAGCGGTTTTCTTCTTTTAATCTTTTTCTTTGCTCCTGATTGGAAGAAATAGTTTCTTCTTTTGATAATTATCCCAATCTTTGTAGTGCCATATGAGACGGTACCCAGTTCTTTTGCATACTCGTCCAGAAACGGCTTAAGTTTGAGTTTCCCCAATCTCCCGTATTCTTCCCTCATTGACTTGATAAATTCCAGAATTCTAGTATCCAGTTTCATTTGTCTGGTATTTAATGGCTTTGTTGATTTGGGAACAAGAGAGGATACTTTCCCCTTAGATTCTTCAAACGTCTTTTTCCATCCATATATTGTTGTTCTTGGAATATTGAATGCGTGAACGGTTGATTTGATCCCGTGTTGGTAATAATGATCCAATACATGCAATCTAAACTTGGCGGCATCATTTAAAGAGAAGGTTAAACTATTGTGAAGCATCTTCATGAGGGTATTGTAGTTACCCCAACTTAATCTTGGAAGTATATATCTTTGTCTGTCAGTTTCGTGACTCATGTTGCGATATCATTTGTCCGAAATGTATCGCGTCCTAAACATTTTCCAGGCTGGCTGCCCAATCGAACAGGTTAGCGTTCAATTGGCTCTATGAAGTTCTTAAAGCCTACCTTTCGCACCTAAAAATAGTATTTTTGGGGAATTTCGGGTAAGCTTGGCGCATGAGTGCCAAACCGACATATGAAACCCAACGGATAGACCATTTAGGGATCGTGGCGGGGATCTGCAAGGAGATATCCCTGATCGGAGTGATCGATGCCCTGGTGAAAACCAGTGACCGGAAGGTCAGCTGTGGGAAAGGCACACAGGCGATCATCTTGAATGCGCTGGGCTTTGTAGGCCGAGCCTTGTACCTGATGCCCGACTACCTGCATAACAAGCCGGTGGACTTGCTGATCGATCCGGATTTGACAGCCGATGACTTCAACGATGACACCCTGGGACGCTGTTTGGATGATCTATATGCCGCCGGTGTGACCGAAGTGTTCTACCAGGTCGCCTCACAAGCTCTGCAAGTCTATGGCATCCGCTCTCGATTTGTGCATTTAGACAGCAGCAGTTTTCACCTGCACGGCGCTTATGATGCCGATGAGCCGGAGCGAGAAGCGATCAGCGTGACCTACGGCTATTCCAAAGATCATCGCCCCGACTTGAAACAAGTCGTCCTGCAGTTGATCACGCACCATAAATCTGCCTTACCTGTTTGGCTGGAAGTCTTGAGTGGTAACAGCAACGACAAAAAGACCTTCAAAGCCACGATCAAAGCGTATTGCAAGCAGTTGAGCGCCGAAGAACAGGCATATATGGTCATGGACAGCGCCGGGTTCTCTGAAGACACATTGAAAGAAGCGCAGGATATCTTCTGGGTAATGCGTGTTCCCGAAACCCTGGCGCAGGCCAAGAAGCTGGTGAAAGAAACGCTGGCAGAAGAGATGGTGGAACTGGAATCGGGTTATTCGGGCAAAGAAGTTACCTGCGAATACGCTGGGATCAAACAACGCTGGCTGGTGGTGTTTTCACTGGCCGCTCAAGTGCGTGAACTGAAAACCCTGGAGAAGGCGCAGGCCATAGAGCTGGAAAAAGCCCAGAAAGAATGGCGCAAGCTGGAAGGACAGCGCTTCAACTGCCAGGCAGATGCCGAAAAGGCGCTGGAGCAGTTCAACCAGAAGTGGAAGTATCACCAGGCGAATGCCAAGGCGGTTGCGGTGATGCAGTATCCCAGGCGTGGCCGTCCGACGGCGGAAGACCAAAAAGAGGTGGTAGCTTACAACCTGGAAGGCAGCCTGGAAGAAAACACAACGGCAATCGAAGAGGCCAAGCGATCCTTAGGACGCTTCATCATTGCCACAAACGATTTAGATGCCGAGCGCCTCTCAGCCAAGGCCATGCTGGAGAACTACAAAGATCAGGGCGTGTCGGTGGAGCGAGGCTTTCGCTTTCTGAAAGATCCCTTGTTCTTCGCTCACAGCCTGTTCTTGAAAAAACCAGAACGGCTCATGGCCTTGTTGATGATCATGGGGCTCTCGCTGTTGATTTACTCCTTAGCAGAACGCAAGCTGCGCCAAGCACTCAAGGATTTGAACGCCACCGTGCCTGATCAGCGGCGAAAACCAACCCAGAAACCAACCATCCGCTGGATTTTCCAGCTTTTTGAAGGCCTGGATATCTTGCTGGTGAAGCAGAATGGAGAAGTGAGGCTCCGCCAGCTCCTGAACTTACGTCCGGCGCAAGAGCAGGTCATTACTTTGCTCGGTTCTCAGGTCCAAAAATGCTATCTATTCGGTTCTTAAGGTGCGGAATGTGGGAATATCCCTCTACGCGCTCTTTTGCCCATCAAGGCTCCGACAAATTTCTGAATCTCTGGCCTGCCAACAACACCTTCCCATTTCTTGGCTTGAACGTATATCGAGTCTAAGCCTAACCGGTCTTCATCGATAATCCCATCGATGCCACCATCGCCAGACTGACCTACAGCCCTGGCAGCATCTCGCCTGGACCCACCATATCCCATCTTCACCAATAGATCAACAACGAGGCGCTCAAAGAAAGCGAGGGAACAGTTCTTCACCTGAACTAAAATATCTTGAGCCAGGCTTTCACTTATTTCTTGATAGGCATCATCTAAAGCTTCTTCAGGGGTTCTCTCTTCAACCTTTGGTTCCTTCATACTTAATTGTTGGATCTTATGTTTACTTTCCCGAAATTCAACATATTCTGGAAACTGCTGCAGGAATTTCATGTCTATTTTATTCGGATTCTGTTGGAGAACATTTCGACCGCGTTCTGTAATCCTGTAGTAGGAGCGGCGAGGCATTTCTAGCAGACCAGATTTGGACAGATAAGTTCGTGCCCACCCTACCCGGTTATAAAAAGTTGTTTGCTTCCCACTTGGCAGGAGTTCATTCAGATCGTCAGGAGATAAGGCAAACGTTTGGGCCAAGGAATCAACTGCTTCTTGGACTGCATGTTCTTTCCCATCTGACATATATCTGAGCAGAGGAAGCATAATGGTTTGAAAATCTGGTATTGGCATTCGATAATTCTCTTAATGAAGCTGTGCTTTCCCCTTGTTATGCGGGCAACCCATTTCATAAGGGTTAAATTAGTATAGCATTAATCCAATATCGCAACAACTGGCTCTGATCGTGTTTGTAACATACACGGTTGGTGAGTTTAAAAACCCCACTTGGCGCATAAAATCAGCGAAGAGTTTGGTGTCAATGCCCCACTTTGTTACCGGAATATCAATCAGATATGGGCTGTTTGTCCCACCAAAATTAGAACCCACCGCTTATGTTACAGACACCTCTGATCGGATGCGTAATCCCGGGATTCTTTTGGATGAGTGATATTCGCAGGGATTCCTCGTCACCTGCGGTCAAAGAACGACCGCAATGCTCCTACTACTACTCATAACATAATTATGCCATCTGCGCTGGCTACTCATAACATAATTATGCCATCTGCGCTGGCTGAAGGCAGAAGCCATATTTGGCCGCCTTGGC
>Ga0209286_1000368_pt1 | contig 12179 bp, 11 predicted proteins | sample PPLLak1March2015_2_FD_187250 | JGI IMG/M metagenome (GOLD analysis project Ga0209286, IMG submission 187250) | Freshwater sediment microbial communities from Prairie Pothole Lake near Jamestown, North Dakota, USA - PPLs Lake P8 Core (3) Depth... | ecosystem: Environmental > Aquatic > Freshwater...
CGGCGGTGCCCGGGTGTGAGGTGTAGTCCACCAGCCATGCCTCCAGCCATTCCAGCATGTCGATATCCAGGTGGTTGGTCGGTTCGTCCAAAAGCAGGAGTTGTGGGCTGCCCAGCAGCACCAGTGCCAGTCCCAGGCGTGTTTTTTGCCCTCCGCTCAACGCGCTTACGAGCGTCTCACGCCTGAGAGCTGCCAGTCCCAGTCCTTCCAGGATCCCGCTCTGGCGAGCTGCTTCGGATGGGTCCAGGCTGGCAAGCTGGTATAGGGTTTGGTCGTAAGCGTTGTGTAAGGCACTGTCATCCGGATGTGCGGCGAGTGCCTTGCCCAGATGTGCCAGTTCAGTTTCCAGATGAGACAGATTGATCGTGGCATTCTCCAGCAGATCGCCCAGCGTCTCCTGCGGCGCGCTGGCAAAAGACTGGGCCAGATAACCGATGCGCAGGCTTTTGGGACTTAACCCCACATGCCCTTCATCCGGCACTTCTTGCCCGGCCAGGATGCGCATTAAAGTGGTCTTGCCGCTTCCATTCTGCCCGATCAGCCCGGCTCGGACGCCGGGATTGAGGCTGAAAGTGACTTTGTTCAATACCGGATTAATCTCATAATACTTGGTTATGTTATGTGCGGTCAGCATTGTCTTATTCCCCTGGATAATAAAACCGGAGGCAAACGCCCCCGGTTCAATCTTCGTTTACGGGTTCGTCCCCAAATCGCATCGTTGGATGTGCTATAGGCTGCTCATCCGTTCCGCTCCATCTGCTGACTGGTTGAAATTATACCATCCAATTATTCCCTACCGGTGTATGTGCCGAACGTCGCTAATACCCCTCGGGCAGATTTTCTCGAAATCTGTAATTAATTCGAATATTCCGTAACCCCTACGCAATCAAGGGGTTATGCTTATTGAATATAAATTGTTCCAAATAAGTGCCAAAATCCGTAATATAACCAGAATGGAGTTCAAAATGAAATTAAATCCGCCTAAAGTCATCACCTTTTGGATCGCCGTTGTAATCGGCGTGCTGGGATTCCTTGGCTTGATCATTCCCTCGCTCCCCGTTGTGGGTGCCTATGCAGGCTGGTTCCTGTTCGTCGGGTTTGCCCTGCTGGTCCTGGGTCTGTTGGTCAAAGGTCTCTGAACCGCAATAATTGAAGTTCAACATAGCCCATATCCTGGAACACAGGAGAGGGGGTGTTGTGTGAGATTTCCTATACAACCCCCCCTCTCCTTTTTTGCGTGGCACAGGCGTCTAACCAGACATCCGATTTCCCCTGATCCTGCGCGATGGGGGTCTCAATTAAGCATCTGCGGGCGGCAACCATATCAGCGTTTTTCCGTTGCCTGTTTCCCTTGTACAGCCTTGCGGATCTATCGGAAGTGTGTCCTTCTTTCAGGAAATTCCAAACGCTCTTTCCGGCGCACGCATGTCATTCCGAGATTCGGCTAAACCGCCGAAGGCGGTATTCGGGGATGAAATAACAGCGTACAATATGGTCATCCCTCCATGCAGTCAAGACCGGCACCGAACTGGTGCGATAGAGCCCATTTCCGAGATTGGTTCAGTCCAGGCCGTGAAAGAAGATTGGTGGCTTTGCAGGGGCTCGGCAAAGACCCCGTTGAGTAGCTTAGAAAGAGCGAACGCCTGGCTGGCTTGGAGGCAAAGACCCCTAGCAAGCGAGGTACCAGACCCATGAAAAAAGCGAAAAGTGCTCCCCAGCCGAAAGCGCAAGCCGCTCTGCAGATTGTCTTCCCCAATGCGGCGGGATTGGACATTGGCGCCAGCGAGATCATGGTCGCCATTCCTCCCGATCGAGAGGGTGTGACCGTGCGGGGATTTGGTACCTACACCCCGGATTTGGCTGCCCTGGCGGATTGGTTGAAAGAAGGGGGCGTGACCCATGTGGCCATGGAGTCCACCGGGGTGTACTGGATCCCCATCTTCGAGCTGCTGGAAGAAAGGGGCTTTGAAGTCATCGTGGTGAATGCGCGCCATATCAAGCATCCCCCAGGACGCAAGAGCGATGTCATGGATTGCCAGTGGATCCAACAGTTGCATGCCCATGGGATGTTGCGGGGATCGTTTCGTCCGGAAGCCGATCTGTGCACACTGCGGGCCTACCTGCGCCACCGTGATAATCTGCTTGAAGATCGCGCCAAGCACATTCAGTACATGGAGAAAGCCCTGCTGCAAATGAATCTCCAATTGGGCCAGGTGCTGAGTGATCTGACTGGGGAGACAGGCCTGGAAATTTTGCATGCCATCGTGGGGGGAGAGCACGATCCGCAGGTCCTGTCGAGAATGCGCCACGGGAACTGCAAGCACTCGCAGGAGGATTTGATCAAGGCCTTGACGGGACACTATCGAAAGGAGCATCTGTTTGTCTTGAAACAAGCCCTGGAGATGTTTGAATCGTTCAGCCAACGCCTGCGGGAATGCGACCAGGAGATCGAGCGCTGGCTGGAAGAGATTAAGCCTGAACTCCCGGTCGATTTCCCGCCCCTGCCTCCCGATCCCAAACCCAACTCCCATAGCAAAAATGCCCCCAGCTATGATGCCCGCGCCCTGCTGTATCCTCTGGCGGGGGTCGATTTGATGGCCATCCCTGGCATGAATGAGATCTTGCTCCAAAAAATCCTCGCAGAAGTCGGCCTGGATATGTCCCGCTTCCCAACCGTCAAGGATTTCTGTTCCTGGTTGGGGTTGGCTCCCCACAATGCTATTTCCGGAGGACGCATCCTGTATAGCCATACCCTCAAAAACCATAACCGGGCTGGACAGTGTTTCCGCCTGGCAGCTCGAGCCGTCAGTCGTGGAAAATCCGTGTACGGCGAATTCTATCGCCATATCCGTGCCCGGTCTGGGGCTAAAGAAGCTAACGTGGCTACAGCTCATAAAATCGCTCGAACCTTTTACTTCATGTTACTACGAGGCCAACCTTTTCTTGCTCCTGATCTGCAAACGTATCTTCAGGTTCAACGTGAGAAGGACATTCGTCGTTTACAAGCCAGGGCGGCCAAATATGGCTTCTGCCTTCAGCCAGCGCAGATGGCATAATTATGTTATGAGTAGTAGTAGACCCTGTGCTCTTTGCAGGGTCGAGGAATCCCTGATCCCCTGTTCTTTGTAACCCTCCCGGCAGGGAAAAGGCAACTATCGCCACAGGGATTTCTCACTGCGTTCGAAATGACAACCTGGCTGGTCTGGTTTTGCATGAAATTTCTAAACAATAGATACACTACCCCCCATTGCCGTACTTGCAATGGGAGGATTTAATCCAGTCGAGCAGTTGCCTTCTACTTCCCTAACCAGGGAAGGTAGCTCCGGTTGCCGAACAAATGACCGTAAATACCGCTGTCGGGGGTCAGCGGTGTGTCATCGTACACGGTCATGAAGTCGCCAAGCCGGCCAGTCGCCAGCTGCGGGCGGTCGGCGACCATACCGGTGATGTATACAGGTTCACCTGCTAGGCCACCTGCGGCATCCACCAATCTGCCCGCTACATTGGAAAGCAGAAATGACGGACTAGGTTTCTGTTTCCACGCCACCAAGTATTGGCCGCGTCTCATGCAGGCGGATACACTGGGCTTCTTCTCATCAGCTCCGGTGCTGGCTATATCTACATATGTCAGCGGAGCACCATCTGGCGAGATCACAACGCCGAGGATATCCCAGTCATCCGGCGAGTAATGTTGCTCGAAAACCACAAGGTACTGCCCATCGGGTTGGATAGGCAAGGCAGCTACCGCCGGACCAGTCGAAGAAACGGTATAGAAAGCAATCTTGGTTGTTACGGGGTACAACGCCAGCCCATCGCCGGTGACGCGCCTGATATAGAGATCGGTCAGTTGGGGATTGGCATCCGGGTCAAACTGCTCCCAGGCAACCAGGTATTCATTGCGACCCAGGTTGTACGCCAGGTCTGGATTGGTCCGGAAATACCCACCCGGATCCTGGGAGATGGTGATCAGGTTGCCTTCCAGCGCTCCCGTCCCCAATACCACCTGCCCCACAATGCTGGTGTTAATGGGCAGCGGGTGCCAGGTCTCTTCCCAGACGACCAGGTACTTGTCAGATGAATAGGCATACGCCACCGCTGGTTTCGATGGTGTGTACAGGTTGATGCCTGCACCCCTGATGATCAGATCATCCGCATCCATCACCTGACCGTCGCCCGAGACGCGCCGCCCGTGGATGCTGTACCCGGCGCTGACCTCCTGGTGCTCCCAGACCACCAGGTACTGGTCGGATTTAACATTGTAGGCCAGGCGCGGGTAACGCCGGTCGATACCATCGCCAGCGGCGGAGATATAGAAAGGGCCGCCAAGCAGTCCACCACCTGGGGCTATGCGCTGGGCGCGGATATCATCGTTGCCGGGCCGGTCGTTGTACCAGACGGCCAGGTACTCGTCCCGCATTGAGTTATAGGCAATATCAGGGGACAGCTCAACCAGGGATCCTTCATTCGAGACCATGAAGGTGTTGCCCACCGGATCGATTGTGTTCGCAATTACCCGGCTGGCTGTAGGATTTCCAAAATTTGCCCTGGAATGAGAGGTACGCTCGCCGCCCATTGTAGTCAATATTGCCATCGCGGCGAAAATGAGAGATACGAGATGTCGAATGTACACAGTATCCTCCTATCGTGATGATACCGCAACGCGTGTATACAACCAGAGATGTTTTATTCGGTTGAAATTAAGGCTTACAATACCCCACCAGTAAAACCCGAAACGATATTCATTGTGGAAGTTATGCACTTTAGAGGAGACTGGAGGTGTTTGGATGGGCTGCGCCTGCCCGAACACCCCCAACCACCCATCAACTGCGTAAGTCCTACATTGGATATTATCGCGCCGATTATTTGTTTTAATCACCTATGATCTATTGCAGGGGCGACTATTTGCTAAAAAACGGCATCCCCCTATCGCAAGAACAATGATAGGGGGAATGTGAAACCCGCTTCAGTGGGTTTAAGCATATCAGGAGCCGATTTCAATCGGCGGATACGAGCCTCCATCCCCGCGATGCACCAGGCCTGAAGCGGCAGCCAAACCATAAAAATGCTCAGCATGGACCCTGTCGCCTAGCAGCTCGTACGCACGGGCTAGGCTGACATACAGGGACGGATAGAACGCCTCCACCCGCTCGTCGCCAACCAGATCAGCGCGGCGCAAGGACTCCTGGTTCCATTGCAGCGCATCCTCGAGAGTCGCCTGCTGGCGAGCCAGGTAATGGGCGGCGATACAGGCCTCGAAATCATCTCGTGCAATATCCCAGGCGCGCTGGTAGAAGCGGCGCGCCTCGTCGGGCTTCTTTTCGAATTCGAGGCGCGTGCCCTTCAGGCACAGCTGAACGACCGGATTATCCGTATCCATTGGGACACACCCTAATGAAGTTGCCGGCTGACCCCGGCGTCGATCAGCCGGGTAATCGTGCACTGGTCAGCTGGACGCCCATGCGCTGCATATCCGCAAACAGCCGCAGCGGCTCAGCAAAATAGCCCATCATCCACAAGCCTGGACGCCGCTCAGAGCCATCCAGGTACTGCAGCAGGCAGGCTGCCACCGGGATGGCGGTCAGCTCGTAGCCATCCGGGTGGCACAGAGACGCCTCGAAGCGCGCCGGCTTTCCATTCAGCTCACCGCTGGCTTCGATCTTGAGCAGCAGCATGTACGGGGGTTTGGGAAGGTTCTGCATCCCCCACCACACCAGCTTGCCCATCGGGCGCTTGCCGCGGTTGGGGGCGAACTTCAAGCCGGCCATCGCCAGGGGATAGATCACCCAATCCACCAGCCAGTGGGTGGAGGACATGTAAAATCCCAACTCCCGCAGCGATGGGTAGAACTCCGGCAGCGGAAGAAGCTCATCGAAGAACATCGAGTAGCACAGCCGCCTGCCGATATCAGCGCCAAAATCAACCTTGCGCAGCTCATACGAGCCAGTTTTCGTCCAACGACCGTCTTGATAGACCTGGGCCTGATAGGTCTGGAACATCTCCATCAGCTCATCCACCGCCTCGGAGTAGGGCAGCGCTTTGCCCAAATTCAAGTAAGCTGCAGCGACGGCTGAATCCAGGCGATCCAGGTGGGCTCCCGCGTAGCGCACCAGCGCCGCCGGCAGCCCGGGATGGAAGCCAGCCTCGGTGATGAAGCAGCGCCCGGAGCGCTCGATCTCCGGCGCCAGCGATTGAAGCCAGGCCAGTTTTTGAGCGCCAAGCTCCACATCCAGGTAGTCGGCGCCGCAGTCCAGGGCGGCCCGGGCAATGGTCTCCGTATGCCTGGTCACCGGCGCGGCCACGACCAGTAGGTCGATTCCCTGCAGGGCACTTCGCAGACCGGCTGGATCGGCGGCGTCCAGGCGCAGGGCCGATACACGCCCGCCTGGATGCTGCCCGTTCAGCTCATCTGTCCGAATCTGGGCTTTATCCAGGCTGCGCCCTGCCAGCACGATCTCTGCATCAGATTGCTCCAGCAGATGGCGCGCCAGCGGCCTGCCGGTCAGGCCGTACCCGCCCAGGATGAGAATTTTCGTCATTTTGACTCCGCTAGACCAGCTGCTCCATACGAAATGGGCCCCCATGACCGGGGTATATGGTATTGATGTTTAGGCAAGCCAGCTTTTCCAGGCTGGCACGCGCCCCATCCGGATCATCCATAATGGTACTGAAGCCCGGCTCGGACGTGCTGTTGAACAGGTCACCGCAGAACAGTGTCCTCCCCTGGCTCTCCGCCGGGTTGCCTCCGGTCAAGATACCGATCGACCCTTTCGAGTGCCCCGGGATGGAAACCACGACGGCCTGAAATCCGAATTCGGAGAGGTCGAAGCCGTCCCCGACAGTTAAATCGGGCGGGCAGCGGTCTGCATGGCTGAAGCGGAACAGCAGCGGGACGATCTTGCGTAATAGGGCACCCCCCTTTTTCCGGTTCCAGAACATGTCGCCGTGCTCGAGCATGCCGGAATCATCGGCGTGCATGGCTATTTTCGAACCATATTTATTCCGCAAATAGACGGCATTGCCGATATGGTCAAAATCTCCGTGAGTGATCAATATCAATTTAAGATTCCCGGGTTTGCATCCAGATCGTTTAAGGTCGGTGTCCAGTCTGGTGCGCGCATTCGACGCGCCGGTATCGATCAAGATGAAACCCTCACCGGTGTTGACCAGGTAGCAGTTCACGCTGCCCATGCGGTAGGGAAGCGGCAAGCTGATGGTTTTGATCTCTTGCAGCATGGTTTCTCCTATACAAGCAGCGGTCGCAGGCTTTCAGCCCAGGCGTGGATAGCATCCCAATCGCGGTGATCGCCTTCAGTCCACACACCCATTAGGATGCTCAGGCGGAATTTCAGCCGGTTGCCAAACGTGGGCACTTTGCTGATATCCAGCGCCCCGGCGAATAACCCCTCACTGACGGGCTTTACCAGGGAACGCACCGGCGCCATCCATTCCGCCACGTGTGGGCGGTATTTCTCGGCATTCGGCATTGCCAGCGTCATGCACACCAGAAAGGCTGCAAAGGGTCTTTGAGCCAGCTCTGCCCGGTGGACCTGCACGAACTGCATGGCTTCCGGCAGCCACGCCGCGCCGTTGATGCCGCTGCCCGCCACCACCGCCTGGTAAGGCGAGAGGTCCTTCACTTCCCGCATGGGCAGCACATCCACCTGCGCATCTCCATCAGCCAGGGTCCTGCCGATAGCCTCTGCCACGCCGGCAGTGGTTCCCGTGCGGCTGGCGTATGTGACAAGTATTTTACCGTTCATCGTCCACTATTCTCCTCGTTAGATACTCTGTCGGCTAATACCCCTGATCGGCCAGCTCCCACCAGGCGATCACCGCGCCCAGGCCAGCCAGGCTGGTAAGAATTACTATCAGGTAGCTGGTAAATCCAATCGCTTCGCCCTGCGAGTATAGACCGGGGACCGCCCATGGGAAATATTCTCCCCACCCGGTTACACTTAATATCTGCGCCAGGATAACAACCAGGAGGATAATCCCGAACGGCGCCAGATAGCCGCGCCCGGCGCTGGCGACGAAGGCCACGACGGTGACCAGGGCAATGGTCATCAGAGCCGAACCTGTCACCCGGACCATGCCCGCCAGGAGCAGCCCGCCAGGTGCAGGGGGCAGGGAGACCGCCCTGCCAACGAGAAAGCTGACGATAAGCAAGATGGCAACCAGTGCGGCTGACCAGACTGCGATGATGGTGAGCTTGGCGCACACGATTGCCGTACGGGGGGTGGGCAGGGCCAGGATGTCTTTCAGTGTGCGATCCGAGTATTCGCGCCCGAACACCCAGCTCGTAATGATCCCGAACAGGAAGACGCCGCCCACTGCCACCGCCAGAGAAAGAAATTGGAAATACCCCGGCCAATCTGCCGTGCCCACGGTGATCTGGGCTTTGGCACTGATCAGTCCAACCCGGCGCGCCAGCTCGGGGTCGCGGATGATGATCATAAATAAGCCGCCTACAACCGGTAAGAAGGCAAAAACTATAGCAGAGATAACCGGCAGGTGGGAGCGGCGTGCTTTGAGCGCTTCTACCCAGATGGCTTGGCGGAGATTGCTCATTGCGCTACCTCTAGATCCGTACCGATCAGCCGTAGAAAGTAGTCTTCCAGATCTTCAACCTCGATATGCAGCTTTAGCGGCGGACATCCGGCTTCTAGTAAACGAACAGCAATCTCATCCGGCTCCTCGACGGCGGCAGCATCAGCGAGTTCGAGGCAGCCATCGAAGCCGGGATCGACGCGGTAACCTGCCGCGCTGAGCACGGCCCGCGCGTCATCGTTTTTGCGGGTATCGATCACCAACTTGCGGTGGTGGTCACGCTCCAACTCATCCACGTCCAGCTCTTTGATCAAATGCCCCTGGTGAATAATGCCCACGCGCTGCGCCAGCCGCGATACCTCCCCGAGGATATGGCTGGACATGAAGACTGTGACACCCTGATTCTGTACGAGATCGAGCAGCAGCTGGCGAATTTCGACAATTCCAGCCGGGTCCAGGCCGTTGGCAGGCTCATCCAGGAGCAGCAGCTCAGGTCCGTGCAGCAGGGCCTTGGCAAGGCCTAATCGCTGGGCATTGCCATGCGAAAGCGTGCCAGCGCGGCGGTCGGCATAGGCGCTCAGTCCCATCAGCTCAATGGCACGCGCGACGGATTTCGGGTCCGTCCCAGGGCGCAAGCGGCGCATAGCTTCCAGGTTCTCGCGCACCGTCAGCTCAGGGTATGCGTGGGGGGTCTCGACCAGGTAGCCGACCGCATCCCACATTTTTATCTCCCCGGTGCGTATCCGGGTGCCCAATAGGTGCGCCTCGCCCGCGTTTGGCTTGATCATGCCGAGCAGCATGCGAATGGTGGTGGTCTTTCCGGCGCCATTAAGCCCCAGGAATGCGTAGATCTCGCCTCGGGCGACGCGCAGAGACAGTCCGTCGACGGCTGTAACGTCGCCGAAGCGCTTGACGAGCTGGTGAGTTTCGATAGCGAAATCTGACATGGGACCCGCGCCATCTCCTGAATGATTGGCGCCGATGATCTATTATATGACCGAATCATAGATTCAAATCTAACTATTTGCGAACGAGAGCGACTAAATGATAAACCCCAACCGCCAGGATCAGCATCCCAACAACAAGCAGGGCAGGAGTACTCAGCATGCGGTTGTTGTAAAACACAAACCAGGCTGCAATAGTGACAATGCCCGGTAGAATCAGCAGCCAGTGCAACTTCTTCCGCACTGCCGAGACAAGCATGGCGATCCCGCAAATCAAGTAAATGCCTGTAAAGAGACTTTCCAATCCCCAGCGGACCAGGAATCCCGGCGCTGGAGCCGGATATCCGCCAAGGGGTATCTCCTGGTTGGTAATGATGAGAGAGGGCTGCACCCATCCCAGGTCTTGTGGGCAATACCGGATCCACCCCGCCATGAAGCGCCACTCACCTCGATATGGGTAGTCTCCCGTTTGACCGAGGCGTACCCCAAAGTGCAGATGCGGTTCTAATGGGCTCTCGGCGCTGCCGCCATTTTCATCAGAGTCGCCCAGGTAGGCGATCAAATCCCCCTTGCTCACTTCCGCACCTGCTTCCATCCTCCACCGGCTGGGGCTGAGGTGCCCGTACAGGGAATACAGGTTCGCCTGGGGATGATCGATGATGACCAGCCAACCATACCCGCCCGCCGTCCCTGAAAAACTGATGCGCCCGTCCGCGATGGCATACACCGGCGTCCCCGCCGGTCGCTGGTAATCTTCAGCCGCGTGGTACTGGCGCTCCGAGAAGCGGAAACAATTGGAGGCGCCGGGAGGGCACTCATTTGAGATGCCAAACCGGGTGTAGAAGTTGGATCCATCGATTATTGGTTCGTCGAGGGGAAAGCGGAAGGGCAAGCCGTCATCGTCTGCTATTGCGCCTGCATCAATTACACCAATGGGTGTGCTCGCAGGGCAAGATTCCGGATAGCGCACCTTACAGCCTGCCAGCGGCAGGGCCAGCAGCAGGACCAGCAGGCAAAGGCTTGTCCACAGGCGTGAGTTGGACATATTGGCTTGACTTTCTACTGCAATTCGCCGGCGACCTTGTTACAGGACAGCTCGTCGCCCAACAGTCATTATAATCTCAAAGAATATCGCAGCACGGCGTATAATTGTCCCTAAATCCCGGTAATTTTAAGGAATCATGATGACCATTTCTGCCCGCATTTCGCGCATGCCGCGCGAGCTGAAGCTGTTTGCAATGGTATCCCTGTTGATGGGGGCCTCTTACAGCATTTACGATTCAACCTTCAACAACTTCCTCAACGAGAACTTCCCGATGAGCGGTTTCCAGCGCTCGCTCATGGAGCTGCCCCGCGAGCTGCCAGGATTCCTGGCTGTTTTTATCAGCGCCATGTTGGTATTCCTGGACAGTCGCAGATTAGGAGCTTTTGCCCTCGGGCTGGGCGCGGTGGGAGCCTTAATGGTCGGGTATATCCCATCGGACTATGCCACGTTGATGCTGTGCGTATTCATCTACAGCGTAGGGCATCACCAATGGATTCCGTTGTCTGCTTCCATCGGGATGGAATTAGCCCACGAGGGCCAGACCGGGCGGCGATTGGGACAGTTGAACGCCATCCGCAACTTTGCCACCATAATGGGCAGTTTCCTGGTCTTTGTAGGGTTTCGTTTCCTGGGCTTCCGGTTTCAGCACTCCTTCCTCCTGACCGCTGCCGGTCTGAGTCTGGCGACCATCCTCATGTTCATGATGAAACCAGAAGGTATAAAAAAGCCCAAGAAGTTCCTCAAATTGTACAAGGAATATCGCCTTTTCTACATTTTGAATATCCTTTCGGGCTCTCGCAAGCAGATTTTCCTTACTTTTGCCCCGTGGGTCATTGTGACCATCTTCAAGCAGCCCACCCAAACCCTGGCAACATTGCTGACCATCGGTGGTGTGATTGGCATCTTGTTCCAGCCCGTGCTGGGACGGGCGATCGACCGCTTCGGCGAAAAGCTCATCATGCAGATCGAGGCGGGGATGCTGGTCCTGGTTTGCCTGGGCTACGGATTCTCCAAGTTCCTATTCCCGGAAAGCACGGCCTTCCTGCTGACCTGCGCCTTCTACCTGCTCGACCAGATGTTGATGTCTGTCAACATGGCGCGCTCCATGTATATGAAAAAGATTGCTCTCCATGAAGACCATATCCAGACTTCCCTGACTGCCGGAGTGACAATCGATCATATCTTTTCGCTGACGATCGCAGTGCTGGGCGGCGCGATATGGAACCTGTTCGGCTTCCAATATGTGTTTCTGCTTGGCATCCTCGTTGCCGGGCTGAATTTCCTGGCAGCCAGCCAGATCCAGCATCCGCAGGTTTCGATGGGCGATGGTCCCGTCCCACTGCGGATCGAGGAGATCTGAGGCACTCACCCGCAGGGAGAAGAAGATATCACCGCGGATGCCGAAGGCAACGGAGTGCACGGAGCGAGGCATCCTGTTTGATAAATTGCTGCGACTCCTACTTTCGGATGAGATCCGCGTGCCTACACATGCCGTAGCAAAATCCATCCTGCAGTTGGATTGCACAAAGGCGAGTTGTATGTTAAATTACGACATATTTTATGTGTATAGGAGACAAAATGAGGGCACACAACATTTTCAGCCGCAATCCTTTATTTCTGGCAGCGCTGCTGCTCGGCATGGT
>Ga0209286_1000369_pt1 | contig 12172 bp, 11 predicted proteins | sample PPLLak1March2015_2_FD_187250 | JGI IMG/M metagenome (GOLD analysis project Ga0209286, IMG submission 187250) | Freshwater sediment microbial communities from Prairie Pothole Lake near Jamestown, North Dakota, USA - PPLs Lake P8 Core (3) Depth... | ecosystem: Environmental > Aquatic > Freshwater...
CTTCCCCTCTCCCTTCCCCTCTCCCCAGGTGGGAGAGGGATGGGGTGAAGGGGCTAAAACGCTTGCGATTTGTAAATCCGGCAAGGGACAGCTCGAAGGGAGGTAGAGCCGATCGCAGGTTCATAGGGAGGGTCGTTGTTCGTCAGGACGTTGATATTTGATTCTTTCCATCCGCAGAGTTCAAGGTCTTTTCGCTCTGGGAACCACCATCCAAAACTGAGGATGATCACGCGGGGAGAGATATCCGAGTTGAGTTTTGCCTTCTGGCGAATGCTTCCTCGTTTCGTTTCAATGCAGACCCAATCCCCCTCCCCAATATCGAAACGGTAGGCTGTTTCAGGATGAATGAGAACGAGGGGTTCAGGAGAGGCTCTGCGAAGGGATGGGATGTTCCGGTAAGCAGAATGGAAGTAAAAAGGGTCCTTGGCGGAAGTGAAAATCAATGGATAGTCTTTGAGGAGTTCAGGGTCTCTATCAAAAGATTCGGCGAGTCCCTGGCTAGAGGGGAGAGGATCGTATCCCCAGTCCTTCAACTGCTGAGAATAGATTTCAACCTTCCCCGAAGGTGTATTGAAGCCTTTCTTCTTATGATTCTTGTATTCCCACTCGCCTTTCAAGATTCCAATATTCTTGAAATCATCGTAGGTCATCCCTGCCGGCTTCAGGATTTCGTCGAGACATTCCCTCATGTCGTTCCAAAAGTATTGGGCATAGCCAAGCCGTTTGCCCAGTTCATTCAGGGTTTGGGAATCGGGCCAGCATTCCCCAACGGGGTCGACGATCTTTGGCCGTGCCAGAATGAACCCATGGGGAAGTCCAAAATGTCCAATGTCGTCAAACTCAAAATTCGTGGCTGCGGGCAGAACGATATCGGCCAGTTGGGCTGTAGGGGTCAAAAATATTTCAGAGACAGCCAAAAAATCGAGTTTCTTCATCGCCTGAAAGGTCTCCATCGCATTGGCATAACTGAGTAGAGGGTTTCCGCCCTGAAGATACATGAATCGAATAGGATAGGGTTTTCCGGTAAGAATGGCCTTCACAATCAATTGAGAGGGTACGAAACCCATCATGGTTGCCAGGCGAAATTCGGGGCTCAGGATCCTTTCTTTTTTGTCAGGGAATCTTTTGATCTTGACCAACTCCCCCGGCCTCATGATGGGTGGGCCCTGGCGGTTCACATTTCCGCCAGGCACGTCCAAATTTCCACTGATGGCCATCAGAATCAGTAGCGCCCGTGCACATTGAAAGCTGTTGATATTATGCTCCAGTGCGTTTCCCCATTGGATACAGGCCGGCTTTGTCTTTGAGAAGAGATGGGCCGCCTCGGTGATTTTATTTTTCGGGACCCAGGTGATCTCTGAGACTTTATCCAAAGGATATTGCTGAAGATGCTCTTTCAATTCGGGAAACCCTTTTGTCCAGGTTTCTACGAAGGTTTTCTCATAGAGCTCGCCATCCATGATTACGGTCAACATCCCCAATGCAAGGGCGAGGTCAGTCCCGGGTCTGGGTTGAAGCCAAAGGTCTGCCCTGGAGGCGATCGCCGTTTTTCTTGGATCGATGACAATGAGTTTGGCTCCTTGATCGAGGGCCCCCTTTAACTGGGTCCCAAGAATCCCCTCTTCATTCGTTTGGAAAAGGTTGCTTCCCCAGACGACCACACAGGCTGGGGGATGGCCATAGTCGGGGACGGGGAAAAACCCACAGGTAAGGGTGGATGCAGTCTCCCTGGGCATATGGCAGACATTTCCGGGTGTGGAGATATTGGGGACATTCAGAATATTCGCGAGCCGGATCAGTAGGTAGAGTTCCAACCCTTTTGGTGTTCCCTGGGCAAAAGAGATGGCTCTTTGACCATCCCGGCGGATGGTCTCTTGGATTTTCTCTGTAAGAATTCCCAGTGCCTCCTCCCAGGAGATACGGCTCCATTGCCCCTCTCCCCTTTCACCCGTTCGTATCATAGGATATTTGAGGCGATCAGGGTGATTGAGCCTCTCGATTTGGGCAAGACCTTTCGAACAGACGGCTCCTTTGCTTAGGGGAGAGTCAGGGTCTCCTTCGACCTTCAAAATCCTCCCATTCTCCACATGGGCTAAAATGCCACACCCGCCATGATCCATCCTGGCGCAATAGGTTTTGACGATCATGTGATCTCCCCTCTTTTTTGGTAATATTTTCTTAGCATTTCACGAGGTCTTTTACAAGCTCCCAATTCTCGGGGTCTAACCCTGCCGCTTAGTGTGACCATCGGGGATGGTGAAAACCCCTCGCCTTCAAGGCGAGGGAGGATTCAGTTTTTTTGACACCATTTAGCTTTTTTGTTGACTATTGGCGATTTTGAAATATAATAACTAGTATGAAAAAAAAGAACCTACAGAAAGGAGAGCGTATGAGCAAGAAAGTCATCGATTTATTGAATGGAGGACGGTCAAGAGAGTTGACGGCGATTTCTCAGTACATGGAACAGCACTATGAACTGGAAGATCAGGATTTCGGTAAGTTAGGTTCCAAATTGAAGGAGATTGCGATTCAGGAGATGAAGCATGCCGAAAAGCTGGCAGAAAGGATTTTGTATCTAAAAGGAGAACCTACGTCAAAACCGGATGGCTTAACCAAGAAGGGTCAAAAGATTCAAGATATGTTAACGACCAATATCGGCCTTGAGACTCAGGCGATCAAAATGTACAATGATGCATCCGTGGTCTGTGCTGCCGAAAAGGACCAGGTTTCAAAGGAAGTTTTTGAAGAGCTTCTCAAAGATGAAGAAGAGCATCTCAACATCTTTGAAAACATCAAAGATCATGTCGACAAGCTCGGTCCAGCCTATCTCGCCACCCTAACAGGCAAGTAGGCTCTTAGAAGTTTGAAATGCATCGTAATAAAAAGGGCTTTCTGACGAACGAATGGTCAGGAAGCCCTTTGTGTTTGAAGACTCCATTCTATTCGAGTTTCAAACCATTTGTCATCCCCGCAATCCGATGCTCTGCAATGCGTGTTGGATGGAAGGATGTTTTATCCGCTCTCCATATTTTTCTTCCCATCCGGCTTTTGCCACGAGATCACGAACAGGCCCTTTCATTCCAGTAAATAGAAATTGAATCCCCTTTTCGTGGTAGTTTTCGATGACATCTTCTAACGCATCGATCGCCACGGCATCGATATCATTCACCCCCGACAGATCGATAATCACCCATTTAACCTCCGGCCTTTCAGTGAGGCTTTTTCGCAGTCGGTCCTCAAAAAAACCCATATTGGCAAAGTAAAGGGAGGCATCGACACGCAGGATCAGTGCCTCGGGGTATGTCTTGACCTCCGGGAATCTTTTGATGTTCCGGAAGACATCTTCTTGTTCGACATATCCCAATTCTGCGGTATGAGGGTGCGAACTTCGCCAGATAAAGACGAGCAAAGAAAAGGCCATCCCGATCAGAATCCCCTGTTCGCTTCCAACGGCTAAGGTAATGACAAAAGTTAGTGCCAGTGTCCATCCGTCCGCTTTTTTTACTTTGAAAAGGTGCTTTGCCTGTTTCACGTCAATCAAACCAATCACCGCCACTATGACGATACTGGCCAGGACGCACTTAGGAAGATAATGGAAAAGAGGGGTGAAGAAGTACAGCACCAGAATGATCAAGGCTGCGCTGATGACCGAGGCCAGACCAGTGCGGGCTCCGGCCTCATAGTTGACGGCTGTTCGAGAGAACCCTCCCGTCACGGGATAAGCGGAAAAGAAGGATGCGACGATATTGGAAAGGCCTAAACCCTTTAGTTCCTGATTCGAATCGATTTTGTACTTTTCTCTGGCAGCGATCGTTTTGGCAACTGAAATCGACTCCATAAATCCCACAAAAAGAATGGTCAAGGCCGATGGAAACAAAAGACGGAGCGACTCAAAACTGAACGCCGGGAGTGAAAAGGTTGGAAGCCCCTTGGGCACATTTCCTATGATGGGAACCCCCCATCGGTCTAAACGGAGTGCGTAGACGAGAAGCGTACTGCCAGCCACGACCAGAAGGGGGGCGGGAAAACGGGGTACCTTCTTCCTAAGAAAGAGTTGAACGACGATGCTGACTCCACCGATGGTGAGAGCAATGAGATTGGTTTCTCCAACTCGCTGCGTCGCCTCCGCGAGCAACGGAACGATCGAATGTTGAACTGACAGTTTTATCCCCAGAAGATGACTCAACTGGCTCAGACAGATCACAATGGCAGCGGCAGAGGTAAATCCACTGATGACGGCGTGGGAAAAGAAGTTGATAAAGAATCCCATACGGAAAAGACCCATAGCGAATTGAATCGTTCCCACCATGAGTGAAAGAATCAAAACCAAGCGAATGTATTCTTCTGAACCTGGATCGGTCAATGGGGAAACCCCTGCAAAGATCAAAAGGGACATCATGGCCACCGGTCCAACTGCCAACTGTCGCGAGGAGCCGAAGAGGGTGTAGGCAATGAGGGGGAGAGTAGAGGCATAAAGCCCCATCACAGGAGGCAATCCAGCGAGCATCGCATAGGCCATGCCCTGAGGAACGAGCATGACCGCAACGATCGCTCCTGCTGACAGGTCTCCGCGTATATCATTTTTCTTATAATTTCGAAGCCACTCAAAGGCGGGGACAATTTTTTGTAGTGCAGTCATGCGCGGTAAGATTGCTAATCTTTATTCTACCGGGCCCTCTTAGAAGCCATGTTTTTCGATCACCACGAGCAAGTCTATGATCCAGAAGGCAACGGGCAAGATGACCCACCAGGGATTCACTTTGAGCAACTGAGGCCAGGTGATCTCCCCAAAGTGACCTTTATTCAAAATGGCTTTGTCCAATTTAGGATAAAGCTCTGCAAGTAGTCCCGCGCCGATCAGGATGCCCACTAATCCTCCAAACAAAGCATCGAGAGATCCCTGCCCGACTGCTCCGGCCAGAGTCCCCGGGCAGTACCCAAGGAGGCCAAATCCTACACCAAAAATTAATCCTCCGATGGCTGAAGCCCCGAAGGATCCGGGCTTGGGATGCAATTGCGCCAAGCCGAGGCTCCGTAGTAGATGGACACCGATCATGCCTGTGACGACTGCCGAAAGCATGATCTTAACCACAGTAAAATCGGTCAGGAGAAGCTGACCGATAATGACATCATATTTAGTGACGCCTCCTTTTTGCAGGAGAAATCCGAAGAGAATCCCTACGAAAAAACCGATCGCCAACTGAAGGTTCCCTTTTGCATGAAGTGTCTTGAGCATGAATCATCTCTCCTTTGGGTATCCCCTCCATCTCCCCACATTATTCCCTATCTACCGCAGGCGCTGGCAAGGGAGGAGAGGAGGGAGGTGAACGGACTGTTAGAAGATTAGAAAATCAGCATGGCTGTAATAATGCCCCCGATAAAGAAACAAAGGGCAGCGAGGCAGCTGCTGACACCCAGTTGGAGCGTTCCACTGATTCCATGGCCGCTTGTGCAGCCGCCGGCCCAACGGGCACCAAATCCCAGGATGATCCCTCCGATGAGAGAGACAACCCATCTCGTCACAGGTGTATTTCCGAAAGCTTCGGCCCATTTTGCCGGGACCCAGGCCGTTTGAAACTGGCCAGAGAGCATCGCTGAAAGGAAGGCTCCAATGAAAATTCCCAGGACGAGCATCCATTCCCATTCGATCACAGGGGCAAATTTCTTGTAGTATGCCTTTTCTGCGACGATGCCTCCACGGACCAGTTTCTCAATCATCCCGCTTGTCCGAGAAAAAGCGGTGGAGCATCCAATTGGCTTATCGGATAGTAAGAAGGTGACGCAGCTCAAAAGCCCTATCCCGATGCCCACGACATAAGGTGACCATCGTTCCATCATCAACCATTCCATGGTTAACTCCCTCCGGGTAATCCCCCCATCCCCCCTTTAGAAAAGCCTGCCCGCCGGTAGGCAGGGGGGGTGAGGGGGATTTGATTATTGTATCTTTACAACGTCTGGACTATGCGGGGCGACACACATCGGGCATTCCGCGCCGTAGCCAGCGGCATTGTAACCCGTCATGCCTCCTGCCAGATTATAGACTTCTTTAAACCCCTTCTGTTTGAGGATACTGGCTCCCAGGCTCGATCGATGACCTGTGTTGCACATCACCACGATGGGAGCCTTCATATCCAATACCTGATGACGTTTTCGTAAATCGGGTGCAGGAATATTAATAGAGCCTTCAATATGTCCAGTCATATATTCCCGTTTAGCCCTCACATCGACCAGGCCGATCTTTGAACCACTGGTCATTCTTTTGTACAGGTCTTCAGCAGAGAGTTGGGGGATATGGTCTGCAGGCAATCCAGCCTTCGCCCACTCATACATTCCGCCCTCGAGATAGCCGATGGTTCGATCCAGTCCTACACGCCTCAGAAGAACGACGGCTTCCTCTGCCTGAGCAGGCGTCTCAGTAACTAAAAGGAAGTTGATCTCTGGAGGAAGAACCCACCCTGCAAAAGTAGAGAAGTTACTCCCGAAATCGATGTGATAAGATCCAGCAATATGCTGGCCTCCGAAGGCCTCATAGCTGCGAATGTCAAGGATCATCGTGTTTTTCTCTTTCATTGTTTTAGAAAAGGAGGCAGGGTCCATCGGAATTAAAGGGGGCAGATTCTTCACCAAGGTTGGGCCTTTCCTGTTGATTTCGCTGCATCGGCTGAAATGGTCCGGTGCTTCAGGCATCTCTGTTGTCAATAATTCGATGAATTTTCCAACCTCTTTGATTTGGAAGGCATAATTATATTTCTTTTCGTAACCCATGGTGCTTGTTCTTTTTGCAGACATCGCCCTTCCGCAGAGGGAACCTGCACCGTGGGCTGGATAGACCTCGCAGAAATCAGGCAGTTTGGTCAATTTCTGCAGGCTGTTGAATAATTTCGAGGCCAACTCTTTTGCTATATCTGGAAAAAGGTCAGGCCGGCCCACGTCTCCCACAAAAAGAGTATCCCCGCTGAAAAGGGCGACAGGGTCCTCCCCACGGGAATGGTCCGTAACCGCATAGACGATATGTTCAGGCGTATGTCCGGGAGTTTCAAGAATGTTGAACTCCATATCCTCTATCTCGAACTTATCTCCCTCCGAAAGAGCCACATGCTCGAATTGGCATTTCCCTGCCTTGGGCGCATAAATTTTTGCACCGGTCTTTTCAGCCAAATCCATGTGGCCGGAGATAAAGTCGGCGTGAAGATGGGTTTCCAGGATATGGGTGATTTTTACACCCATGGCCTTGGTGGCATCAAGGTAGATCTGGATGTCGCGACGGGGATCAATCACAGCACAGGTTCTGGAACCTGCCATCATGTAAGAGATGTGAGATAAACCATTGACAAAAAACGATTGGACTAACATAATGCCCTCCTTTCCACATATTAAGAGAATTTTATAAGTCGATCGTCCATTAGTCAATATCTGCCCGAAAACTCATCCGAAGGTTACCTTCAATAAGAATTCCATAATGAGCGGAATCCGTGTATAATTGCTACAAGCGCGTTGGCTAAAATTACATCACCCCCCACGCCCGCCCCCCTGAGGGGGAGGGTAGGGTGGAAGGAGAAGGGAGTGAATCTCGACCCTCTATTCAAGCCGCAGACCTTAGCGGTCATCGGGGTTTCGTTGAGCAATGACAGACATCCTGCCAATGTCGTCTACTACAAGAATCACTTCCGGCATCAGGCAAAGGTTTTCTCAGTGAATGAGCGCGGTGGATTGCTTCAAGGAGAGAAGGTTTATCCCAACATTTTGGATATCCCTCAAAAGATCGATCTGGCAGTGATTGCCACAAGAGCAGAGGTGGTTCCAGGAATCATGAGTGATTGCATCCAAGCTGAAGCCGGGGGTGCTGTGATTATTTCAGGGGGATTTGCCGAAAGGGGAAGGATGGACCTCCAGGAGCGCGTGGCAACGATCGCCAGAGAAGCCGATTTTCCATTTATCGGACCGAACTGTCTGGGTACTTATTCTTTCCCTTATGTGGATACGTTTTTCATCCCCGCAGAGAGGATCGTGAGGCCAGAGAAGGGAAGGGTGGCTTTGGTCAGTCAGAGCGGAGGAATCCTGGTCGACCATATGATCAAGCTTGCTGAAGAAGGTGTGGGCCTATCCAAAGCCGTCAGCATTGGGAACAAGGCCCTGATCGGAGAGATGGAACTCCTCCATTATTTCACGGATGATCCTGAGACGGGCGTGATCGTTTTTTATGTAGAGGGTTTTAAGAAGGGCGAAGGGCGTTCGTTTGTTTTAGCGGCCAGCCAATGCCCCAAGGCCGTCATCGTCCTGAAATCGGGTAAGACACCGGATGGAACGAGGGCGGTTTCGAGCCATACCGCTTCAATCGCAGGCGATTACGAGGTTTTCTCTTCGATCCTCTCCCAATATGGCGTGGTGGAGGCAAAGGATGAATTCGAATTGATCGCCTTTGCAGAGGCATTGAGTTGCTACCAAAAGCCTATTGAAGGCCGTATCGGCATTATCACAGGGAGTGGGGGTCATGGGGCTTTAGCCGTAGATGCCTGTTTATCTCACGGCCTTTCTGTCCCTCTTCTGTCAGAGCAAGATCAGAGTGAGATCCGGGAAAAGATCTCTCCCAGGATTCAGGCGATCGCCTCCTTGAGCAATCCGATCGATCTCACAGGAAGCGTCGTGGATGACGATTTTGTTTCCGCGGCTAAGATCATGAGCACAAAGCAGGCGGTGGACTGTGTCCTCATATTGCTCCTCCCTTACACTCCCGGGATTACCTCCGATTTAGGGGCACGATTAAGTCAGATCTACCGGCAAGATGGGAAACCTCTGATCGCTTATGTCCCTCATGTGGAGAAATATAGGATGTTTATCGAGGGATTTCAGCTCAACCAGGTACCGGTTGCCCACTCCATCGAAGAGGCAATTCATATGGCAGTGGCTTTGAGGAGAAGACAGCCATGCTGATGAGAGAGATTCGGGATATCATTTCATCCTCAAAGGCAACAGGGTGGGTCTTGGAGCCCGAAGCCAAGCGCCTTTTTTCCTTTCTCGGATTAGATGTCCCTCGATTTGGTTGGGCCAAGACGGTCGAGGAGGCGATCCAGTTTGCTGAAGAGATTGGTTACCCTGTGGTGGGAAAGGTGGTTTCTCCAAAGCTGGTTCATAAATCAGACAAGAATGGAGTCGAGATAGGAATTGACAACGCTGAAAGACTGAAAGAGACTTTTCGCCGCTTTAGCCAGATTGATGGATTTGCCGGAATGTTGGTTGAGGAGATGATTTCTGGCATAGAGTTAATTGTGGGAGCCAAAGTCGATGACCAGTTTGGTCCGGTCGTCCTTCTTGGGATCGGTGGCACGGGGGTTGAGATCTACAAGGATGTTACTTTGAGGATGGCTCCTCTTGCATTGAAGGATATTGAATCGATGATCCGATGTCTCAAGGCCCACTCGCTCCTTGAAGGTTACCGCGGTTCAAAACCTGTCAATTTACAGGAGTTAAATCGGGTGCTCAAGACCTTTTCTGACTTTGTAATGGATCTTGAGAGTTTGATCGAATCGATCGATCTCAACCCGGTCATCTGTTCGCCAACAAGATGTGTGGTAGCCGACGCCAGGATCATGCTCCGACAATGACCAACCGCTGGAATTCCGGTTTATCGTAGTCCTCGCTATCGGTCGCTTATCGAACGATTCACGGTGGTAACGCAATTTTGACACTGATCGCACCGCGAAGATCACCTACGAGAAACCCGGTAGCACGATCCTCAGGATACTTCTCTGCCAGAATGGGTTTCACGTCGGCCGAAATGTTCTCTTTAGGCCCGTGACAATTGATGCAAAGGGGAAGGGCGACGAGGGGCCTCATATAACGAAGGTACTTTTGTCCCCCTTCATCTATTACCTCAACATATTCATTCTTCATCTCCTTCTTTTTGTTGAGAAGATCCAATTTCTCCAACTTCCGCCGCTCATATTCGTCCGGTATATTGGAGGGATTCCGATACCTGAGGCTGACACGCCGGACCGTGTGGCCGCTCCGAGCATTGAACTCTCGAGTAATGCCTTGCGCCATTTCCGAACAGACCTTCACGGCACCTGCCAATCCGCTTTTTTCGATCTCTTGAAGAAGTAATCCGCGAACTTTATCTGCCAATTCAGAGGATATCTGACGGGCTTCCATCATCGCCTGCTCAGGCTGTGGATCTTGAGTTGGCTGCTGCGATTCGGACAGGCCAGCTATCCCGCCCCACAGGGCCTCTGTGATCAGAATAAAGATCAGCCACCCTTTCAACATAAACCCTCCTTGACAGAAACTGGTTAAACAAAGTAAATTTATCGTATCACTTTAGCCTTTTGAAAAATGAATTTCAAAAGCCAAAGAAATTAAAAGAATTACTATAAAATCCCCCTCTATCCCGCTTTTCCAAAGGGGGAAGCTAACATTTCCTCCCTTTGGCGTCTTTTTGCTGCTGAAGGCAGGCAAAGGGAGGCAGGGAGGGATTTTCAAAGCGCTAGAGTGTTACAATTTATCAAAGTTTCAGTCAGAACGAAAGGGGATAATGATTTCCGCCATTCTCCTCGGAGCGGGAGAGTCGAAACGGATGAAGGTGAATAAACTGTTCCTCCCCTGGGGAAGAGAGACTGTCTTTGGGCATTGTTTCAATACGCTCCTACGGTCCACGGCGCGAGAGGTCATCGTGGTCCTCAATCCCCAGTGCGAAGGAATGAGAAGGCAGTTTGAAAAGAGATCTGCAAACACAACCAAAAAGGTAAAAGTCACTTTGAATCCGTATTATAAGCGGGGAATGAGCACCTCCATCCATAAGGGCCTTCAGGTCATGGATCCCAGAAGTGAAGGGATTCTCATTTCCCTTGGCGATCAACCCTTTCTCAAAACGAGGACGATCAATGTCCTCCTCCGTGCCTTTCACCAAAGAAAGGGGGAGATCGTTGTTCCATCTTTTCAGGGCATGAAGGGACATCCGGTGATCTTTCATCGGAAGTATGAAAAGGAATTACTGAAATTGAGAGGGGATACAGGAGGAAAGCCCATCCTGTTGAAATATTCTAAACAGATTAAGACCATTCCGGTAAGATCGGAGGGAGTCATAAAAGATATCGATACAAGGGAAGAGTATCAGAAGGCATTAAGGATGAGAAGGGGTAGAGATGAAAAAAGGAATTCAGGCAAAATCGGATAAAGGAATCGATGAGGTCATTGTTTTGATCAGAGGGGCAGGGGAGATGGCGAGTGGAGTAGCCCATCGGCTTCATCAATCCCATTTCAAGGTTTGCATGCTTGAGATTCCCCATCCCATTGCTGTCAGAAGAGAAGTTTCTTTTTGCGAAGCGATTTACGAAGCCGAAAAAGAGGTCGAAGGGGTTCGGTCAAAGTTCATTTCCAAACCCGAGGAAATTCTTTCGGTATGGAAGGATGGGAAAATTCCCATTCTGGTTGATCCTGATGGAGAGAAAACAAGACGTTTTATAAAACCGGATGTTTTTGTTGACGCCATCATGGCCAAGAAAAATTTGGGAACCCATATCAAAAAGGCCCCCCTGGTCATTGGTCTCGGCCCGGGTTTCTATGCCGGCAAGGATGTCCATATCGTGATCGAAACGAATCGGGGACATGACCTGGGCCGGCTGATCCTGAAAGGGGCGGCAGAGCCGGACACAGGGACCCCGGGTAATATCGGAGGTTATACCGTTGAGAGGCTCTTGAAAACGATGAAGAAAGGGGTCTTTCATCCTCAAAAGTGGATTGGCGACCGGGTCAATAAGGGTTCGGTTGTTGCTGTTGTAGATGATTTTCCCGTGATGGCGAAGATCAGCGGTATCGTCAGGGGACTGATCCGGGAGGGAGTGGAAGTGAAGAAAGGGATGAAAGTGGGCGATATCGATCCGAGGGGGAAAAGGGAATTCTGTTTTACCATCTCTGATAAAGCGAGAGCCATCGGCGGAGGAGTACTGGAAGCTATTCTGTATTGGTTTAACCGGTAGGAGAAAAATTGGAAGAATGGAATAGTGGAATATTGGAATGGTGTGTATCCTGACCCATCACCCTCTCCCCCAGGAGACTGTGTCATAATCGCAAGCGGAGGGGAGAGGCAGTCGGGTTCCAAAGCTTTAGAATGCGGGTCTTTTAGATGATGGGAGATCGCTGATTGTATAAAATCGAACGTTTTCATACCCCTGGCACG
>Ga0209286_1000373_pt1 | contig 12122 bp, 10 predicted proteins | sample PPLLak1March2015_2_FD_187250 | JGI IMG/M metagenome (GOLD analysis project Ga0209286, IMG submission 187250) | Freshwater sediment microbial communities from Prairie Pothole Lake near Jamestown, North Dakota, USA - PPLs Lake P8 Core (3) Depth... | ecosystem: Environmental > Aquatic > Freshwater...
CATCGGCGGTCAGTTCGCCGCTTTCGCGTCGGGCGCGACCGGCATTCACGAGGACCGCGACAGCGAATCGCCCACCCCGCGAGGAGTCGACTCCCCTCGACGGGCGGTTGCTGTTCCCGATCGGGTTACCTCTGCTGGAGTAGGGCGTGGCGCGGCCTGACGCGCGTCAAGGATGCAGCGCGCGGTGCCTTCTAGCGTGGCGCATCGATCCAGACCGTCGACCACCATGCCGATTGCCCTGTTGATCCTTCCGTCGCTCGCCGCCGTCCTGCTCGCGGCGCACTTCTACCGTGCCGGCCAGCTCATGCTGGCCGCACTGTCCGTCGGCGCGCTCGTGCTGCTGGCCGTGCCGCGCCCCTGGGCGGCGCGCGTGCTGCAACTCGCATTGCTGGCCGGCGCGTTCGAGTGGCTACGGACGCTCGCGCTGTTCGCCGCGACCCGCATCGCCATGGGACAGCCTTACCTGCGACTCACGCTGATTCTCCTCGCGGTCGCCGCATTCACCGCCGCGTCGGCCGCCGTGTTCCAGCAGGCCGCCGTGCGGCGGCGCTATCGTCTCTAGCGCGGTTTCCAACCGCCGACGTCAGCGTGCAAGGAACTTCTCGACCAGCCTCACCCAATACGTCGCGCCAAGCGGAATCAGTTCGTCGTTGAAGTCGTACGACGGGTTGTGCAGCATGCACGGCCCGAGTCCGTGGCCGGCGCTGCGATGCGAGCCCTCGCCGTTGCCGATGAACACGTAGGCCCCGGGACGCGCCTTCAGCATGAAGGCGAAGTCCTCCGAGCCCATCGTCGGCTCGATTCCCCGCACGACGTTCGCCGCGCCGACGATGTCGTCCATCACGGTGGCCGCGAACTCGGTCTCCGCGGCGTGGTTCACAGTCGGCGGATAGTTCCAGCGGAACTCCACGTCGGCTTCCGCGCCGTGCGCCGCCGCGGTCATCGCGACGATGCGCTTCATCTGCTCCTCGACCTGCGAGGTCACCGCATCGCTGAACGTGCGCACCGTCCCGGCGATGCGCGCGGTTTCGGGAATCACGTTGGTCGCCTCGCCCGCCTGGATCATCGTGACCGACAGGACGGCCGAGTCGATCGGCTTCTTGACGCGCGTGATGATGGCCTGCAGGCCGTTGACGACCTGCACGGCCACGAACACCGGGTCGACGCCGAGGTGCGGCATCGCCGCGTGCGCGCCGCGCCCGCGGACCGAGATCGCGAACTCGTTGGACGACGCCATCATGGGGCCCGCGGTCAGGCCGAATTCGCCGACCTTCAGGTTCGGCCAGTTGTGCATGCCGAACACCGCGTCGCACGGGAAGCGGTCGAACAGTCCGTCGTCGATCATCCTCTGCGCGCCGGCGCCGCCTTCCTCACCCGGCTGGAAGATCAGGTGCACCGTGCCGTCGAACGGGCGGGTCTCCGCCAGGTACTTCGCCGCGGCGAGCAGCATCGCCGTGTGGCCGTCGTGGCCACAGGCGTGCATCCTGCCCTCGTGCCTCGACTTGTGCGGGAACTGGTTGAGCTCGGTGATCGGCAGCGCATCCATGTCGGCGCGCAGTCCGATCGAGCGGGACGACGGGCCGTTCTTCAGCGTCCCGACCACGCCGGTGCCGCCGAGGCCGCGCGTGACCTCGATGCCCCACGCGGCGAGCCGGCTGGCGACGATGTCGGAGGTGCGCACTTCCTCGAAGCGCAGTTCGGGGTGGGCGTGCAGGTCGCGCCGGATCTGCTGGATTTCGGCGCGGAACTGAACCACGCGGTCGATCAGTTGCATGTTGATTCAGGGTCGCGGTACTCGGGGGAGACATCGTACTGAACCAGCCCCGATGGCGCACCAGGGCCTGCCAGCGCGTGGTTCGCGCATGGGCGATCCCGGCATTGACAGGCCCTAGAATGGCCGCTCCCCGGCGCTTCAGGCGCCGGGTCTGCAAGACCCTCACTTCCCGCGGGTGTTTCCATGAACAAGCCGGTTGATTCCACCGTTTCCGCTGCGCCGTCGGCCGACGCGCTCGCCATGATCGATCGGCTGATCGCGTTTCCCACGGTCAGTCGCGACTCGAACCTCGGGTTGATCGAATACGCGCGCGACGAATTGAATCGGCTCGGCGTCCGCTCGCAACTCGTCTACGACGCGGGAGGGAAGAAGGCGAACCTGTTCGCCACGCTGTCTGCCGAACCGGAGCGCGTCAAGACGGGCGGGCTGGTGCTGTCGGGCCACACCGACACCGTGCCGGTCGACGGGCAGGACTGGTCGAGCGAGCCGTTCCGGGCCACGCACCGCGACGGCCGCATCCACGGGCGCGGCACGGCCGACATGAAAGGGTTCATCGCGATCGCGCTCGCGTGGGCGCCGCGCTTCCTCGCCGCGCAGGAGCGGCTGCCGGTGCACCTGTCGCTGACCTACGACGAAGAGACGACCTTCCTCGGCGTGAACGGCCTGGTCGCCGATCTCGCGGAACGAGGCATCCGTCCGGCGGGCTGCGTCATCGGCGAGCCGACCGACATGCAGGCGATCGTCGCCCACAAGGGCAAGCGGGACCTGTGCTGCAAGGTCCGTGGACGCGAAGCGCACTCGGCACTCACGCCGCAGGGCGTGAACGCGATCGAGTTCGCCGCGCGGCTGATTGCGTACATCCGCGGCGTGGCCGACCGGCTGGCGCGCGACGAGCCGCGCGACGGTCGCTTCGCCGTTCCGCACAGCACGCTGCAGACCGGCCTGATCAAGGGCGGCATCGCGACCAACGTCGTGCCGCGCGACTGCGAGTTCCACTTCGAGATGCGCAACCTGCCGTCGATGTCGCACGACACGCTGGAATCCGAGATCGCCGGGTACGCGGAACGCGAACTCGTGCCGCAGATGCGGCGTGTCGCGGCCGATGCCGGCATCGTCTTCGAACGCGGCCTCGACCTGCCGGCCTTCGGCATCGCGCCCGACGCGGCCCTGGTCCGGTGGGCGCAGCAGGTCGCCCGCACCACGCACCTCGGCACCGGCGCGGTGAGCTTCGCCACCGAGGCGAGCGTCTTCATGAAGGCCGGCATCCCGACCGTCGTGCTGGGGCCCGGCAGCATCGAGCAGGCGCACAAGCCGGACGAGTACATCAGCTACGCGCAGGTCGCCGCGTGCGAGGCGTTCTTCGCGCAGATGATCGAGCAGCCGCTGCCCGGAGCGAAGTGATGCGCGACCCCGCGCCCGGGGAGACCGTCGTCCGCGCGGCGTGCCCGCACGACTGCCCGGACACGTGCGCGATGCTCGTGACCGTGCGCGAGGAGCAGGGCCGGCGGGTCGCGGTGAAGATCGCCGGCGATCCGACGCATCCCGCCACGGGCGGCGTGCTGTGCACCAAGGTCAGCCGCTACCTCGAGCGCGTGTATCACCCGGATCGCCTCCTGCATCCGCTCAGGCGAGTCGGGCGCAAGGGCGAGGGTCGCTTCGAACGCGTCAGCTGGGACGACGCGCTCACGGACATCGCGCGCCGCCTGCAGTCGATCGCCGCGCGCGACCCGCAGCGCATCGTTCCGTACAGCTACGCCGGCACGATGGGCCTCGTGCAGGGCGAGGCGATGGCGAGCCGCTTCTTCAACAAGCTCGGCGCCAGCCTCCTCGACCGCACGATCTGCGCGACCGCCGGCGGCGAGGCGCTCGCGGCCACGCTCGGCACGCGCCTCGGCACCGATATTGAGCAGTTCCAGGATGCAAAGCTGATCGTCTTCTGGGGCACCAACGCGATCGCGTCGAACCTGCACCTGTGGAGCCGCGCGCAGGAGGCCAAGCGACGGGGCGCGAAGCTGATCGCGATCGACCCGTACCGCTCGCTGACCGCGGACAAGTGCCACCAGCACATCGCGCTGATGCCGGGCACCGACGGCGCCTTCGCGCTCGGGGTGATCCACGTGCTGATCCGCGAGGGATGGCTCGACCGCGACTACATCGAGCGGCACACGCTCGGCTTCGATGCCCTCGCCGAGCGCGCGCGCGCGTTCGACCCGGACCGCGTCGCGGCGCTGTGCGGGATCGCCGCCGACGAGGTCGCCGGCTTCGCGCACGATTACTGGACCCTGAAGCCGGCGGCAATCCGCCTCAACTACGGCATGCAGCGCACGCGCGGCGGCGGCAACGCGGTCCGCGCGGTGGCGAGCCTGCCCGCGCTGGCCGGGCACTGGCGCGATCCCGCCGGCGGACTGCTGCTGTCGACCAGCGGCGCGTATGCGGTCGACGAGGCGGCGCTGTACCGGCCCGACCTGCTCGCGGGGCGGCGTCCACGCACGATCAACATGTCGACCATCGGGCAGGACCTGCTCGAGGCCGACCCGCCGATCGAGGCGCTGATCGTGTACGACAGCAACCCGGTGGCGGTCGCGCCGCAGTCGTCGGAGGTCGCGCGCGGCTTCGCGCGCGAGGACCTGTTCACGGTCGTGCTCGAGCAGTTCCAGACCGACACGGCCGACCATGCCGACTACGTGCTGCCGGCGACGACGCAGCTCGAGCACGTCGACGTGCACAAGTCGTACGGGCACTACTACGTGCTCGCCAACAGTCCGGCGATCGATCCGCTCGGCGAGTCGCTGCCGAACAGCGAGATCTTCCGTCGGCTCGCGGCGCGCATGGGTTTCAACGAGCCATGCTTCGCGGAGACCGACGACGAACTCGCGGCGCAGGCGTTTGCGAAGCGCGGCACGACGGCGCACTACGACTGGGCCCGGCTCAAGCGGAAGGGCTGGGAACGGCTGGACCTGCCTGCCGACTACGCGCCCTTCGCGCAGGGCAGCTTCCCGACGCCGTCCGGCAAGTGCGAGTTCGTGTCCGCCCGCCTCGCGGCGGTGGGCGCCGACCCGGTGCCCGACTACGTGCCGCCGTACGAGAGCGCATCGAGCAACCCCGAACGCGCGCGCCGCTTCCCGCTCGCCATCATCTCGCCGCCCGCCCGCAACTTCCTGAACTCCACGTTCGTCAATGTCGCATCGCTGCGCGACGCCGAGGGCGAGCCCGCGCTCGACATCCACCCGGTCGACGCGGCGGCGCGCGGGATCACGGACGGCACGCGGGTCCGCGTGTTCAACGACCGGGGCGGCTTCGAACTGCTGGCGCGCGTCACGGACCGGGCGCGACCTGGCTGCGTGGTCGCGCTGTCGATCTGGTGGAAGAAGCTCACCCGCGACGGCCGCAACGCGAATGAAGTGACCAGCCAGGCGCTGACGGATATCGGCCGCGGTCCCACGTTCTACGACTGCCTGGTGGAAGTCGAATCGACCTCGACTTGATCCAGGGCCAGCCGTCCCCCGGTCGGGGGATGGCGGGGCACGTCGCGGCGACGAGAATGAAAACGGGTTGATGTATGCAGTTTCCATCACGCCGCGGACTCCGCCGATGTCGTCTTCCCTCGACTTTCCCTTCGTGGCCGGCCTGGACGCCGCCCGCTGGGTGCAGGCGGGCCTGGAGGTCTGGGAAGCCTGGCGCATGACGCCGCGGCAACTCGCCGCGTCCCGCCAGCAACGCCTCGTGTCGCTGCTCAGGCACGCCCGGACCGCGTCGCGGTTCTATCGCGAGTTGCACGCTGGCCTCCCGCTGGCCGATGACGCGCCGCTGTCGGCGTATCCGGTCGTCGACAAGCGCACCCTGATGCAGCAGTTCGACCGCGTCAGCACGCGTCCCGAGGTGACCCTGTTCGCGATCGACCGGTTCGTATCCCGGCCCGAGCGGCATGGATCGCTGTTCCAGGGCCGCTACGCGGTCTGGACCAGTTCCGGCACCACGGGACAGCCCGGGTGGTTCGTGCAGGATCCCGGCGCGCTGGCGGTCTATGACGCGCTGGAAGCCCAGCGCTTCCGGGGCGTCGGCCTGGCGCGCTCGTGGCGGCCGGGCGAGCGCTACGCGATGATCGCCGCGACGGGCGGGCACTTCGCCGGCGTGTCGTCGGTGGAGCGGATGCGGCGGTCGGTGCCGTGGCTGGCGCCGTTCGTGCGCTCGTGCTCGCTGCTGCAGCCGGTGCGCTCGCTGGTGGCCGAACTCAATGGGTACCAGCCGGCCATCGTCGCGACGTACCCGACCGCCGCCGAAATGCTGGCCGAGGAGCAGGCGAGCGGGCGGCTGCGGCTGCGCCTGCGCGAGATCTGGACGGGCGGCGAGTGCCTGGCGCCCGCGACGCGGGCCCGCCTGCAGTCCGTCTTCGGCTGCCCGGTCCGCAGTTCCTACGGGGCGTCGGAGTTCCTGCCGATCGCGTGGGAGTGCGAGCACCTGAACCTGCACGTCAACAGCGACTGGGTGATCCTCGAACCGGTGGACGCAGAGCGGCGGCCGGTTGCGCCGGCAACCCGCTCGCACTCGGTGCTTCTGACCAACCTCGCCAACCGCGTGCAGCCGCTGATTCGTTACGACCTCGGCGACGCCGTGACGCTGCACGACCAGCCCTGTGCCTGCGGATCCGCGTTTCCGGCGATCTCGGTCGAAGGACGTTGCGACGACACCCTGGTGATGCCGCTCGCGCACGGCGGGCTCGGGACGATCGTGCCGCTGGCTCTCGCGACTGTGCTCGAGGACGAGGCGCACGTGCACGATTTCCAGGTCGTGCAGACCGGCAGCGGCGCCTTGAAGGTCCGGCTGGCCGAGGACGACGGGTCGTCGGCTGCCGCGGTGCGCCGAGCCCTGCACGCTTACTTCAAGGCGATGGGCTTTGCCGATGTCGCGCTCGACGTCGGCGGCCAGGCCCCGCGACGCGATCCGGTCAGCGGCAAGCTGCGCCGGGTCGTCCGGGAGGATCGGCCGGCCGTTCATTAGGCCCGCGCGCGGCGGCGTCGCCGTGGCTTCGGCACAATGGCGCCGATGCCGTCCGTTCCCCGCTTCCTCGCTGCACTTTTTCGGCCCCGGCGCCTGGTTGTCGCCGCCGTGGCCGTGATCGCCGCCGCCGCCGTGGGCGGGTGCTCGACGCTCGGGTACTACGCGCAGTCGATCGGCGGACACCTGGCCATGATGCGGTCCGCGCGTCCGATCCAGGAGGTGGTCGCCGACCCCGAGACACCGGAGGTCCTTCGGAAGCGGCTGCTGCGCGCGCAGGAGATCCGGGTCTTCGCTTCCAGCGAGCTCGGCCTGCCGGACAACCGCAGCTACCGGGAGTACGCCGACCTGCACCGCCCGTACGTGGTGTGGAACGTGTTCGCGACACGCGAACTGTCGCTGGAACTGAAGCAGTGGTGCTACCCGGTCGTCGGCTGCGCCGGGTACCGCGGGTACTTCGACCGCGGCGCGGCCGAGCGCGAGGCCGAAGCGCTGCGGGCGGAAGGCTACGAGGTCAACGTGGCCGGTGTTCCCGCCTATTCGACGCTCGGCTGGCTGCCCGACCCGCTGCTGAACACCTTCATCGGCGGCTCGGAGGGCCAGGTCGCATCGATGGTGTTCCACGAGCTGGCGCACCAGGTCGTGTTCGTCGGCGGCGACACCACGTTCAACGAGTCCTTCGCCACCGCGGTCGAGCGCGAGGGCGTGCGGCGCTGGCTCGCCGTCAGCAGCGACCCGGCGATGCGGCAGTCGTACGCGGAGTTCGCGAGTCGCCGGCAGGACTTCGTGGACCTGCTGCTGAAGTACCGGGACCGTCTCGAAGCGCTGTACGCGAGCGCGGAGCCGGACGATGCGAAGCGCGCCGGCAAGCGGCGCCTGTTCGGGGAGTTGAAGGACGAGTACACCGTGCTGAAGGCTGCGTGGGGAGGCTTCGCCGGGTACGACCGCTACTTCGCGCAGGAACTGACCAACGCGCACCTGGCCTCGGTTGGCGCCTACAACATGCTGGTTCCGGCCTTCGACGTGTTGCTGGCGCGCGAGGGCGGCGACCTGCCGCGTTTCTACGCGGAGGTGCGGCGCCTGGCCGGGCTGCCGCAGGGCGAGCGGGAGGCGGAACTCCGCGGCCTCGTGGTTGCGCGTTGATTCCCGCGAAAGGGCAGCGGGCTAGAATCGTGGGCTGCGCAGCGGCGCGTCGCTGCAAGACAGACTCACAATGACAAGACTGCCAAGGAGAGACAAGATGGATCGGTTCTGGCTCAGGAACTATCCGAAGGGCGTGCCTGCCGACATCGACTGCAACCAGTACAAGTCACTGGTCGAACTGATCGAAGAGGCCTTCCGCAAGCACGGCTCTCTGCCCGCCTACAGCTTCATGGGCGTGGAGATGACGTACAACCAGCTCGACCAGTATTCGGCCGCGCTGGCGGCCTGGCTGCAGAGCCGGGGTTTCGGCAAGGGCAAGCGCGTAGCGATCATGATGCCGAACGTGATGCAGTACCCGGTTGCGCTCGCCGGGATCCTGCGCGCCGGCTGCACCGTGGTCAACGTCAACCCGCTCTACACGCCGCGCGAGCTCGAGCACCAGCTGAAGGACTCCGGGGCCGACGCGATCTTCATCCTCGAGAACTTCGCGCACGTGTTCCAGCAGGTTGCCGACAAGGTGCCGACCAAGGTCGCCGTGGTGTGCGCCATGGGCGACATGCTCGGTCTCCTCAAGGGGCTGCTGGTCAACTTCGTCGTGCGCAACGTCAAGAAGATGGTTCCCGAGTACTCGCTGCCGAACGCGGTGCGCTGGAGCGAGATGATGGCCGACGGGTTGAAGATGAACCTGAAGCCGGTCGCGGTCGGCCACGCCGACGTCGCGTTCCTGCAGTACACCGGAGGCACGACCGGCGTGTCGAAGGGCGCGACCCTCACGCACAAGAACATCATCGCCAACATGCTGCAGTCGGAAGCGTGGTACCAGCCGGCGCTGTCGAAGCTGAAGCCCGGCGAGAGCCCGGTGACGATCACGGCGCTGCCGCTGTATCACATCTTCGCGCTGACGGTCTGCGCGATGATGTCGATGCGCATCGGCGGCAAGTGCGTGCTGATCGCGAACCCGCGCGACATTCCAGGCTTCGTGAAGGAACTGGCCAAGCACACGTTCCACGTCTTTCCGGCGGTCAATACGCTCTTCAACGGCCTTCTGAACAACGAGGAGTTCAAGAAGCTGAACTTCTCGCGGCTGATCCTCTCGGCCGGCGGCGGCATGGCGGTCCAGCAGGCCGTCGCGGAGCGCTGGCTGAAGGTGACCGGCTGCCCGATCGCCGAAGGCTACGGCCTGTCGGAGACCTCGCCGGTCGCCACCGCCAACCGCACCGATACGGACAAGTTCACGGGCACGATCGGGTTGCCTGTGCCGTCGACCGAGATCGCGATCCTCGACGACAACGGTGAAAAGCTGCCGGTGGGGCAGGTCGGCGAGATCGCCATCCGCGGCCCGCAGGTGATGGCCGGCTACTGGAATCGCCCGGACGAGACCGCGAAGGTCATGACGGCCGACGGCTTCTTCCGCAGCGGCGACGTCGGCGTGATGGATGCCGACGGCTACACGAAGATCGTCGACCGCAAGAAGGACATGATCCTGGTCTCCGGGTTCAACGTGTATCCGAACGAGGTCGAGGGCGTGGTCGCTTCGCATCCGGGCGTGCTCGAGTGCGCGGTGGTCGGCGTGCCGGACGACAACTCGGGCGAAGCCGTGAAGCTGTTCGTCGTCAAGAAGGACCCGGCGCTCACCGAGAAGGAACTGATGGAGTTCTGCAAGGAACAGCTGACCGGCTACAAGAAGCCCAAGTACATCGAGTTCCGCGCCGACCTGCCGAAGACCAACGTCGGCAAGATCCTGCGGCGTGAACTGCGGGACGAGAAGAAAGCGGCCTAAACTGCGGGCTGCAACCGGAAGGCCGCCGCGTGCGGCCTTTCTTTTTTCCTGCGCCGGACCGGCGCAGCAGGAGCCGTGATGAAGAAACCATTCGTGAAGCGCCCGCGGTCGGACGAGCCCACTGGAACGCGTACCGGCCCGCGCGCCCGCGCGGCGCAGGAACGCAAGTTCACAGATCCGTATGCGAAAGCCGAGCGCCCGGCCCGCGCCCCACGTGCCGGCGGCTTCAGCCGCACGGAGGGCGATGACGCCAGGCGCCCGGCCGCGCGCCCGTCCGTGATCACGCTCGACGCGGACGTTGCCCGGACGTTCCGCGACTCGGAGACGGTCAACGAGGCCCTGCGGATGGTCATGCGGCTCGCACGCTTCGCCGGCAGTCGGCCCGCGTTCAACCGCGATCGGCCCGCACCGGCCTTCGCCGATCGCCGCGGCCCTCCAAGGGGCGACCGGCCGCAGGAACGTCGCGGGCCGCCGCGCCCCCGCACGCCGCGCTTCAAGGAAGAGTGAGCGAAGCCAGCAGTGCGCCTGCCGGCGACGGCAGGCGCCTCGGTGTTTGAGGCGGGCGAAACGCTGAACAGCTGACCGGAAAGGTCAGGCAGCGGGCGCGCTGTCGAGCGGCGGCGCGTGTTCGACCAGGTTGCGGCGCAGGCAGCGGTAGATTTCGCCGACGTCGAGCCGCTGGCCCTGCGCTGGACGCAGGCTCACCTTCAGCTCGTCACCGCGCGCACGAATGGACAGGGCGGCACTGGAAGCGCCGAGGCCGCCGCTGCAGGTGCACGATTTCTGGCAGGCCGTCAGCGCGGCGAGCACGCTGCCCTGTCGACCGGCCACGCGACTCAGCTCGATCCGGACTTCGTTCTGCCGCTCCGACACACGCATGCGCATTTGATCGCCTCCAGACGGCAGTATCACTTCCTTTTGTGACACTTGCATTGTCATCCGACGAACGTATCCGCCGAACGGCGGATTACGTTGTATCGATGGCGACTATTCCGCGGCTGCCGTGCGGCCAATCGCGGGGCGCCTGCCCAGCGCCTGCAACTGGCGATCGTGGAGGCGCGACAAAGTCGCAAGCGCGACCGTTGCCCCGATCAGGGCGAAGAACATGTCCGACTGCGTGTCCCATTGGTCGCCCTGGGTGCCGAGGAACTCGTCGGCGCCCTGGCCGAGGGAGAGCGCGGCCCACCACTCGATCAGTTCGTAGAACGCGCTGATGGCGAGCGCCACGCAGACGCACAGGAAGGCAGTCATGCGCGCGCCGCGCACGAAGTCGCCGCGCAGCAGGAGCTCGCGGGCGATCAGCACGGGCACGAATCCCTGCACGAAGTGGCCCAGCTTGTCGTACGGGTTCCGGGCCAGGCCGAGCCACTCCTGCACCCAGGCGCCGGCCGGCACCCGCGCGTACGTATATGTCCCGCCGCCGATGAGCACCAGCCCGTGGAGGAAGATCAGCACGTAGAGCAGCGTGGTCAGCGGATACCGGTTGCGCGTGATGATCAGCAGCGGGAGCGCGACAAGGACCGGCAGCACCTCCATCAGCCAGGTGAGCCGGTCGTAGGGGCGCCAGCCGGAGACGACGAGTGCGATGATCGTCGCTGCGAGCAGCGCGAGGAGCAGGGGCCGGCGTTCGCTGGAGGACGACATGGCAGTCGGGCAATGGATCACGTCGATTATCGGGCTGTTCTGCGCATCGCTGTCAGCGGTGGCCGCCGAGCGCCTCCCGCGCCTGCACGCGCTCACCGACGAGTGGACCATTTCGGGGCTGTCGGCCGGCGCGTACATGGCCAGCCAGGTCGCTGTCGCCCGCTCCGGGCAGGTGCGCGGCGTGGGAGTGTTCGCCGGCGGGCCATTCTATTGCGTCGGGATCGACCGGCGCCGCGCCCAGGGCGAATGCCTGACCGGCGCGCCTGATCCCGCTGCCGCGCGGCGCGAGGCGGAACGCCTTGCAGCGCTGCGCCTGGTCGACCCGGTTGAGGGCCTGGCGAAAGTGCGCGCATGGGTGATGGCGGGGGCGGCTGACGATGTGGTCGCCGAGCCGGTCGTCCGGGCGACAGCGCAGTTCTTCTCGTCGTTCAATGCGTCGGGGACGGTGTTCGAGGTCCAGCCCGGCCTTGGGCATGGCCTCCCGACGCGCGACTTCGGGGTGGACTGCGGCGCCACCGCGTCCCCCTTCCTCAACCGGTGCGGAGTGCCCGCGGTCGCCCGCATGCTCGCGCACCTGTTGCCTGCCGCGCCGGTGACGACCGGAGCCACGGGACGACTGCTGGCGATCGACCAGAACGAGTTCGTGCCGGCACTGCGGCGCTTCTGGAAGACGACGTCGCTGGACGCCACCGCCTACGTCTTCGTGCCGCAGGAGTGCAATCGCACGCGCTGTCGCGTCCACGTGGCGTTGCACGGCTGTCGCCAGGGCGTCGCGCTTGTCGGCGA
>Ga0209286_1000380_pt1 | contig 12064 bp, 11 predicted proteins | sample PPLLak1March2015_2_FD_187250 | JGI IMG/M metagenome (GOLD analysis project Ga0209286, IMG submission 187250) | Freshwater sediment microbial communities from Prairie Pothole Lake near Jamestown, North Dakota, USA - PPLs Lake P8 Core (3) Depth... | ecosystem: Environmental > Aquatic > Freshwater...
GCGCGGCAGCGTTCCGTTGGGCGGCGCCAGCATGCTGCCCGGTGCGCGATCGGCCAAGTACTGCACGATCGCCGGCCCTTCGCTGAGCCGCGTTCCGTCGTCCAGCTCGAGCAGCGGTACGTAACCCTTGCCGTTGATCGCCAGGTATTCGTCACCGGCTGCGGTCTTCCTGCTTTTCGTGTCGACGCGCACCAGCGACAGTGGCAGTCCGGCTTCGCGCGCGACGATGTGTGGCGACAGCGAGCATGCGCCAGGCGAGTAATAGAGCTTCATGGCTTCTTCCTTCTTCCGATTTGCGCAAGGTGATGATCAGGCCGCCTGCAGGCGCGGCACCGCGCGCCGTCCGAGGCGCGATCCGAGCGCATACGCGCCGTCACCGAGCAGGAATTGAGCGAATGCCGCGGCCGTCAGGAAGACCGGGTATTCCCAGCCGCCATTCGGCGCGCTAAACGTCCAGCCGTTGCCGATGTGCGCCCACGTTGCGCCCAGAAGGAATGGAACGAGCAGCAGCGCCACCCAGCGCGTGCCGGCGCCGAGGATGAGCAACGCGCCGCCGACGAGTTCGGCCGCGATCGTCGCGTAGGCGAGCACGGCCGGCAGTCCCAGCGACTGGAAGAACTGCACGGTTCCGGGCACGGTGAAAACAAGGACTTTCAGCAGCGCGTGAGCAACGAACATCACGCCGAGTGCAAGTCGCAGCACCAGGGCCGCGTAGGGGGCGGTACGGTTATCGATCATCGGTTCCTCCAGGGTTCGGAATGGGCCCGGACCAGGCTGTCCGGATGTACGAACTCTATTGGCGGCAGAACTTGGGATAAATAGTCAGTTATGCAAAAGATTATCCCGATTTAAGCGATAATCCGGCCCATGGACCGCTGGGCCGCGATGGAAGCATTTGTTCGGGTCGTCGAGGCCGGCAGTTTCGTTGCGGCGGCGGAACGGTCGGGTCTGTCCACCTCTTCGCTGTCACGCCAGGTCGCTGAACTCGAGCAGCATCTCGGGATCCGGTTGATGAACCGGACGACGCGGCGTCTGTCGCTCACCGAAAGCGGCCAGTCCTATTACGAGCGCTGCGTCACGCTGCTCGCCGATGTGCAGGAAGCCGAAGCGATCGCCGGGCAGGCCGCGGCTCAACCACGCGGCACGATCCGGTTGACCTGCTCGCACAACATGGCCGAAATGCGCGTCGCGCCGGCCATTGCAGCGTTCGTCGGCCGTTATCCGGAGATGAAATTCGATCTCGTCGTCGCGGATCGCGTCGTCGACCTCGTCGACGAGGGATTCGACCTCGCGATCCGGGTCGGTCCGGTCGGCAGCGATCGACTGGTCGCGCGGCGGCTCGGTTCGATGCGACTTGTTCCTTGTGCGGCGCCGTCGTACCTGGCGCGTCGCGGCACGCCTGCCGCGCCGCAGGAATTCGCGCAGCACGACGCTTTGACGTATGCGTATTCGGCCACGCCCCGCATCTGGCGTTTCACTGACACGGCCGGGACCATGCACGAGATCCGCGTCGCGGGCAGCTTGCATGCAAACAGTGGGGACGCGCTGCGGTCCGCTGCCGAAGCCGGCCTGGGCGTGATCTGTGAGCCGGATTTCCTTGTCAACAACTCGCTGCGTGCCGGTCGCCTGGTGCCTCTGCTGCCCGATTACCAGGGAACGGTCGGCGAAATCTGGGCCGTTTATCCGAGCCGGCGCCACCTGTCGCTCAAGGTGCGCCTGTTCGTGGACCACATCGCCGTCGCATTCGCCTCGGAAGCGGCTGCCTGACTAATTGCGCGGTGCAGCAATAGTTCCGGCCCTCTAAATCTCGCGTTGACGGCGCAGGCCAAGCTCGCAAATAGTACGAACGTTCGTTTTCTGTCGCGGCGTCACTTCGCACCCGCACTCTCGCCCGATGCCGATCGCCGCCGCCCTGTCGAGCCTTGCCACCGCCCTGCGTCCCCGCAAGGGAGACCAGACGCGGGCGGCGATCGTCGATGCCGCGCTGGCGATGGCGAGTCGCGAAGGCCTCGAGGGCCTGACGATCGGCACGCTGGCCGACCAGATGCAGATGAGCAAGAGCGGGGTCTTCGCGCACTTCGGATCGCGCGAGGATCTGCAGCTCGCCGTTCTTAAGGAGTACGTGCAGCGCTTCGTCGCAGAGGTGCTGAAACCGGCGGTGAAGAAGCCGCGCGGCCTGCCCCGGCTCGAAGCGATCCTCGATCGCTGGGTTGCGTTTCTCGCGCGCGAGATCACGCGTGGCTGCATCATGATCGCCGGCGCAGTCGAATACGACGACCGGCCCGGCCCGCAGCGTGACCAGATGGTCGCGATCATCACGGGCTGGAAGGCCGAGCTGTCGAAGGCGATCCGGCAGGCCGTGGCGGAAGGCCATCTGCGACCTGACGTCGACGCCAACCAGATGGTGTTCGAGGTCTATGGCCTGATGCTCGCGATGCACCAGGACGCGCGCCTGCTGCGCTCGGCCGATAGTGCCCGCCGCGCCCGCACCGGACTCGCCCGCTTGATTGCCGCGGCCAGGCCGGCGTCGGCGATCAAATCCCGTCAGAGCGCTCGTGAACCACGGGCCCGAAGTGTCCGGCGCCAGGCGCCGATCAAACCCACCGGCACCAAGACGCAGCGCGCATCGCGCAAGCGCGGCGTGTAGTCGACCTAGGAGAACCGCAATGCCCTCGTACAAAGCCCCGTTGAGAGACCAGCAGTTCGTGCTGCACGAGCTGCTCGGCGCCGTCGACGAGCTGAATGCGCTGCCGCGCTACGCAGAGCTGGACGCTCACACGATCAACCACGTCGTCGAGGAGGCCGGGAAGTTCTGCGAGGACGTGCTGCTGCCGACCAACCGGCCGGGCGACGAAGAAGGCTGCACCTACGACCCGGCTGCGAAGTCGGTTCGGACTCCGACCGGGTTCAAGGCCGCTTACGACGCATTCCGCGAGGCGGGCTGGCAGGGCCTGGCCGCCGAGACCGAATACGGCGGGCAGGGCCTGCCGCATCTGCTGCAGATCGCCTTCTATGAGATGCAGTACTCGACCAACCAGGCGTGGGCGATGTATCCGGGCCTGACGATCGGCGCCTACGAATGCCTGCTCAAGCACGCTTCTGACGAGCAAAAGTCGCTCTTCCTGCCCAAGATGACGAGCGGAGAGTGGACCGGGACGATGTGCCTGACGGAGCCGCACTGCGGCACCGACCTGGGCATGCTGCGCACGAAGGCGGTGCCGCAGGCCGATGGCAGCTACAAGCTCACCGGCGAAAAGATCTTCATCTCGGCCGGCGAGCACGACATGTCGGACAACATCATTCACCTGGTGCTCGCACGCCTGCCGGACGCGCCGCAGGGCACGAAGGGGATATCGCTGTTCGTCGTTCCCAAGTTCCTGCCCGTCGGCAGCGGCGAGTCGGCCACCGTCGGCGCCCGCAACGGCGTCTTTTGCGGGGGCATCGAGCACAAGATGGGGATCAACGGCAACGCGACCTGCCAGATCAGCCTCGAAAACGCCACCGGCTGGCTGGTCGGCGAGCCGAACAAGGGCCTGGCCGCGATGTTCGTGATGATGAATGGCGCGCGGCTCGGCGTCGGCGTCCAGGGTCTTGGCATCACCGAGGTCGCCTACCAGAACGCGGCCGCGTATGCGAAGGAGCGTATCCAGGGGCGCGCGCTGTCGGGTCCGAAATCACCCGACCAGCCGGCGGATCCGATCATCGTGCACCCCGACGTCCGCCGGATGCTGCTGACGGCTCGCGCCTACGCGGAGGGCGGCCGCGCGTTCGCCTATTGGGTTGCGCTGATGGCCGACCACCACTTGCATCACCCCGATCCGGAGAAGAAGAAATTCGCCGCGGACATGATGTCGTTGATGACGCCGATCGTGAAGGCGTTCATGACCGACAGCGGCTTCGATTGCGCCTCGCAATGCATGCAGGTATTCGGGGGGCAGGGCTACGTCCAGGCGACCGGCGTCGAGCAGTTCATCCGCGACGCCCGCATCAACATGATCTACGAGGGCACGAACACGATCCAGTCGCTCGACCTGCTCGGGCGCAAGGTGCTGCTCGACAACGGCGCGAAGCTGCGCGCCTTCGGCAAGCTGGTCGCAGCTTTCATCGAGGAGAACGGCAGCGACGCGGCAATGAACGAATTCGTCACGCCGCTGGCCGAACTCGGCGACAAGGTGACGAAGCTGTCGACGGAGATCGGCATGAAGGCGCTCGCGAATCCGGACGAGGTCGGCGGGGCGGCGGTCGACTACCTTCGGGTCGTCGGTCACCTCGTCTATGCGTACTTCTGGGCGAAAATGGCGAAGATCGCACTCGAGAGGATCAAGGCCGACGGCAGCAGCGTCGACCCCTTCTACCGGAACAAGCTGACGGTCGCACGGTTCTACTTCGAGCGACTGCTGCCCGAAACCGCGGCGCGCATTCGCGCGGCGCGGTCGGGAGTGAAGAACCTGCTGGAACTGCCCGCCGAGGCGTTCTGAAGAGAGACACCACTGGGCCGCGGGCCCGCTCGAATACAACTGGAGAAACCGATGAGCAACTTCGTCGTACGCAAGGTGGCGGTGCTCGGCGCGGGCGTCATGGGCGCGCAGATCGCGGCACACTGCGTCAATGCGCGGGTCCCGGTCGTGCTGTTCGATCTGCCGGACAGCAAGGGAGTCAAGAACGGCATCGTGCTGCGCGCGATCGAGAACCTGAAGAAGCTCAATCCGGCGCCGCTCGGAAACAAGGACGACGCGCAGTTCATCACGGCGGCCAACTACGAGGAGCACCTCGAGCTGCTGAAGGACTGTGATGTCGTCATTGAGGCGATAGCCGAGCGCATGGACTGGAAGCATGACCTCTACAAGAAGGTCGCTCCGCATATCGCGCCGAATGCGATCTTCGCGTCGAACACCTCCGGGATCCCGATTGAAGAGCTTGCGGAGGTGATGGAACCCGGACTGAAGGCGCGCTTCTGCGGCGTGCACTTCTTCAACCCGCCGCGCTACATGCACCTGGTCGAACTGATTCCGACGCCGGCGACGCGGCCGCAGATCCTCGACGACCTCGAAACCTTCCTCACCAGCACGCTCGGCAAGGGCGTCGTGCGCGCAAAGGACACCCCCAATTTCATCGCGAACCGGGTTGGCATCTTCGGCATGCTCGCGACGATTGCGGAGGCGCAGAAGTACGGACTGTCATACGACGTCGTCGACGACCTGACGGGCTCCAAGCTGGGACGCGCGAAGAGCGCGACCTTCCGCACCGCGGACGTCGTCGGCCTTGACACGATGGCGCACGTGATCAGGACGATGCAGGACACGCTGCCCGCATCGGTCGATCCGTTTGCCGCCCACTTCGCAACGCCGCCCGTGCTGAAGACGCTGGTCGAGAAGGGTGCGCTCGGCCAGAAGTCCGGCGCGGGGTTTTACCGCAAGGAAGGCAAGGCGATCAAGGTGCTCGATCCGAAAAAGGGCGAGTACGTCGACAGTACCGGCAAGGCCGACGAACTGGTCGCGCGAATCCTGAAGAAGAAGGATCCGGCCGAGCGCCTGAAGCTGCTGCGCGAAACCGATCACCCGCAGGCGAAGTTCCTGTGGGCCATTTTCAGGGATGCGTTCCACTACATCGCGGTGCACCTGGAGTCGATCGCCGACACCGCGCGCGATGTCGACTTCGCGCTGCGCTGGGGCTTCGGCTGGAGCACGGGACCGTTCGAGACCTGGCAGGCGGCCGGCTGGAAGCAGATCGCCGAATGGGTGCAGGCCGATATCGAGGCCGGCGAGGCGCTGTCGAAGGCGCCATTGCCGAAGTGGGTGTTCGACGGGCCCGTGGCGAAGGCCGGCGGGGTGCACACGCCCGAAGGATCATGGTCGCCGTCGAAGAAGAAGTTCATCGCGCGCCTGGACCTTCCCGTCTACGCACGCCAGATCTTCCGCGCGCCTCTGCTGGGCGAGGGCGCGCCGACGGGTGCCACCGGCGGCAAGACGGTGTTCGAGGACGATTCCGTGCGCCTCTGGACGCTCGCGTCCGGCCTCGGGGCTGAAGTGCTGGTGCTGTCGATGAAGACGAAGGTGCACGCAATCGGCCCGGGCGTCATCGCGGGCTTGTTGAAAGCGGTCGAACTCGCGGAGGCGCAGTATCGCGGGCTGGTGATCTGGTCGCCGGATGATCCCTTCTCGGCCGGGGCGGACCTGCAGGCGATGATGCCGGTCTTCATGTCGGGCGGCGCAAAGGCGATCGGCGCCGAAGAAAAGAAGATGCAGGACGCCTACATGCGGCTGAAGTACGCGCAGGTTCCTGTGGTGGCCGCTGTCAGCGGCATGGCCCTCGGCGGCGGCTGCGAACTGATCCTGCATTCGTCGAAGGCGGTTGCCTCGCTCGAAAGCTACATCGGGCTGGTCGAAGTCGGTGTCGGCCTGATCCCGGGCGCCGGCGGCCTGAAAGAGGGCGCATTGCGTGCTGCGCAGGCGGCGCAGGCGGCTGGCATGACCGACGTGTTCCCGTTCCTGAAGAACTGGTTCCTCAACGCGGCGATGGCGAACGTGTCGAAGTCCGCGCTCGAAGCGAAACAGATGGGCTATCTGCGCCCGACCGACACGATCGTGTTCAACAGCCATGAGCTGTTGTGGACGGCGATCGGCGAGGCCTTCGCGCTGCACGCGACCGGCTATCGCCCGCCGCTCAAGCCGCTTGGATTCCCGGTGGCCGGACGCACCGGCGTGGCGACGATCAAGGCGCAGCTCGTGAACATGCGCGATGGCGGCTTCATCAGCCAGCATGACTTCTTCATCGCCAGCGGCATCGCCGATGTGATGTGCGGCGGCGACGTCGAGGCCGGCGCGCTGGCCGACGAGCAGTGGCTGTTCGATCTCGAGCGCAAGTTCTTCATGCAGCTCGTGAATCATCCGAAGTCGCAGGAACGGATGATGGGAATGATGTCCACGGGCAAGCCGGTCAGGAACTGACCGGCTCACCCTGGACATCGTCGTATGAGGATGCAAGAGGGGCTTGCCAGCCCCTCTTGGAACTCCCCGGCAAATAAGTGAGACGTTGGAGCCTAAGATGACTCGACAAGTACAGGATGCATACATCGTCGCTGCGACGCGCACGCCGATCGGCAAGGCGCCGAAGGGCATGTTCCGCAACACGCGGCCGGATGATCTGCTGGTCGCTGCGATCCGCAACGTGCTGTCGCAGGTGCCGAATCTTGACCCGAAGGCGATCGAGGACGCGATCATCGGCTGCGCGATGCCCGAGGCAGAGCAAGGCCTCAATGTCGCGCGGATCGCGGTGCTGCTTGCCGGTCTGCCGAACACGACCGGCGGCGTGACGATCAACCGCTTCTGTTCGTCCGGACTCAACGCCGTGGCGATGGCGGCCGACCGCATCCGCGTCGGCGAGGCTGACGTGATGATCGCCGGCGGCACCGAATCGATGAGCATGGTGCCGATGACCGGCAACAAGCCGGCCTTCAACGTTCGGATCTTCGAGAAGGACGAGAACGTAGGCATCGCCTACGGCATGGGCATTACGGCCGAAAAGGTGGCCGCGCAGTGGAAGGTCACGCGCGAGATGCAGGACCAGTTCGCGTTCGAGTCGCACCAGAAGGCGATCGCGGCCCAGAAGGCAGGCCAGTTTGCCGACGAGATGACGACGATCGACGTGGTCGAGAAGTTTCCGAACCTCGCGAATCACGAACTTGACGTGAAGACGCGGAGGGTCGAGCTCGACGAGGGCCCGCGCGCCGATACCAGCGTCGAGGCGCTGGGAAAACTTCGCCCGGTGTTTGCCGCGAAGGGCAGCGTCACGGCGGGCAACAGCTCGCAGACCTCCGATGGAGCCGGAGCCTTGATCGTGGTTTCCGAGCGGGCTCTCAAGCAGTTCAACCTGACCCCGCTGGCGCGCTTCGTCAGCTTCGCGGTCAAGGGCGTGCCACCCGAGATCATGGGCATCGGGCCGAAGTACGCGATCCCGGCGGCGCTGGCGAGTGCCGGCCTCAGCGCGGACGACATGGGCTGGATCGAGCTGAACGAGGCCTTTGCCGCCCAGGCGGTCGCGGTCATCAATGATCTCGGGCTCGACCGCTCGAAGGTCAACCCGATGGGCGGGGCGATCGCGCTCGGTCACCCCCTCGGTGCGACCGGCGCGATCCGGTCCGCGACCCTCGTGCACGCACTTCACCGCCACAACCTGAAGTACGGCATGGTGACGATGTGCGTTGGCACCGGGATGGGTGCGGCGGGAATCTTCGAAAGGGTATAGGCGCCGGATCGACGTGAAGCAGGTGGCGGTCGTCGCGGCCGATGGATATTCGCTGTCGGCCCACACGTTCGGCGATGCGGCGAGCGCGCGCGCCGGCGTGCTGATCGTGCCCGCGATGGGCGTCGAGCAGACCTACTACGCGCCGTTCGCGCACTGGCTGGTCGAGCGCGGCTACTTCGTCGTCACTTTCGATTACCGCGGCATGGGCCACTCGCGGCGCGGATCGCTGCGGCAACTGAAGGCCGACGTGTACACGTGGGTGAAGCAGGACTGCGTTGCGCTGGTGGAATACGCGGCGGGACGGATCGCGGGCAAGCCGCTGCTGTGGATCGGCCATTCGCTCGGCGGCCAGGTGCTGGGACTGCTGCCGAATCGCGACAAGATCGCGGCGATGATGACGGTGGCCACCGGCAGCGGCTACTGGCCCGAGAACAGTCCCCCGCTGCGCCGCTACGTATGGTGGCTGTGGTACGTCGTTGCCCCGCTCGCAGTGCCGTTGTTCGGTTACTTCCCGGGTCGCCGGCTGCGCAAGATCGGAGATCTTCCGGCTGGCGTGATGATGCAGTGGCGCCGCTGGTGCCTGAACCGCGACTATGTGGTCGGCGTCGAGGGTGATCGCGTGCGTGCGCTCTACGCGGAAGTTCGCCAGCCGATCCTGTCCCTTTCGTTCACCGACGACGAATACATGTCGGCGCGCAACGTCGAGTCCCTGCACAGCTTCTATGCAGCCGCCCCGCGCGAACTGCGCCGCATTGCGCCCTCCGAAATCGGAGTGGCGAGAATCGGCCATTTCGGCTTCTTCCGCCGTAAGCTCGGCGAAATGCTCTGGCCGCAGGCCGGGCACTGGCTGGACGCGCACGCGCGCGGCTGAGGAGAGTGAATGGGAGTTGCACAGCGGTTCTACGACGCGTTCATGGTCCGCGACTGGTACACGATGGGCCTGCTTTACGCAGAGCATGCAACCTTCAGCGACCCGGTGTTCCCGCTGCTGAACGCCAAGGCCACGCGACTGATGTGGCGCATGCTGCTTTCCCGCGCCGAAGACCTCGGCGTCGAAGTCGATATCCTCGAAGACAGCCCGTCGCGCGCGCGCGTGAACTGGATCGCGCACTACACGTTCACTGCCACCGGGCGGCCGGTCAGCAACCGCATCAGCACCGAGATGCAGATCAACCTCGGCAAGATCGTGCGGCAGGTAGACACGTTCAGCATGTGGCGCTGGTCGCAGCAGGCGCTTGGCACCAAGGGACTGCTGCTCGGCTGGACGCCGCTGGTGCGCAACAAGGTGCAGCAGACGGCCGCGGCTTCGCTCACGGACTTCGCGCGCAAGCTGGCCACCAATCAGGAGCAGCGATGAGCATCAGGAGCCAGACGGTCAACGGCGTCGCCCGCATCGAGATCGCGCGTCCGGAAAAGAAGAATGCGATCACCGTTGCGATGTACCAGGCAATGGCCGATGCGATCGGCGCCGCGCATGACGACGGCGCGGTGCGCGCGATCCTGATCCACGGCCAGAAGGACATTTTCACCGCCGGCAACGACCTCGAGGACTTCCTGAAGAATCCGCCGTCCGGGATGGACGCGCCGGTGTTCAAGTTCATGCAGGCGCTCGGCTACTCCGAGAAGCCCGTCGTCGCCGCCGTCAACGGCGCGGCGGTCGGGATCGGCACGACGATGCTGCTGCATTGCGATCTCGCCTACTGCGCCGACAACGCGATGTTCTCGATGCCCTTCGTGTCGCTCGGCGTGTGCTCGGAATTCGCGTCGAGCCTCCTGCTGCCTTTGAACGCCGGCTATCACAAGGCGGCCGAGAAGCTGCTGCTTGCGGACCCGATCAGCGCCGAGGAAGCGCTCGAGATGAAGATCGTCAACCGCATCCTGCCGCCGGGCGAAGTGCTCGACTACGCGATCAGGCAGGCCGAACGCTTCAACCAGCTGCCACCGGCATCGGTGCGCGAAACCAAGCGACTGATGAGGTCCGGGTGGAAAGCGCTGACCGAGAAGATCATCGTCGACGAGGCGAAGTCGTTCGGCGCGATGCTGCGCAGCGCCGAGGCGAAGGAAGCCTTCACCGCGTTCTACGAGCGGCGCAAGCCGGACTTCTCGAAGTTCAGTTGATCGCGACCGGAGCCCGGGATGCCGCTGCGCCACGAGATGACGCTCGAGAAGCTGAACAGCCGGTCCGGCGACAACCTGCCGGGCTGGTTCAGCATGAAGGTCACCGAAGTGAGCGAGGGCCGCGTGACGATGGAATACATGATCCGGCCGCAGTACCTCGCTCCGAACGGGTTCCTGCATGCGGCCTCGGTGATCGCGCTGGCCGACACTTCTGCGGGCTACGCGACGATCGCGCATCTGCCGGCCGGTGCGACCAATTTCACGACGATCGAACTGAAGTCCAACTTCATCGGTACCGCCACCGAGGGCACGCTGCGCTCGGAAGCGCGGGCGGTGCACCAGGGCCGGACCACGCAGATCTGGGACGCGACGGTCACGCATGTCGAAAGCGGCAAGACGATCGCGCTGTTCCGCTGCACGCAGATGATCCTGTGGCCGAAGGGCTGATGCTCGACATCGCGACCCGCATCGCCCTTGGACCGCTGCTGATCGCGCAGGCGAATCGATTGCGCCGCACGGCGCTCGAGTTGCCGGAACCGCACGGGCCGCGCGTCGGCAAGGTAGGGCGTGGCGAACCGCTCCTGCGCCTGCTGGTAGCCGGCGATTCGAGCGCGGCCGGTGTCGGCGCGCGGACGCAGCGTGAAGCGCTTGCGCTGCCGCTCGCCGAGCGGCTGGCGCGGCGGCTCGGCGGTTCGGTGCGCTGGCAACTGGTGGCGGAATCGGGGCTGACCTCGGAGGGCGTGCTGCAGCGCCTGATCCGTGCCCGTCCGCAGCCGGCCGATGTCGCGCTGATCGTGGTCGGCGTCAATGACATCACGAAGGACGTGCCACTCGCCTTTGCCTTGCGTCAGCGCCAGCACATCGCCGACTGGCTCCAGGTCCATGCCGGCGTGCGTCATGTGGTGTTTCCTGCCTTGCCCGAAATGGAAACGTTTCCTGCCGTTCCGAAGCCGCTTTCCTGGTACGCAGGGCAGGCGGCGCGCAGGAACAATCGCGCGCAGGCCCGCTGGGCCGCGAAGCAGACGCGGGTTTCGCACGTCGTGATGGACGGTGTCGCGCGGCCGGACCTGTTCTGCAAGGACGGCTTTCACCCGTCGGCAGCGCTCTATGCACGCGTGGCGGACCGGCTCACCGAACACATCGTTGCGGTCGCGCTCGCGGCCGCGCCACCCGAATCCATCACGGAGACACAATGAACCTCAAGGGCAAGACCATCTTCATTTCGGGCGCTTCGCGCGGAATCGGGCTCGCGATCGTCAAGCGGGCCGCAGCCGACGGCGCCAACGTCGCGATCGCGGCCAAGACCGCCGAGCCCAACCCCAAGCTGCCGGGCACGATCTACAGCGCGGCCGAGGAGATCGAAGCGGCCGGCGGCAAGGCGCTGCCCCTGCAATGCGACATCCGCGACGAGGAGCAGGTCGTCGCGGCCGCCAGGAAGACGGCCGAGACCTTCGGCGGCATCGACATCCTGGTCAACAACGCGAGCGCGATCAACCTGACGCCGACCGAGGCGACACCGATGAAGCGCTTCGACCTGATGTTCGGCGTCAACGTGCGCGGCACCTTCCTCTGCACGCAGGCCTGCCTGCCGTACCTGAAGCAGTCCGCCGAGCGCAAGCGCAACCCGCATGTGCTGACGCTGTCGCCGCCGCTCAACATGGAAGCGCGCTGGTTCGCGCCGCACGTGGCCTACACGATGGCC
>Ga0209286_1000384_pt1 | contig 11961 bp, 12 predicted proteins | sample PPLLak1March2015_2_FD_187250 | JGI IMG/M metagenome (GOLD analysis project Ga0209286, IMG submission 187250) | Freshwater sediment microbial communities from Prairie Pothole Lake near Jamestown, North Dakota, USA - PPLs Lake P8 Core (3) Depth... | ecosystem: Environmental > Aquatic > Freshwater...
GTGGTGACAATTTACGTTATTTCATCATAAATTTTATTAAATTTCTTAGAAAAGACCCTCGAGTGAATAGTTAGTATTTACTATCAATTTCAATAGCTTATCAAACCCAACCGAATTGGCAAGGAAGTTGCTAACCCTATATACGTGTTGGGCCACCGAGGCATGGAGTGAAAACCTCGGTCCCCGGAGGAAAGATTGATGACCTTTGATCAATTCGCGGAAGCAATGTCATCGTCAATTTTCCTTTCAAACGAAGAAGAGCAAAAGGATGAAGTTAAAGTTTTTGAAATGGGGGATGAAGATTTAGAGGAAGAAGAATGTTAATATCCCCGGTCTTCGACCACGACACGGGAGGCCACCCGCCAGTAAGAATCCCTAGGACTTGAATTTCTCCAACAGTTGCTTTCCCACCAACCTTCCGCTAATCACTTCCCCTTCCAGCCCAAGATAAGGGAAATTCTCTTTTCCAACGAAGTAAAGGTTTCTTGATAATCGAGCAGGCACCACTCCTTCTCCCCACTTAAAATCATGATTCGTCTCATAAAGAAAATGGGGGTAGGACCAACATAAGAATTGTTCTTTTGCCCAGCCCCAATCAGTGAATTCTACATAATCCTCAAGAAATGGGAAGAGATGATCCAGATGTCGCATCACCCCTTTCAGGTGTTCATCCAGGGAGCCTGGGTCTCCCTGTTCCACGGAGATTAGACTCTCAACGGTCACGGCCCTCTTGCCCTGCGGCGCCCATTCCCCGTCACCTTTCGGGCCGAGATGGAGAAGGAGCAGGTTCCCTCCCCCATAGGGTTTTTCAAGATCCAGGATCGAAACCAGGAGGTCCCTCATCCCCACCGGAACGACCTTCTCATCAATTCCCAAGAAGAGTGGAAGAAGAGCATATCGAGGTTGGATTTTTTCTCTCCATCTCGAAAGCTTCCTATCTTTCTTTCCCAGGAGATGGGAGAGATGGTGGAGAGGAGAGTTAAACAGGAGAAACCTGGATCGCAGGACCCTCGTCTCTCCTTTTAAGGAGAGCGTGAATCCCCCCAACCATTTCCTCTCGATCTTCTCCACCCCCTCAATCTCTTCGATCTTCCCCCCTGAAAGGACAAAGATCTCAAGAATGATTTTCTCCATTCGCTCTAAATCTATTTGAGAGGTCCACTCCTCCCCTTCGTCCTGCAACAAGAGATAAGCGGCCAGGTAGAGGGGGAACCGATCTGAGTAGAGGTTCCCCCAGGAGATCAACTGCAGCTGGATAAACTCTCCAAACTCTTTTGAAAATGCAGAAAGCTTTTCATTCATCCTTTCTCTTGGAAGAGATTTGAAAGGAAGCCACCTTTTAATCCAAGGAGAGGACCGAATGGGGAAAGCCGACCAGGAACCTCCCTCGGACTTCATCCTCCTCATAAGAGGGGCAATCCGCTCCATTTCCTTATAGAAATTTGCGATTCGGTCTGCTTCCTTTGAAAACTCCCTCTTCCACTCCCTGCGAAAGATGGAACGCTGGCAAAAAAGGTCGACCCTCGCTTTAGGAAGAATCACTTGAAAGGCCGACTCCTGTTTGGTCTTTCCAAACCTCCTGTCCGCTTTTCTTCCATCCTCTCGATCACCCGTCACGGGTGGGAGGTTCAGTGTGTGAGAGATTTTCTGCAGGAGGGAATGTTTCAGGAGTTTTTCTGAAAAATTCGAAAAGGGCACAAATCGATAGCCCTCCCTCACAAAGGACGGTTGGTATCGCCTCTCTTTTAAGAGCAAGACTTTGCGGTTATTTCTGGATAGTAAGGCGCCTGCAATCAAACCGCCCAGGCCAGAGCCTAGGATGACTATTTCGTGCTCCTCAGCTTTTTGTCTCATCGACACCCTGTTGCCTAGCTCTTTTAAAAGGTCCCCCTGACTCTATTCGAATAAAGACCATCGCAATGGAAAATATAGATTGGTAAACAACCGGGATTTGTTATATTAATTCGATGGCTTCCTGCTCTCGCTCCGCTTTCTCAATCTCTCCGATCACAAAGGCCTTCTGACCCGAAGAGTGAAGCCTGCCTAAGATCTCGTCGGCCTGTTTCGTCCGGACGATGAGAATCATGCCAATCCCGTTGTTGAAGGTCCTCAACATCTCATCTTCGGAGATATTCCCTTTCTCTCTTAGAAAGGAAAAGATGGGAGGAATCTCCCAAGTTCCACGATGGACGACTGCTTTATAGCCCTTCGGGATGATGCGTGGCAGATTATCTATAATCCCGCCTCCTGTGATGTGAGCAATGCCTCCGATATTAAAGTCTCTCATGAGATTGAGAATGACCTTGACATAGATCTTCGTCGGTCGGAGAAGTTCTTCCCCCAACTCCTCTTTGATCTCCTCTACTCTTTTTCGGAGATCCATTTTGTGATGATCAAGCAGGACCTTTCTCACCAAAGAGTATCCGTTGCTGTGCAGTCCATGAGAGGCCAAACCGATCAATTTATCCCCCACAGCCACCTTCGATCCATCGATCAGTTGAGAGTCCTCCACGATTCCTACAGCAAACCCAGCCAGATCATACTCTCCTTTTTTGTAAAAGCCGGGCATCTCGGCCGTTTCACCCCCGATCAGAGAACACTCCGCTTCGACACAGCCCTTCACAATTCCACTCACCACCTGCTTCGATCTTTCTACGTCCAGTGCAGAGGTGGCCAGATAATCGAGAAAAAAGAGAGGTTTGGCTCCAACGACCACCAGGTCATTAACGCACATGGCCACCAGATCGATCCCTACGGTATCGTGGCGATCCATCAGGAAAGCAATCTTCAATTTCGTTCCCACACCGTCTGTTGACGAGACCAGGATCGGTCTTTTGTACCGCTCCAGGTTGAGGGAAACACACCCTGCGAAACCACCAATCTTCGTCAAAACCTCTGGTCGAAAGGTCGACTCCACCATCGGTTTAATGGCCTGGACAAAGGCGTTCCCTTTATCAATATCCACTCCTGCCTCTTTATACGAGATTTTTTTCACTCTTTCCCTCTTCCTTCAGCCGGCTTGTGCCGGGCCTGACACACGTTCTGTTCCCTTAGTCGCAAAATGAATTTTAGATTAAACGATGAGCCCCCAAATGTCAATCCTTCGCTAAGATCACGGATATCCATGCAATCCCCATTCAAGGGATCGCAATGATAGGATGGGGAAAGAAGTTCGTTCTCTGAATCGAAATTTGGGAGCCATTTTTTACTTGCAGATTTAGGTTGAGTCTGTTAATTATAATAAGTTTTTCAAAAAAAATGAAAAAACCGCTGTTTAAATTCATGTAAAGAAGGGCTGGATATTATTGCTGAATATGAGAATAGAAGAATTCGATTACACCCTACTCCCGTCTCTGATTGCCCAATATCCTTCTCCCCAGAGGGGAGAAACGCGTCTCATGGTCCTCCATCGAAATCAGGGGACGATAGAGCATCGAGAATTTTCTAATATTTTAGATTATCTCCATCCACAAGACCTCCTTGTGGTGAACAATACCCGGGTTCTTCCGGCACGGTTGGTCGGGAAAAAAGAGACTGGTGGGAGATGTGAAATTCTCCTGCTCCCCTCTTGGAACGGAAGACAGGGAGACTGGAAGGTTCTCATCAAAGGGGCGGGTAAAATAAAAGGGAGAAGCCTGATCCGATTTAGCCAGGGGATTGAGGGTGAACTGGAGGGGGGCAACGATGGGAAAGGGGAGATTGCCTTCTCCGGTCAGACCGAAATTGCGGACGTCCTCCAGAAGATTGGCCACATCCCGCTTCCTCCTTATATCAAACGAGAGGATGAGCCTTTGGATAGAGATCGTTACCAGACGATTTTTGCAGAGCGAGACGGATCGATTGCTGCTCCCACAGCGGGTCTCCATTTTACCCGACCCCTGTTTCAATCCCTGAGAGATCAAGGAGTGAAGATCGCCATGATCACCCTTCACATCGGGATCGGGACCTTCGCTCCGGTGAAAGTCAAACAGGTTGAAGATCACACCATGGAAGCAGAATGGATTGAAATACCTGAAGAAACAGCCAGGGAGATTGAAGAGGCAAAAAAAAGAGGTGCGAAGGTCATTGCCGTTGGAACAACTACCACACGGGCTCTCGAATCCTTTTCGGATAAAGAGGGTAAGGTAAAATCAGGGAGAGGGATGACTTCCTTATTCATTCGTCCCCCCTATCGTTTTCGCGTGGTCGATGGGTTGGTCACCAACTTTCATCTCCCTAAATCGACATTGATCATGCTGGTCTCCGCTTTTGCAGGGAAAGACTTCATAGGGAAGGCTTACAGAAAAGCAATTGAGAAAAGATATCGGTTTTACAGCTATGGCGATGCCATGCTGATCCTATAGGAGAAAATTCTAAATCCGAAGCACGAAATTCGAAGCAAGCACGAATGTCAAAAATCTAAATGTCCCAAACAAAAAAGTTCAGAATTTTGAAGTTTAGGTTTGTTTCGGATTTCGATATTCGAATTTCGAATTTCATTCTTTAAAAGTTATGGCTCTTACGTTTGAACTGATTAAGAAAGATCCCTTTTCAGAAGCTCGACTGGGGAAGATTGAAACGGCCCATGGCTCTTTTACCACCCCCGCATTTTTACCTGTAGGGACTCAGGGGACGATAAAGTCCCTTACCCCTGAGGAACTGGTGGAAATCGGGGTTGAGGTGATTCTGGGCAACACCTATCATCTTTACCTGAGGCCAGGCCATGAGACCATTGGGAAACTGGGTGGTCTTCACAAATTCATCCACTGGGATCAACCCATCCTGACGGACAGTGGGGGGTACCAAGTCTATAGCCTCGGTGGCCTCCGAAAGATTTCAGAAGAAGGGGTAACCTTTCAGTCTCACCTGGATGGTTCTCTCCATCTTCTCACACCCGAAAGGGTCATGGAAATTCAGAAGATTCTTGGAACTGACATTGCCATGGTCTTAGACGAGTGTGTCCCCTATCCTTCCTCGTATGATTATGTAAAGGCCTCGACCTCCTTGACGACCCGTTGGGCAAGGAGGTGTCTACAAATGAGGCAGGAGGAAGGTCCTGCGTTCTTCGCGATCGTTCAGGGGGGCATGTATCGGGACTTGAGAGAGGAAAGCGCTCGATCTCTGGTCGGGATGGATTTTGAGGGGTATGCCGTCGGTGGTCTCAGTGTGGGAGAACCTAAATCGATGATGCTTGATGTTTTGGAGTGGACCACATCCCTTCTTCCAGAGAATGCTCCCCGTTATCTGATGGGGGTAGGCGCCCCTGAGGACATTCTCGGTGCCGTCATGCTGGGGATCGACCTTTTCGATTGTGTGCTTCCAACGAGGAATGCACGAAATGGAACGCTCTTCACCCATTCAGGCAAGATTTCCATCAAACAGGCCCAATACATGGAAGACGGGAGGCCCATCGATGAGAACTGTCTTTGCTACACCTGTCGCCATTATTCGAGGGCTTATCTCCGTCACCTTTATCTTGCGAATGAAATTCTCTCCTCGAGGCTAAACACGATCCACAACCTTTTTTACTATATGAATTTTATGAAGCGTATTCAAGAGGCGATCCGAGAGAATCGACTCCTAGAGTTCCATAGGGCTCACGCTTCAATTCCAAGAGAACCAAAAAGTGAATGCACTGCCCATCCTCTACACAACTGAGGATGGATAAAAAATAGAAAGGAGGCGTCTATGGGAACAGAACTGGCTTATGCCATGGGACCACAGCCAGGAGGAGGCGGTGGAGGAGGGTCGACACTCTGGAGTTTCCTCCCTATCATCCTAATCTTTGTTGTCTTTTACTTCCTGCTGATTCGGCCTCAACAGAAGCGTGCGAAGGAGCATCGTTCCCTGTTGGAAAGCATTAAGACCGGAGAGTACGTGCTGACAAGCGGGGGTATCTATGGCAAAATCACCGGTATCAAGGACAACATTATCACCCTCGAAATCTCGGACAAAGTGAGGGTGAAGATCAACAGGGGAAACATTGCAGGGGTCGTGAAAGCCGATGTCATGAAACCCGATTAATAATTAAATCCGAAGCACGAAATCCGAATTTCGAAACAATTTCAAATTACCAAAATTCCAAACTTAAAAGTGGAAGAAATGTCTCGAAAATTCGGTCATTTGAATTTTGGATTTGTTTCGGATTTCGATATTCGGATTTCGGATTTTTGTTAAAGTTTTGCTCCTTGCTCTAAACAGTGTTTTAGGGCTATAATCCACGAGGAGGTGACGCATGAGGAAGTACGAAACCATTTTTATTTTGGATCCCGATCTAGAGGAAGAACAGACCCAATCCACCATTGAGAAAGTCAAGGGCATCATCACCCAAACCAATGGAGAAATCCTTAAAGTCGAAGATTGGGGAAAACGAAAACTCGCCTACGAAGTCAAAAAGAAACCGAAAGGTCACTATTTCCTGATTCATTTTTCAGGAACACCTACCTTGCTCTCCGAGCTGGAGAGAAATTTCCGAGTCATGGATGCCGTGATTAAATTCCAATCGGTCCGGTTGGACGAGCGGAAAGCCATAACCACAACACCCCCTGTCCCGGAGGAACCTTCGGAAGAGGGATCGGAGGAATAGGGTCGAAGATGTTAGCCTTCAACCGTGTCATCTTGACAGGACGGGTTGCCACTTCGCCACGATGTTCCTACCGTCCGGATGGATCCCCGGTGATCCAGTTCCCTTTGGAGCTGGACGAAACAAAAGATCGAACGGGACAAACACTCTCTCACGGCAACAACAGGACCGGCCTGAACGTTGCTGGTTCAGGGTCTGCCCCGATTCGCAAAAATATGGGGCCTGCACCCAAACGCACGGCTTCGGGAGATCTGATCTACATTGTGGCCGTCGGGAAATTAGCGGAAGTCAAACTGGATCTGCAGAGTGGCCAGCACCTTCTGGTCATCGGGCAACTCCGCCTACGGAGCTGGAAAACCCCGGAGGGGAAGAACCGGACCCGTACCGAAGTGATCGCCATGGACCTCCGAACGATTGACGAAGCAGGAACAGACGCATGGGCATCCACAGGTGAGATGGATCCATAAAGAGAGGAGAAGAACATGAGGAGACCGCCTGAAAAGCCTTCCACCGAAAGAAAAAAGAAACCTTTCCTGAGGCGAAAGGTCTGTCGATTCTGCACCGATAAAAAGCTGGAGATCGACTATAAGAATGCAAGGATCCTTCGTTATTTCATTACAGAAAGAGGAAAGATCATCCCCCGAAGGATCTCCGGGAATTGTGCCAAACACCAAAGAGAAATAACCATTGCCATTAAAAGGGGACGAAATATTGCGATTCTGCCCTTTACCACAGCGATGCACTAATGCATTTTAAGCGTGGAAAGTATTAATCTGGTTGAAAGTTAATACTTTTCCTTATTGGTTAAGGGGCGCACATAATCTCGAAATCCGAAGCACTAAATCCGAAACAAGCACCAATTTCCAAAATACAAATGTCCTAAATAAGAACTTTTGTTTCGGGTTTCGAAATTCGGATTTAGAATTTCCCCGACGCGGTCGGGGCAGGGAGGTGTTTCATGCAGGTCATTTTGTTAGAGGATATCCCTTCTTTGGGAAAGGCTGGGGATCAGGTAAAGGTCTCGGATGGTTACGGAAGGAATTACCTCATTCCCCAGAAGAAGGCCATGCTGGCTACTGAGAAAAGCCTCAAGGCCATCGAACATCAAAAGCGGCAGGTCCAACAACAGATGGGAAAGGCAAAGAAGGATGCGGCGAGGATTGCCCAGGAGATTGAATCCCTCTCCTGTACCTTTGCGAAATCCGTTGGAGAAAGCGGAAAGCTCTTCGGCTCTGTGACGTCTATGGAAATCGAGGCCTATTTGAAGGAAAATGGAATTGAATTGGACCGAAAGAAAATTCATCTCGAAGAGCCCATCAAGAATTTAGGGATGTATACCGTTCCGATCAAACTTCATCCGGAGGTGACCGCTCAGCTCAAGGTCTGGGTGGTGCAGGAGTAGGGAACGCATATATGCGTTCCCTACGAACGGGGTAAAGCCGAATGGATACGTTGGATGTCTCCTCTCATAAGCTTCCTCCCCAGAACGTCGAGGCGGAGCAATCCGTACTCGGAGGGATCCTCATCGAAAATGATGCCATCAATAAAGTGCTGGAGATTCTCACCCCGGAAGACTTTTACCGAGATGCCCATCGCAGAATTTATAATGCCCTGATTAATCTCTCCGCCCGCGATGAACCCGCGGACTTGATTACCCTGACCAATGAACTCCGGAATATCGATCAACTCGACGCCGCCGGAGGCGCCTCCTACATCACCTCCCTCATCGACTCAGTCCCCACCGCTGCCAATATCGAATACTATGCCAGGATCGTCAAGGAAAAGTCTATCCTCCGGCAGCTGATCCAAACCTCTACCGAAATCATCACGGAGAGTTATCAGGATCGATCGGATGTGGAATCTTTTCTCGACGAAGCGGAGCGGTCAATCTTCCAGATTTCTGAAAATCGGGTGAGACCCTCCTTTTATCCCATCCGGGATATCGTCAAACAGAGCTTCAAGACTCTTGAACGACTCTATGAGAAGAAGGAACTTGTCACCGGTGTCCCCTCCGGTTTCAAGGAACTGGACCAAATGACCGCAGGCTTTCAGCCCTCCGATCTCATTATCGTGGCTGGAAGGCCCAGCATGGGCAAGACTGCTTTCTGTCTGAATGTCGTCCAGTATGCGGCCATTGAGAAGAGAACTCCGGTAGCCGTCTTCTCTCTCGAAATGTCAAAGGAACAGCTTGTCATACGCCTGCTCTGTTCGGAGGCTCATGTGGAGGGAACCAGGCTCCGAACGGGCTTCCTGAGCGAAGGCGATTGGCCAAGGCTCACCATTGCTGCAGGAAACCTATCGGATGCTCCCATCTTCATTGACGATACGGCTGCCCTATCCATCCTTGAACTCAGGGCAAAGGCCCGGCGCCTAAAAGCCGATCAAGGCTTGGGCATGGTTATTATTGACTACCTTCAACTGATGAGAGGGAGGGCAAGGACTGAAAGCCGCCAACAGGAGATCTCGGAAATCTCCCGCTCCTTAAAGGCAGTAGCTAAGGAACTGAACATTCCTGTCATCGCTGTGTCTCAGCTCAGCAGGAAGACTGAAGAGCGAACAGGGATGAGGCCTCAGCTTTCAGATCTCCGGGAATCAGGAGCCATCGAACAGGATGCCGATTTGATCCTTTTCCTCTACCGTGATGAAGTTTATAACCGATCCGAGGACAATCCCAATCGGGGCAAGGCTGAGATGATCATCGGGAAACAACGCAATGGACCCACGGGTAAGATCGAACTGGTCTTTTTAAGCAAATTTACGACCTTTAAAGACCTGTATAAAGGAGAGTCGGAGGGATGACCATCCCTCCGATTGCGGAATGCAGAATGCGGAATGCGGAATAAATTCCGAAATCCGCAATCCGCAATCCTCAATCAAAGTATATGAACCTTCCCAATCTTCTTACCCTGATAAGAATTCTCCTGATTCCGCTTTTTGTCATCCTGATCATCAATCAGTCTTTCTCGTGGGCTCTCATCATCTTTGCCCTTGCAGGCATTACCGATGGGATCGACGGTCTCATTGCACGGATTACTCGCCAGCGGACGGAGTTGGGGGCTTATCTCGACCCGATTGCTGACAAACTGCTCCTCTCTGCTGGGTTCATTACACTCGCCATCATCGAGATGCTTCCCAGCTGGCTGGCGGTTATTGTCATCGCCCGGGATATGATCATTATGCTGGGAATCCTTGTGATGATTCTTACCCATATTCCCCCCAAAATTCAGCCCAGCTTGATTGGTAAGATCACCACTTCCCTGCAGATCTCCACCATCCTATTGGTCTTAATGGCGCATTATGGTATCTTCTTCAAACATCTCGCGACCATTGCTATTTATGGAACGATGCTCTTCACCATTCTTTCAGGAGCTCATTACATCTATATTGGAACTCGGATGGTCAATCAAAAGAAATAACAAATCCCATAATGTCAAATGACAAATCCCAAAGTCCAAATGAAATCCAAAGCTCAAATGTTGTAACTCAAGGCTTAAACCTTGATCAAACTCAACCCTAAAAGGGTTGAGTTACGAGACCTTTGACATTAAGACTTATTCTTAAGGGGGCAATCATGTCAATCCTTATTGAGCTCATCGGAAGGGAAATCATCGACTCCAGAGGAAATCCAACTGTTGAAGTTGAGGTGATACTAGAAAATGGTGTCATGGGGAGAGCTGCGATCCCTTCCGGAGCCTCCACAGGAAGTCATGAGGCATTGGAATTAAGGGACAAGGATTCCAAACGCTATCTTGGAAAAGGAGTACAGAAAGCGATTCAAAATATCCATCGAGTGATCTCGCCTAAACTTCTCGGGATGGACGTCCTGGATCAAAAAGCGATTGACCAGACGATGATCAAGTTGGATGGGACTCCTAATAAAATCCGCTTGGGAGCCAATGCCATCCTGGGGGTCTCGCTTGCCTGCGCCAAGGCAGCGGCCAATCATCTTAGCATTCCTTTCTATCAGCATCTCGGAGGCCTCTCAGCGACCCAGCTTCCCCTTCCCCTCATGAACATCCTTAACGGAGGAGTCCATGCGGATAATAATTTGGATTTACAGGAATGTATGATCCTCCCCATCGGGGCTAAGAGTTTCAAGGAAGCACTTCGAATGGGGGTTGAAGTGTTTCATCATCTGAAGGCCATTCTAAAGGAGAAAGGGTATAAGACTTCTGTTGGCGATGAAGGAGGATTTGCTCCAGACCTCCGTTCCAATGAAGAAGCTTTCTCTCTGATTGTGCAGGCCATCCAAAAAGCCGGTTATCGACCGGGAAAGGATATTGTCCTTGGTATTGACGCCGCAGCCACCGAATTCTACAAGAGTGGTTTCTACTATCTCAAGGCAGAAAAGAAACCGAAAAAGAGTTCTGCAGAAATGATCGATTACTACGAGTCCCTGATGAAGAAGTTTCCTATTCTCTCCATTGAAGATGGTCTTGCAGAGGATGACTGGAAAGGATGGAAGGCTTTAACCGCGCGCCTCGGGAATAAGATTCAACTGGTTGGAGACGATCTCTTTGTGACCAACCCGAGCCGACTTTCGAGAGGCATTCAGGAAGGGGTAGCCAATGCCATTTTGATCAAACCTAATCAGATCGGGAGTTTAACTGAAACCCTTGAGGTGATCGAGATGGCTAAAAGAGCTGGGTATCGAACCGTCATTTCTCATCGGTCCGGTGAGACAGAGGATACGACCATCTCCGATCTTGCCGTCGGCACCAACGCCGGCCAGATCAAGACAGGGGCTACTTCCAGAACAGATCGGGTGGCGAAATACAATCAATTGATACGAATCGAAGAAGGCCTCGGGGATCGAGCCATCTATGCGCCACCGCTGAAGCAGCAAAAATAGTTCCCCTCACCCCCTCCCTCTCCCCACTGGGGAGAGGGGAAGGGTGAGGGGCATGGGGGACCCATGAAGATCAGAAAATATTTTGACCCTGAAATCGAACTCATGGATCGAGAGGAACTCGAGGCTCTTCAACTTCACGAACTCAAACTCCAGCTAAGGAGGTGTTATCGAAATTCTGAATTCTATCGAGAGAAGTTTAAGAAGGCCGGGATGAAGCCTGAAGATGTTCAATCTTTGGAAGATATCATCCATTTCCCTTTCCTTACCAAGGATGAACTCCGAGAAGAACAGCAGGCTTCCCCCCATTTTGGGAGATTCACCGTTGCCCCCCCTGAGAGTTGGGCAGAACTTCGTCCGTCCCTTGGGACAACAGGTGCCCCTATCAATACTATCTGGTCCCATGAAGATGTAAAGAAGATCACTCGGTGGACAGCCAGAACGATGTGGACGTTTGGTGTTCGGCCAGGGGATATCATTCAGAATGGGTTCGGATATGGTATTTGGGTGGCCGGCATCTCCGTTCATTACGCCTGCAAAGAATTGGAAT
>Ga0209286_1000388_pt1 | contig 11946 bp, 10 predicted proteins | sample PPLLak1March2015_2_FD_187250 | JGI IMG/M metagenome (GOLD analysis project Ga0209286, IMG submission 187250) | Freshwater sediment microbial communities from Prairie Pothole Lake near Jamestown, North Dakota, USA - PPLs Lake P8 Core (3) Depth... | ecosystem: Environmental > Aquatic > Freshwater...
TGAACATGCTTCAGACCTTGAAAGTGGGATGACCTGATTATATTGACGAATGGTCATTTTGAGGAGAGATGAAAATCGGATATCCTTTGTCTGGTCGTTTTTTCAGTGGAGCCATCCGTGTTCATCCGCGTCCTATTCCCTCAACGAAATCAGAACTTCTCCATCTGCACTTCCAGCCAGCGCAGCAGGCGGTAGAATTTCATCTTCACGGCGCCCGGGCTGCGCTGGGTCAGGGAGGCGATCTCATCGAAGCTCAGCTCACCGGCGAAGCGCAGGCGCAGAAGCTCCTGATCATCTTCCCGTAAAGCCGCCACGGCTTCAGCCAGACGGCTGAGACCTTGGCTGGTGATCACCTCCTGCAGCGGATCATCTTTGCTGACCAGGCTCCCGGCAACCATCTCCAGCGGGAGCTGCCCGCGCTGGCGGCGGTAATGGTCAGCTGCCTTATGCCGGGCGATGGCGAACAGCCAGGCAGCAAACGAGGTGCGCGGCCGGTAGCTTGGCAGCCCTTCCAACGCCGCCAGGAATACCTGCGATGTCAGATCTTCAGCCTCCTGGCGGTCGCCGGTCCGGAAGTACAGATAGCGGTACACCGGCCTCAGGTAGCGATGGTAGAGGGCCGGGAAGTCAGCCAGGGCGTTCGCCTCAGCCTGCACATCATCACCAACGGGGTCATCCATCGTTGGTTGCCCGACCGCGCTGCGGTTGCGCTTCGCCAATCCAGGCCTCTGCCGCGTCGCCGGGGTGACCCCACCGGCCGTCCCTATGAATCATATCGGACCAGACCATGAAAAGTAACATATCTCCTCCATAGGATACCCTACTTTTATGCAGATTTGTCGAATCTCCTGATTGATGTGCTAAGTATTATCCAAAAATTATGGGTACCGGATAAGTTCTTAATCTGCTAGTCACCGGACAGTTTGCGATTTTGGGGCTTTTGTACACGGATGCCGCAGGCACACAGATCGACAGGGATTTTTCGTTCTTTCCAGGGTGTACATATAAGTTTCGTTTGATTTATCCGTTTTATCCGTGTGATCCGTGTCCTATATTGGTTGTTGCCGAAACTATCAGGTAGCTTGTTAATATTTTCGTCACGCTTTTCGTAACGATTCCAGGACGTATATTTTGTAGGATTGGTGTATTAGAAGTAGGAGTTACCACTTCAAGGGTAATCGGGTGCCTTTGGGCGGGCTACACCCGCCCAAAGGCATCCATCCACCCGCCAACTGCGTAGGCCCTAAGAAGATGAAGCCAATCTTTAATCGTCTCGTTTTCCTTGTCGACGGATTTGCCCTGGCACTGGTCGGCCTGGCGCTGGTAGATTACCTCCTTCACCCGCTGGCGCCAGATTACACGTTTCATTCAACCCTCTACCGGGTGGTTGTGATGCTGGTGCTTATCCCCCTCACGCTCCTGGTAGGCTTCCTGATCATCCGGCGTGTGCCGGGCAACGTCGTTGGACCCCTTCTGATCGCCTGGTCTGGGACGGTGGCTTTTTGGTCCCTTCGGGAGGGGATCGGGATCGTTCCGTTTTCATTATTCTATTACTACGATCTTGTATTGGGCTGGCTAGCCTTCTGCTTAATGGTGCTGCATTTCCCGAGTGGCAAGGTCTACCCACCTGGGGCGGCTCTCTGGGTGTATCGCCTGCTTGGGATCATAATGATCTTTACCAACCTCATCTTCTTTAGCACCGCGATTTATACGGGGTCATCCGCGATAGCTAATCCTTTCTACATCCCTGCGCTGGAAAAGCAGGCAGACTTATTCGTTAGATTGGGACTCGTATTCTTGGTCGTGCTCCTGGTGCTTGTTCTGGTTACAACGGTGCTGCGCTACCGGATGGGCAGCCATCAGGAACGCCTGCAGATCAAATGGCTGGCGCTGATCGCAAGTTTCCTTGTCCCCTATTTCATCCTGGGCCTGATTGTCTATCCACTCCTGACCGGCAAGGAGGCAATGAATCCCGGGACGGGCTTTTTAGCGGTCCTCACTTATTTCACCACCGGCTTGTTGCCGCCAGTTGCCATTGGCGTGGCTGTGCTGCGCTATCGCCTGTGGGATATCGACATCCTCATCCGCCGAACGCTGGTATACTCGATCCTGACGGTGGTATTAACCCTGGTCTTTTTCGGCAGCGTCATCTTTTTGCAGAGCCTGTTCACAATGGTCATCGGTCACCAGTCTCCCGCCGCCAACGTGCTCTCTACCCTGGCCATTGCCGCATTGTTCACGCCCTTCCGCCGGCGCATCCAGACCTTCATCGACCGCCGTTTCTACCGCCAAAAGTACGACGCCGTGCGAGCCATCGAGCGTTTTTCCGCCACAGCTCGCCAGGGGACCGACCTGGAGCAGCTCAGCACCGAGTTGCTGGCGGTGGTAGCCGAGACCATGCAGCCCGAGAGTTTTTCGTTGTGGATAAGGCCAACCAAAGAACACTGATCCTACAATACAAACGTCTAAACTTGACCGGATATGCCATTGCGCATACCCCGTCTACGGAGGTTCCCAATGACCGAGCAAGTGACCAATGAATTGTTGAAGGGCTTCTTGGAAGCTTTCAATCGCCACGATCTGGATGCCATCATGAGCTATTTCGCAGATGACTGCATCTTCTACATGCCAAGAGGCGCCAGGCCCCGTGGCGATCAATACGTCGGGAAGGAGCAGGTTCGGGCAGGCCTGGCAAAACGATTTGAGGGGCTTCCAGATGTGCATTATGGAGACGACCGCCACTGGGCGTGTGGCGATTTCGGAGTCTCTGAATGGACGCTCACTGGCACAGCTGCGTCAGGACAGCACATCGAAGTAAGGGGTGTGGACTTGCTTGAGTTCGCTGAGGGGAAGATCACCCGCAAGGATTCTTTCTGGAAAATACTGGAGTGACTGGAAGCTATCTCAGAAACAGGAGGCTGTTGCTCATCCCAATTTTCTGCCTCGATTGCCATGCGCCATCGCCGCTATCCCTGGCTGGCGATATGCCGCAACCAACCGGCGTAATTGCCGCTTCGAGATGCCTAGTAGCTCAGCGGATCTTTTAGCTCGTACTTTCCCGACTTCGTAGTCTATCACCATCTTCAATATCTGCTGTTCTCTCATCGTCAATGTCACCTGTGTGTTCATAGGGTGACATTTTCGCTGAACAGTCAAGGGGTGTCAAATTCGCTGAACAACAATAAAAAACGAAGGGTGCACTCAAATGTTGTAGGTTTGGGTTGTGTGGCTTGAGCGGCGAAGCCGCTCAAGCCACACAACCCGGTAATTCCACAACAACTTTTTAGTACTCCCAAAACGAACAAGTTATTGACAAAATCGAAAATTAGTGTAAAACTGTAACTAGTTACGGTAATAGTTACATTGAAAATGGATATTGGCGGGCTATCAATGAAGAAAAAAACGACAATAAGAGATGTGGCCAGGTTGGCGAATGTGTCAGTGGCTACAGTATCTCGGATTTTGAATAACAAGCCAGATGTCTCGGAAGAAACACGTCAGAAGGTTTTAGATGCAATTGACGAACTGGGATATGCGCGTAGCATGCAATGGCAGCAAATCACATCAGGTAAAACAAGAGTGATTACATTGCATTATCCCTATAAGTTAGCTGTATCCAACCAAGTCTCTCTCGATTTCATAAAAGGGGCAACGACTGCCTGTGAAGAACACAATTATTCTTTGCATTTGGTAACGCAATCCCTTGAAGAAAATAGCATTTTAGATTTTTATCGCACAAACCAATGCGATGGTATGGTCCTGATGGAAATTCGAATGGATGATCGTCGCGTGAAATTACTGCGCCAGCATAATTTGCCATTTGTGATGATTGGGAGATGCGAAAATAATGATGGATTGAATTTCGTCGATTTTGATTTTGAATCTGCCGTGGATGTGGCTGTTGATCATTTAATAGATTTAGGCCATCGAAACATCGGATTTATTTCGATTGTTCCCGACCTGGAGCGAAATCACTATGGCCCAAATATCAGGGCTTTGGAAGGGTATGAAAAAGTATGCGCTCAAAATAACACTTCAAAGCTCTATCGCCAGGCTGATATCGGAATAGAAAATGTAAAGCGTGCCACACTGAACCTATTGAAAATGCATCCAGAAATAACAGCTGTTGTCAGTGTCTTTGACACAGCAGTTGCAGGAATTTATTCAGCAATTAAATCGTTGGGGTTGATTATTCCAGATGATATTTCAGTTGTGGGTTTGGCAGATGAGCAAGGAGTTGAATTAGCATCGCCTTCACTGACGGCATTGCAATTCCCGGCATTATCCATGGGTTATGATGCAGCCAAGATAATGATTAATAAACTAGAGAGAAATTTGAAGACCAGCAAGCAGATACTGGTTGGTCCTAAATTGTGTATACGTTCTAGTACGGGATTCGTCAGGAGAGTGGCATAGTATGGTGAATTTGATTTTGATAATTTAAACAACATGCCCTTGAAGGAGGTGGTGTATTTGGTAATTTGTGAAAAAAGCGAGAAGTGCTCCTCGCCTTACCAGAGAAAGAAGCACCTCTCGATTGTGTAGACATACTAGCTATGTCTAGTACGTCCAGCGTTTAAGTATAAACGAAGATGATAGAAAGGAGTGAGAGATGTTTCGTTACAGAGATTTACTGATTGCCTTGATTTTGGCCTTCAGCATTATCATGGCAACTGGGTGTGCCTCAACAACCGAAGCGCCCACAGTAGAAGCTCCAGCGCCAACTGCTGTACCAACGGAAGCTCCAGCGCCAACTGCTGCACCAACGGAAGCTCCAGCGCCAACTCCTGCACCAACGGAAGAGGTACAGGCAACCGAGGCTCCTGCATTTGAGCCCGGTACCACGATTGCCTACATTGCCAGCCAGGATTGGATAAAAGATCCAGAGATGGAGCTAGCTAAAAAGTTCGAGACAGAAACCGGAGTTCACGTTGATTTCCAGATTATCCCATCTGATCAGTATTTCAATGTTCTGGAAACCAAACTTGAAGCAGGAGGCGAAGGGATAGACATTTTCGGCGGCCAGAGCGGAAAAACTGACATCAAACTTCAACTAAATGTTGAAAAGAATGCAGTGCCCCTGACCGATGAAGAGTGGGTCCAGCGAATGAATCCGTTATCTGTAGAACAGATTAGCCTGGATGGTTTTACCTATGGGTTGACAATCTGGGACACGATTGGTGGTTCCTGGGTCATTGTCTACAACAAGGCTATGTTTGCCGATAACGGTATCAGTGTGCCAAAGACTTATGCTGAATTTGCTGCTGCCTGTCAAACCCTACTGGATGCAGGTATTACTCCTGTTTTTGAGCCGGTTGCTGATGGTTGGCACCATGTCTTGTGGTTCCCTGAAATGGGGCCTGCGTACGAAGCCGCAAACCCGGGCTTGGTAGACGATTTGAATGCCAATCAAGCAACATTTGCAGATGATCCTACCATGTTGACCGCCCTGACCCAGCTCAAGGAAATGTATGACAAGGGCTACTTTGGGGCTGATGCTCTTTCAAATGAATTTGCGAACACTGAAGCGGCCTTGGCCAGTGGTGATTATGCCATGACGGTAAATCGTTTTGGTCTGCCAAGCCAGATTCATGCAGCTTATCCAGATGTATCTGAGGATAGCTTTGGCTTCTTTTTAATGCCGCTGGCTGATAATCAAATCTGGAATGTTAACCCTGCTGCTCCAAGCAAGTTCATATATTCAGAATCAAAGAATATCGAAGCTGCCAAAGCTTACTTCGAATTTCTGACCAGGCCTGAAAACCTGCAGTACATATTGGATAATGAACCTCAGTTTACAATGCTCAACTTTGATGGCGTTAGAGCTGAATTGACAGCAGACCAGCAGGCGTTCATTGATACATATACAGAGCAAGGAACTGTCTATCAGACTGCAGTGAATTATGTCAATCCTCAGTGGATGGACATTGGCCAGGACCTGACCGCAATGTTCACAAGCGCAATTACCCCAGAAGAAGTGGTGGCAAACATTGATCAACGCAGGACTGATATGGCAGTAGCGGCCGAAGATCCAGCCTGGAAGTAATGGCAACATTGTATCAGGTAACCACTTTTAACTTCTGTTCATTTTGTAGCTAATCGGTTGCAATTGTTGTGGGCCTGTTGGAATTCACCATTTATTTCCAATAAATGTGCAGGGAACCATTCAGGCCCACAACTGCGTGTATCTACTATTGTGTTTCTAAGAAAATGATAAAACATAAAATTTATCCATTTTATTTTTCTATTGGAGCAATTGTTTTATATTCGCTATTCATGGTGATTCCGGGATTGATGGGTTTCTATTTGTCGTTTACAAATTGGAACAGATACGCTTCGGAAATTAAATTTATAGGCTTCGATAACTTTACGTTGATCTTTTCTAAACAAAATTATTGGCACAGCATCAGTAATACAATAATTTTTACGATAGTCACGATTGTATTGAAAACTGTGATTGCGTTAATGCTGGCTTTGCTATTAACCAAAGGGTTGAAGCGATTTTCTAATTTTCATCGTGTCGTGATATATCTACCTGCCATTATTCCAATGCTTGTTGTTGGTATTCTATTTAGGTCTATTTTGCATCCCACAACTGGCTTGCTTAATGAGTTTATCCGGAGCATCGGCCTGGATATCCTGGCACAACGGTGGCTGACAAATCCAGGGATTGCACTTTACTCGGTAATCTCCGTTGATGTCTGGAAGGGGGTTGGCTTTATTATGGTGATTTTAATCGCCGGTCTTCAAGTGATTCCCTCGGAGTATTATGAGGCTGCTCAAATTGATGGTGCGAATCAGTGGGATGAGTTATGGAACATAACACTGCCCCTATTGGTACCTACCCTAACAGTAACCACAGTGTTGAATCTTCTATATGGTTTGAAAGTATTTGATATTGTTTGGGTGTTAACCAATGGTGGGCCGGGGTATGCAACCGAAACGGTTTACACGGTTGTTTTTAAAGAGTTCTCTAAAGGACGCTATGGTGTCAGCACCGCGCTATCTACACTGTTATTCGTAATAATGTCAATTTGTGGATACTGGTTAATCAAGGCGATGCACCCCAAAGAACTGGAAGCATAGATAAAATGTTTTTTGGGATTTTGTCTCTTGAGAAAGCCTTTTAGGGGATTTATTAGTATTACAGCGCAAGGTTGGATGAAAAAGCAGCAAGTCTGGCCAGCTTAGACTTGCGATGAGACAGATAAGCTTGATGGTTGCGCTTCTGGTAATAACGAACCCGCTGCAAAGCAGCACCGGCATCGAAAATGGGTTTCGGTAGGACGCTGGCCAACAGAAGACGGACCTGGTAAACGGTCAAAGCGGGCGCTTGATGTTGAAAACGAACTCGCAGTCGAACCAAGAAATGATGAGCCAAAGCCACCAGCAGCATATGATGATGCCAGCCGAGCCAGCTACGCATTTCGTAATGGTCGAAACCGACTTCGCCTTTAGCTTCTTCAAAGATGATTTCGATGGGCCAACGCATGCCGCTGATACGCACGAACTCGATCAAGGGGGTATCGACCGGGGCATTGCTGAAGTAGAACTTGACCTCCGTAGGGTCATCCAGGTTGCGGCGGATGATCAGCCAGACTTCGGGACCGGGCAGGTTGGCTCGCGATTCGATGATACGCAGGAAGGCAAAGTCACACACGATGGGACCTTTGCTGCCTTCTTTGATGGTGGCGGTAGTCCAGCCTTCTTTGGGGATCGATGTGACCAGTTCCCGGACATGGATCGGGCGATCCTGCGGACTGCGCAGCCGCAAACGAGTTGGGCGGCGACCACGGCCTTTCCAATCCGGCACATACACTGCAGGGCGGCAGCGCCAGATCGGGGTCGTGCATTTGATTTCGGTGAAATAGCATTTGTTCAGCTCGGCCACTCCATCCCGAAAGGCGGGCGAATCGCCATACAATTCATCCGCAGCCACCCAGGCAAACGGCAAACCGCCGCGTTGGATGGCTCGCCGCAGCACTTCCAGTCCAATTTCAGGCTTGGTTTTGGGTTGTACCCCTTCTGGCACACCGCAGGCCATGCGTTTGTCGGCGTGCTCATCATCCAACCAGCTCTCTGGCATGAACAGTTGTCCTTCAATCAGGCTGTAGCCTTTGCGGCTGGCATATCCCAGATAAACCCCTACCTGACTGTTGGCCACCTTCCCCACCGAACCACAGTATTGGGCAGCTACCCCGACCGAGTCGTCCCCTTGCTTGACCACCCCCGATTCATCAATCAAGGCTACCCCATCCGCTTCACCCAACGTCTCAGCCACCAGCCCTTGATGAATGGCAATCACGGGCTCTGGCTTCCACGGACTTTGTCCGATAAAGTGCTGCATGCTGCGAGCTTGTTCCCCCCAATCCAGCGCCATCCTTTCAACATTCTTACGCGGCGTATCCCCCAGCAAGCCCCGCAGGTAGGCTTTACCCCGTTCCAATTGCTCCGCTCGCTGAAAGGCAGGTTCAAACATTTCGATATAGCCCGTCATCTCTTCCAAAAACTGTCCAATGTCTTGCTCGGTCATATTGCATTCTGGCGCAGGGCAAGTTTCAGTTACAATTTCCGCAGGCATGGTTTTCCTCTTCTCCTTCCCACGTGGCTGTGGTCGGAGAAAGATACCATGCCTTTCGCTTTCAGGCTACCTGGTCTGACTTTTCGCTACCTTGCGCTGTAATATTAGGAGATATTTATGTTGAAGGTAAAAAGTATAAGGCTCATACCTGCAAATTTACTAGCTATTCTAATTAGCCTGATAATGTTTGTGCCGATTTATTTAATTATTGTCAACTCTCTGAAGGATGATGTCCAATCTAGAGCTATGGGAGTAGAGCTTCCCACAAGCATTCATTTGGAAAATTACTTGACTGTCATTGAGCAAGGTAAATTAGGGGTTGCATTTTCAAATAGTATGCTCTATGCCACAGCAGCGACAATAATCGTTGTTGTCCTTTCGTCTACAACAGCATTTGTGCTGTCGCGTAATCGCTCCCGGCTCAATCGATTCTTGTATATTTTCATTATCTTGGGGATCGCAATACCGATAAACTACGTAACCTTAACGAAGGTCATGCAAGCAACTCATCTGATAAATTCAGTAGCGGGAATCATAATTCTGTATGCAACTACGAAAATTCCCTTCGGAGTTTTTCTAACATATGCGTTCATTGAATCAATACCGAAGGAAATTGATGAGGCGGCAATTATTGATGGATGTGGTCCTTTTACGCTCTTTTTCATTGTTATTTTCCCTTTGCTTACCCCTGCCTGGGTGACGACGGCCATTCTAAGCTTTTTGGACTTTTGGAGTGAATTTATCCTTCCGTTGTATTTTTTGCAGAGCTCAGCAAAGTGGCCTATGACTTTGGCGGTATATAATTTCTTCGGCAGGTTTGAAACCAGTTGGAACTTAGTTTCAGCTGATATTGTTCTAACTATCTTGCCAGTCATCGTGGTTTATTTATTGGGGCAGCGCTATCTCATCTCCGGAATGACCGCAGGGGCAGTTAAAGGATAATAGCTGGAGATATTCATGAAACCACAAAATAATCTGTTGGCTGATCTGCTTGATTTTGATACACCTGAAGCCTCGCAAGATATTTTATGGTGCGCAGGTAGACCGCTCGCTGTCAATATGCTGGACGGATATGTTGGAATTGAATTAGATTTTTTCGCTCAGACTATTGATGAAGAAGGGATTGTGCCAGATGAAAACACCCCGCCCAAAAGACATATATTGTGGGTGAGCGCTTACAGCGAAGAAATCATTCGATTGACGATAAACTTCAATAGCAATGAATTGCCTGCTGTCGAAAAAAATGCGATGCTGGATATTGCTGAGACATTGAAGCGATTGCCTTTATCGGTAGATAAAAATTCTAAAGGTTGGAAAGTTGTTGATCCCATGGGAAAGACGCGAATGGAGATCAACATCCAATCTCCAGCCATCAAACATTGGAGTGATCTAATTCCAGCTCCGCCAGAGGCGTTAAATGCAACTATATTCCCGGATGGCTTGACTTCTGTACCTCTTGAGCCATACGATATGTTTAAGCCAAGCCAACACGAATCTTTTCCGCTTGCCTATATTGAACGTAAGCAACGACCTCACCGGGCTACCTTGGCTTTCCATGCTTCTCCAAATGAAAAAATTGCTGGAACAGGGGAACGTTTCGCGCCAATGAACCTTTCTGGGCGGACATTGGTTTTGGAAAATGCTGATGCGTTGGGGGTTAATAATCGACGTTGTTACAAGAACGTGCCTTTTTATGTTTCCAGTCGTCCATACGGTTTATTGATTCTGACTTCTGCACATACACGACTATCTTTGGCTGATATTTCCACCCGGGTCAACCAGGCTATGATTGAAGACGGTTTGGTTGACTTATTTGTGATTGGCGGCAAGAATATCGAACGAATTCTGTATAATTACCGTTTGTTGTCTGGCTTCCCGCATGATGTGCCTTTGTGGTCATATGGTGTCTGGATGGGGCGAATGACATATTTTTCAGCTGAAGAAACCCGTCAGGTTGCTGCCCGGTTGAGGAAAGAATCATTTCCTTGTGATGTAATCCATATTGATACTGGATGGTTTGATAAGGATTGGGTTTGTGACTGGGAATTTAGTACACGAACTTTTCCTAACCCTCAGAATTACTTAGAAGAGATGCGTTCAAATGGTTTTCGGGTCACATTATGGCAACTACCTGCAGTAAGCGAGCAAACACAGCTGTACGCGCCAGCTCTGGAGAACAAGTACATTGCCAGTAAAAATGAAGTAAGTAGCTTTTCAAACTTTGATAACAGTGGACAGGCTGTAACAATCGACTTCACAAATCCGCACGCAATAGAGTGGTATCAGGAACTGTTGGAAAAATTGCTAAGAATGGGGGTGGCTGCAATCAAAACCGATTTTGGCGAGACCATCGACCTCCAAGCGGATTATCAAGGGATGGATGCAAAATTATTGCATAATCTGTACTCATTGCTATATCAAAAGGCGGCCTTCGAAATAACTGAAAAAGTTACAGGAGCTGGATTGATATGGGCTAGGGCCGGTTGGACTGGCAACCAGCGTTATCCAGTGCATTGGGGAGGGGATTCCGCTTGTTCCTGGGATGGGATGGCAGGTACGTTACGCGGTGGCTTGCATTTGGGTTTATCGGGTTATGCGTTTTGGGGACATGATATTGCGGGCTTTCATGGTTTACCCGACTTTATGAATAATCGGCCTTCTGATGAGTTGTATATGCGTTGGACCCAATTTGGTGTATTTTCTTCCCACATTCGTTATCATGGCACTTCTCCTCGTGAACCATATGAGTATCCTGCAGTAGCTGACCTGGTAAGGCAATGGTGGAATTTGCGTTATGCACTTATTCCATATCTAGTGGAGCAGGGACGGCAGATAGTTAAGACTGGTTTGCCTATGTTACAAGCACTAATTTTCAACCACGAAGATGATCCAATGTGCTGGCATATTGATGACCAATATTACTTTGGGGATGCTTTTTTAGTTGCACCGATAATGAATGGTGATGGAGTTAGAGATGTATATCTACCATCCGGTAAATGGATTGATTTTTGGTCAGGAGAGATGCTGGAAGGCAACCGCTGGCTAAAGAAAATCAAGATGTCATTGGAGCATATGCCAGTCTATGCCAAGTTTGGTACTCAAGTGTCGGTTTATCCGCATAGCGTTCAGTGTACTGATGAGATCGACTTGACCAAAGCCGTAAAAATAGTTTTTGATGACCAATACCAGGGATTACGAAGTTCTATTTTAGGAACGGTTGTCAGTTTATAAGGGTAGCCAAGATGTTTATTTATGTAACATTATCCTGAAGGAGGGTGTAACCCCAATAATTGGTAAATTCAGTAAATCACAGATTGAGGTGATTGGCAGGTCGGAATAGCCATCACCACATCATAGACAGCTTC
>Ga0209286_1000396_pt1 | contig 11856 bp, 9 predicted proteins | sample PPLLak1March2015_2_FD_187250 | JGI IMG/M metagenome (GOLD analysis project Ga0209286, IMG submission 187250) | Freshwater sediment microbial communities from Prairie Pothole Lake near Jamestown, North Dakota, USA - PPLs Lake P8 Core (3) Depth... | ecosystem: Environmental > Aquatic > Freshwater >...
AGGCCAGGGCGGTGCGCTCGCGGTTGCAGGTGGACACGCTGCACACCCAGTAGATCGCGCCGGTCGCGATCTGCTTCTTGCAGGCGCTGCAGCGCCTCCACAGGACCTCGTCCGGCATCGCGACCCCCTCGAGCGGAGGAGAGACCCTAACGGTTCTGCGCCGCGGCCGCTCCGGCGAGCCAGCGCGCGGTGCACTCGGCCACGTGGCGCCCGTGGGAGCGCGCCGCGCGCAGGTGCTCGGCGGTGGGCCCGGCCTCGCCCCCCTGCGGATTGGTCCAGGCGATCGGCCCCCAGTGGCAGCCACCCTCCCGGAAGCCGTCGAGGCGGTTGTGCATCGGCACCAGCAGCATGCCGTGCTCGGCGAGGCACGCGAGCAGGGAGATCAGGGTGAGCTCGGCGCCACCGCGCCCGCCGAGGCCGCCCGATACGAACGCCGCGATTTCGAGAGCGAACTCGGCGCCGCTGACGTGCTCGCGGTCGGCGCCGATCATGTCGCCATGGATCTGGCAACCGGCGCCTGGAACGCCCAGCGCACCACCCTGGCTTTGGATATCGGCACCAACACCGAGATAACCCTCAACCATAACGGTCGCCTGCTTTGCTGCTCGTGCGCTTCCGGTCCGGCTTTCGAGGGTGCCCATATCCGGGATGGAATGCGCGCCGCTCCAGGGGCGATCGAAAGGGTCCAGATTGTAGACAGTGGAGAGGGTGCTAAAATCCGCCTCCAGACCATCGGCGACCAACCCGCAGTGGGCATCTGCGGTTCTGGCATCCTGGATGCAATAGCCGCCATGCTTCAGGCGGGCGTCCTGGACCGGCGCGGCGCTTTGGTCGGCAGCCACGCGCTGGTGCGCTGGCGTGATGGGCTGCATGAGTTCGTCCTCGTGCCGGCTGGCGAAACGGGGCACGGCAAGGACATGCTCATCACCCGCCGGGATGTCAATGAGATCCAGCTTGCCAAGGGCGCTATCCGCGCCGGCATCGAGACCCTGCTGGCAGAGGCCGGCATCCAGTCCCAGGATGTCCAGGATTTTATCGTCGCCGGGGCGTTCGGGACGTACATCAGCATCCACAGCGCCATCCAGGTGGGCATGTTCCCGGCGCTTCCGGAGAGCCGCTTCCGGCAGGTGGGCAACGCGGCTGGGGCAGGCGCCAGGCAGATGCTGGTATCGGTGCAACAAAGACAGATCGCCCAGGAGATTGCGGCCCGGCTGGAATACATTGAGCTTTCGTCGCACCCAGATTTCACGAACGAGTTCTCCCACCGGCTGTTCTTTTCGGATTTTAAGAAAGAGGGACTCACCGCAGAGCACGCGGAGAACACGGAGAAAATCAGACAGAAAAAGAAATAAACACCGCAGAGACGCGGAGATCACAGAGAAGATCAGAGAGAAAAAAATACTGTGCGGTTAATTCAAAAATCAAAACTCTGCGCCATCTGCGTCTCTGCGGTTAAACCAAGATAATTACTCTGCGGTGATATCTTCCTAAGGAGCATACAATGAGCAACGAAATGTACCAGAAGTTAGCCCAAAGCCTGATCGATGGTGACCCGGATGCGTGTGTCGAGCTGACACAGCAGGCGCTTGCCGCGGGGATCGAACCGATGGCGATCATCCGTGAGGGCTTGATGGTGGGCATGAACGTGGTCGGCGAGAAGTTCGGCAGTGGCGAGTATTTCCTGCCCGACCTGATCATCGCCGCAGATGGGATGCAGCAGGCTATGGCACTGCTGGATCCGGAGCTGACCGCCCGCCGCCAGCAGGTTGAATCGGCAGGCACGGTTGTAATCGGTACGGTAAAAGGCGACATCCACGAGATCGGCAAATCCCTGGTTGGCACCATGCTCTCCGCCAATGGGTTTAAGGTCCACGATCTCGGGGTGGATGTGCCTAACGAGAAGTTTATCGACAAGGTCAAGGAGACCGGGGCGAATCTGCTCGGCCTATCTGCCCTGCTCACCACTACGATGACGATGCAGAAGCAGGTGGTCGAGGCGCTGCAACAGGCCGGCCTGCGCGGGCAGGTGAAAGTAATGGTCGGCGGAGCGCCAGTGACGCGCTCCTGGGCAGAAGAGATCGGCGCAGATGGCTACGCTGAAGACGCTATGAGTGCGGTTGCACTGGCGAGGAAGCTGGTATCATAAGCTCTCTCCAGCTGGCTTTACGAACATCCAGGCTGACCTAAGGGCATGAGCCATGCGATAAAAAGAGAGGCTGAGTATGAAAAAAGTTCGCTGGGGTTTGCTTTCCACCGCTCAAATCAACCGGCGCCTGATCCCTGCCATCCGCGCCACCAAACGCGGTGTATTGGCGGCAGTTGCCAGCCGGGATGAGGCGCAAGCGCGCCAATATGCCAAACAATGGGAGATACCGCACGCCTTTGGCAGCTACCAGGCAATGCTTGATTCGGGCGAGATCGACGCCGTGTATATCAGCCTGCCCAACCACCTGCACGCCGAATGGAGCATCCGCGCCCTGGAAGCGGGCGTGCATGTGCTGTGTGAAAAGCCGTTCGCCATCACGCTGGAAGAAGTGGATGCGATGATCGCCGCAAGCCAGCGCACTGGCAAGGCGCTGGCAGAGGCCTTCATGTACCGGCATCATCCCCAAACCAAGATGGTTGGCGAATGGCTGCGCAACGGCAAGCTGGGTGAGCTGGTATTGGTGCGCAGCATCTTCACCTTCACCCTGGACGAGCCGGAGAATGTGCGCCTGGTGGCAGATTGGGGCGGTGGGGCGCTGTGGGACATCGGCGTATATCCGGTAAGTCTGGCGCAGTTTGTATACGGAGGAGCGCCGCAGCGCGTTTCCGCTGTCCAGGTCACAGGCCCTACCGGCATCGATGAAACCTTTGCGGGATTGATGATCTATGCCCCGGCGAGTGAAGGCGGTCCCGAGCGTACAGCCGAGTTCGCGTGTTCCTTCCGCTCACCCGGGGGTACACACGCCGAAATCCTGGGCACCAAGGGCTGGCTGGAGATTGGGGCGCCATTCAACGGTATGGACGATGGCAGGAAGCATTTATTTTTCAATCATCCGGATGGCAAGGTCCAGCCTATTTATGTCCCACGCCAGTCGCTGTATGTGGGTGAAGTCCAGGATATGCATGCCGCCATCCTGGACGGCAAGCCTACCTACCTGACCCTGGACGAGACCCGCGATCACATCCGCACTGTGTTGGCGCTGTATCAGGCGGCGAAGGAGGGAAGGCAGGTTATTCTGCCATAGGGGCGACCCGTCTAGACCCATTCGGGTTCTGAACCTACCGCGTTTCGATGGCGGTATTGGGGCGACCCGCCTTTGCCAATCAGGGTTCTGATTAAAACACCCCTGGCGCCAGACAGGATCTTTGATAGGGATGCATGGGTCGCCCCTACAGGTTGTTACAGGATAATTATCCTGGCAGATTTACCGGATTTTCGTAATCCGTGATTTATATTGTCCAATTAAAGCGCCTAAGGATCCAGGCGCAGGACCGTGAGGACGCGGGGCGGCGTTTTTATTTTGTAGGGGCGACCCATCATTAAATATTATTGCCTCGTCTGGCAACTCGTGTGTGCCAGACGAGGCGCTTAAACGGGATGCAAGGGTCGCCCCTGAAACTGTGTATTGTTAATCAGCGTTGGTACGTTCTACTGTTCGTCATACGGTTCCCCCTACCCCATCCTCCCGGTGATATACGTATCAGTCAGCTCCTTCTCGGGGCTGGTGAACAACTTATCCGTGAGAGAAAATTCCACCAGCTCTCCCAGCCAGAAGAAGCCGGTGTACTCCGAAACACGCGCCGCCTGCTGCATGTTGTGGGTGACGATGACGATGGTATAGTCCTTTTTAAGCTCGCCAATCAGCTCTTCGATGTGCAAGGTGGCGATTGGATCGAGCGCCGAGGCTGGCTCATCCATCAAGATCACCTCCGGCTGCACCGCCACCGCCCGGGCAATGCACAGGCGCTGCTGCTGCCCCAGAGAAAGCTCCAGGGCACTGCTGTTCAGATCGTCTTTCACTTCATTATATAAAGCAGCCTGTTCCAGGCTGCGCTTCACCAGGTCAGCAAGCTCTGCCTTATTGCTCGTCAAATCCAGCACGCGCGGGCCGAAAGCCACGTTGTCGAAGATAGTCTGCGGAAACGGGTTGGGTTTTTGAAAGACCATGCCCACTCGCTGGCGCAGGGCGGTCAGGTTCATTTCGGGGGCATAGATATCCTCCCCGTCCAGCAGGATTTGTCCCTTGATCGTAGTGCCGGGGATGGTGTCGTTCATGCGGTTCAGGCAGCGCACAAAGGTGGATTTGCCGCAGCCCGAGGGACCGATCAGAGCAGTCACCTGGCGCGGCAGGATATCCATGTGGATGCCCTTCAATGCCTGCATCTGACCGTAGAAGAAGTCCAGCCCGCGCACCTGGAATTTTGGATTCACAGCATCTGAAGATTGAGAGGCATCCATGCGCGTTGATTGTAATCGAGGATGAAAGCTTCATGCAAGAGGAGGGAACCAGATACTACCAGTTGTAACAGGGGTGACCCCTGCGTCGCATGCCCGCAGCCAGTTCAACCCCGATGTTCCGCCGATCAGGGCTACGACCGGCAGCAGCGGTCCGGCCCTACTTGCCATCCGGAGCACTCGCAGATAAAATAACTCTATGCAATGGAACCTGATACGCCTGGCAGTGATGGCGGCTTTCCTGCTGGCTGGCTGTACGTCTGGTGGAACACAACCTGGCTCTCCAGGCCGGGTGCAAAGCATCGTCAATTCCGGGTCTGATACAATGGTAAACCTGGCGCTCGCCTGGGCCGAGCGGTACCAGACGGTCAATCCAGCCGTGAGTATCTCGGTCAGCGGCGGAGGTTCAGGCACCGGCATAGCTTCCCTGATCAACGGCACAATCGACCTGGCGAACGCCTCCCGCAAGATCAAAACCGAAGAGTACGACCAGGCAGAACAAAACGGCGTTGAGCCGGTCGAGTTCGTGGTTGCACGCGATGCCATTGCCATCATCATCAACCCGGACAATCCCATCCAGCAGCTCAGCCTGGTCCAGATCTCAGCCATCTACAGCGGGCTGATCAACAACTGGAGCGAGTTGGGTGGAGAAGACCGGCCGATCGTGCGGGTCTCGCGTGAGACCAACTCCGGCACGCATGTCTATTTCCTGGAGGAAGTGCTGCGCCTGGGAGAAGCGGATAATAAGACTTTTTTCTCTCCCGACACGCTGCTGCTGCCTTCCTCGCAAGGCATCACGTCCGAAGTGCGCGATAATCCCAACGCCATCGGTTATGATGGGTTAGGCTATGTGACCCCTGAAGTCAAGGTCGTTGCAGTTGCCAGAGATGACCAGGGCCCGTTTATCCTGCCGTCTGTTGAAAGCGTCAACCAGGGCAGTTACCCCATCGCCCGTGACCTGTATATCTATACTGCGGGTCAGCCGGAAGCCGGGACCCAGGAATACCTGGATTGGATCATCTCTGCGGAAGGTCAGGCGATTGTCCGAGACAACGGGTACGTCCCGATCGCGGATGATTGAGACGCACACGGAATGATCTGTACACGGATGGCTCCACTGAAAAAACGACCAGACAAAGGATATCCGATTTTCATCTCTCCTCAAAATGACCATTCGTCAATATAATCAGGTCATCCCACTTTCAAGGTCTGAAGCATGTTCAAGAAAAATCAACGTCATCTCCAGCCGGCTCTGATCAGCAATATCAACGACCTGCCCGAAAAGTTGCGCAAGCGGCTGGAGGACTCCTGGGCTGGGGTTTTTTACCGGGAGTTTTTCTGCCGCCTCCAGGAAGCGCCCTTCGCCGTGCTCTACGCCGAGGTCCCTTCTCGCCCCAACATTCCCGTCAACGTCCTGGTGGGGCTAGAAACCCTCAAGAGCGGCTTTGGCTGGAGTGACGAAGAGCTGTACGATGCCTTCTGCTACGATGTGCAAGTGCGCTACGCTTTGGGCTACCATCAACTCGGCGAAGGCGGGTTTGAGTTGCGCACGTTGTACAACTTCCGCCAACGGCTGAGCCGCTACAATCAAGCGCAGGGGGTGAATTTGCTGAGCCAGGCCTTTGAAGCCATCACCGATCAGCAGCTCATCGCCTTCAAAGTACGGACGGGGATGCAGCGCATGGACAGCACCCAAGTGGCTTCCAACATCCTGGACTCCAGCCGCCTGCAGTTGGCCGTCGAGGCGCTCAGAAGAACCTACCGCATGCTCTCGGAAGCGGATCAGGCTCGCTATGCAGAGCTGTTGGCTCCCTACGTTGAAGATCCGGGCGGGCAATTTCTGTATCGGATCAAGGGCAAGGAGGAAATCCAAAAGCACCTGCAGCAGATGGGGGCCGTGATGGACCGGCTGCTGGACGAACTCCGTCCGCAGTATGGTGCATACCCCTTCTTTCCGGTGTTGGAGCGCTTCTTCAGCGAAAACTTCCGGGTGGAAAGCGCAGGCGTCCAGCCTAAAGACAGTCAGGAACTCTCGAGTGGCAGCTTGCAATCCTTAGATGATCTGGAAGCCAGCTACCGCCAAAAAGGGAACAAGTTCTACAAGGGTTATGTGGCCAATGTGAGTGAGACCTGCCATCCGGAAAATGAGCTGCAATTGATCACCAAGGTTCAGGCGGCTCCGAATAACACCGAAGATGCGAACTTGCTGATCGAAGCCTTGCCGGACTTGAGGGCGCGCACCGGCTTGGAGAGTTTGTACAATGATGCGGGTTATGGCAGTCCGCAGGCTGACGAAGCGCTGATCCGCCACCAGGTGGAACAGATCCAGACCGGGATGCGCGGAAATGCTCCCGATCCGAGCAAGTTCAATCTGGCCGATTTCGCCATTGAACACAGCCAAGACGGCCGGCCAAAGACGATCACTTGTCCGCAAGGTCAAACCGTGTCCGTAGAACCCGGCCGGACCACCGGCTACCTGGCCCGTTTCGATCCGTCGGTCTGTGAAAACTGTCCCTTTCAACGCGACCAGCGTTGTCGGGCGAAACCCCAGAAACGGGATCCGCGCTACACCATCAGTTTTACCCAGCAGGAAGTCAACTGGGCGCGACGGCGCAGACGGCATTTACACCACAAGCATGAAGGCAAAAATCTGCGCGTGGCGATTGAAGCCACCATGCGGGTGATCAAACACCCGTTTCCGAAGGGCAAGTTGCCTGTGCGCGGGCTGTTCCGGGTGACTTCCCTACTGGTCTCTTCGGCAGCGATGGTGAATGTGAGAAGCATTCTCCGCTATCTGAAGAAGCCAAAAGAAGAAACCCAGCCCAAAAATCTGGTTCTGGAGGGGCAGGGATGGGGCTAATCTTCGCCCGGTTTCTTCTTTTTTCCTCGAAGCGAAATCTGCTTCTCCGCATCCAGCGAGGTTTCCAGCCTTTGGCATTACATGCTTCAGTTGTTAAGGTGCTGTTTTTTCAGTAAAGCCACGGATACTCACGGATAATTCAATAACCTTGGTAAATCCGTGATAATTCCAATTATCCGTGTCCCATTTCTGATCCCTCCGCCGCGCCGAAGAACAGGTCGGCGGCGCCCAGCAGGGGGGCTTTCAGTCCCAGAACGCCCGCCAGGACCGGGCCGGGGACTTGACTGGCGAGCGCTGCTCCGAAGCAGTCCAGGGCATTCGCAATACCGCCTAGAACCAGCAGCGTCTCAGCGTCAAAATCCAGGTAGAAGGGGCGCATAAAGACGCCCAGATCTCTTCCCCATTGGTGGAAGACCTCTTGCACCCGGCTTTCGCCGCGGCGCGCCAGCTCTGCCGCCATGGGTATATCTATGGGTGCTCCATCCAGCACCCTTAACCGCTGCAGCAGCCCGCGGCTGGAGAAAACGTCGTCACCCCGCTGGCCTTCGAACAGGAAGGGGTAGATCTCACCGCCGGGTGGAACTCCGGCACCGCCTGGCGGTAATCCAGACCCGCCTTTCTGCGCCTGCCCGTTGGAGATAAAAGCCGAGCCGATCCCGGTGCCCAGGGTGACCCCCAGCAGGCGCTGGTATGCGCGCCCGGCGCCGCAGCGCGCTTCCCCGACGATAGCAGCTTCGGCGTCATTGCGGAAGCGCACCGGCAGGCCCGGCTTACCCAGCTGGCGACGCAGCTCGGCGCCGATATCTATCCCGTACAAGGCTTCGTACTTGTACTGGTTGTGGATGTAGCATATGCCGCGCGGGTAATCGAAGGGGCCTGGGAAGCCCAGGGCGATGCCTGAAAATCCTGCGCCGGTTTCATCGATTTCCCGACTCGTTTTGCGGATCAAATCGGTAAAACCTGCCAGAATCTCATCCGCCGGGGCGGAGCTGTCGATAGGCGTGTGATGCACCTGCCCGGCGACCCGGCCACCCGCCAGGACAACGGCACTTTTAACCGACGAGCCGCCCACATCCAGTGCCACAACGCAGCGATCGTCCGCCGTCATAAGCTCACCAATCGGGGCGTTCGAACCAGCCTGGCTTCAGGCTGGCCCTCACCACCATCGTCTGACCTGCGCCTTCATTCACCAGCCGGTAAGCGCCAGCGGAAGCAGGAATGATAAAGGTTTCAGCATAGTGGCAGCCCAGCGAGGCGCCGTTGAGGGTCTCCACGCGCAGCGGGCCGCCTGCCACCAGGTTAAGCACCAGGGGTGACCCGTCAGTCTGGTGCCAGGGAGCATGATCCCCGGCCGGATCCGGGGAGCCGTCGATCTCGAAGCGATGCACATCGTAGAAATGCTCGCCGTGGGTGGGCAGGTGCACCAGGCGCCAGCCTTCCCCATCCTCAACCACGACCGGCCTGGTGACCAGCTCCCGACTGACCAAATCACCCTGGCGCTCGAAACGCAGGTTGTGCATGGCGCGCTCGATGTTCAGGGGGCGCAGGTTGCCCTCCAGGTCGGGGCGCAGCCAGTCGTACACCTTGAATGTGTAGATATACGGTGTGGCGCTGATCTCCAGCACCAGGTTTCCAGCACCGGAGCCGTGCAGGGTGCCGTTGGGGATCAAGAACAGATCATGCGGATGGGCGCTCTGGGTATGGATGTAGCGCTCCACCTCCAACGGGACGGCGTCCCGGTAGCTGCGTTCCAGAACTGCCTGAAATTCCGCCGGAGAGACGCCCTCCTGAAAGCCAAGATGCACCTTTGCCCCAGGGAGGCAGTCCATGATGTAGTAAGTTTCGTCCTGGGTAAAGCGCTCGCCGAAGTGCTGGCGGATGTACGCCAGGCTGGGATGCACCTGGATGGATAAATGCCCGCCCTGCATGGTATCCAGGTAGTCGAAACGGATGGGGAACTCGGCGCCGAAATATGAAGCGAAGTCCCCCAGCACCGCGGCACCTTCCTGGTGCATCAGCCAGTCGAATGAGAGCTCCAGCAGGCGTCCACCGCTCTCAAACAGCAGGCCATTTTCCGGCAGGATGGCCTCGAACGACCAGGCATAGTTGGGTTCCATCTGGGGGAGCTGCGGGACGAGGTGTTTGAGCAGCTGCCCGCCCCAAGGGCCCGGCTCGAACCACGGCCTGGGACGGAATGCCGACCGAGCCAGGCCGTGCAGAGCTTCCCGCAGAACGTTTCCGTTGGCGAAAACCGGTTCATCCGGTCGCTGCCCGTCGATGAACAGGTCGATCTGGGGCATCAGAGCAGCTTTGTGCTGGTCGAGGGCGATCCAATCCACGAAATAGAAGCGCTTATACATGGCTTTTGGGTCGGCCGCGCCGGGTGCACCCAGATTGGCAATGGCGCCCGCCCGGGCGTGGAACTGGATCTCGTTCTTGGGCAGATCGATATAGACTAACAAGCCGGACCAGCCTGCCAGCGCGGCGCCGGGACCGTAGAGGATGTTCATCGCGGCTTGCGGGTCGGGCTGCATCTCTTTTAACAGGGTGGGATCGAAGAAATCAGACAGCCCCCGGGTGAAACGGGTGCCAAAAAGTGGGTCGTCGCCACCCAGAAAGGGTGCCAACAGAGCGTCGATCTCTGCCGGAGGGCGCAGCGCGCAGTCCACACACGTCCAGGTGGGCTGCACGCTCAGACGGCGCAGGGCCTGGTCAAGCTCCTCCCGCAGATGATCCCACAATACGCCAACGTAGCCATCGATTACCATGTTTGGGTGCTGAACCAGCCTGGCTGCCAGCTGTGCTGCAAGCTCATCATAGCCGGCCTCGATGGCCCCATCGCCCAGCGGAAAAGACGGGTATAGATCATAGCTGCCGGGGGACGGATTTGGCTTGGTCAGCGGCAACAGTGCTTGCCCGGTTTTACGGTAAGTGTGCTGCATCGCGTGGAGGAGTATATCATAGGGGATTGGGGGGAGAAGGTAACAAGGCAACCAGGTAATCAGGTGATAAGATAATTATAGGGACGAGGGAGGTTTTTTCAGAATGTTCTGAGCAGAACGAATCGGCAGGTGGGGTGTTGTCAGGTAAAATGTACAAAGGGTGATAAAACGCCCCATTGCACCTGACCCTACCCTTCAATAGACCAAGGAGTACTCCATGGATATCGGAAAAAGCTTCAGTTTCCCCTTCGAAGACGAGCAGTGGCTGGAAAAGTCGCTGATTGGTGCTCTCGTCGCCGCCATTCCGATCGTGAACTTCGCCTGGGGCGGCTACCTGATCGACTTGCTCAAGAATGTGATGCGCGGCCAGGACGTGCCCCTGCCAGAGTGGGGCGACTTCGGTGATAAATGGATGAAGGGTCTGTACCTGAGCCTGGCGAGCTTTGTGTATGCCATACCTATCTTCCTATTATCCTGCATCCTGGTGGCTACTTTCAGTGGGGCAGCCTACCAACAGGGCGAGGAACTGACGGACCAGCTGATTGCCCTGTTGACGGGCGTGGGCGGAATCCTGGGATGCCTGATCGCTTTGTATGCACTAGCGCTGTCATTCTTCTTCCCGGCGGCGTATATCCACTATGCGCGGGTGGGGACCTTCGGAGCGTTCTTCGAGATCGGCAAGATCTTCAAGATCGTGACTGCTGATACGGGCAAGTACATCACCGCCTGGCTGGTCTCGATGGTCGCAGGCATCGTCGTCAGCTCGGCGGTGGCGCTGCTGACGACGGCGTTGGGGTTCATCCCGTGCCTGGGATGGGCGCTGGGAATCTTGGTCAGCGCCGTGAGTGGGGTGTATGTATTCTATGTATACGGTCACCTGTTCGGGCAGGTGGGTGCGCCGCAGACGCAAGCCTTGATCCCACAATAGGCAACCAACAGCGCGGAGTAACGGAGAAAACGGAGCCAGGAGAGAGAATTATTCCGAATTACCGATGTATAATCAGGTGCAGTGCACAGGCTAAGTGCGCTGCACCTGATCACTTTAGTAAAGGAAATATCATGAAAATTGTCACCGATTCAGCTGCCGACCTGACGCCGGAAGATATTACATCGCTTGGAATTGATGTCGCCCCACTGTACATCCAGTTTCCGGATGGCGAGGTGAGATCCGAAGATATCACCCATGATGAATTCTACCGACGCCTGGAAAATATGCAGCCCAAAATCCCTACCACTGCACAGGCTTCGGCGGACGGATTTGTCAAAATCTACGAAAAACTTCTGGCGGCTAGCGAGGAGGTGCTCTCGGTCCATATCTCGTCTGGGCTGAGCGGAACGGTGGATGCCGCTCGCAGCGGGGCAGCCAAGCTCGGCAGTAAAGCCATCCACATTGTCGACAGCCTGACTCTCTCCGGAGAACAGCGCTTCCAGGTGTTGGCCGCAGCGCGGGCGATCCAGGCGGGCTGGCCGGTGGATGCTATCCGGATTCAACTGGATAAAATCCGGGCTGCCAGCGAGGTGATCTATACCCTGGATACGCTCAGCTACCTGGCGCGCGGCGGGCGCATCGGCAGGGTCCAAGCCCTCGCCAGCTCCCTGCTGGATATCAAACC
>Ga0209286_1000402_pt1 | contig 11808 bp, 12 predicted proteins | sample PPLLak1March2015_2_FD_187250 | JGI IMG/M metagenome (GOLD analysis project Ga0209286, IMG submission 187250) | Freshwater sediment microbial communities from Prairie Pothole Lake near Jamestown, North Dakota, USA - PPLs Lake P8 Core (3) Depth... | ecosystem: Environmental > Aquatic > Freshwater...
TGGGGCGTAACGGTGTGCGCTCCGGCCGGCAGCGACCACGCCCTGATCGAACTGGCGCGGCGCTGGTTGCAGCACAGGCGCCTGCCGCTGGGCGCCACCGGCGTGTCCCCGTCCGCCGGGGCGCCCGACGCCGGTAACGTCCGCGTTGCGGTCGTTGGCGCCCATCTCTCCGGATTGCCGCTCAACGGTCAGTTGATCGAGCGTGGAGCGCGTCTGGTGTCGGCCACCCGCACTGCACCCATCTATCGCCTTTACGCCCTGCCCGACGGCAAGCGCCCGGGCCTGATCAAGGTCGACAGCGGCGGCGCCGCGATCGAATGCGAAGTGTGGGAAATGTCCGCCAGCCAGTTCGGCTCCTTCGTTGCTGGCATTCCCGAGCCGTCGGCATCGGCAAGCTGACGCTCGCCGACGGCTCGGTGGTCAACGGCTTCATCTGCGAGGGCATCGGCGTCGCCGGGGCGCAGGACATCACCGAGTTCGGCGGCTGGCGGGCGTGGTTGGCGAGCAGGTAGGGCAATGAAAGTCTTCCGAGTGCGCGGCCTCTTTGGAGCAGTATCTTTCGGCACTTTCCAAAAGCGTAAATAGCATCGGCCCTGCTGCCTGCGATAACTATAATGGCTGCATCAACTTCACACGGGGATAAGTCATGCGCCACCTTGCCTACGCCCTGCTGCTGCTGCACGTCAGCTTCGCCACCGCCGCCGACAATGACGCCGAGCTGAAGAAGCTCTACGACGCGCTCAACATGCTCAACCAGCAGCAGCAAGCGGTCCATCAGCAGTTCCGGATGGTCCAGGAATTGCGAAGCATCGCGGGTACCAGGATGCTCTACGGTACGCCGATGACCCCACAACTGGTCAGGCCGGTCGCGAACTACGAGGAACTGGTGGCGGCGCAGCAGAAAGCCACCCAGCGCGAGGCATCGCTGCACCGGCAGGCAGACCAGCTTCTGGATACGTACAACGAAATCGAAGAACTGAAGAAGCCGCTGCAGTCGAGGATCTACGAGCTTACGCTGAAGGCCGGGCAGGACTGACGGGGGGCAGCTGGGACCACCAGGCAGGGCGGTAAAGCGAAGCGCCTTCCGCCGAATGCATTCCAGGCATTCCTGCAGGTTGACGATGAGTGCAGATTTCTCTATCAGCAACTTGCTGGCGTTCTTAGACAAGGAAAGCGGGAATATCGTGTCTGACCCTATTTCTCATCATCTTGTTTTGGCACCCAAGGTGTCGGCGGAGCCATGAGACCTGACATTGCGGTCGGGAGGGATGCTCCGCAAGCGGGCTTCGCCCGTCCGCTTTGCGCCCCTTGTCTTGAACGTTAGTCCATACACTTATTTCTTAACCAACCGAAAAGGGGAATCAAATGAAGTTCATTTCTCATCTACTGCTAGCACTGGCGTTGTTTATGGGTGCTATCGCGACTCCAGCATTTGCAGGGGACACCGACCCATTGTTTGTCAATCTGACTAGTGATGATCCACACCGCGCCAACATGGCAATTACATTCGGTGGGAACCAACACGAACGCGGGCATCCACTGACAATTTTCTTGAACGACAAAGGTGTGCTGATTGGCTCCAAAGCAAATTCCGCCAAGTTCGCCGACCATCAAAAGGCGCTTGCCGAACTCATGAGTAAAGGAGCAGCGGTCATCATTTGCCCCATGTGCATGAAGCATTATGGCGTCAAGGAATCTGATTTATTGCCGGGACTGAAAGTGGGCAAACCAGAGCTTACTGGTGGTGCTCTCTTCAAGGACAACACCAAGACGCTCACTTGGTAACAATGGCCTAACACTGCGTATATGGGCGACGTTGGACGCACGGGAGGTGGGTTGTGCGTGTAGTTGGCTTCTGGCTGCTTCTGCTACACGCATTGTGGTTGCCGGAGTGTGCCCGCGGACAAGAGCCTGCACAGTATCGACTTCTCTCCGGCCTGGATTTGCGAGTATTTGCCTGTTCGGGAAATCCTGGCCATCATGTTTTGTCATCGCAAGCTGACTTGATTCAAGCACTCGAGCAGTTATCGAAGCACTGTCGACCAGCCGACTTTCGAAGAATGAAAGTGGCGTTTCTTGCAAGCCTGCAATCGGCGGGCATTCAATGGCAGAACGAAGCCCTGGCAGTGATTGCTGAGTGGTACGGCACGGGGATGGCAACGGCCCGTTTGGAGTTAACCACTAATGAATCTGGGGTACTGGAGGCCTCGATCGTCTGGAAGGTGCCGCCCCCACCGCTTACTCCTGACACGGCAGTTTATCGTGGCGCGTTTGCAGTTAACAAATCTGTCGTGAACATGATTCGCGTCCGTGGCAAAAAGGAAGAGGTAACCGAACTGGCAATCATCCAGTAGTGGCTTCAGAGCTGATGTGCTGGCCACCCAACTAGTCGTTGACGCCAGGACGGCCCTGACATACCGCCGCTTAAGTCCCACCCTGATCTGCAAACGACCGGTAATAAGCCCACAGCGAACGCATTTGCCTTGCTGGGCGAAACACCACTTCGGCCGAGTTGTGTAAGTTGGTCTTCCGGCAGGTTTCTGAATTCAGCGGTCGTTCAGATGACTGCTTGCCGGAATCATCTAACGGCGGCAGTTGGCCGATCTAAGCCGCACGGCCTCTCGTCTATTTCTTCTTCCGGTAGTACCCCACCAACTCGCTGCGCGCCAGGATGTGGCCCTGCATCGCTTTCTCCTGCCCAGCCTTGGTTGCTGGTTTGAGTGCAGGCAGGACGGTGTCGAGTGCGTAGAGCTTGAACACATAGCGGTGTCGCCCGATGGGCGGGCATGGGCCGCCATAACCTTCGCGCTGCCAGTCGTTGAGTCCTTCCCGTGCGCCTTCCGGCAGACGTGATCCGGTGGCATCCGCCGCCAGGCCAGTGGTATCTGGCGGCAGGTTGTAGACCACCCAATGCACCCAGGTTATTTTTGGTGCGGCTGGATCGGGGGCATCGGGGTCGTCGACGATCAGCGCAAGGCTCCTGGTTCCGGCCGGCACCCCGGACCACGCGAGCGGTGGCGACTGATCGCGCCCCTCACAGGTGTGGATGGCAGGTATGTCGCCGTTCGCGGCGAATGCACTCGAAATGAGTTCCATGCTCATGCTCCTTTACGCGGCCAGGGCCGTGGGGGTGGATCAAGGCGAGTACCAATTCCACTGCCCGATGCTTCCGCACCCCGCTCGCACAACACCTTCCCTTTGCCTTAAATATAGCCAGCGTGTGCAACGGCGGCGGAAATTGTCGCAGTCACGGATCAGCGATCGACTAGCATCAGGCGCCGCGCCCCCAGCCGCGTCGGCCGCCAGCCGACCCGGTCGTAGAAGGCCAGTGCAGGCGCGTTGTCGAGGTCGGCGAGCAGTTGCGCGCGCACCGCGCCTTGGCTGCGCGCCCAGGCCAGCACGGTGTCGAGGAGGGCTCGTCCGAGGCCTTTTCCGCGAAAATCTTCCCGAACCACCACGTCCTCGATCCAGGCGGAGGGTGCGCCTTCGGCCGTCGAGATGACCAGTTGCGCAGTCGCCATGCCTACGGCGCGCGAGGTCGTGTCGCGGGCGATGGCGATGTGGCCGGTGGGCGAGGCGAGCAGGGCCGCGAGGCCGCGGCCCTGTTTGTCGGGGTCGGGGCTGAAGTCCTGCTCGATGGAAAACAGCACCGTGAGCAGGTCGATCAAGTCGGGGATGTCGGCTTCGCTGGCGGGCGCGATGGTGATGCCATTCATGTCTCGACCGGAGTCGGATAGACGATGGTGGCGAGGAAGCGGATCGGCAGGTCGATCAGCTTTTCCGGGCCGTGCGGCACCTCGCCGCGGAAGCTCAGGGCGTCGCCCGGCGTCAGGAGGTAGGTGTGCTGACCGTGGCGGTATTCCATGCGGCCTTCGAGCATGTAGAGGAACTCGGTGCCGGGGTGCTCGAATACCGGGAAGGTGGCGTCGGGCGAATCGATGGTGATGAGGAAGGGCTCGAAAAGCTTGGTCGGACCCTGCTCGTGGGCCAGCAGGTGATACGTATGGCCGCGCTTGGTGCCGCGCCGCACGACTTCCATGCCTTCGCCATTTTTCACCAACTGGGCGCTGCCTTCCGGCACGTCGTAGTTGCGGAACAGGGTCGACAGCGAGACGCCGAGGGCCTGCGCGAGGCGGTGGAGGGAATCGAGGCTGGTGGCGGTCTGGGCGTTCTCGATCTTCGACAGCATGCCGCGACTGATGCCGGCGCGGTCGGCGACTTCGGCGATGGTCAGGCCGTGGCGCTGGCGCAGGTCGCGGATGGCGTTGCCGAGGTAGCGCTCCAGCGCGCCGCTCTCGGCCTCGGGCAAATCGGCTTCCAGGGGGTCGGGCAGGGTGCTCATGGGCGGATTATGGCACGGAGAAAAAAGATTCACACAAAGAAAAATAGTTGACTGCAGTTAATCGCGTGGTGCATGATGTGAACAAATGTTTCATGCAGAGAAATTCTGATGACTGCCGCCCGCCGCTACACCCTGACGCTGTCCTGCCCCGACCGGGTCGGCGTCGTCGCTGCGGTCAGCGGCCTGATCGCGCAGCACCAGGGCTGGATCGTCGAGGCCAATCATCACGCCGACGGACAGGCGAAGCGCTTTTTCATGCGCCAGGAAATCCTCGCCGACTCGCTGCCCTTCGACCTCGACACGCTGAAGCAGAAATTCGCCCCCATCGCCGCCGAGTTCGGCATGGACTGGCGCATCAGCGATTCGGCCGAGAAGAAGCGGGTGGTGATCCTGGTGTCGAAGCAGGAGCACTGCCTGTACGACCTGCTGGCGCGCTGGCAGTCGAAGGAACTCGACATCGACATCCCCTGTGTCATTTCCAACCACGAAACCTTCCGTGGCTTCGTCGAGTGGCACGGCATTCCCTTCCATCACGTGCCAGTGACGCCCGACAACAAGACTGCCGCCTACGCTGAAGTGCAGGGCCTGTTCGAGGAAGCCCGCGGCGACACCATGGTGCTGGCGCGCTACATGCAGATCCTCTCGCCCGAACTCTGCCGCGTCTATCCGCAGCGGATCATCAACATCCACCACAGCTTCCTGCCCAGCTTCGTCGGCGCGCGTCCCTACCACCAGGCTTTCGAGCGCGGCGTGAAGCTGATCGGCGCGACCTGCCACTACGTCACCGAGGACCTCGACCAGGGGCCGATCGTCGAGCAGGACGTTATCCGCATCGACCACTCGGATTCGCCCGAGGACATGGTGCGCTACGGCAAGGACATCGAGAAGACGGTGCTGGCGCGTGGTCTGCGCTACCACCTCGAGGACCGCGTGCTGGCCCATGGCAACAAGACCGTGGTGTTCAGGTAGGAGACCGTCATGCCCTGGAGACTGCTGCGCTTCGCCCTGTCGAAAAGCCATCCGGAACCGCGGATGTTCACGCGTCACGACCGCCTCAAGCCGGCCTACGACGTGGTCATCATCGGCGGCGGCGGCCACGGCCTGGCGGCGGCCTACTACCTTGCGCGCGACCACGGCATCACCAACGTCTGCGTGCTGGAGAAGGGCTATATCGGCGGCGGCAACACCGGTCGCAACACCACCATCATCCGCTCCAACTACCTCACCCCCGAAGGAGTGAAGTTCTACGACGAATCGGTGCACCTGTGGCAGGACCTGTCGCAGGAATTCGACCTCAACCTTTTCTACTCCAACCGCGGCCACTTCACCCTGGCGCACACCGACGCCGCGCTGCGCACCAGCCGCTGGCGCGCCGAGGTCAACAAGCATTTCGGCATCGATTCCGAAGTGGTCGGCCCCGAGGTGGTAAAGAAGGCGGCGCCGATGATCGACCTCTCGTGCGGAGGCCACGCGCCGATTCTTGGCGCGCTCTACCATGCGCCCGGCGCGGTGGCGCGCCACGACGCGGTGGCCTGGGGCTACGGCCGCGGCGCCGACATGCGCGGGGTGGAAATCCACCAGCGCACCGAAGTGCTCGGCATCGACGTCGCCGGCGGCAAGGTCACCGGGGTGCGCACCAATCGCGGCAACATTTCCACCGCCAAGGTGCTGTGCGCAGTCGCTGGCTCGTCGCCGCGCGTCCTCGACATGGTCGGCATCCGTTCTCCCATCTATATCCACCCGCTGCAGGCCATGGTCAGCGAGCCGATCAAACCCTGGCTCGACCCGATCCTGGTCTCCGGCAGTTTGCATGTCTACATCAGCCAGTCGGCGCGCGGCGAACTGGTGATGGGCGCCTCGCTCGATCCCTACGAAGTGCAGAGCACGCGCTCGACCTTCGATTTTCCCGAAGGCCTGTCGGCGCACATGCTCGACATGTTCCCCTTCCTGTCCAACGTGAAGGTGATGCGGCAGTGGGCCGGCATGGCCGACATGACGCCGGACTTCGCGCCGATCATGGGCAGGACGCCGGTCGAGGGTTTCTACCTCGATGCCGGCTGGGGTACCTGGGGCTTCAAGGCGACGCCGGTGTGCGGCAAGACCATGTCCTACACCGTGGCCAACGACCGCGAGCACGAGCTCATCACCGGCTTCAGCCTCGACCGCTTCCGCAATTTCGCGCTGACGGGCGAGAAGGGCGCCGCCTCGGTAGGCCACTGAAATGAAGATCATGACCTGTCCCGTCAACGGCCCGCGTGCCATCAGCGAATTCGCCTACGGCGGCGAGATCCGTCCCATGCCCGATCCGGCGACCTGCAGCGACGACGAATGGGCGGACTACGTGTTCAACCGCAACGGCTCGCCCGGGGTGAAGCGCGAGTGGTGGTGCCACACGCCGTCCAACACCTGGTTCGTCGCCGAGCGCGACACCGCGCGCGACGTGGTGCTGCGCACCTATTTGTATGCGGAGGGAAGCTGAGATGCGCCTGCCTCCGCAATCCGGTGAATGGATAGACCGCGGCCAGCCGCTGAGCTTTCGCTTCGAGGACCGCGACTGCAGCGGTTTCGCCGGCGACACGGTCGCCAGCGCGCTCGTCGCCAGCGGCGCCAGCGTGCTCGGCCGCTCGTTCAAGTACCACCGTCCGCGTGGCGTGATGTCCGCCGCCAACCATGATGTCAACGCCCTGTTGCAATGGGGCGGCATCCCCAACGTCCGTGCCGACGCGACGCCGCTGGTCGCCGGCATGGACCTCAAGGCGGTGAACACTTTCGGCACGCTCGCGCGCGACCCGGGCAGCGTCCTCGGCTGGTTCTCGCGCCTGCTGCCGGTCGGCTTCTACTACAAGGCCTTCCACAACAAGCGCCTGTTCCCGCTGTGGGAGCGGATGTTCCGCGCCATGACAGGGCTCGGCCGCGTCGATTTCGCCACGCCGCGGCTGCACACCCCAAAGCGCTACGGATTCTGTGATGTGCTGGTGATCGGCGGCGGGACTTCGGGATTGAGTGCGGCGTTGGCGGCGGCGGAACAGGGCGCGCAGGTGGCGCTGGTCGACGAGAACGCGCGGCTCGGCGGCAGCACCCATGGTGCGACGGAACTGGTCGAGAAAGTCCTGATCCATCCGCGCATCCGCGTGTTCGCCGACACCTATGCCGCCGGCTACTACGCCGACCACTGGGTGCCGCTGGTCGAGCGCGGCCGCATCACCAAGATGCGCGCCCGCGCCGTTGTCGTCGCCGCCGGCGCCTTCGAGCAGCCGGCGGTGTTCCGCTACAACGACCTGCCGGGGATCATGCTCGCCTCCGCTGCACAGCGCCTGATCCGGCGCTACGCGGTACGTCCGGCGCAGCGCGTGGTGGTGCTGGCCGCCAACGCTGACGCCTATCGCGCGCTGGAGGATTTCGCCGCTGCCGGCATCGCCGTGACCGCGGTGATCGACTTGCGCGACAAGGTGCCTGGCGAGCAGTACGCGCTGGTCGCCGCACAAGGCATCCCGCTCTACAGCGGCCACTGCATCGTCGAGGCGCTTCCTGCCGCCGATGGCACGCGCGTGGCTGGGGTTCGCGTGGCGGCGCAGGGTGAAGCTGAAACCGTTGCCGAACTCGCCTGTGACGGTGTCTTCATGAGCGTCGGCTGGGCGCCCGCGGCGGCGCTGCTGTACCAAGCCGGAACGAAGATGCGCTACGACGACGGCGTCCACCAGTTCGTCCCCGACAAGCTGCCCGACGGCGTCTTCGCCTGCGGCCGCGTCAACGGCATTCACACCCTCGGCTCCCGATTGCTCGACGGCGAACGCGCCGGCAGTGCGGCGGCGGCCCATTGCGGCTGTGGAGCTGCGAAGCTGCCGAGTGTTCCGGTTGAGGCGGAGTCTCCGACCCACCCCTGGCCGATCGTGCCGCATCCCAAGGGCAAGAACTTCATCGACTTCGACGAGGACCTGCAACTCCCCGATCTCGAAAACGCGATCCAGGAAGGCTTCGACAACATCGAATTAATGAAGCGCTTTTCGACCGTCGGCATGGGGCCGAGCCAGGGCAAGCACTCGAACATGAACGCGCTGCGCGTACTGGCGCGCGCCACCGGATCGACCCCGGGCGAGGTCGGCACCACCACCGCGCGGCCGTTCTTCCATCCGGTGCCGATGTCGCATCTCGCCGGGCGCGGCTTCACCCCCGAGCGCCGCACCCCGATGCATCATCGCCATGCCGCGGCAGGCGCGGTGTGGATGCCCGCCGGGGCGTGGCAGCGGCCCGAGTACTACGCGCTTGCGGGGCAGTCGCGCGCGGCCTGCATCGAGGCTGAAGCACTGGTGGTGCGCAACGGCGTCGGACTGATCGACGTCGGCACGCTCGGCAAGCTGGAAATCCGCGGCCCGCAGGCAGCCGAATTCCTCGAGCGCGTCTACATCTCGAAGTACGCCGGGCTCAAGGTCGGCATGACCCGCTATGCCGTGATGTGCGACGAGTCCGGCGTGGTGATCGACGACGGCGTGGTGGCGCGGCTGGCCGACGAGCACTTCTATTTCACCACCACCACCTCGGGGGCGGCGGCGATCTACCGCGAGCTGTCGCGCTGGAACACGCTGTGGAAGATGGACTGCGGCCTGGTCAACCTGACCGGCGCGATGGCGGCGATGAACCTCGCGGGGCCGAAGGCGCGGGCGGTATTGGCCGGCCTGACCGACGTCGACCTGTCCTTTCCTTTCCTTGCAGTGCGCGAAGGCAGGGTCTGCGGCGTGCCGGCACGGCTGATGCGGGTCGGCTTCGTCGGCGAGTGGGGGGTCGAGATCCACGTTCCGGCCGAGCACGGCGCCGCGGTATGGGATGCGCTGATGGAAGCAGGAAAGGCGCACGGCATCCGCCCCTTCGGCGTCGAGGCGCAGCGTCTGCTGCGCCTGGAAAAGGGCCACATCATCATCGGCCAGGACACCGACGGTCTCACCACGCCGGGCGAGGCGGGGCTCGACTGGGCGGTGAAGATGGACAAGGCGTTCTTCGTCGGCCAGCGCAGCCTCATGGCCATCGCCGGCAAGCCGCGCCGTCAGCAGCTGATCGGCTTCATGCTGCCGGCAGATCATCAGGGCGACGCGCCGAAGGAATGCCACCTGGTGATCGACCAGGGCGAGATCGCCGGCCGCGTCACCAGCGTCGCCTGGTCGCCCAGCCTGCAGCGCCACATCGGCCTGGCCTACGTCCGTCCCGGCATGGAGGCGGTCGGCAGCCGCTTCACGATCCGTCTATCAGACAAATCGCTGGTCAGCGCCGAGGTGGTGAAAACGCCTTTCTACGATGCCGAAAGCCTGCGGCAGAAAGTCGAGGCAGCGGCATGAGTGCGATCATTTTCCAGGATCAATCCCGCACTCCGCGCGCCGGGGTCAAGGGGCCAGGCGCCGCTGAATGGCTGGCCGGGCTCGGCCTGCCGGTACCGGATGCGCCCAACCGCTGGCTGCCGGTCGACGGCGGACTCGTCGCCCGTCTCGGTCTCACTGAATTCCTCGTCGAGGGGCCGCTGTCGGCGCAGCTCGCCGCACCACTCGCCCACGGCGTCTACCCGGTGCTGCGCCAGGACACGGTGCTGGCACTGAGCGGCGAACATCTCAACGACCTGCTGCTGGAGACCTGCAGCGTCGACTTCGGTGCGCTCGATCCCTCCACCCGCCCGGTGGTGCTGACCACGATGGTCGGCGTCGCCGTCACCGTCATCCCGTATGAAGACAAGGGCATCCCATGCTGCCGAATCTGGTGCGACAGCACCTACGGCGAGTGGTTTGCCGAGACGCTGGCCAGCGTCGCCGCCGAGCTCGAACCCACCCCCCATTCAGGCAACCAGGGAGCCACAGCATGAATCTCGCAGAAGCCAGGAAGTTTCTCGCCAAGAACCAGGTCAAGTCGGTGCTGGCACAGTTCGTCGATATCCATGGCACAGCCAAGGCCAAGTCGGTGCCGGTGGCGCATTTCGAGGACATTCTCAACGCCGGCGCTGGTTTCGCCGGCTTCGCGGTATGGGGTCTCGGCATCGAACCGCACGGACCGGACTACATGGCGGTCGGCGATCTCGACACCTTGTCGCTGGTGCCGTGGCAGCCCGGTTATGCGCGCATCGTCTGCGACGGCCACGTTCACGGCAAGCCGTGGGACTACGATGCGCGCGTCACGCTGAAGAAGCAGGTCGCACGCCTGGCCGGACAGGGCCTGAGCTTCATGACCGGCCTCGAGCCCGAGTTCTCGCTGCTCAAGCGCAGCGTCGCCGGCAAGATCGAGCCGTGCGAGGACAGCGACACCCTGGCCAAGCCCTGCTACGACTACAAGGGCCTGTCGCGCTCGCGCGCCTTTCTCGACCGGCTGGTGGAGAGCCTCGTCGCGGTCGGCATCGACGTCTACCAGGTCGACCATGAGGATGCCAACGGCCAGTTCGAGATCAACTACACCTACGAGGATTGCCTGACCTCGTGCGACCACTACATCTATTTCAAGATGGCGGCCGCCGAGATCGCCAGCGAGATGGGCCTGATCTGCTCCTTCATGCCCAAGCCCTTCGCCAACCGGCCGGGCAACGGCATGCACATGCACATGAGCATGTCGGACGGCAAGAAGAACCTGTTCCAGGACAAGAAGGACAAGCGCGGTCTCGACCTCTCGCCGATGGCCTATCACTTCCTCGGCGGCCTGCTGAAGCACGGCCCGGCCCTGGCGGCGATCTGCGCGCCGACGGTGAATTCCTACAAGCGCCTGGTGGTCGGCCGCTCGCTCACCGGCGCGACCTGGGCGCCGGCCTACATCAGCTATGGCGACAACAACCGCTCGTCGATGGTGCGCATCCCCGGCGGCCGGCTCGAACTGCGACTGCCCGACGGGGCCTGCAACCCTTATCTCGCCACGGCCGCGGTGATCGCCGCCGGCATGGACGGCATCGAGCACAAGCTCGACCCCGGTGCGCCGCACAACGTCAACCTCTACGAGCTCACCGACGCAGAGCTGAAGCAGGAAAAGATTTCCATCCTGCCGCAGAACCTGCACGAAGCGCTGACCGCGCTGGAGAAGGACAAGGTGATCCGCGAAGCGCTCGGGCCGGTCGCCGACGAATTCCTCCGGCTCAAGCACATGGAATGGGTCGAGTACATGCGCCATGTCTCCGAGTGGGAAATCGAAAGTTATCTGGAATTTTTCTGAAAGGACCTGGCCATGTGTGGAATTGTCGGATTGCTGGTGAAGAAGCCGGCGCTGCGGCCGCGGCTCGGCGAACTCATGGTGCCGATGCTGATCGGCATGACCGAGCGCGGCCCCGATTCGGCCGGGCTTGCCGTGTTTACCGAACCGCTGGCGGAGGGCGAGCGCAAGATCAGTCTGTACTCGGGGATGACCGAGGAAGGTGCGGACTTCAACTGGCTCGGCCTCGGCCACGAACTGAAGGCCCACCTGGGCATCGATACCAAACTCGCGGTGCAGGGCAACCATGCCATCCTCACCGC
>Ga0209286_1000403_pt1 | contig 11781 bp, 8 predicted proteins | sample PPLLak1March2015_2_FD_187250 | JGI IMG/M metagenome (GOLD analysis project Ga0209286, IMG submission 187250) | Freshwater sediment microbial communities from Prairie Pothole Lake near Jamestown, North Dakota, USA - PPLs Lake P8 Core (3) Depth... | ecosystem: Environmental > Aquatic > Freshwater >...
GACCGACGTGAGCCGCGCGCATCTCGAAGATGCGCTTGCCGGCGAATTCTCCCAGGCGGTCTCCCAGTTCGGCAACGCTCTGGCGAACGATTCCCTCGACGCGGACGATGTCCGCCCGGCCCTGGTGGAGCTTGCTCGCGTCGGCGCCAGCTCAGGGTTGGATGCAGTGGCCGGATTGCTGGCTGCGGTGTTCTCTCAGGCAACAATCCCCCTCCCGCCCACCCTCTGGAGAGGGAGTCTGTCTCCAGACCGCCGGCCGGCCTACGGGCCAGGCCGCTCTGTGGCCTCCGTGGAAGGGTTGTAGTCTTTCTGACGAAATGCACGCCACCTTCCATATCCTGCGCAGGACCTATCGCGACTCGGTCACGCTCATGCAGCTGGCCGCGAAGCTGGCGAGGCTGCCGGGCGTCAGCAACGCGTCGGCGAGTATGGCCACACCTGCGAACCTCGATTTGCTGCGCGAGGCCGGGACCGACGTGAGTGGAGTGGAGGCCGGCCCCAACGATCTGCTGATCATGCTGGAGGGCGAGGACGCCGCCGTGCAAGCGGCGCTCGCCGAGGCGCAGAAGCTGCTGTCCGACCGCGGAGAGGGGGCGGAGCAGGGCGAGCGCAAGCGCATGGCGCCGCGCAGCCTGGCGATGGCGCTCGCGGAGGGGCAGGCGGGTCTAGCGCTCATCTCGGTGCCTGGCGAGTACGCGGCCGCCGAGGCGCTCAAGTCCGTCCACCTCGGGCTGAACGTTATGCTGTTCTCCGACAACGTGTCGATGGCCGACGAGGTGGTGCTCAAGCGCGAGGCGGATGCGCGCGGGCTGATCGTGATGGGGCCCGACTGCGGCACCGCCATCATCGACGGGATACCGCTCGCCTTCGCCAACAAGGTCCGGCGTGGACCCATCGGCCTGGTGGCTGCGTCCGGAACCGGCCTGCAGCAGGTTACTGTGCTGATCGATCGCATGGGCTCCGGCATCACCCAGGCCATCGGGACCGGCGGGCGCGATCTGAAGAAGGAGGTGGGCGGGCTGTCCATGCTCGCCGGCTTGCGCGCGCTGGCCGAGGACCCGGACACGCGGGTGATCGTGCTCATCTCCAAGCCGCCCGCCGTGGAGATCGCGCAGCGTATTCTTGCGCAGGCGCGCCGCGCCGACAAGCCGGTCGTGGTCAACTTCCTCGGGACCGACGCCGCAGCAATCGACGGCGACAACCTGCACGGCGCCTATACGCTGGAGGACGCTGCGCGCATCGCCGTGGCGCTGTCCGAGGGTCGCACGCCCGCAGCGCCACCGCAACCGGCGATTCCCGGCAGCGGCCCGAAATTCACGGCCGGGCAGCGCTGCATCCGCGGGCTCTACAGCGGGGGCACCTTTTGCTACGAGGCTACCCTCCTGCTGCAGGCCGAGCTCGACAACGTCTACTCCAACACTCACGTCGGGCGCGCGAAGGATCTGGACAACCCGTGGCGCAGCCGCGGGCACACTCTTATCGACCTGGGGGATGATCTGTTCACACGTGGCCGGCCGCATCCCATGATCGACCACCGTCTGCGCAACGAGCGCATCCTGCAGGAGGCCGCTGACCCGGAGGTGGCGGTGATCCTGCTGGATGTCGTGCTCGGTTACGGCAGCCATCCGGATCCTGCCGCAGAGATGCGCCCGGCGCTCATGCAGGCCGCCGATCTCGCGCGCAAGTCGGGCCGTGAGATCGCGTTCGTCGGTCACGTTTGCGGGACGGAGGCAGACCCACAGAACGTCACGCGCCAGTCGGCGGCGCTGTCCGGCATGGGCATGTTGCTTGCCAACAGCAACGCGCAGGCGGTGCGGCTCGCCGCGCGCCTCGCACGCGGATAGTTCCCAGAAAAACTGGCCACAGAGCTCACGGAGAACACAGAGGAAGAAAGAATGCTTCTGCACAGTTCGCGCCCTATTGACTGGTGTCCTTACCTTCACGAATAGCACCACGACGTTTCTCTGTGATGTCTGTGTCCTCTGCGGCTGATCAGGAGTTGCTGTAATGAGCCTCTGGTTCAAAGACCAGCCCGGTATCATTAACGTGGGCCTGGCTTCTTTCGGTGAGTCCGCGCGCGAATGCGGTGTGCGCGTCACCCAGGTCGAGTGGCAGCCGCCGGCCGAGGGCGACCGCGAGGCCGGGATGGACCTGGCGCGGCTGGTCGGTGATCCACGAGTCGAGCAGGCCAATGAGAAAGCCTATGCGGCATACCTCGAAGCGCAGCCCGTGCTGGTAGGCGTGGGTGTTGCGCGCGACGTCGTGCCGGGCCTGCACGGGCGCCAGCTCGCGCATGCGGGACCGCCGATCGCGTGGGAGGACATGTGCGGGCCGATGCAGGGCGCGATCCTCGGCGCCTGCCTGTTCGAGGGCTGGGCGAAGGATCTGGAGCAGGCCGACGCCCTGGCTCGCTCGGGCGAGATCGCCTTCTCGCCCTGCCATCATCACGACGCGGTAGGCCCGATGGCCGGCGTCATCAGTCCGTCGATGCCCGTGTGGATCGTCGAGAACGCCGCCACCGGCAAACGCAGCTACTCCAACATGAACGAGGGCCTGGGCAAGGTGCTGCGCTTCGGCGCCAACGGCGCGGAGGTGATAGAGCGGCTGCAATGGATGGCGCAAGTGCTGGGACCGGCCTTCGCTGCTGCGCTGAAGACCGGCGGGCCGGTCGAGCTGAAGCCGCTCATGGCGCAGGCGCTGCACATGGGCGACGAGGTGCACAACCGCAACGCGGCGGCGAGCGGGCTGCTCATCAAGCAGCTGTTGCCGGCGCTCGTCGAGTCCGGCCTGCCCGGCGATCGCGTCGCCCAGGTGGTGCGGTTTGTGGCCGGCAACGACCACACCTTCCTCAACCTGTCGATGGCGGCGTGCAAGAGCATGCTGGACGCCGCACACGGCGTTGCGGGCAGCAGCATGGTGACCGCTATGGCCCGCAACGGTGTGCGCTTCGGCATCCGGCTGGCGGGGACCGGTGAGGCCTGGTTCGAGGCCGATGCCCCGCGTGTGGATGGGCTGTATTTCTCGGGTTACGGGCCGGCGGATGCGGCCGGCGATCTCGGCGACTCGGCGATCACCGAGACCGCCGGCCTGGGGGGCTTCGCCATGGCGGCGGCGCCAGCCATCGTCCAGTTCGTCGGCGGCACGCCGGCCGACGCTGTTGCCTACACGCAGTCGATGCGCCATGTCACGCTCGGGCGCAATACCGCGTTCACATTACCGGCGCTCAACTTCGCGGGCACGCCGGCGGGCATCGATGCGCGCAAGGTGCTGGATACGAGTATCCTGCCGGTCATCAATACCGGCATCGCTCATCGGCAAGCCGGTGTGGGACAGATCGGCGCGGGTGTGACCACCGCACCGCTCGGATGCTTCACGCAGGCGATCCGCGCGCTGGCAGCGCACGTGGAAAGGCAGACATGAGCTCGCGCGTGGCAGTGGTCGCGGTGGGGGGCAACGCCCTGATCCTGGGCCCGGGCAAGGATTCGATCCGGGACCAGGCCGCGGCCGCGACCACCACGTGCCGCTATGTCGCGGACATCATCGAGCAGGGCTGGACGGTGGTGCTCACCCACGGCAACGGGCCGCAAGTGGGCTTCATCCTGCGTCGCTCCGGGATCGCCAAGGGGATGGTGCCCGAAGTGCCGGTCGACTATGCGGACGCCGACACCCAGGGCGCCATCGGCTACATGTTCCAGCGCGGGCTGTACAACGAGCTCAAGCGCCGGGGGATCACCCGCGACGTCGTCGCGCTGGTCACGCAGGTGCGCGTCGCGCCAGACGACCCCGCCTTTCAACGGCCGACCAAGCCCATCGGCGCGCACATGGACGAGGCCACCGCGCTGGAGCTTGCCCGGCAGCTCGGCTGGAGCGTCGCGGAGGATTCCGGACGCGGCTGGCGGCGCGTGATCGCATCGCCCGAGCCGCAGGAGATCATCGAGTTGCACGCCATCCGGGATCTGGTGAGCGAGGGCTTCATTCTCATCGCCTGCGGCGGCGGCGGCATCCCGGTGATGACCGATGCCCGCGGCGACCTGCAGGGGCTGGAAGCGGTCATCGACAAGGATCTCGCTTCGAGCCTCCTGGCGCGACAACTGGGCGCACAGCTGTTCGTCGTTTCCACCAGTGTCGAACGAGTGGCCATCCACTTCAACACCCCGCGACAGCAGTGGCTCGGCGAGATCTCGCTCGGCGAGCTCGAAGCCTACGCGCGGGAAGGCCACTTCCCGGCGGGCAGCATGGGGCCCAAGATCGAAGCCATTCGACGTTATCTCAGCGCCTGTCCGCAGGGGCGGGCGCTCATCACGGATCCGCCCAATCTGCGGCGGGCGCTTGCAGGAGAAACGGGGACGCACATACACGCTTGAACCAGAGTCGGCGCGGGAACAACGAGACCGATACCAACAACAACCGGGGGGAAAGGCCATGGCAGACGTCGTAGCAACACGCGTGCGGTGGTGGGTGGCGGGCGACTGGAACGGGTTCTTCGGGCTGTTTACCAACGTCCTGCTGAATGTGATCGTCTTGACCACGTTGTGCCTCTACGTGGTCCAGCTTCCGCCCGACACGGTGTACGGGCGGGTGCTCCCGGCGCTGGGGATCGCGCTGCCGCTGGGAAATCTGTTCTATGCCTACCTCGCCTGGCAGCTCGCCAGGAAGGAGGGGCGCACCGACGTGACGGCGATGCCCTACGGCCCCAGCGTCCCGCACATGTTCATCGTCGTGCTGGTGATCATGCTGCCCACATACCTAGCCACCAAAGACCCGACGCTCGCCTATCAGGCCGGCTTGGCGTGGTGCTTCATCATCGGTGTCATCGTGCTCATCGGCGCGTTCGTCGGGCCCTGGATCCGTAAAGTGACTCCGCGCGCGGCCATGCTCGGCACCCTGGCCGGGATCTCGATCGCGTTCATCTCGATGCGCCCGGCGTTCCAGATGTGGGAGATCCCCTGGATCGCCTTCGCCTGCTTCGCGATCGTGCTGATCGCGTGGACCGCCAACATCCGTCTGCCGGGCGGGGTTCCCGGGGGCCTCGCCGCGGTGATCGTCGGTGCGGCCATCGGCTGGGTGGCCGCCGCGCTGGGCTGGAGCGACTACATGAAAGGGGAGGAGGTCGCCAAAGCCTTCGACACCTTCGGCCTGCACCTGCCATGGTTCTCAAGGGACGTCTTCGTTGGCCTGGCGAGCATCGGACCGTTGCTGGCGACTGCTATCCCGCTGGGGATCTACAACTTCACCGAGGCAATGAACAACGTGGAGAGCGCCTCTGCCGCAGGGGACAACTACAACCTGCGCAAGATCCTCGCCGCCGACGGCCTCGGCGCGATCGTCGGCTCGATGCTGGGCAGCCCCTTTCCGCCCGCCGTGTACATCGGCCATCCGGGCTGGAAGGCGGTAGGCGGGCGCGTCGGCTACTCGCTGGCCACCGGGGTATGCATCGCACTGGTGTGCTTCCTCGGCCTGACGGCGCTGCTGCTGAATCTGATTCCCCTCGTGGCGATCCTGCCGATCCTGCTCTACATCGGACTGGTGATCGGCGCTCAGGCGTTCCAGGCCAGCCCCTCGAACCACGCGCCGGCAGTGGTGCTGGCGATCATTCCCAACGTTGCGGAATGGGCGAAGATCAACATGGACAGCGCGCTGCAGGTGGCCGGCACCAGTGCCGACACGCTCGGCTTCGCGGCGCTGGCGCAGGTGGGCGTGGTCTATCACGGCATGGCGCTGCTCGGGGGCGGGTCGGTGCTTGCCGGCATGGTGCTCGGCTCGATGGCCGCGTTCATCATCGACCACAAGCTCAAGCACGCGGCAGCCGCGGCGTTCGTGGGAGCCGTGCTGGCCTACATCGGGCTGATCCACGCGCCGCAGCTCATGTGGGGTGCGTCGCCGCTGGTAGCGCTAGGCTACGCCATGTTCGGCGCGCTGTGTCTGGCGGCGGCGATGTCGGACCGTAAATTGGCGAGCTGACCACAAACCTGCAGGTGGCATTCAGTGAAGGGTGAAGGCGTGAAGGGCGAAGGGCCGAAGGGTAGTGAATACCCGTATCGCGCACCGCCTTCGCTGAGAGTTGCTTACAGATGCGACGGATCACGGCCGATGATGCAAGCGGCCACCACGGGTCCGCGGACAGTGGCACGCTGCCCTTCACCCTTCACCCTTCACCCTTCACCCTTCACCCTTCACCCTTCACGCCTTCACCCTTTACCGCACGCACCAGAGCTATGCACTTCATGACGGGGATGGACCACCTGACGGTCCGCGCCAACGGCATCAAGATCAACCTGTGGGGCAGGCGGCAAGGGGCCGCCCGTGCTCCTGCTGCACGGCTATCCGCAGACCGGCCAGATGTGGCGCAAGGTCGCCCCGAAGCTGCTGGACCAGTTCACTGTCGTGTGCCCGGACCTGCGCGGGTATGGCGACTCGGACAAGCCGCGCGACGGCTACGACAAGAAGACCATGGCGCGCGACATGCACGAGATGATGCTGGCGCTGGGGCATAAACGTTACGCACTGGTGGGGCACGACCGCGGCGGGCGGGTGGCCCACCGCCAGGCGCTCGAGTATCCCGACGCGGTGACCAGGCTGTGCGTGTTGGACATCGTGCCGACGCACACGGTGTTTGCGCGCACCGACCGGCACCTGGCGGCGGCCTATTGGCACTGGTTCTCCTTCCAGGCCCCCGATCTGCCCGAGATCATGATCTCGGCGGTGCCCGAAGCGTTCCTGCGCTACATGTTCCGCGGGCTGACATTTCGCGCCGGCGCCATCGAGGAGCCCATGGTGCAGGAGTACCTGCGTGCGTTCACCCTTCCGGGGACGATCCGGGCCGGCCTGGAGGACTATCGCGCCGCCGCGACCCGGGACTTCGACGACGATGCCCGCGACCCGGGCAGGATGCGCTGCCCGGTGCTTGCCATTTGGGGCGAGTTCGGCAAAATGCATACTATCTTCGACGTGATCGCCACCTGGAAGGAGAAGGCGGATAGCGTCGAAGGCCACCCGCTCCCCTGCGGCCACTTCATTCCCGAAGAGGCACCCGAGGAGTTGCTGGCGGACCTGCGTGGGTTTTTGCGCGGGTGAAGGACAGGCGGCACCGCCAGCGCGACAACAACAACCCATAAGCCAGAGCAGGTGCGTTCCGGGAGGAGGAACGCAGGGGCGCGTTCGCCCCAAGACAAGAGGAATGGACATGATGCTGAACTGGAGACGCGTTGTGCTGGCTGCGCTGCTGGCGGTTGCTCTGCCTGCCGCGGCCCAGCAGGAGGAGACCTTCGTCGAGATCAAACCAGGCGATATCTCCACGGATCCCAATAACCTGATCGTGGGCGCGGGGCAGGGGGACGTGCGGGCGCTCAACAACCTCGGCCTGCTGTGGGCGCGCGGCGTGGGCGTGCCTGCCGCGGATTTCAAGGAAGCGATGCGCTGGTGGAAGGAGGCCGCCAAGCGTGGCTACACCCTGTCGATGAACAACCTCGGCCTGCTCTACGCCAACGGCCACGGCGTCGAGCAGGACTACGCGCAGGCGCTGAAGTGGTGGGAGATGTCGGCGGAGAACGGCGACGCCTGGGCCATGAACAGCATCGGCGACCTGCACGAGAACGGTCTGGGCGTGGAGCGCGACTACGCTCAGGCGCGCGAATGGTACGAGCGCGCGGCCGAGGGCGGCGACGGTCTGGCCATGTACAACCTCGGATCGATGTTCGAGAACGGCCGCGGGGTCGATGCCGACTTCCAGCGCGCCATGAGCTGGTACCAGCTTTCCTCGGACAAGGGCATCGGAGTGGCGATGCACAACCTCGGGAAGATGATCGCTGCAGGGCGCGGTGTGCCCGCGGACCCGGCGGAGGCGCACGCGTGGCTTTCCCTTGCCGCAACCTACTTCTCGCCCGAGGATGTCACCGAGGCGGCGGAGAACGCGAAAGATCTCGCAGCCCTCGCGTCGACCCTCAGCGAACAGCAGATGGCGCGCGCGCAGGAGATCGCCAAGAACCGGCGGGTGGTCATCGAGGAGCGGCGCACGGCAAAGCCGATTGAGGCGGGTCCGGGAGAAAGTGAGACGTGAGCTCCGGTGACCGAAAGGCGTGAAAGGAAAGGCGCAACAGATACGACTGACAACAGGGGCGATGGGGGTGCCTGCCTGCTCCAGCGTCCATAGCGCGAGGCGATTATCGTCGCGCTCGACCCCAGCGCTGTCTGTCACGCCTCGTCTGTCATGCCGTCCCCGGGGGCCAGTGCAACGGCCCGTGTAAGCATGTACTTACCCTTACCGCGGCGGCCAGACCAAAGGCATAGGCCGCCCGCTAGGTGGCACCAGCCTGAGGCGCCGTGATACGGTCTGGCGCTGGGATGGTGCGTGGAAGGCCTCGAAACAGGGTCTGTTGAGCATTTTGCGCGGGCATGAGTTATGCAGAGCTTTGCACAAGAACCCGATAAGGCTCTCGACACGGCCGGGGGGAGATGACGAACGCAAGCGAGGTGGCTTATGCGTAGCTTCGGTTTCGTTGTTGCCCTTCCAATCGCCCTGGCGGCGAGCGCGGCCTTAGCGGCCGACGAGCCCGCCATCGGCGGCATGTACAGCACCTACACCGCGAGGTCGGACAGCATCGTGCACGATCGCGCGTTCGACACCGCTGCCGCCGACAACCTCGATCAAGTGGTCAAGCAGCTCACGCGCGCCATCGATCGGCTCGCGCGTTACCGCGTGCCGAAGGACCCGCCGGAGATATACCGCATCCCGCACGCCGAGCTGGAAAACTACGTCTGCGGCACGCACTGTGCGATTCGCGCCTGGTACAAGCCTGGCGACGGCATCTTCCTCGATGACTCGCTGCAGCCGGAGACCAACCTGTTCCACCGCTCCATCCTGCTGCACGAGATGGTGCATTACTTCCAGGACATTTCGGGCGAGTACGCGAACATGGACGCCTGCGAGCGCTGGTTCCACCGCGAGCTGGATGCCTACACCGTCCAGAACCGCTACCTGGGCGTGATCGGGCATCCGAGCCGCGTCGCCTATACCGGCGACAACTGCAACAACATGCAGCAGGCCAAGGACAAGAGCGGCGCGGGGCGCACCCAGGCCTTCGACGGCATCAAAGGACGGGTGGACCCGGACCAGCACTAGACAGCCGCCGTTCCTTGCGATCAGAACGCCCCGGAAGGGGCGTTTGTTTTTTGGCGGGACGGACGGCGAAGGGCCGACGACGAAGGACCGAGGGGAGGGGCGCCAATGCTTGACACGGAAAATATCGCAGCCCCATACTCAAGCCCGGTTCCAGCCTGCATTTCTCACAAGGCGGCCCCGCTATGACGCGGAAGCCCTGTGCCGTTGCGGGTTGGTGCTCTGTGGCATGTCTGACATGCTGTCGTCGGGCTGCGCGGGATCTGGCCGGTCTAGGGCGGGCATTTGCGGCATGCCCGCGCTTACCATATGTCCAATATGGCAAGCGCGTTCGAGCCGCAACTGCCTCGCCCGATACCGGCCATAACCTCGCGCCCTCGTGAGAAATGCAGGCTCGGGAGGGAGCGGCGCCATGGTGTTCCTCGGCTGGCTTCTCGGCATCGTCGTCGCGATCGTCGTCATCGCGATCGTCGTCGTCTTTCTCAACCGCTTCTACCGCAAATCCACGCGCGACATCGCGCTAGTGCGTACCGGCTTCGGCGGTCAGCGCATCGTGATATCGGGCGGCTGCCTGGCGCTGCCGTTCCTGCACAAGGTCGACGAGATCAACATGCGGACCATCCGCGTGGAGGTGCGGCGCGCCGGCGACAAGTCGTTGATCACGGTGGACCGCATCCGCGTCGACGTGGAGTTGGAGTTCTACGTGCGCGTGCAGCCCACAGTGGAAGGAATCGCCACCGCCGCCCAGGCGATCGGCTCGCGCTCCTTCAACCCCGAGGGCATCCGCAACCTGCTGGAAGGCCGCTTCGTGGACGCTCTGCAGTCGGTTGCCGCAGCCGAGACGATGGACAGCCTGCACGAGCGGCGCGGCGAGTTCGTTCGCCACGTGGCCGAGCAGTTGCGCGAGAACCTCTCGGTCAACGGTATCCTGCTCGACTCGGTCTCTCTCACCCGGCTCGACCAGGCGTCCTTCGCGGCCCTCGACGAGAACAACGCCTTCAACGCGGTAGGGATGCGCAAGCTGGCCGAGATCATCGCCAGCAACAAGAAGCAGCGCACCCAGATCGAGGCCGAGGCCGAGATCGCCGTGCGCCAGACGCAGCTCGAGGCGACCAAGCGCCGCCTGGTGCTGCAGCAGGAGGAGGAGCAGGCGCAGATCGGCCAGCGCCTGGAGATCGAGAAGATCAAGTCGGCGAGCGAGGCCGAGACCGCCAAGGCCCGCGAGCAGGCGATGGTTGCAACCGAGAACGCGCGCATCGAGCGCGAGCGCGAGACCCGTGCCCAGGAGATCACTAAGCAGCGCGAGCTTCGGCGCCTGGAGATTGAGTCGCAGCTCAACTCCGAGATGCGCAAGGTCGACAGCAGCATCCAGCTCGCCGCCAAGCACGTCGAGGAGGCGCGGGCCCAGGCCCAGGCCGAGCTCGCGCGCACCGAGATCGTGCTCGCGCAGGAGCACGTGCAGACCGAGCGCGAGCGTGCGGTGGCGGATCGCTCGCGCGAGATGGCCGCCAAGCGGGTGCAGGAGGAGGGCGAAGTGGCCCAGGCCAACGCGGAGACCGAAGCCGAGGTCCTGATCCGCCGTGCCCAGGCCGAGTCGCAGGCTACCCGCGCGCGCGCGGAGGCGGAGCGCGCGCGCCTGCTGGCGGAGTCGGAGGGCGCCGCGGCGCGGATCAAGGCGGAGAACTCGCGCACCGAGGGTCTGATGCACCTGGAGTTGGAGCGCTATCGCCTGGACAAGCTCCCGGAGATCGTCGCGCAGATGATGAAGCCGGCCGAGAAGATCGAGTCGATCCGCATCAATCATCTTTCGGGCTTCGGCGGCACGCACGGCGGGGCCGGCAAGCCGCCCTTGAACCAGGCGATCGACTCGATCATGGAAATGGCGGTACAGCTGCCCGCCCTGCGCAAGATCGGCGAGGAGCTGGCGATGGACCTCGACGGCGGTATCGCCGGGTTCGCTGCGAAGACGCTCAACGGCGGCAAGGACGCGCCCGCGGCGCCGCCGGAAACGAAGAAGAGCTGAAGGAGGCGCCATGCGCCGTGACGCGCCCGATGCCGTCGTCACCAACCTGATCATCGGCGGTAAGTGGACCCCCGCGCTCGGCGAGAGCCGCTACGATATCTGCAACCCGGCGCGGCCCGACGAGTTGGTGGGCTGCGCGGCGATGGCGTCGCGCGAGGACGTCGACCGCGCGGTGCGCGCGGCGCACCAGGCCTATCCGCGCTGGTCGAGCCTGTCCTATGCGCAGCGCGCCGAATACCTGATCAAGATCGCCGACGCGCTGGTCGCCGACCAGGACGAGCTCGCCGCGCGCATCCGCCTCTTCACCCGCGAGCACGGCAAGATCCTCAAGGAGTGCGAGATCGAGATGTCGCGGCTCGGGGAGCGCTTCCGGCTTGCGGCCTCCTATGCCGATCGCCTGGCACGCGACGACAGGCTGCCGGGCCCCCCTTTCGACACATTGATCGGCAGGCAGGCGCGCGGCGTCGCCGCGCTGATCGTTCCGTGGAACTGGCCGCTGTCGATCCTCGGGGCGAAGCTGCCGCAGGCGCTTCTCGCGGGCAACACGGCGGTGGTCAAGCTTTCTCCCTACGCCCCGCTCGCACCTGCGCTCACTGTTCGGCGCATGGCAGAAGCCCTGCCCCCCGGCGTGATCAAACTGCTC
>Ga0209286_1000404_pt1 | contig 11776 bp, 7 predicted proteins | sample PPLLak1March2015_2_FD_187250 | JGI IMG/M metagenome (GOLD analysis project Ga0209286, IMG submission 187250) | Freshwater sediment microbial communities from Prairie Pothole Lake near Jamestown, North Dakota, USA - PPLs Lake P8 Core (3) Depth... | ecosystem: Environmental > Aquatic > Freshwater >...
ATAAACAAGATGGTATCATTAAAAGAGAGGATCCGGGTCGCCTCAGGCGAGGGAACGGCTGATCTCCTCATCAAGAACGGAAGAGTGGTGAATGTCTTCTCGGGTCAGATTGAGCGAAAAGACGTGGCCATTTTTGACGGGAGGATTGTGGGCTTTGGAGATTATCCAGCGGAAAAAATAGTTGATGTCAAGGGAGACTTTCTCTGCCCGGGATTGATTGATGGTCATGTCCATATTGAATCGAGCATGGTGACAATTCCTGAATTTGCTCGAGCCGTCCTCCCCAATGGAACAACGAGCGTCGTTATCGACCCCCACGAAATTGCCAATGTCATGGGTTTAAGAGGCATCCGTTTCATGGCGGAATCTGCAAGAGGCATTCCTCTCAATGTCTTTATGATGGCTCCCTCCTGCGTCCCCGCAACCAATATGGAAACCTCCGGAGCTGTTTTGCGAGCCACTGAGATCAAATCCCTTCTCAAAGAACCCTGGGTTATTGGGCTGGCAGAGATGATGAACTTTCCGGGGGTAATCTACAGAGACCCGGAGGTTCTCAAAAAGATCGAACAGGCAAAGGGGAAACGAATCGATGGCCATGCCCCTCTGCTTTCAGGGAACGCATTGAACGCCTATCTCACTGCAGGAATTCGATCCGATCATGAGTGTACGACTCTGAAAGAAGCAAAAGAGAAATTGGCGAACGGCATGTGGATCATGATCCGGGAAGGAAGCACAGCGAGAAATCTAAACGACCTCCTCCCTTTGGTCACCCCGAAGAACTCAAGGCGTCTTCTCTTTGTCACGGATGATCGCCATCCCAAAGAATTACTTGAGGAGGGTCACATTAATTCAATCGTCAGAAAGGCGATCAAGTGGGGAACCGATCCCATTCTGGCCATTCAGATGGCCACCCTTAATCCTGCGGAATACTTCAGACTTGATGAGCTTGGTGCGATTGCACCCGGTTACCGGGCCGACATTATCACCTTCGATCACCTTGGAAGATTTCAAATCAAGAAGGTTTTCAAAGATGGAGTATTGGTGGCGGAAGATGGGAAGATGGTTTCCCGACCTATCGGCGTTTCGTCCTTTTTGAAAAAGGGGGTTCAGAGTTCAGTTCGAATTAAGGATATTAAGAGCGACGTATTCATGATTCGAAGTCATCAACCTCTGGCTAGAGTCATCCAGCTGATTCCTGATCAAATTGTCACCAAAAAAGTGATGAAGAAGATCGTTTTGAAGGATGGCGTAGCCCTTCCTAACATGAAAGAAGATATTCTCAAGATCGCGGTCATGGAACGTCACCGGGCGACAGGAAATGTTGGCATTGGCTTTGTTCAGGGGTTTGGTCTAAAAAGAGGGGCGATCGGCTCATCAGTGGCTCACGATTCTCACAATCTTGTCATCGTTGGAACAGCAGATGAGGATATGATAAAAGCAGCGATGGCGATTAAAAAAATGGGGGGAGGATTAGCAGTAGTTTCAGAGGGAAAGATTCTGGCTTCCCTTCCATTACCTATCGCAGGTTTGATGACCGATGCACCTGTCTCCCAGGTCAATGATCAGTCAGAAGTTCTTCTTCAGGCAGCAAGGTCACTCGGTTGCAAGTTGCCTGACCCCTTTATGACCCTTTCTTTTATCTCTCTGCCCGTCATCCCGGAGCTGAAGATTACAGATAAAGGCTTGGTGGATGTAAACAAATTTAAAATTGTGCCTGTGTTTGGAGAACAATGAAGACACACCCCCACCCTCACCCTCCCCCCTCGAGGGGGAGGGGTGGGAGGGGGGGAATGGAGTAGGAGATGAATTGGGACAAACTTTTAGAAGAAGCGACTCGTTATCTTCAGGAATACATTCGAATCCAAACGGTCAACCCACCGGGGAATGAGATTGAAGGGGCAAACTTCTTTAAGAAGATATTTGAGAAAGAGTCTATCCCCTACCAGATCTTTGAGCCCTCTCCGGGTCGGGGTAGCATCCTCGCCACCTTAAAGGGAAGTGGAAAGAAGAAATCTGTCCTCCTTCTCAGCCATATCGATGTTGTCCCGGCTGAAAAGGGGCGCTGGGAGGTCGATCCTTTCGCAGGGGTCATTAAAGATGGGTACCTCTATGGCCGTGGGACCCTTGATGACAAGTTTATGGGAATCATTGAGATGATGGCCGTCCTGATTCTGAAGCGCGAGCGGATTCCTTTAAAGAGAGATATCCTCTTTTTTGCAACAGCCGATGAGGAGATGGGTGGAGGCTTGGGAGTCAAGTGGGGAATGGAAAATATCCCTGCTCTGGAAAAGTCGGAATTCGCTCTTAATGAAGGGGGTTTTGTCCTGATCAACGAGGCTGGCGTAGCCGAACGATATGAAATGTCAAATGGCCAGAAAGTTATTTTCCAACTCCAGTTAAAGACCGAGGGAACTTCGGGTCACGCTTCTATGCCCACTCCTGATAATCCCAATGTGAAACTCCTCCGTGCCCTTGGAGAGGTCACGAAATGGGAGACCCCTTTCAAAATTCTTCCGACGGTGAAGGAGTATTTTTCAAAGATCGCTCCCAAACAGTCGCCTGAGGATAGACCCTTTTATGAGGATATTGAAAAAGCTCTCGACAATCCCACTTTTGCCAAGAAGTTAACATCCAATCCCATCTATAATGCCATGGTGAGGGATACGGTCGTCCTCACTGTTCTTCAAGGCGGAAGCAAAGCCAATGTCATTCCGTCTGAATCTTCGGCAACCTTTGACTGCCGTCTCATCCCTGGAACATCCAAAGAAGATTTTTTAAAAGAAATCAAAGGGAGATTGGGAGAGGGAGTTGAGATCAAGGCGCTAGCCGAAAGCCAATCTATTCTGCCTTCTCCGCTGGATACCGATCTTTACAAAGCTATCCAGAAATTTGCTGCTGAGAATGATCCTGATTGTCCGGTCGTTCCCCTACTTCTTCCCGGAGCCACCGATAGCCGCTTTCTGAGAGACAAAGGGATTATTGCTTACGATTTCTGTCCTTTCAGATTGACCGAAAAGGATCTCCTAAAAGTACACGGAAATAATGAGAGGGTGGCTCTGGAAAATTTGAGATTTGGAATGAAGATGATGGTGGAAATTATGAAAGAGATTGCTACATGACTTTTGGCCTGAGGTTAGAGGTTAGAGGCGAATTACTTCCGAAACAATGTAAACAATAACGTCAGGACGATGCTGATGATAATGGAGGTGGTAATCGGGAAGTAGAAAATGAACTTCTCTTTCCTGATGATGATGTCACCCGGGAGTTTGCCGATCCACGGGATCTTCTCACCAATTAAAAGAAGGACGCCGATGGCAATGATAAAAACGCCAAGGAAAATGAGCACTTTTCCCAGAGCACCGAAACCGAACATATAACTCGCCTCTAGATTAAATCCAAATGCCAAATTTCAAATGTCAAATGAATGACAAATGACTAAATGTCGAAATTTTTCTTCATCTTTGATAAAAGGATTGCGGAAAAGATGAGTGTCAATTCTTGAGCCTCTTGCCACAACCGGCGGCATTCCATCTTCTTTTGTGGATTTGCCTTACTAATCATCCTCAGCCAGTGCTTCGTTTCCTTGGCTTCTTTTTTGCAAATTGCGATCTTATGCCTAAAGTCTTTCTTGGATTTTGCTCCGTCCGCTTCCATATAATTCGCGCCGATACTTGTACCGGCATCTACTAATTGGCCAATGAGCGGTCGATTAATTTCATTTCTCTCAAGAGTCTTTGCAAATTCAATGATAGCTTCACCGAATCTACCGGTCCTTTCTTCTAAGTCAAATACTTTTCCGTTTGGATTTTGGATTTCATTTCAACTTTGAACTTTATTTGACATTTGAACTTTTTCATTTGACATTTTGTTTGATTTCGCAAATCTTTCTTTTTCACTATAGACACACCCACAGTATTGCTGGCGGTAGAGTCCCATTGCCCTTGAAACTTCCACTCCCCTCTTCCAACCCTGCCGGAAATCTTCATAATAGAAAGGGATCCCAACTTCCTTGGCAATGCGCTCCCCTGTTTCCTTAATCAATTGATGTTTCTGATGGGTGCTCTGAAGAAGGGTCGTTGAAAATTGGTTGAAACCTCTCTGCTTTGCCTCCCGGGCTGTGGCTTCGAGCCGGACCGAATAGCAATATCGGCATCTCTCCTCAGGTCTCTGCGAGACATTTCTCAAAAATTCCTCAAGAAGATACTCATCCCGATAAACCACTTCCAACCCGGTCTTTTCCGAGTACTGTTTCAATGCCTCCAGCCTCTTTTGATATTCCTGGTAGGGGTGGATATTAGGGTTGAAAAAGTACCCTACCACCTCATGCCCTTTTTCTCTTATTTGTTCAAAAGGATAGATGCCGCAGTTGGCACAACAGATATGAAGGAGGATCTTCATTTAGCTGGCAGCGAGTTTCTTTTTATCCGATTCTGTTCTCCGCGGGATTTTTAATTCTTTTTCAACCTGCAAGATTCTTTCCGTGGTCTTAAAAACGGTATCCGGGTTGAGGGACATGCTGTCGATGCCACACCGGACTAAAAACTCAGCAAACTCCGGATAATCGCTTGGAGCCTGTCCACAGATGCCGATCTTTTTACCATTCTTCTTTGCACTTTCAATAACCCATTGAACCATCCGTTTTACAGAGGGATCCCTTTCGTCAAAAACATGGGAGACCTTCTCTGAGTCCCGGTCCAGGCCCAATACCAATTGGGTCAGGTCATTGGAGCCGATGGAGAACCCGTCAAAAACCTCGCTAAATTCATCTGCCATGATCACATTGCTGGGGACTTCGCACATCATATAGATTTCGAGGTCATTCTGCCCTTGGACCAGACCATATTTTCTCATCTGGGCGACAACTAACCTGCCCTCCTCCACCGTTCGAACAAAGGGAATCATCAATTTTACATTGGTCAGTCCCATCTCATCCCGGACATTCTTCATGGCGAGGCATTCCAGTCCAAACCCTTCCTGGTAGGATTCATCATAATAACGGCACGCCCCTCGAAATCCAATCATTGGGTTGTCTTCCACAGGCTCAAACTCACTTCCTCCGATGAGATTGGCATACTCGTTGCTCTTGAAATCGCTCATTCGGACAATCACATCTTTAGGGTAGAAGGCTGCAGCAATCTTCGCTACTCCCTGGGCCAGCCGATCAATAAAGAAAAGCCTCTTGTCTTCATAACCAGCGGTTAACTGTTCAATCTCCTTCTTGGTGTGCTCATCATGCAAATCGTCAAACTGGACGAGTGCCATCGGGTGGATCCGAACAGAATTATTAATAATAAATTCGAGCCTGGCCAGACCTACTCCATCATTAGGAATGAAGGAGAGATGGAAGGCGTTATCCGGATTCCCTACATTCATCATGATCTTCGTCTGAGGCCTTTCCAGGTGCTCCATATCGAAGCGCTTCACTTCAAAGTCGAGGATCCCTTCGTAAACCAGACCGGTCTCCCCTTCTGCGCAACAGACCGTGGCACTCCGGCAATCTCTTAGAATCTCACTTCCGTTTCCCGTCCCGACCACACAGGGAATACCCAATTCACGACTGATGATGGCCGCATGGCAAGTCCTGCCCCCACGGTCTGTGACGATCCCAGAGGCTTTCTTCATGATAGGCTCCCAATCGGGGTCCGTCATCTGGGTTACTAATATTTCACCCTTCTTAAATTTCTCAATCTCTCTTGCGCTGGAGAGGACATTGACAGGCCCTGCCCCAATCTTTTCCCCCACGCTCCTCCCCTGAACCAGAACCTTTCCTCTCTCTTTCAAAGCATAGGTCTCTAAAACATTCTTTTCTCGTTGGGATTTTACCGTTTCCGGTCTTGCCTGAAGGATGAAGAGTTGTCCGGTGATCCCGTCCTTTGCCCATTCAATATCCATGGGCATCTCGGTACCCGCTTTTTTCGAATAGTGCTCTTCGATCTTCACTCCCCACTGGGCCAGTTGGATGATCTCCTCATCACTCAGAATGAATTGCGATCTCTCCTGTGCAGAGACCGGAATATTTTTGGTTGAACCCTCCCCTTCCACCATATAAATCATCTTAATCTCTTTGGTTCCGAGGGTTTTCTGAATGATGGGTTTATAATTCTTCTGAAGGCACGGTTTGAAGACATAAAATTCGTCAGGGTTGATCACTCCCTGGACGATATTCTCTCCCAATCCATAGGAGCCCGTGATATAGACGACATGGGGAAAACCTGATTCCGTATCGATCGTAAACATCACCCCGGAAGAGGCTTTATCCGATCTGACCATCTTCTGGACGCCGATGGAGAGAGCCACCTGAAAATGATCAAACCCTTTATGGACCCTGTAGGAGATGGCCCGGTTCGTGAAGAGAGAGGCAAAGCATCGTTTGCAGGCTTGAATCAGGGCATATTCCCCCCGGATGTTGAGGTAAGTCTCCTGTTGGCCAGCGAAACTTGCCGTAGGCAGGTCTTCCGCCGTTGCACTACTTCGGACGGCCACATCGGTATCGTCTCCGTACTCTTTGCATAATTTTCGATAGGCCTTGACGATCTCCTCAACGATTCCCCTTGGAAATTCAAGACTATAGAGCAGTCTTCGGACTCGACTTCCCCTCTCTGAAAGGTTCTCCACATCTTCCACATCCAGTCCAGAAAGGATGTCCCGAATGTTCTTTCTCACATCGGGCTTGCCTCTTGTGTCATGCCAATCATGAACAATTGCCTCCTCCAGGAAAGAATGATAAGCATTAACAGTCACAGCAAATCCATTGGGCACATTTACGCCTGATTTCGTAAGCTCTTTGCGCATCTCTCCCAAAGAAGCATTTTTACCCCCCACAAGTGGAAGATCACCAAGTCCGACTTCATCAAACCAAAGAATATAGGGTTCATTTCCCATAATAGCCTCCCTGGAATTTTCTTGTTTAATAATCTAAATCTATCTGAAGCCCTGTGTGTTGTCAACCCCGTTAGATAAGATTCTAGAATAATCTAAATCACCTTTTGGCCGGACCGTGCCCCTTGGTAGCGGCCATGGCAGGTCATCAGCGATGAAAATGAAAATCAGACGATGAAAATCAATTATCCCCCTCTCCCGCTGGCGGGAGAGGGTTGGGGTGAGGGTGGATTATGAATAACCCCTCACCTTCATCCTCTCCCCTTGGGGAGAGGAGATTAGGAGGTGTGCAGTTTTAGAATTTGGTTGACACCCCGTGGATGAGTTGAATGGATTTCTTTTTGTTCTGTGTAATCAAATCAAAATCCCTGCCTGCCGGTAGGCTGGGGCGTAATCAGAGAGCTCTGACAATTTTTTCAGGGCTCTCCAAAAAAGGAGATTGATTTCTAAACCAATTAAAATTATTATAGATTGACGATTACATACAAAAAGGATGCCCTATGAAGAATCCAAAATATGTTTACCTCTTTGAAGAGGCCGATGGGTCTAATAAGAAACTCCTGGGAGGAAAAGGGGCTGGCCTGGCTGAAATGACGCGTATGGGCCTCCCTGTCCCCCCTGGGTTTATCGTCACCACTGAGGCTTGTATCCAATACTACGAAAACAAGAAGAAACTTCCCAAAGGCCTGATGGAAGAGGTAAAGACAAACCTGAAGAAGGTTGAAGAGAAAACAGGAAAGATATTTGGAAACACTCACAATCCCCTTTTCTTTTCTGTCCGCTCAGGGGCCGCCCTCTCAATGCCCGGGATGATGGATACCATTCTCAATCTCGGGCTGAATAACGAGACCATTGAAGGGTTGATCCAGATCACCTCCGATGGACGGTTTGCCTACGATGCCTATCGCCGGTTTATTCAGCTCTTCGGGAAAATTGCCCTGGGTGTAGATGAAGAAGAGTTCGATCAAATCCTCAAGAGAACAAAAGAAAAGGCAGGAGCCGTTGACGATACCGATCTCGATGCAGATCGCCTGAAGGATGTCTGTAAGAAGTATTTGGCCCTCATCAAAAAGAAGACGGGGTCCTCTTTTCCAAAAGATCCCATGGTTCAACTGGAACTTGCCATAGAGGCCGTCTTCAGATCCTGGATGGGGAAGAGAGCTGTGGACTACCGGCGGGAGTTCAAGATAACCCCTGAAATGGCCAACGGGACGGCCGTCAACATTTGCACCATGGTCTTTGGAAACATGGGTTTCGATTCTGGTACGGGCGTGGCTTTTACACGAGACCCCGGGACAGGAGAGAATGTCTTCTATGGTGAATATCTGGTCAATGCTCAAGGGGAAGATGTGGTGGCTGGGATCCGGACCCCCAAACCGATTCAGGAGATGAAGAAAGAGATGCCCAAAATCTACCGGGAATTGGAGCGGGTGAGAAAAATTTTGGAAGAGCATTTTCGAGAAGTCCAGGATTTGGAATTCACGGTGGAAAAGGGGAACCTCTACATCCTCCAGACCCGAAATGGAAAGATGAATGCCCAAGCCATTGTCCAGACTTCTAAAGAGATGGTGGCTGAGAAACTTATTTCCAAAGAAAAGGCCATCCTGAGATTGAAGCCCCAGGAATTGGAACAACTCCTCCATAAACGGATCGATCCAAATTTCAAGGGGAAATCGATTGCCAGTGGCCTTGCTGCCTCTCCAGGAGCTGCTTCCGGAAAGGCGGTTTTCGATGCGGATGAGGCAGAGAGGCTGGGAAAACTCGGCCAAAAGGTCATCTTGGTTCGTGAGGAAACGAAACCAGAAGATATCCATGGCTTCTTTGCTGCCCAGGGGATTTTGACAAGCCGCGGGGGAAAGACCTCCCATGCCGCTGTGGTGGCGAGAGGAATGGGAAAACCCTGTGTCTCAGGATGTGAAGCACTCCATATCGATCCAAAAACCAGGGAGGTCTCCATTGGAAATGTTCACATCAAAGAAGGGGATTTTGTCACGATCGATGGTTCAAGAGGTGAGGTTTTCCAAGGAGAGGTTCCCACCGTTGATCCGGAAATTAGCGATCATCTCCTCACCCTCTTGAAGTGGGCGGACGAAATAAGAACCATGGGCGTTCGGGCCAATGCGGATACGCCGGAAGATGCAACGAAAGCAAGAGAGTTGGGGGCAGAGGGAATCGGTCTCTGTCGAACCGAAAGGATGTTCAATGCCGTGGACCGACTTCCGCTTGTCAGGGAAATGATATTGGCCGGATCGAAAGAAAGGCGAGCAGAGGCCATCGGTAAACTTCTCCCTTTGCAGAAGGCCGACTTCAAGAAGATCTTCAAGGCCATGGAGGGGTTGCCTGTCACCATTCGCCTCCTAGACCCTCCGCTCCACGAATTTTTGCCATCCGCTGAAGAATTGGCTTCTGAACTCAGGAATCTGAAGGAGGTGGAGACGGCCCTTTCCTCGATCGAGAATATCTCTGAAGCCATGAAGTTTCTTGATCCCGAATTTCGAGAATCCCTCAAACTCCTCGATCATATGGTTTCTGATATTGTAGAGATCAGAGAGAAGAAGCTGGACAAGAAACTGATCCGCAAACAGCAGGAGACCCTCCGTAAGGTAAAGGAGATGATGGAGGTCAACCCCATGCTCGGCCATCGCGGGGTAAGATTGGGCATCACCTATCCCGAGATCTACCGGATGCAGATCCAGGCCGTTCTGGAAGCCGCCGCCGAGCTGATGAAGGAAGGGGTTGAGATTCAACCTGAAATCATGGTCCCGCAGGTCTGCACGGCTCAGGAGTTGAAATGGGTTTATCAACTGGTTAAGAAGGTGCAAAAAGAAGTTGAGACTCAGTATAAAATTCAGATCCCCTTTAAATTCGGAACGATGATTGAAGTGGTCCGGGCGTGCATGAGGGCGGGGAGATTAGCGGAGGGGGCAGACTTCTTCTCCTTCGGAACCAATGACCTCACTCAGGCCACCTTCTCCTTTTCAAGGGAGGATGCGGAAAATAAATTCCTCCCTCTTTACAATGAGCGAAAGATCCTCCAAGATAATCCCTTCGACGTATTAGATGTCAAAGGTGTAGGGAGGTTGATGATGATCACCATTGAATGGGGGAGAAAGACGAAGCCCGATCTGAAGATTGGAATCTGTGGTGAACATGGAGGTCATCCGGACTCCGTCGAATTCTGCCACGGCATTGGGATCTCTTATGTGAGCTGTTCCACGTTCAGACTTCCCATTGCCCGTCTCGCAGCGGCCCATGCCAAACTCAAGGAGAAGGATAAGAAGCCTGCAGAGGGATACGACCCGGACGCTCATTACAGTGTTTTCTTCTGAGCAAATACAAACGCCCCCCTCAGCCTCCCCTCTCCCCGCTGGGGAGAGGGATGGGGTGAGGGGTGATTCCTTTTTCCGCTCTGAACCTTTCGAGTTACGAGATCATCCCTTTGTTAGCATCCCTCTGTTTCTCACTGATCGTCGTAAAGATCATTGACATATCCATTTGAAGGATGCTATCATTTTGATATCAAGGAGGTAACCGAACGATGGCAAATGTCCTCTTAAGAGATATCCCCGAGGAAGTGTTGAACAGGCTCAAGGACATGGCCAAGGCCCACAACAGGTCCCTGCAACAGGAACTCCGAGTAGCTTTAGAGAATACGGCTGGCCAAACCATACCCAATGTCTTTCAAAAAGCCTCGGAACTTCGGAAACAACTTCGCAAAAAAGCCATACGCTTCACCGATAGCGCGAAACTGCTCCGGGAGGACAGGCTTCGGTGAATCTGATCATTGATGCGAGTGTTCTTATAAAATTCTTTGTGCCCGAAGTCTTATCCACCAAAGCCGAACAATTGCTGGCGAGGGTGGAAGAAGGCAGAGTGACATTGTTCGCACCCGATTTAATCTATGCCGAGGCAGGAAACACCCTTTGGAAAAAGCGCCGTTTGAAAGAATTGACCCAATCTGAGGTTGGAAAGATAACAGATCTTATTATTTCAATTCCTCTGAAGGTTGAATCCTCAAAAACCCTATTCCCTTTGGCCATCGATATCGCTATCGCCTATGAGGTCACGGTCTATGACGCTCTCTATTTGAGCATGGCAAAGGTATATGAAACGCAAATGATGACCGCGGATAGAAAGCTTTTCGACCTAACCTCTAAGACCAATTTGAAAAGAAGCGTGATTTGGTTGGGGAGTTACGGATAACACTTTCCCACAATTCTCAGTAGCTGCCCTTGTGAAATTACTCCTCTGTCTTCTTCTAGGGATGATAACCGAGATCTCCTTTACTCATGATGCTCCAAATCCCCCTTTCACCTACTAACCTGGAGTGATAAGTTAATCTTGCAGTTGATGATTACCGAAAGAAACAAACAAAAAAGGCAGAGCCAAATGACCCTGCCTTTGTTCTTCATTGTGTTAATGGCGACTTTTTTAACTTTTTTTCATCCTACTTTCTATCCTGTTTTTCTACCTCCCCTCTTTCAGGTTTTCCCTGAGGCTGAGAGTGTTGTGGTTGTTGAACCTGAGGTCTTTGCTCTTGTCTTTGCGGTTGCTGAACTTTCTCCTGAGGTTGTTGTTTTGGCTGCTGAACCTGAGGTTGTTTCTGTTGCTGAGTTCTGGGTTGCTGAACCTGAGGCTGTTGTTTCTGCTGAACCTGAGGTTGTCTCTGTTGCTGAATTCTGGGTTGCTGAACCTGAGGCTGTTGTTTCTGCTGAACCTGAGGTTGTCTCTGTTGCTGAATTTGTTGATGTTGCTGAACCTCAGGTCTCTGGTGATATTGCTGTTGCCTTTGTTGTCTTAGTTCCTGTCTCTGTTGTTGTGGTCGAGGTTGATAGCTCTGGACGCCCCAAGTTCTTTGCCTTTCCCAATATCTGTTCTTTTCCCAACTGCTCCAGTT
>Ga0209286_1000405_pt1 | contig 11732 bp, 11 predicted proteins | sample PPLLak1March2015_2_FD_187250 | JGI IMG/M metagenome (GOLD analysis project Ga0209286, IMG submission 187250) | Freshwater sediment microbial communities from Prairie Pothole Lake near Jamestown, North Dakota, USA - PPLs Lake P8 Core (3) Depth... | ecosystem: Environmental > Aquatic > Freshwater...
GAAAAGATTCGAAGAAGCCGAGCCTTTGATCCTGGGCGCTTTGCCGATCATCGAACAGAACTTCGGTCCAGACCATGCCAGGACTCAAGCCGCTGTTAAGCGTTTGATCAGTCTTTATGAGGCCTGGGGAAAGCCGGAGAAGGCGGCCGAATACCGTTCCCTGCTGAAGAAATAGAAGAGGGCGTTTCGCCCGATAGATCTCAGCGGATCTTGACCACATTCACCTTCATGGGCTGGGGAATAATCACGGACGCAGACGGAAGCGCGGTTTTGACTTTTGCCCCGAGCTGCCGATACTGCGAGTCCGAGCCGTGCATACCGACGATGACGGTCGGCCTGAGGTCCAGCGCCATCTTCAGGGCATCGTCGGGTGAGGCCGTCGGAGACGGATCTCCAGCCGGCAGAAAGGCCAGTCCCGCCTGGAGGTTCTTGAGCGGAACATAGGCGGAATCCCCGCCGTGAAAGATGCCGATGCTTCCGGCCTGGATGTGGTAGAGAAGAATGGGCCCGACGTGCTTCCCCCGGACCGGGGTGACCTTGAATTCACCGAAAGTCTGGCTTTGACCCGCGGTCAGGCTGATGACTTTGTCGGCTGGAATGCCGGATCCCGATTTGAGCGGCCGGATGACGGAATCCTCTCCGCAGATGGGAACGCCGGTCGCCTTGAAAAGGCCGCGGGCCACATCCTCCTGCCAATGGTCGCCGTGGGCGTGGGTATAGAGGACGGCGTCGACCTTTTTCCCGCTGAAATGGCTCATGTCCTCCTCGAGCAGGAGGTCGGCCGGGTCGATGATCAGGGCTCCTTCGGCCGTTCTCACCAGGACCGCCGAATAGCCCAGAAAGACGAAGGCGGCCTCATCTTCGGCGAGAGGAACGGAAAAGAATTCGTCGAAAACATTTGTTTCGCCCGCCCGGGCCGGCGGGACGGAAACGGCGAGGCCTGCCAGGACAAAAATCACGGAAATGGCCAAATCGATCCTGATCATGATATCACCTCTCTCTTTTTTCTTTTTCTTTAGCCAGGTCATTCACATCGCCGAGATTTTTCCCGATTCCATAAAATTTTGAACTGCCCGGCGTATACAAGAAAGGTTTCAATTTTTCTATATCGGGAGCACCCCCTTCACTGACCACGGACCGGTCCGCCTTGATATCCACGATTTCTCCGATGAACATGGTGTGCGAGCCCAACTCGACCGTTTGCGTCAATTTGCATTCAATAACCATCGGGAATTCCTTGATATAAGGGGCATCCACAAGGGCGCTCTTGACCGGTGTCAACCCGGCCTTCCTGAACTTGTCGACGTCCCTTCCGGAAACCCGGCCAAAGTAGGCGGTTTCATAGGCAAAAGATTCCGAGGGGATATTCACCGTGAAGGCCTTCCTTTCCATGATATTGCCGAACGTGTAGGTGGCCCCCCTCAGGCAGGTCATAACAGAGGCCGGTTTCGACGAGCACACACCAACCCAGGATGAAGTCATCACATTGGGCTTGCCGTCCTTATCGTAGGACCCGATGACCCAGACAGGAGTGGGGATGATCACCGTTCTGGCGCCCAAAGATGTCTTTCCGCCATCTTGGGTTTCCTCGGGGTTGGCCTGTTGGGAACTCTCTATCACCTTCGATAGCATCCTGTCACGCTCGGCAGGAGATGCTGAGCCATCAAAGGAAACGGACGATAAACAAATCCCGGCCAGAAACAGCAGCACGAAAATCCCGGTCAAACCCATATTGCGGTTCATCGAATACCTCCTTAATTTCATAAAATCCTCTGCTCATCGAGCTTCTGAACAGACCCATCGTTCTCCTTAAGCAAGGGACGGGGGTGTCGATCATCAAGGCGGAAGCCCGGCCCGCTCTCTGAGCATCAGGTCAAAGACATCCTTCGCCCTGCATTCTTTGGTTAAAGGATAGCTGTCGACGAGGCTGCGATGCGAGGTGGTGTCGGATTCATCGAGGACCTGCCTCAGGAAAATGAGATTGGGGATGCCTTCCACAAGAAAGATGATCCGCGGCCCTTCATAATCGTCCCAGCAGATTCCCGTTTTGTCGAGAGCAGACAGGGACTTGAATTCAGGGCCGGTGATGATCTCGGGCTTGACGTCCTGAAATAAAACGGGGAGCAGAGCGGTCATCTCCGGACTCCAAATCCACGAGTCCTTGTTGAAAACGCGGAACTGATCAAACAAATAGGCCCGGCCCTCCTGTCCGTCCGTGTATGTTCCGGTATAGACCCCGATGACGATCTCGTCGGCTTTCTCGAAGGACTTGGCCATCTCATCCTTCATCGAGCGGTGATAAGTTTTCAACGCGATCCGTGGAGCCGCCGGGACAGCGACCTTGATCTCGGGCTCAGGCCGGACTTCTGGAGGGCGGGAAGCGCAATTCACGAGGGTAAGCCCAGCGCAGACCAAGAGTCCGCTCAGCCTGAGCGTCCTCGAATCGGGTCGCTTCATCATGATCGCCCAAAGCCCATATCATATTCCATCCCCGGCTTATTTCAAACCGCCAAATTGTTTTTGCCCTGGTCCTGATATATACTCCGTTTTCCGGATGATGAGCATCCTGAAGTTCCTGGAGAGGTGGCGGTATCCCATCCCCTTCGTTTACAGCGACGACTACTGGATGCTTGATGTCGGGAAGCATGTCTTCCCCATCAAGAAATACCGGTCCCTCTACGAGAAGCTCCTCCTTCTGGGCGCACGGAAAGAGGACTTTATCAAGCCTGAGCCCGCCTCCGACGAGGACATCCTGCTTGTCCATTCGCCGCGCTATGTCAAGAAGCTCAAGACAGCTTCGCTCTCGAGCGCCGAGATCGCCATGATCGAGCTTCCTTTTTCCCTGGACCTTGTGCATTTTGCCTGGCTGATGACGGGAGGAACGATCCTCACGGCCCGGCTGGCCCTGGAGCGGGGGCTGGCTGTCCATATAGGGGGCGGATTTCACCATGCCTTCCATGACCACGGAGAGGGGTTCTGCGTCCTCAACGACGTCGCCGTCGCCGTCGAAGCGCTCAAGAAAGAAGGCGCAGCCCAGCGGATCATGATCGTCGACTGCGACCTCCACCAGGGGAACGGCACCGCCCATATCCTTTCGGGGAAGGACTACGTCTTTACCTTCTCCATCCACCAGATGGACCTCTACCCTTCGAACAAGCCCCCTTCGACTGTCGATATCGGCCTCTGGTCGGGAAACGGGGACGAGGAGTACCTCTCGACCCTCCGTGGACACTTCCCTCGCCTTTACCAGGAATACAAGCCCGACCTCGTGTTCTATCTGGCCGGAGCGGACCCCTTCGAAAAGGACCAGCTGGGAAGCCTCCGTCTGACCAAGGATGGATTGCGTCAGAGGGACTTCATCGTCATGGGCGAAGCGCGGCGGCTTCGCATCCCCGTGGCGGTAGTCCTGGCCGGAGGATACGCTGTGGAGATGGAGGACACGGTGAGCATCCACCTCAATACAGTCCGGGTGGCCCGGACGGTCCAGAGGAGGTTTTCTCAGACCTTCATCACTTCGCCCAGCCAGCCCAAGTAGGCCTCCGATCCCCTCTCGATTGGCAGGGAGATAATCTCGGGCACTTGATAGGGATGGAGGGTTCTGATGCGGGCTTCAAGCCGTTCGAACAGCGAGGCCCGCGTCTTGATGAAGAGAATGTGCTCTTCCTCGGCGCAGAGCCTCCCTTCCCAGCGGTAGAAGGACCGGGAGGAGGGAGATACGGTCACGCAGGCGGCGAGGCTTTCTTCAACCAGTGTCCGGCCGATCATGTGCCCGGTCTTCTCTTCCGGGACGGTCGTCAACACCAGGATAAATCCGGTCATCACTGCGAGTTGTCCTAACCTTGAAGGAAGACGTGGGCGAAGACCTTGGCGTCTCCCACCATATTGTCGATGTGGCAGTACTCGTTGGGTTGATGGGCGGTCTCATCGACCTTCGACCAGCAGGCAGCCTCGTAGCCGGCCCTCCTAAAAACCGCAGCAACCGTCCCCCCGCCGATGCCACGCGCTTGGGCTTCGGCTGAGTAGACTTCCTTGATGGCCCCCCTCAGGGCGGAGACGACCGCCGCCTGGGTCCTGGTCGGAGGGGCGGCCGGGGCGCGCTGCTGCTCCTCGTAGGTGATCTTGACCCTGAACTTGTCCTCGATCTTCTTTATCATCCGGTTGATCTCGGCCTCGACTTTCTCGATCGTGAATTGGGGGAGAAGGCGGCTGTCCAGGTAGAAGACGTCCTCGCCGGGGATGGTGTTGATGTTGGGGACGTTGGGCTCTTTCTTCGTCGGCTCGAAGGTTGAAATCGGAGGCTCGAACAGGGAATCCTGAGCCTTGAATATTTTATGGAGATTCTCCAGCTCCGTCACCAGGAAGCAGGCCGCCTTGAAGCTGTTGATCCCTTTGTTGGGAGTTGAGGCATGGGCCTGCTTGCCGACGGTCTTGAATTTCAGCCAGAGGATCCCTTTCTCGGCCACTTCGATCAGGGTCCCATGCTTGTTGCCCGCATCCGGGACGATGATCAGGTCTTTCTTTCTGAAAGCCTGAGTATGCTGGAGGACATAGTCGATACCCTTCGTGCTTCCCGTCTCCTCATCGGCGACCAAGGCGACCCCGATGTTCGAGCTGGGCTTGAGATTTTCAGCCTGAAACGCCTTGACGGCGAACAGGGAAGCGACCAGGTCCTGCTGGTTGTCTTCGGCCCCGCGGCCGAAGATCTTGCCGCCCTCGACCCAGGCTTTGTAGGGGTCGCCCCGCCACTGGGCCAGATCGCCGGGAGGCACGACATCCATGTGGGTCATGACCCAGGCGGTCCGCGAGGTGTTCTTGCCCTTGAGCACAGCCAGGATATTGGGCCGGTAGCCGCAGGGAGCGTCCAGGTCGGGGGCCTTGATGAGGTCGATATCGTCGAACTTCAACTGTTCGAGAAAAGCGTGCAGGAGCTCCGCTTTTCTGACCTCGCCCTCTCCGCCGCTTGACGGCGAGATCGCAGGTACAGCGCAGAGTTGGATCTGCAGGTTGATCATTTCGTCGCGAAAGCTGTCGATGCGTTTAGCGATCCGGTCGAATTTGGTCATCGGACTCCTCTTCCGGGGGATGATACCACCGTCAAAATAAATTGGCAAGGATGACCTCCGAGTTGACTTTTGGGCGGGTTGGACATACAAATTTGCTTATGCGGCTCGGGTTTGACCTTCGTCCTTTCCTGCGCGAAGAGACGGGCGTGGGGATGTATCTTCGGAACCTCCTCTTCCAGCTTGCGCAAATCGACCGGACAAACGAGTACTTCCTCTTTTCCTCGTCATGGAGAGACCGTTTTCCGGCGGACAAAGTTCCCCCGTTCGAGCGGCTTGAGTTCCGCGATTGTCGCCTTCCCGTGCGGGTTCTCAATTGGCTCTGGCAGAAGCGGCGCTTGCCTTCCCTGGACTTCTTCTTCCGGACAAAGCTCGACCTGACTCATTCGGCGACACCTCTCATCCTGCCTACCCGGGGGAAAAAGGTCGTAACTGCCCATGATCTCTTCTTTATGGACTTTCCGGACCGGGCCGGAGAGGAAGCAGGAAAGACGTTTTTGCGGCTGGCCGCAGCTTCCTTCCGGGACGCGGACGGGATCGTGACCCCCTCCACTGCGACTGCCGTAGAGATCATCTCCCGTTTCGCCGTCGACGAGAAAAAGATAAAGATCATCCCCCACGGTTTGGACAAGAGTTTCCTGGAGGAGATCCCCGCCGCCGACCTCAAGGCGACGCGCGAGCGCTGTAACCTTCCTCCCTCCTTCCTTCTCTTTGTCGGCGCCCAGGTGCCTCGCAAGAACCTGGTCCGTTTTGTCGAGGCGCTGAAGATCGTCCACCTCCACGGACTCCAGATCTCCCTCGTCCTCGCGGGTCCCGAGGGAGAGGATACCGGTGCCATTCGGGCGAAGGCGGAAAGTCTCGGGATCGGCCACTGGGTCATGTCGACCGGATACCTCGAGGACAGGGATATCCGGAACGTCTACCGGCTGGCCAGGGCCTTCGTGATGCCCTCTGTGTGCGAAGGATTCGGCATGCCGCTCATCGAAGCGATGGCCAGCGGCGTTCCCATAGCGGCTTCTCTGGCCTCGGCCATCCCCGAAGTCTGCCGGGACGCGGCCGTCTATTTCCAGCCGGACAGCGCCGAGAGCATGGCCGAAAAGGTCGCCTCGGTTATCGAGGACGAAGACCTGAGGGAAAGGCTCATCGCCAGAGGGAAAGAGAGGGTCAAGGATTTCAGCTGGGAGAGAGCGGCCGCGCAGACGCTCGCTTTCTACGAGTCGGTAATGCAGGGATCATGAAAATCGCACTGGACGGGTACGAACTGGGGCGGGACGCCAAGGGTGTCGGCCGGGTCGTCCACAACCTGCTTCTCCAGCTTCCCGGCCTTCTCCCGGAAGACGAATTTCTCCTCTACACCAAAGAGAAAATCGGATTGTATTCCCGCACCCGGATCGAAGAAATTGTCCTGCCCGGACGCGGCCGCTACCTGCGCTGGCAGAACGGACCTCTGAAAAAGGCCCTGAAAAAAGCAGAGCCGGACCTCCTGATCGCCACCAACTATGTGCTTCCCCTCTCTTGTCCTTGGAATTCGATCCTTTTCGTGCACGACCTCTCAGTCATCTCCCACCCCGAATGGTACTCCAGGAAATACGTTTTGGCCCGTCGATATCTTGTCGGAAGAAGCGTCAAGAGAGCCCGTATCGTTCTCGTCTCAGCGGCCTTTGTGGAGAACGAGATCCTGAAGTTTTTCGGGGTTGACCGGGACAAGATCAAGCTCATCCGCTACGGCGTTGAGGAAAGATTCCGGCGAGCGCCGGAGGCCGAGGTGATGAGGTGGCGAGAAGAAAAGGGGCTGGCTGGGAAAAAGGCAATTGGTTTCCTGGGTTCCATTTTCAAGAGGCGTCATGTCCCCGAGCTCATCCGGGCCGTGGAGCGCCTCCGGGGGGAATTCCCCGAAGCCGTTCTCTATCTCGTGGGGGAAGACTTCGGAGTCCTGGGCGGAGGAGACGGCCCTTTGCTTAAGGGACGGGATTGGATCCGATGGGAGAAATCGGTTCCGGAGGAGGATCTCCCGGTTTTTTACTCGAGCTTGGACGCTTTCGCCTATCTTTCGGAATACGAGGGGTTCGGGTTCCCGCCGCTTGAAGCCCTGGCCTGCGGCACACCGCCCGTGCTCCTGGACGGGAGCTCCTTGGCCGAGGTATTTAACGGGCTGGCCGTCATGGTCAAGAGTCCTGAAGAAAGGGAGGTCACCGCTGCCCTGCGGACCGCGCTCGCCGCGGAAGAAATACGGGCCATGCTGCTAGCCGAATTCGAAAGACGGAGACCGGAGTTCTCCTGGATGGGCGCCGCCCGCGAGCTCGCCCGTCTCATCGGAGAGATGAGAAACCGATGAAGGCGATGACTGCTCCGTCGAGACATGAGCCGCAGCTCTCGGTCATAATCGTTAACTACAATGACCGCGCCCACCTTCCGGCGTGTCTTTCCTCGCTCGAGAAGGCCCTGTCCAGCCTGAGCGTCGAGGTCATCCTGGTCGACAATCAGTCCGGAGACGGGAGTCCCGCCCTGGTCAGGCCGTCGTTCCCTTGGGTCAGGCTCATCGAAAATGACCGGAACGTCGGCTATCCCCGGGCCAACAACATCGGGTTCAGACAGAGCCGCGGTGAGTACGTCCTTTTCTTGAACACCGACACCGTCTTACCGGAGGGTGCGCTGCCTGCTCTCCTGGCCGAGATCAAGGCCCGGCCGGAGATAGGGGCGGTCGGTCCGGCCCTTGTTCACGAGGATGGACGCTTCCAAGTCTCGTTCGGGAAGGCGAGGGGCCTTTTCTCCGAGGTTCGTCAGAAGCTCATCCTCAACCCTTACTTCAGGATCGCGCTCCGGCATTCCCGGAAGCCCCGGGAGGTCGGCTGGCTGAGCGGGGCCTGCCTCCTGGTCAGACGGGCCGCGATCGAGGCAGCCGGGCTCTTTGATGAGGCATTTTTTCTCTATTTCGAAGACATCGACCTCTGCCTGCGAATCTCCGGCCAAGGCTTCAAGTTGATCTTCCATCCGGCTGTTCAGGTTTCCCATGTCGGGGGCGCGGCCACGTCCGGCCGCCGCTGGCAGAGCCGCTTGGAGTACCGGCGCAGCCAGCTCCGTTTCTACAAGAAACACAACTCCCTCCTGTCCTTGAGGCTCTTGAAGCTCTACCTGAAGCTGAGAATCTTTGCCCTCGGCCCAGCGACGAAGAAGGACGAAGAGAGAAGGCGTTACCGGCAAGGACTGAAGGAGATTCTCGGCCATCAAGATGCCTGAGTGAACAGATGAAAAAGCTCAGAATCATGGAGATGATCGACAAACCTTCGCTCGGAGGCGGCCAGACAGCCCTTCTTCTCATCGCCGGGAACCTGGACCGGAGCCGGTTCGAAGTGGCCATCTCCTCCGGAGGAGAGGGACCGTTGGCCGAGGAAGCCAGACAAAGGGGGATCACCTATTTCCCGGTTTCGCTGGGCAAGCGGCTCAGCTTGGGCCCGCTCAAAGAGATCGCTGCAGCCCTCAGGGAACAGGAGACTGATATCTTGCACACCCATGGCGGGATCGCCGGGCTCTACGGCCGCTCTGCCGCGCTTCGCGCCGGGACCCCGGCCGTTGTCCACACTCTCCATGGTATCCACTACCTCCACTATCGGAATCCGTTCTTGCGCCGGTTTTACGTTCTCCTGGAGAGGAGGTATTCCCGTTCGACCAACCGCTTGATCCTCGTCTGCCAATCCGACCTTAGGCAGGCCCGCAGGCATCGCCTGGCCCCGGAAGAAAAGATGGTCGTCATCCTGAACGGCACCGACGTTCGAACGGATGTCGCGGCGGATGACAGCGCCCGCCTGAGAGGCGAACTGGGCTGGCCCCCCGGCCGGCCGGTCGTCGGGACCGTAGCCCGCCTGCATCGTCAGAAAGGTGTGGTCACCCTCCTCCGGGCTGCTCCAAAAATACTGAGCGCCTGTCCCGAGGCCAGGATTGCGGTCGTCGGCGACGGCCCTGAGGGCAGCCGCCTGAGGCGCGAGGCGCGGCGCTTGAACCTGGAAGGCCGCTTCCTCTTTCTCGGAGAAAGGAAGGACGCCGCCCCGGTTATGTCGCTGTTTGACATATTTGTGCTGCCCTCCCTATGGGAGGGACTTCCCTTTGTGCTGGTCGAGGCAGCCGCCCTGGGAAAGCCCATCGTTGCCACGGCGGTGGACGGAGTCCCGGAGATGCTGGAGGATGGCAAAACCGGCCTCCTCATCCCGCCGAATGACGCATCCGCCTTGGCTGATGCGGTCATCAGACTGCTCAGGGACAAGGACGAGGCCAGCCGGCTCGCCGAGACTGCCCGGAGGCTCGTGCCCCCCCGCTTCCCCCTCCGCCGCATGATCGACCAAACCCAAAACCTCTATTTGGACCTAATGAACAGAAGGCCTGATTGACCGATCGTCGAACCCTGGCCACTGATGTCAGGCAAAGGGTATTGTGTCCCTCTTATTGGTGATTTATAATCAACGTCAATGGACACCATCAAGGTCGCCCTGGTCCATGACTGGCTGACCGGCCAGCGCGGGGGCGAGAAGGTGCTCGAGGTCCTGGCCGAGATCTTCCCCCGGGCCCCGATCTTCACGCTCTTCCATTTCAAGGGTAGCCAGGCGGAGATTATCGAGAGCCGTGATATCCGGACGAGCTTTCTCCAGAAGCTGCCCTTCCTGGAAAAGAAGTACCGCCAATACCTGCCGCTCTTCCCCCTGGCCGTCGAGCTCTTTGACCTGGGAGGCTTCGACCTGGTCATCTCGAGCTCGCACTGCGTGGCCAAGGGCGTCATCCCTTCCTCTGACGCCCTCCATGTCTGCTACATCCACTCGCCCATCCGTTATGCCTGGAACCAGTATTTTGCCTATTTCTCCCCGGAGCAGCTGTCTTTTTTTTCGCGCCGGCTTATCCCCCCGGTCATGCACCGGCTGCGAGTCTGGGATGAATCATCCGCGGCCCGGGTCGATCATTTTGTCGCCAACTCCGACAATGTCGCCCGGCGGGTCCTGAAGTACTACCGCCGGGAGGCCGATGTCATCCGTCCGCCGGCGGACACGGAGTTCTTCCGGCCCTTGGCCGATAAGCCGAAGAGCGCTGATTTTCTGATCGTCTCGGCGCTCGTTCCCTACAAGAGGATTGACCTGGCCATAGAAACTTTCAACAGGTCGGGAGAGAAGCTCCTGATCGTCGGCACCGGCCCCGACCTCAAAATGCTCAGGAAGAGGGCCCGTCCGAATATCGTCTTTCTCGGTCAGGTTCCGGCCGAGGACCTCCGGGCCCTCTACCATAAGGCTAGGGCGCTCATTCTCCCTGGCGAGGAGGATTTCGGGATCACGGCCGTAGAAGCCCAGGCCTGCGGGACGCCGGTCCTCGCCTTCGGCCGGGGCGGGGCCTTGGAGAGCATTCTCCCGGGCCAGACCGGCCTTTTTTTCCCCGAGCTCACGGCCTCGAGCCTGGGCGCCGCCCTTGACAAATTCCGGGGGCTGAAATTTAATGGGGCGGTGATCCGTTCGAACGCCGAGAAGTTCTCACGGCGGGCCTTCAAACAGAAACTGGCGGCTTATCTCGAACAGAAATGGGCTGAATTCAAGGGGAAACAGTGATTCAGAAGAAGCGTTCCGGCCTGGTCGGACTCTTTGTGCTCAGCGATGCGGTCAGCATCATCTTCTCCTTTTTCTATTCTTACCTTTTTCGCTTCTACGCGTATATCATCCCCGTCGACCCAGCCAAGGGAGTCCCGCCTTTCCGGCAGTATGTGATCGTCTTCCCTCTGTTTCTGGCCACCCACCTGCTCATCTTCTACTTCCAGGGATTTTACAGGACCCGCCTGCAGCGGGCCAAAATCGACGACTTCCTGGCCATCTGCCTCAACGCCATCCTGACCATCGCCATCGACGTGTTCGGGATCATGAGCTATCTCTACAGCTACAGCCAGGGCCCCCGGCCGCTCTTCCGCGTGACCTTCAAGATCTCGCACGGATTCCTGGCCGTGTATTTCGTCGTCGTCATCTTCATGATCACGTTCCTCCGCAACCAGATCTTTTTTTTCATGAAAAGGCGCTACGCCAAGGGCCTGAACCTGCAGAATGTCCTGATCGTCGGGGCGGGAGAAATGGGAAGAGCGGTGGCCCAGAAGATCCTGGTTTACAAGGACCTGGGTTTCCGGCTTAGGGGATTCCTGGACGACGACCGGCCGGCCGGCGAGAAGGTCGAAATCGACGGCGGCGCAGAGGTGCTCGGTCGTCTTGAAGACCTGGGCCGGATCCTGGAGAGGGGCGAGGTCAGCGAGGTCTTCGTTGCCCTGGACCTGAATAATTATGGCAAGATTCTGGAGACGATCAAGGTCGCCAACCGCCACGTCGTCAACGTCCGATTGATCCCCGACCTGTTCCAGCTTCTCACTCTGAAGGCCAACATCCAGGACCTCGACGGGTTCCCGGTCATCTCGATCGATGACGTTGCCCTGAGAGGCGGCAAGAGCGTGGTTAAACGAGTGGTGGACATCTTCATCTCCACCCTGGGCCTGGTTATCCTTTCCCCTGTTTTCCTTGTCGTCGCCGTCCTCATCAGACTGACCTCGCGGGGGCCTGTCTTCTACCGCCAGGAGCGGATGGGACTGGACGGCCGCCGCTTCAACATGATCAAGTTCCGGACGATGGTCCGCGATGCCGAGGAGGAGTCCGGACCGGTGATGAG
>Ga0209286_1000409_pt1 | contig 11685 bp, 10 predicted proteins | sample PPLLak1March2015_2_FD_187250 | JGI IMG/M metagenome (GOLD analysis project Ga0209286, IMG submission 187250) | Freshwater sediment microbial communities from Prairie Pothole Lake near Jamestown, North Dakota, USA - PPLs Lake P8 Core (3) Depth... | ecosystem: Environmental > Aquatic > Freshwater...
CGATGCGGCCGTCGGCCAGCCAGGCCTGCACCATGGTTGTGTTGTTTTCCGCGACATTCAACGCGACGTCCACCAGATCCATGCCTACCGTAACCTTGATGACCTTGCCGCGGGCGAAATGACGTTCGAGCTCGGGCCATTGCAGCTGGGCGGTCTCGAGGTTGAGCTTGGCGCGGAGGATGTCGCTGGGGGTGGCCATGTGTAGGAGGGGCGCCTCGCCCCGATGGGTTGGTGATTGCAGTGGTAAGAAATTCGGGGCGAGGGCGCCCCTCCCACAAGTATTACCTGGCCTTTCCACCACCGCGTCGCTGGCTAAGAGGGTGCTTGGGCACCTGCGGGGGGCGGCCGCGGCTGGTCGGGGCGGGCTTGCCCGATGCGGGCTTGGTAGGCGTCGGCTTGTCCGTGCCGGATTTGCCTGAACCGGCTTTAGCGGGTGCGGGTTTGCCTGCGCCTGCTTTGGTCGCATGCGGTCTGGATGCGCCGGGCTTGGCGCGGCCGCTTTCGGCGCGCGGGGTGCGCGTTCCTTCCGGCTGCCGCCCGGTGCCGGCGGGCTGGTAGGACGGAATCAGGTGCTTCTTGCTGTTGCCGATGAGATCTTCGCGACCCATTTCCGTCAGCGCCTCGCGCAGCAGTGGCCAGTTGTCGGGGTCGTGGTAGCGCAGGAAGGCCTTGTGCAGCCGGCGCACGCGGCCCTGCTTGACCACCGGGACGGCCTCGGCCTTGCCGCCCAGCACTTTCTTCAGCGGGTTCTTTTCAGTGTGGTACATCGCCGTCGCCAGCGCCATCGGCGTGGGCAGGAAGGTCTGCACCTGGTCGAGGCGGAAGTCGTGCTTCTTCAGCCACAGGGCGAGGTTGAGCATGTCCTCGTCGGTGGTCCCGGGGTGGGCGGCGATGAAGTAGGGGATCAGGTACTGCTTCTTGCCGACCGCTTTGGATGCCGATTCGAACATTTCCTTGAAACGGTCGTAGGCACCCATGCCGGGCTTCATCATCTTCGACAGCGGACCGGCTTCCGTATGCTCGGGCGCGATCTTCAGATAGCCGCCGACATGGTGCTGCACCAGTTCCTTGACGTATTCCGGCGAGCGCACCGCGAGGTCGTATCTGAGGCCCGAGCTGATGAGGATCTTCTTGATCCCCGGTAGCGCCCGGGCACGGCGGTACATGTGGATCAGCGGGGTGTGGTCGGTGTTGAGGTTGTCGCAGATGTCGGGGAACACGCAGGACAGGCGGCGGCAGGCGCTCTCGATCTTCTTCGACTTGCAGGCCATGCGGTACATGTTGGCCGTCGGCCCGCCGAGGTCGGAGATGACGCCGGTGAAGCCGGGTGTCTTGTCGCGGATGGCTTCGATTTCCTTGATGACCGAATCTTCGCTTCGGCTCTGGATGATACGGCCCTCGTGCTCGGTGATCGAGCAGAAGGTGCAGCCGCCGAAGCAGCCGCGCATGATGTTGACCGAGAAGCGGATCATCTCCCACGCGGGGATTTTGGCGTCGCCGTAGCTCGGATGCGGCGCGCGCGCGTAGGGCAGGTCGTACACCGCATCCATCTCCGGCGTGGTCAGTGGAATCGGCGGCGGATTGAGCCAGACGTCGCGCTCGCCGTGCGCCTGTCTTAAAGCACGGGCGTTGCCCGGGTTGGACTCGAGGTGGAACACACGCGAGGCGTGGGCGTACAGGGCCGGGTTGTTCTTCACCTGGTCGTAGTCGGGCAGGCGGATCACGGTGCGCGCGCGCAGTTCCTGTCTGGCGGCGAGCCGCTCGGCCTTGGGGATGATGCGCACCGGTGCAGTCCCTGCGGGGGTCTGCGCGGTGGGGCCATCCGGCGTCATGGCGTAAGGGTCGACGTGGGCGTCGATGGCGCCGGGGGTGTCGAGTTCGGTAGACATCACCTCGATCCAGTTTTCTTCCGGCTTCCAGTCATGCGCCACCATGAAGCCGGTGCCGCGCAAGTCGCGGATGTCGCCGATCTTTTCGCCCTTGGCGAGGCGATGGGTGACCTCCAGCAGCGCACGCTCGGCGTTGCCGAAAATCAGCAGGTCGGCCTTGGAGTCCGGCAGCACCGAGCGGCGCACGGTGTCGGACCAGTAGTCGTAGTGCGCGATGCGGCGCAGCGATGCCTCGATCGAGCCGATGATGATCGGCGTCCCTGGGTAGGCCTCGCGGCAGCGCTGGGCGTAAACGGTGACCGCGCGGTCGGGGCGCTTGTTGGGTTCGGCGTTGGGGGTGTAGGCGTCGTCGGAGCGGATCTTGCGGTCGGAGGTGTAGCGGTTGACCATCGAATCCATGTTGCCGGCGGTGACGCCGAAATACAGCGTCGGCTGGCCGAGCGCGCGGAAGGCGTCGGCCGAGTGCCAGTCGGGCTGGCTAATGATGCCGACGCGGTAACCCTGCGCTTCCAGCAGGCGCCCGACCAGCGCCATGCCGAAGCTGGGGTGGTCGATGTAGGCGTCGCCGGTGACGAGGATGATGTCGCAGGCGTCCCAGCCGAGCGCGGCCATCTCGGCGCGCGACATCGGCAAAAAGGGCGCCGTGCCGAAGCGCGCCGCCCAGTGCTTGCGGTGGAAAAACAGGGGATGCGTCATGGCTGAATTTTACCCGTGAAGCTTGCGCAAAGGCTCTGGTCACCGACCTGACTAAATAAATCGCCCCGATTCGCCGTTAATTGCAGTGCTCCAAAACATTGCTATATCTATCGGTGGATCGAACCATGTCGGCTGTCAGGGAAGTATTCGAGAATGACCAGCGCCTGCAGATGCGCTTCAAGGTATTGCAGGCTGCGCGGCTGAAGACCGCGGAGGGACAGGAGCTTGTTTGCGAGATCCGCGACTTCTGCCTGGGCGGCATGTTCCTCAAGTTCCACGGGCAGCAGGACGAAGCCGGAGTTCTGCATCAGTTGCAGGAAAATGCACGGGTCGAGGTGAGTTTTACCGCGCCCCCCTCGATCAGCAAAACGGCGTTCAACATCAAGGCGCGCATTGCCCGTCGCAGCCAGGATGGTGTCGGCGTGGCGTTCATCGGCACTCCGATCGATGCCACCCGTACGCTCAACAAGATCGCTGCGTCCATGCGTACCCAACGCCTGGTCAGCAAGCGTTATCAGGGCATGGACGCGGACGCACTGCAGGAAAGCAGCCAAAACCTGCTCAGCCAGGCCTTGCAGGACGCGGTCAACGAATTCTACGGATTGATCGAGGAAAAATTATCGGCAACCTCGGCGCAGTCTAGCAACTTCGCCGAGCGCAACGAAATAATGGGCGCCTTCGACCAGATTCGCCTGCACGAATTGAAAGTGCACCAAGGGGTGCAGCAGCACGTGATGGACAAGCTCGAACAGTCGTTCAGGCGGAAATGCAAACCCGAACCGGCAAAGAACGACAAGCCGGGACTTTCCATCGTCCGGACCGATGAGTTCGAGGACTGGCTGAATCTGACGGCTGAGATCAACAAGCTCGAATCCCGTTTCAGCGAGGAGTTGCTCGCTCTTCAGCCGCGCCTGGAGAAACTCTACGGACGCTCGGTCGACCGCAGTACCAACCCCTACGCGCCGGCGGTGATCGAACAGGCAGTCAAGGCAGCGTTCGAGGGGCTGTCCCTGTCCCTGAAGGTCAGGCAGGTCGTTTACGGTGCTATGCGTGAAGCGCTGATGAGTCCCCTCGAGGAGTTGTACAAGCAGCTGGAGACCATCCTGCCGGAAGCGGGCAACCAGGCGCCGCAGGCTGACGTTCAGACCAAGGACGCCTGGGCTGAGATAACCGGCACGCAGATGCAGGAGGACGTAAATCCGGAGGCGGCAATGTTCGCGGGCAGCCAGCCCGCGGCCTCCGAGCTTTCGGGGCCGAGTGCCGGCAACGAGGCTGGTTCTCCTGCCCCGACAGTGGGCGGGGTGGCGGGCGCCTTGATGAACCTGTTTCGACGTGCGCAGCACCCCCGTCAACCATCCGCATCCGCTGCGGTCCAGAGTGGGGCATCCGCTACGGCAGGCGAAGCGCAGGGGGGCGTGGCCGCAACCAATGGGGGAATGCCGCATGCGGGTCATTTCGGCCAGCGCTTTGCTGCCTCCTCACGCCGAGTGTTGGGCGATCTGGTAGCCAGCGGCAGAATTCAACCTGGCCAGGAAGAGGTGGCAGAGGGATCAGCTGAGGTATTCGGTGTCCTGGCCGAAACGATCGAGTCCGAGAAGGCCCTGCCAAGTGCGGTCAAACACTACGTCAAGCAGCTCGAGGAACCCCTGCTCAAGCTGGCGGTTCTCGATTCCGGGTTTTTGAATTCACCGCAACACCCCGCGCATCGCGTGCTGAATGCGGTCGACCGTCTTGCAATGGTAGCGAGCGATGACGGCAAGATCGAAGACCGCAAGATGCTGCAGATCATCCAGCGCTGGACCGAACGCATCAAGAACGAAGCGGACAAGAATCCGGGTATTTACGAAGAGGCGCGCTGTCAGCTGGAAAAGGTATTGCTGCCGCTGATGCGCATGCGCAGCATTCACATCGCACGGCTGCAAGCCGGCCTCGAAGGCTGGCAGAAGACCGGGCAGGCCAATCGCGCTATCACGCAGGAAATCGAGCGGCGCATCGCAGGCCGGGAGGTCGCGGACGTAATCCTGGAATTCTTCAATCCGGGCTGGCGTAACTACCTCATCCGGGTGATGCTGCGTCATGGCGCCGGCAGTGCCGAAGAAGCGGAAGCCTGGCAGGCGGTGGATCGTTTGCTGCAGTGGATGGATCCCGGTCTTTCCGAGCGCCCGTCTTTCAGGGAGGTACAGCGGCTGCTGGCCTTCATCGATGGGCGTCTGTCGCTGGTCAGCGCCGGGAAGGATGTACAGGAGCGCATCCTTGATCGTCTGGCCGATGGGCTGTTTCATCCGGAAAAGTGCAATTTCAAGCTGCTGTCCGGAACCCAGGCCGCCGTCCGGCAGCAGGAGGAGGAACAGGCGCTCAGCGAGGAGGATGCGGCCCTGCTGGGGCAGTTTCGTGTTGGTGACTGGCTCAACTTTGCCAATGCCCTGACCCCGCTCAACCTGATCTGGATCGGCGATGATCCGCATGTCTACGTGTTTTCCAACTACAAGGGCAAGCGCAAGCTCGAACTCAAACGCCAGGAGTTTCTCCAGCTATTGAAGTCGGGCGATGCCCGGGTCACCGACAATCTGGATTTGCCGCTGATGGACCGTTCGTTCAGTTCGATGATCGAGCACATGCACCGCAATCTTCTGAAACAGGCCATCAACGATCCCGAGACCGGACTGATGCGCCGCACCGAATTCATGCGCCGGGTCAAACGGGCGTGGCTGCATGTCGATGGCGAGAACAGCGGCTGCGTATTGGGGGTCATCGACATCGAAGATCTGCGCATGGTGCAGATGCGCATTTCCGAGGAGGGGTACTGCAAATTGATTCTTGCGCTGGCCGGGCACCTCGACCAGAAGATCGATTCCGGTGGTTTCATTGCACGTACCGGCGACCGAACCTTTGCGTTCATACGACCCTGCCAGAGTCAGGAAAAGGCGCTGGAAATGGCCGAAAGCCTGATCACCCGAATCAACCAGTTCGGCTTTGAGTGGGAAGGAGAAATGTTCACCCTGACCGCCAATGCGGGCCTGGCATGGGCCAGTGCCTTCGTCGAGTCGGAAGAGCTTTACAACAAGGCCGATAGCGCATGTCTCTCGGCCAAGCACGAGGGGCACAATCAACTGGTGCTCTTTCGCGAGGAAGATGAGGAACACAAGGGGCATGCGGGCCTGGTGTACTGGGCGGGGCGCTTCAACAGCATTCTCAGCAGCGGCCGGCTGTTCCTGCGCTGCCAGCCGATCGTGCCGCTGGCCGAGGGATCCGGTCAGCCGGCGCATTACGAGATCCTGCTGGGAGCCAGAAGCGACGAGAGCGAGCCCATCCAGATCGGTGATTTCGTCGCTGCGATCGAGCGGCTCAAGCGCATCAGCGAGCTTGATCAGTGGGTGGTGCGCGAAGTGTTCGAATGGATCCGTAGCCACCCCAGCGAGTTCGAACAGGTCGGTGCGTTCTCGATCAACCTCTCCGGGCAGTCTGTCAACAGCAAGTCGTTCTTCAGCTTCATGGAGGAGGAGCTCGGACGCGGCGACATTCCGGGGCAGAAGCTGATCTTCGAAATCACGGAAAGCGCGGCGATAGACAGCTTCGTCAATGCCGAGCAGTTCATCAAGAAACTCCGTCGTTACGGATGCCGCTTCTCGCTGGACGATTTCGGCGTGGGCTTCTCGTCGTTCACCTACCTGAAAAACCTCAAGGTGGACTATCTGAAGATCGACGGTTCGTTCATCCGCGACATGCAACGCAATGATGTTGATGTCGCGCTGGTCTCATCGATGCATGAAACCAGCCGATTCCTCGGTATCAAGACCATTGCGGAATCGGTCGAGAATCAGGAAACCCTGGAGCAGCTGAAGAAGATCGGAATCAATTACGTGCAGGGCTACCACACCGGCAAGCCCGTGCCTATCGAGCGGATCGCAGCATAAGTCGGCTGAACACGCGTCGAGTCGCCCCTTGTGGTGCGGCCGCGCGGCGCGTCCCGGAAAAAGATCAGCGAATAGTCAGCAGTTCCACCTCGAACACCAGCGTTGCGTTGGGTGGGATGACGCCGCCGGCGCCGCGTGAACCGTAGGCGAGGTTAGGCGGGATGGTGAGCTTGCGCTTGCCGCCGACCTGCATGCCGGCCACACCCTGGTCCCAGCCGGGGATGACCTGGCCGGCGCCGAGGCGGAAGTCGAAAGGATCGTTGCGGTCGACGCTGGAGTCGAATTTCTGCCCGCTGGTGAGCCAGCCGGTGTAGTGCACGACCACGGATTGGCCGGCTTGTGCGGTGGCGCCGTTGCCGACGACGAGGTCTTCGATGATGAGTTCGCTCATGCTATTCAGTCCTTGGGAATCTTGATTTCGCGTTCGGTGAAGCTGCCGGATTCGCCACGGGTGTGGCAGGCGATGCAGTTGGCCTTGCTGCCGATTTTCCCACGTTTCCAGATCGAGGCGGGGACTTCGTCGTGCAGGTAGCCGAAGTGGCGCGTCTCGGTAAAGCGCTGCGGCGCGGTGTTGCCGGGGATGCCGCTGGCGATACGCCGCATCAGGATGTTGGCGCGCGGATTGTCGGCGGCGTTCTCCACCAGGTAACGGGTGATCGCTGCGGTTTCCTCGGGCGAGAGGCTGGCGTCCTCGCCGAAATGCTGGTTCAGGGTTTTCATCATCTCCTGCCACGAGCGCGCGGGCAGCAGGCCCGCAGGGAAGGCCATGTGGCAGGAGCCGCATTCTTCGGCGGTGAGCTCGTGGCTGACCGGCGGGAAGTTCGCGTCGCTGCCGCTGCCCCAGCTGTAGCCGAGCCAGAAGCCGCTGGAGACCAGCGTGGTGAGAAGGATGAAGAGGTTCTTGAAGGTGATGCCCATGTCATTTCACCGAAATCATGTAGGCGACGAAATCGGCCTTTTCCTGCACCGTGCATTCGCGCGCCAGAACGTCCTTGCAGTTGCGCTTGAACCATTTTTCCACCTTGGCCGGATCGGTGAAGCGCTCGCGGTTGGCCACCGGCGCCAGCGGGTCGATCGCCTTGTGGGCGCGGGTCTTGCCGACTGCCTTGGGGTTGTCGGTGTGACAGGTGGTGCAGCTGACGACTTCACCCTTGGCGGAGGTGACCTTGGCGAAGAAGAGTTTCTCGCCGCGCGCCGCCGAAGCACTGCCGGCCTGCTGCTGATAGGTGGCGAGGATCTGCTGCGGGGTCTCGGCCGCGGCGGGCGCCGAAACCAGCAGGAGTGAGGCTGCCAGAAAAAGGATCTTCATGCTGAGGTTTCCGGAAGGGTCTGAATGCCGCTGATCATGCTTTGCGCGACCGGCAGGCGATGGATGCGATGGTGCAGAATCAGCGCCGACAGGTGTGCCGCGACGAAGGCGAGCAGGCCGTAGGCGGCAATCTGGTGCACCAGCCGCGTCCAGTGCTTCCAGGCGACCTGCCACTCGAGCCAGGGGCTCAGCGGACCGTGTCCCTGCTTGACCGCCAGCAGGATCAGTCCGCTGACGACCAGCACGGCCATCAGGCTGTAGGCGGCGAGATAAGCGAGACTGGCGACCGGGTGATGACCGAAGCGGCTGGGTGCGACAAAGAACCTGCGCTTGCGCAGCGCGTCGATCCACGCTTGCGGCTGCCACATCGACTTCCACAGGGCATGTATCGGACCGATCCAGCCCCACACCACGCGCCCCAGCAGGCCGACGATGAGCGCATTGCCGACGATGCCGTGCCAGTCGCGCAAGTCGCTTGCGAGTGCGCCGAACTGCAGTTGCTGCGCGACCAGGCCGGTTGCCAGCAAGGCGAGTACGAGGAGCGCATTGCTCCAGTGCAAGGCTCGCAAAGCCGGATCGTAGACCGGCGCGTTGCGCAGGTCGGAAGGCATCGAACGGCTTTACTTGGCAGCGGTTTCTACGATGTCCTCGTCGCCGCGGATGCCGGGCATCTGCAGGAAGGGCTTGCCCATGGCGTTGTAGTAGGCCGAGATGTCATCCACGTCCTTGTCGGTCAGGGGCAGCACCGCCAGGGTCATCAGGGGCGAGAACAGCTTGCCGCTGCGGTACTTGTTGGTCTTGATGGTGAGCTTGTCGTCGTCGCGGCCGGCGAGCTGAACGATGGGGAACAGGCCCGGGAAATTCTCACTGCCGTGGCAGGCGACGCAATGCGTGCCTTTCTGTGCCCCGGCAACGGGATCGCCGGCGGCAATGGCGGAAGTGGACACAACAGCAGCGGTGAGGGCGATGACTTGGACGATCTTCATGGTGGCGCTCCGGGGAACAGGGTTGATAAATAGATACGGAAAATCCGAATATAAGAATATTAGCCATATCTATGTTCTGTCAATTTGAAATTCGCTCCCGGCGCAACTTCGTCCATGACGAAGTTGCGTAAACGACACGCAAACCGGACAGAGCGCGCTATTTGTCTATGACAAACAAGCGAACGGCTAACGCCATTCGAGGGGGAGGTAATAGGCGTCGGGATCGACTTCGAGGGGAATTTCGCTGACGCTGCTGGCGTCTGGCGGCGGGTCGCGCAGGACGATTTGCGGCACCGACAGCACTACCGCGACCATCAGCAGCTGGATGACGAGGAAGGGGATCGCACCCCAGTAGATGTCGGCGGTGCGGACGGATTTCGGTGCGACGCTCTTGAGATAGAACAGCGCGAAGCCGAAGGGCGGATGCATGAAGGCAGTCTGCATGTTGACCGCGAGCATGACGCCGAACCAGACCGGGTCGATTCCGAGCTTGTAGGCGACCGGGGCCAGCAGCGGCACGACGATGAAGGCGATCTCGAAGAAGTCGAGAAAGAACGCCAGCGTGAATACCATCAGGTTGACGACGATGAGGAAGCCGAGCACGCCCCCGGGAAGCTGGTTGAACAGGTGCTCGACCCAGACGTCACCGTCGAGTCCGCGGAACACCAGGGTGAAGATGGTCGAGCCGATGAGGATGAAGATGACGAAGGTGGTGAGTTTGGTGGTGCTGTCCATCGCCTGGGTCAGCTGCAGGCGGCTCAATCGCCCACGCATCAGCGCCAGCAGCAGCGCGCCGGCGGCGCCCATCGCACCGCCTTCGGTGGGAGTGGCGACACCGAGGAAGATGGTGCCGAGCACCAGGAAGATCAGCACCAGCGGCGGGATCAGCGTGGTGAATACGCGCAGCAGCAGGGCCGAGCCGTGCAGGGTGCGGGCGCTGGCGGGCATGGCGGGCGCGGCCTGCGGCCTGAACACGGTGACCAGGAAGACGTAGCCAAGATAGAGGCCGACCAGCATCAAGCCTGGCAGCAACGCACCCTTGTACATGTCGCCGACCGAGGCGCCGAGCTGGTCGGCCAGCACGATCAGCACCAGCGAGGGCGGCACGATCTGCGCCAGCGTGCCGGAAGCGGCGATGACCCCCGACGCCAGGCGCTTGTCGTAGCCGTAGCGCAGCATCACCGGCAGCGAGATCAGGCCCATGGCGATGACGGTGGCGGCGACCACGCCGGTGGTGGCCGCGAGCAGCCCGCCGACCAGGACCACCGCGTAGGCGAGGCCGCCGCGCAGCGAACCGAACAGCTGGCCGATCGTGTCGAGCAGGTCCTCGGCCATGCCCGAGCGCTCGAGGATCAGCCCCATGAAGGCGAAGAAGGGGATCGCCAGCAGCGTCGGATTGGCGACGATGCCGTAGACGCGCTCTGGCAGCGCGTGCAGCAGGGACAGGTCGAAATGGCCGCCGGCGATCCCGATGGCGGCGAACAGCAGGCCGTTGGCAGCGAGCGCGAACGCTACCGGGTAGCCCAGCAGCAGGAACACCACCAGTCCGAGGAACATCAGCGGCGCGGCTGCTTCCATCACACTTCCTCCGCCGGGCTTTCCCGCGGCAGGTCGAGATGCCCGGTCAGGAGACCGACGCGCTTGATGACCTCGGCCACGCCCTGCAGCAGCAGCAGGGCGAAACCCAGCGGCAGCATCAGCTTCACCGGCCAGCGCAACAGCCCGCCGGAATCGGGCGACATTTCATGGCTGAGCCAGGCTTCATGGAACATCGGCCAGGCCAGCCAGGTCATCAGCGCGCTCATCGGCAGCAGGAACAGCAGTCCGCCGACGAGATCGATCCAAGCCTGCCCCCTCGGCGACAGGCGGTTGTAGAAAATGTCGATGCGCACGTGGCCGTTGTGCTTGAGGGTGTAGCCGGCGGCCAGCAGGAACATCGCGCCGAACAGGTACCACTGGATTTCCAGCCAGGCGTTGGAACTCATCCCCAGGGTGTAGCGCAGCAGCGCGTTGCCCGCCGAAATCAGTGTGGCGACCAGCACCAGCCAGATGACGAGACGGCCGATGCGCTCGGTCAGCGCGTCGATCAGGCGGGCGAAGGCGAGCAGGGGTTTCATCCGGGGAAAGTCTTCTTTAACCGCAAAGGACGCGAAGTGACGCGAAGCAAACCCAGAAGATTGCTGGTCTGGGGGTTTTTTACTTCGCGTACCTTCGCGTCCTTCGCGGTAAAAGCCTTACCTCTCACAACGCCCCCGTTTCGCGCAGGAATTCGGCAAGGCGCTCGGCGACGACGCGATAGCCGGCGGCGTTGGCGTGGATGGGGTCGGACTTGAGGCGGTTATCCTTGAGGACGTCGTTGAAGATGTCGGCTTCCAGCGGCAGCTGCATGTCCTTGGCGATGCGCTCATAGAAATCCGGCGCGCCGCCGAACAGCCTGGGCTCGGGGACGGCGATCAGCACGACCTCGGCACCGCTGGCGCGGATCGCCTGCACCAGCTGGCGCAGGTTGCTTTCGGTGGTCTCGCGCGGATGCTTGCGCAGCATGTCGTTGCCGCCGAGACAGAGCAGCACCAGGCGCGGCCGGTGTTCCTGCAGCAGGTCGGGCAGGCGTTCGAGGCCGCCCGCGGTGGTGTCGCCGGGAACGCCGGCGTTGATAACGCTGCGGCCGGTCAGGCGGGCCAGAATCGCCGGGTAGGCCTCGTCCTGGCCGGCACCCGTGCCGTGGGTGAGGCTGTCGCCGAAGGCGAGGATGACGTCCTGCGGTCCGAGTTGCGGCAGGCTGGGGCCGCGGCCGCAGGCGGTGAGGAGGAGGGCGAAACAAACCGCGATGAAGAAGCGGCCTGCCCCGAACATCTTAGTTGCCAGCCACCGTCATGCGGTCGATCAGGATC
>Ga0209286_1000414_pt1 | contig 11644 bp, 9 predicted proteins | sample PPLLak1March2015_2_FD_187250 | JGI IMG/M metagenome (GOLD analysis project Ga0209286, IMG submission 187250) | Freshwater sediment microbial communities from Prairie Pothole Lake near Jamestown, North Dakota, USA - PPLs Lake P8 Core (3) Depth... | ecosystem: Environmental > Aquatic > Freshwater >...
TGCCTAGTAACCACGTAACGGATATGTAATGCACCGCCCGGTTTTGCAGATTGACGAAGAAGGGACTCAGCAGCGAACACACATGAGAGGACTACGGGCTACGTACGCTGTCGATTCCGCGATCGTCAGTCAGAAACTCAGAGCAGAACCGGCCTGAACGGGATGTCAAGGGGACAAGAAGTGAGGCAAGGCGATGACCCACGAGCAACTGAAAGCGCTGGCGGTATATCGGACGCACAAGCATTGCCAATGCCAGGACTGCGAGACGGCCAGAGAGGTCCTGAAGGAATACGATGCCGGAAAACGGCGGATCAAATCCGCGGACTAGTGAGCTCTTGCCCAGGCAACCTCGACCGGGAGAGACACAGACGTACATGGGTGAGACCGGCAGCTACGGTCAATGAGTCTGCAAACGGGAGTTGAGCGAGGAAGAAAAATGCAGATGCCAATCATAGCAGGCAGAAGGATCAGATTGGGCCTGACGCTGAAGTTGGTCCTGGTCGCGGACATGGCGCTCAACATATTCATCATCTACGTCATAGTCTTTGCGCTTCCCCAAATGCAGAGGAGCGCTCTGCATGACAAAGAGGCCGCGGTTATACAGCAGACGGAAGTTGCCTGGGGTATATTGCAGTACAACTACCAGCTCGAGACATCCGGCTTGGCCACCAGAAATGAGGCTCAAGCGCGGGCTCTCGATGAGATAACCAGCGTCGCCTCGGGATCAGGTCAGCAAGGCGATATCTGGGTCCATGACTATCAGCCGGTTCTCTTGGCCAGCGCCTCCATACCAGATCGGGTGAACACGAATGTCAGCGATGTCACGGATGTCAAAGGGCGGGCCATCTTCTCAGACATGGTCAGTATCTCCAGAAGTGAGGGAGAGGGACTCTACAGATACTCCTGGCAGCCCGGCGGTGGGTCGCGTGCCACGGCCTCCTATGTGAAGTCCTTTCAGCCTTGGGGGTGGGCAGTCAGCACCGGAACCTCCATTGAAGGTCTGACTGGCATATCTGCATCTCAGACGGCGAACCTGGGATGGCTAGCTGGTTTGACCGGCGTCGTGGCTCTCATCTTGTTCTGGCTTGTTATCCGAACGGCCGTTCTCAAACCCCTGTCATCGCTTGTGAGGATCTCCGAGGCACTGGCCATGGGCGACGTGGACCAGGAGATCAATGTGAAATCCAACGACGAGATCGGCGACATGGCCGCGGCTTATGCCAAGGTGGTCGACTACATGAAGGAGATGGCCGGCATAACCACGAAGATAGCCGACGGCGATCTCAGCGTGCAGATCAAACCGAGGGCTGAGAAGGACACCCTTTCCAATGCTTTCTCCCAGATGGTCTCCAGGCAGCGCCAGTTGATTGGCGGAGTGAAAACCGCGGCCAGTAGTGTAGCCGAGGCCAGTGAGCATCTCAGCAGGGCGTCTGAACAGACGGCCCGGGTTACTCAGCAGATAACCAACGCCATTCAACAGGTGGCCAAGGGCACCACCGAGCAGTCGGCGAGTCTGCAGGATATCGTGGTAAACGAACAGAAGCTTTCGAGAGCCATTGAACAGATGGCAAGTGGGTCTCAGGAACAGGCCGCCAGCGCAGAGGAAGCAGACCGGATGGTCAAGCAGGTGTCCGTGTCCGTCGCCCAGGTACTGCAGAATGCCCAGGCCGGGACCGAGGCATGGAAGAGCACCGCCAAGTCCGCAGAAATGGGCGCCCGGACTACGTATGAGACCGTTGAAGGGATGCAGAAGATCAAGGAAGCCATAGACCTGGTGTCACTGCGGGTGGCCGACCTTGGAGAACGGTCCAAGGAGATCGGCAGCATTGTGGCCACTATTGACGATATCGCGGCCCAGACCAACCTTCTGGCGCTCAATGCCGCCATAGAAGCGGCCAGGGCCGGAGACCAGGGGAGGGGGTTTGCCGTCGTGGCCGACGAGGTCAGGAAGCTGGCAGAGAGGGCGTCGATAGCCACCAAGGAGATAGCTGCACTGATCAGCAGCATACAGAACGGGGTGTCGGAGGCGACAAAAGCCATGGGGCGGGGCGGCAAGGAAGTTGAGGCCGGTTACGGCTTGGCGGCCGAGGCCGGAAAGGCTCTGGATGACATCCTGGAGAGGGCCCAGGTGGTGGGCAAGCAGGTGAACCAGATATCGGCTGCGGCTGAGGAATTGAACGCCTTGAGCGGGAACATGGTGAGCGTGATCCAGCAGATCAGCAAGGCTATTGACGAGAATGCCGCCGCTGCGGAGACGATGGCAGAGAGCTCATCCCTCGTGTCGGGTGCCATCGAGAATCTCGGCGGCGTAGCAGAGGAGAACAGCGCTTCCGCCGAGGAAGTGTCAGCCTCCGTTGAGGAGATGTCAGCCGGGGTAGAGGAAGTCCTGGCATCTGCCCAATCTCTGGCCGAGATGTCGGAGGGGCTGGAGAAGTCCGTGGCCACGTTCAAGACGGATGACAACTGACCCAGGGACCTCTCCATGGAGTCCACGCCACGACGAAGCACTCGACGCCACGCTGGTGTCAGGTGAGCGTCATCCAAACGGCAGAATCACCGGTGGCCACAAATCTCGAACCCGATGTGAACTCGCGCGCCTCAGCACGACCGTATCTGATGGAATACTGTGTCCCCGGCGATGCCGAATGTGATGGGTTTGTGAGGGCTGACCTCTAAGATATATCGTAGCTGAATCGGAAAGGAGGTGAGAAGAGAAATGAAGAGGAAGATTAGACTATCTGCCCTGATCGCAGTTATGGTGCTCATGCTGGCGCTTCTGATCGGCGGTCTGTACGGAACCTTCGACGATACCGAGGATGGCGATCCTAGCGTCTTCACCGCTGGGACGCTGGACTTGATGACGTGGGTTGAGGGCACAAGCCCAACGGGGGCAAACTTCGTGGTGACCCCCTCTGACAATGTCAACGGGATAGTTGGTCACGTTGTTTTCACCAATGTTGCCCCCGGTGACAATGGGACCATTGTCTGGACATTGACCAACGATGGGACTGTGAACGGCGACTTGACCTTCGATAACGTCTCAGTGTCCTTTGCCGAGAACGGCTTCAACGAGCCGGAAGGAAAGGTGGCTGGCAACAACGGTGGCGGCAACGGCGACCTTGACGAGTACATGTATTGCAGGCTCAGCCAGGACGGTGTTGACCTCACCGGTCTAATACAGTTCTCAGGGCTGGCGGCATTCCTGGAGGCTCAGAATGTGGCACTAGATGCTAGTGAGGATACCACCTACGAGCTCTACTGGGAGATTGCTTCCACAGTTGGCAACGTCATCCAGAGCGACCAAGCAACCATTGACATCACGTTCAACTTGACTCAGGCATAGTTCAGTACGTGTCTGGGGCGGCCTAGTGCCGCCCCAGACAGCAACTTATGGAAACGCCTTAGTGGCCCCCCCGAGGGGTTGTGGGACTGCAACCCGACGGTTGAGAGCCGACCCCAAGGGGCCGGCTCAGGTGATGTATGGGACCTTGAACAGGTGAGAAAGAAAGCATGAACGGGAATTCGCGAGGACCGGGGCCCGCCGTCGGCAGGCGGCGGGAGGCTCCAGGTCTTCTGGTTATATCCAAACGAAGTGAGAGAGCAGAGGGAGACGCCAGTCGATGAACCGGGGCTGGGAGTATCCTGATGGCTGAAACTACGAAGGTGCGACATAGACAGCCCCGACTGGGACGTCGGCGGTCGCACGCCGGCTCGCAGACAGAACTGCATCCACGGTACAAGGACCACGTGTGGAACTGCGCGTTTGTGGAGGCTCAAACACCCGATGGCGAGCCTTTTGAGGTCCTGGCCATACTTGACGGTTATACGCTGGAATGCCTCTCGATATCGGCCGAGCGTCAGATATCGCTGGAAAACATTATCGACCGGCTGTTCGATCTGTTGGTCCTCAGGGAAGTCCCGAAGCACATTGTCCTGGGCAGTGGATCAGAATCGGTGTCAAGGGCCGTGGCTGAATGGCTAAGCCATGTTCCAGTAGAAACCGCAGTGGCCGAACCGGATAGCCGCTGGGAAGAGGACGGTGCGTGGCTATTGGGGACCAAGCTGAGGGATGAAGTCCTCGCCAGCCAAACCTTCGCGACCTTGCCGGAAGCGAGGACCCTGCTGGCGAACTGGCGCAGGCAGTACAACGAGACGCGGCCGCAGCACAGTCCTCTCGAAGATGAGCCTCAGGTTTCGCAGGGCAGCGATGCAGCGAACTCATTGGCGGCCGAACCTGCGCTGGGACAGACTCTACAGCCGAAACCGGCGGCGGACGCGGCCAAGGTAGAGGCGGAGTCGCCGGCGAATGGCCAGCGCCAAGATGCATGGCAGACGAAAGTGCCGAAATGGGTAGTGAAGGCGACGAAGGTGGCGGAGTATGTCGGGATTGCCCTGGTGGTCTTGCTCATGACCATGGTAGTGCTGGCGCTGCTGGCGCCCCACTTCGGCTGGCGGGCGGACACCATCCTCTCCGGCAGCATGGAACCGGCGCTTCCTGTGGGCTGTGTCCAGGTGACCAAGCCCATCAAGACGGAGGATATCAAAGTGGGCGACATCATCACCTTCCGCTCTCCCACCAATGGCAAACTGATGAGCCACCGGGTCAGCGCTGTGGAAGCGGGCGAATCGTACCGGTTTCGAACCAAGGGTGATGCCAATGACGACGTCGACCCCTACCTGGTGGTGGCTGAGAATGTGGTGGGCAGGGTCTGCTTCAAAGTCTCTCATGTCGGGTATGTCGTCGAATACCTGAAGACGCCGATAGGCTTCATACTGCTGGGCCTCATTGGCATCGCGCTTATTGTGGCTGAGGTGAGCACCATGCTGGAGGTGCACTGGAAGGAGCCCGCCCGGGCTGATGCCGGGGCGAAACAGGAGTAGGGGAACGGGAATGCGGGGCATACGGTGGCTCATAGTCTTGTTCACCATTGGCCTGGCTCTTCTTGCCGGCGGCATCGGCGGGGTGGCTGGCAGCTTCACGGACTCTGAAGACTCACTGGCCAACAGCTTCCTGGCCTGGACTTCCAGGCAATGGCTGCAGACCACTCAAACGGACTTTGAGGCTGGCATTCCGATTCAGGCCGATACCAGATCCAGTTCCGACAACGTGGTACTAGCCAGGGACAGTCGCATCTATGCCTTTCAGGGTGGGAGCGTCAACTTCTGGGCGCACGGCGTTCCTGGCAATGCCTGGACATCCATGACGAATGCTCCGAACGCTGTTGGCACGGGAGGTGCCCTGGCCTATGACGGTTCGAGGTACATCTATGCCTTCAGGGGCGGGGGCAGCCGAACCTTCTGGAGATATGACACCACCCTCGGCACTTGGCAGGCCCGGAGGAACGCGCCAGCCAATGTCGGCGCGGGAGGGGCGCTGTCCTACGATGGCTCTGGATTCGTGTTTGCGCTACGAGGCAACGCCACCAACGCCTTCTGGAGGTATGACATTGCCAACAACGCGTGGGCCACGTTGGCCACTACGCCGGCCAACGTGGCGGCTGGCGGCGCCCTGGCCAATGATGGCGCCGGCTACATCTATGCGTTGCGGGGCAACAATCGAGCAGTATTCTGGAGATATGACATCCTCAACAACGTGTGGGCCACGATGGCCAATGCCCCGGCCAATGTGGGAGCCGGCGGTGCCCTGACCTATGATGGCGCCGCCTACATCTACGCGTTTCGAGGTGCCAACCGGGCGGTATTCTGGAGGTATGACATTGGCAACAACTCGTGGGCAGCGATGGCCGCCGCACCAGCCGCTGTTGGTGCCGGAGGCGCGCTGGCTTACGCCGGTTCAGGCTACATCTATGGGTTCAGGGGAAATGGAACGACAGCTTTCTGGCGGTACGATGCCCTAGTCAACTCCTGGACAACCATGGCCAACGCCTTCGGCAATGTGGCCGCCGGTGGCTCTCTGGCCTTCGTGGGCGCGAACACCTACGTCAACGTGGCCACCATAGCTTCCCAAGTGAGAGACACGGGGACGGTAGGGGCCACATGGGATGCGCTGTTCTGGGACGAAACTCTGCCAACCGACAACACCGATATCACCTTCGATGTCAGGGCCAGCGATACGCTGTTCGCTACGGACAACGCGACGCTACCCTGGATACCGGTCGGGGGAACGTCTCCGGTCACTTCCGGTCTGCCTTCAGGTCAGTACATGCAGTGGCGGGCCACTCTGACCACCTTGGATATCATGGTGACACCGATTCTTGAAGAGGTCAGAGTCTACCACTACTAGCCTTGACTGCGCCAAGTGTCCTTTGTGCCTCTTATTGAGGAATCCCACTCGATCTTGACACCGCCTCGTGCGTGCTCTACCATACCTCGTAATACGATGTACCGCGTACTCATTGCGGAGCACTGTGAGCGCTGACAAGGTTAGTACGTCTCCCAACGTCATGGAGCGGTTTAGGCAAGCGAACCGCACCTTCCCCAAGTCCCCTGAGATTCTCTCGGCGAAGACCCAGGGCCAGAAGGTGGTGGGGTGGGTGTGCACCTACGTCCCGGAGGAGTTGCTGCATGCCGCCGGCGCGCTGCCCGTGAGGATCTCCGGATACGCCAGGGAGATGGACCTGCAAGACGGCACGGCCTACTTCTATGTCAACAACTGCTCCTTCGCCCGGAGTTGCCTGCAGCTTGGGCTGAGAGGTGAGTACGAGTATCTGGACGGCTTCGTGGCGGGCTCCACCTGCGACGCCGCCCGGCGGTTGTTCGACCTGTGGTGCAACTACGTGCCCGTGCCCTTCAGTCATGTTATGACCGTGCCGCGGAAGTACTCCGAGAGGGCCAATGATCTCTATTTCACCCAGGTGCTTGAGCTGAAGAAGGGGCTGGAAGAGCATCTGGGGGTAGGAATCACCGCACAGGCCCTGATGAATTCGATCGCTCTCTACAATGAGTCCCGGTCGCTCCTCCGGGCGCTCAACGATCTGAGGAAGCTGGATGAACCTCCGATCGACGGCAGCCAGACCATGGAGGTGCTGAACGCCAGTTCCCGCATGCCGAAGGAGGCGTTCAACGACTGCCTGAGAGGATTGATCAGGGACCTGGAACGTTCGAAACCGAAAGGCAAAGGGAAAGCCAGGATAATGATTGCTGGCAGCGCCCTGAATAACGCCGAGTTCATCCAATCCATCGAGCGGATCGGCGGACTGGTGGTCACCGATGAGCTATGCACCGGCACCCGGTACTGGGCCGACCCGGTGGCCGTGGGCAACCATCAGGAACCTTTGAAGGCCATTGCCCGCCGCTACTTGAACAACTTCCCCTGCGCCAGGATGTATCCGTCTGAAGAGCGGTTCCAGCGGATGCTGCATCTGATCCGGGAGTTCCGTGTGGACGGGGTCATCAGCCAGACCATCAGGTACTGTTCTCCCTACTCCAACGATCTGCCTTTGCTCAGTGATGTGCTGAACCAGAATGGCATTCCGATGCTCTCGCTGGACGTGGAGTACGGCACTTCGGGCTCCGGCCAGATACTGACCAGGGTGCAGGCCTTCCTGGAGATGCTGGAGGCCCGGAGGAAATGACGACGACGGCCAAGACTCCGGACAGAATAGATGCCATCCTGCGGGCCTGCCGCCTGATGCTCCGCATGAACAGGGCACGTCCTGAGGCCAGGAAGAGCGAAGTGCTCTACTACGAGATGCTCATCGACTACTGTACCCAACTGGCCACCGCCCGGCAGCAGGGCCGGTTCGTCGCCGCCCACACGGTCTTCTTCCCCAGCGAGGTTCTGTACGCCATGGACATCGTTCCCATGCACACCGAGACCACCTCCTGGATGACAGCTCTCTTTCTGGGCCAGTACGCCGACCTGCTGGCGGCCGGCGCCGAACAGGGCTTGAGCTCGGAGATATGCTCCCCCCACCGCGGTTTGGCCGGGGCCCTGAGCATCGGAGCCCTGCCCCGTCCCGATGCGGTCCTCTGGTCGAACATGGTCTGTGACAACACAGCCAAGTGCGGCGAGCTGCTAATGAAGATCACCGGCAGCCCCGGATTCTTTCTGGACCGTCCGTTCCAGCGATCGGACGAGGAAATGAAGTACTTCGTCGAAGAGCTGCGGGACATGGTCGCTTTCCTGGAGGCTCAATCCGGGCTGAAGATGGATTGGGGCAAGCTCTCCGAAACGGTCCGGCACATGGACGAGCAGATCGAGCTCTTCCGGGAGATCAACCGGTTGCGCGAGGCGGTGCCCTCTCCTTTCCACCCGCAGGGCTTCCTGGAGCTGGTGACGGTGGATTATCTGTTTCCCGGCCGCCCCAAGGCCACCGAGTACCTGCAGACGCTGCGGGACGAACTGGCCACCGCGGTGACAGAGCATAGGGGCGCGGTGCCGAAGGAGCGCTACCGGCTGATGACACTGTTCATGCCGCCCATGTATCTCATCGGCTTCCTGGAGAAGCTGTCGCGCGAATATGGTGCCGTGAGTGCCACCGAGCCCTTCTTCTGCAACTGGGGCGAAGGGAGTCTGGACCCGACCAAACCCCTGGAGAGCGTGGCTCAGAAGTCGTACATGCTGCCGGAAAGCCACATGTTCGGGCCGATGAGCGAGAAGGCCATCGGCGAGATAGTGGAGAGCGCCAGACGGTATGAGGTGGACGGAGCCATCTACTACGCCGACGTCGGCTGCCGGCACACCTGCGCTACCATAAAGCTATTCAAGGATGCGCTATCCGAGATTGATGTTCCGGTGCTCACCGTCGATTGCGACGTGGTGGACCCGACTGTAACGTCCGAGGGGGAGGTAAGAGAGAAACTGGAGCGGTTCTTCGAACTCCTCGACGACCGGAGATAGTGGTATCATAGCCGCAACAGACGGATGTTGATCATGAGAGCGGTTGGCCTTGACATAGGGAGTCTCAGCACGAAGGCGGTGGTAATGGGTGGCGATGGGATTCTGTCGTCAGCCGTTGTCCTGTCCTCGGATTCCGCCGAGTCCAGCGCCAAAGCCGCCCTCCAACAAGCCATGGCCAAGGCCGGCCAGGATGGGGACATCTACGTTGTCTCCACCGGGGCGGGGGGCAAGTCGGTTTCGTTCAGCCGGCAGAATAAGGCCATCACTACCTGCCTGGCCCGGGGAATCCACTACCTGCTGCCTGAGGCCAGAACAGTGATAGACATGGGAGCGGAGAGCATAACCGTGGTCAGGATCAACGAACGCGGCCGGGTGTCTGATTATGGAAACCAGGACAAGTGCGCGGCCGGCACTGGTATCTTCCTGCAGCAGATGGCCAAGCTCCTCCGGCTCTCCATGGAGGAAATGGCCGTTGTTTCTACCAAGGCCAAAGCCCGGGCGGAGATCACCGGGACGTGCGCCGTCTTCGCCGAATCGGAGGTCATCTCCCATATCCACCGGGACCCGCCGACACCGGTGGAGGACATCGTGGCCGGGATATACATTTCGATGGTGCACCGGATCATGTCCCAGTTGCAGAGAGTGGGTGTAAAGAAGGAGGTGGCCGTCACCGGCGGAGTGGCTGCCAACAGAGGCCTGGTCAGCATCCTGGAAGAGGAAATAGGCCACACCGTGCTGATTCCGCCAACGCCCGAACTGGCGGGAGCCATCGGGGCGGCCCTCATAGCCAAAGAGAACATGATTCAGGGAGCCAGCTAGATGATCGTCGCCGGCATAGACATCGGTTCGCGGGCCACCAAGGCCGTGCTGCTGAACAAGGCCTCGGTGCTCTCCTCGGTCATCTGCGACACGGGTCCGGAGAGCGTTAAGACCTCGGAGGCGGCCATGCAGGTGTTGCTGAGAGGCACCGGCGTTTCTCTGAAAGAGGTCAAGTACACAGTGGCCACCGGCTACGGAAGAGTCCTGGTGCCCTTCGCCAACGAGAATGTATCGGAGATCAGTTGCCACGCCCGCGGCGTCAATCACTGCTTCCCCTCCGTCAGGACCATACTGGACATGGGCGGACAGGATTGCAAAGCCATCCGCTGCGACGACCAGGGCCGGGTGGTCAACTTCATCATGAATGACAAGTGCGCCGGCGGCACGGGGAGGTTCCTGGAGATCATCGCCGAAGTGCTCGATGTGCCGCTATCGAGCATCGGAGAGGTGGCACTGGAGTCCAAGGGCAACATTCCATTCAATACCATCTGCGCCGTCTTTGCCAAGAGCGAGGCCATATCCTACCTGAGGAAAGGGGCGTCAAAGGGGGACATCCTGTCAGGCCTTCACGAGGCGATAGCGACCAGAAGCGTCAATCTCCTGAAGAGGGTCTCCATAGAGAAGGACTTCAGCATCAGCGGAGGGATCGCCAAGAACATGGGGATGGTCCAGAAGCTGAGAGAGAAGGTGGGGCTGGAGCCATTGCTGGCCGAGGACCCCCAGCTTATGGGTGCTCTCGGCGCTGCCCTTTTCGCCCGGGAGCGGGGCCAGAGCCGGAATGGCGACGGCTTAAAGATACAGTACGGCTACGCCGATGCCACCGGCAACTACTTCATAACTGTGGACCGCGCCCGCTGCGACGGTTGCGGCAAATGCGTCAGCGTGTGTCCTTCCAGCGTTTTCGATATCGCCCAGGAGAACGGAGACCAACCCAAAGCGATGGTGAGAGAAGAGGCCAGGAACAGACTGTCACTTCTCTGCCCTGGATTCAGCTCCTGTGCCAAGTCACTCAAGACCAACTGCCACAGCGTGTGCCAAGGGAATGCTATAAGCCACACCTGGGATAGCTCTTGATAAGGCTGTCTCAAAGACGGTGCAGTCACCCTCACCTCTATCCTCTCGCATCAAGGGAGAGGATATTTGGGGCGTGCAGAGGGACGAAGCTCCCCTGCGTTTCCTCCCATCCCCAAGATTGGGGAACAAGGGGGTTGAAGAAGGGTTCTGTGACGACCTCTCGATGATCGGCTGGGCAAGGGGGAAAGGAGGACCAGATGATAAGTAAGCAGGACGGTGGGAACAACAAGAAGGTCAGGGTGGCTCTGGATGGGATGGGCGGCGACTATGCCCCCACCGAGGTAGTGAGCGGAGCAGCCCGGGCGGTCAAAGAGATGGACGTAGAGGTGATCATTACCGGCCTCAGGCCTGATCTGATGGCTGAGCTCAAGAAGCACGGCTTTCACGACTCATCAATTCAACTGGTGGAAGCGATTGAGGTCGTCAAGGATGGCGAGAACGCCATCATCGCCGCCATGCGTAAACCGAACAGTTCCATGGCCATAGCCACCAAACTGGTCAAAGATGGCAAGGCCGATGCGGTGGTCAGCGCTGGCTCGACCGGAGCCTTCATGGTCAATGCCTATCAGCATCTGGGCTGTCTGCCGGGCATCGAGCGGCCCATCGTTGGAGGAGCGTTCTTGAAGCTGGCTCCGAACACCTTCATGTTGGACATGGGAGCCAACGTAGGCTGTCAGGCCAGCGATCTGCTGAAATTCGCGGTGGCCGGGAGCGTCTTCGTCAAGAAGTTCCATGGAATAGAGAATCCCACCGTGGGACTTCTCAATGTGGGCGCAGAAGAGGGCAAAGGCAACGAGGTGGTCAAGGAAGCCTATGGCCTGCTGAAGGAAAGCGGTCTCAATTTCATTGGAAATGTCGAGGGCATGGATATCCCCGATGGCAAGGCCAACGTCATCGTCTGCGACGGATTCATCGGCAACATCCTGCTGAAGTACACTGAGGGCATGG
>Ga0209286_1000417_pt1 | contig 11610 bp, 14 predicted proteins | sample PPLLak1March2015_2_FD_187250 | JGI IMG/M metagenome (GOLD analysis project Ga0209286, IMG submission 187250) | Freshwater sediment microbial communities from Prairie Pothole Lake near Jamestown, North Dakota, USA - PPLs Lake P8 Core (3) Depth... | ecosystem: Environmental > Aquatic > Freshwater...
GACGCCGTGGACGCGGATTGTCTCGTCGCCGCTGGCGCGCTGTCGCGCCTTCGCCGAAGAACTGTCGCACCAGCGTGACTTGCCGCTGAGTCTGGACGACCGGCTGCGGGAGGTCGGGTTTGGCGTATGGGAGGGCAGGAGTGCCGCCGAGATCGAGTCGGAGACGCCCGGTGCCCTGGCGCGCTTCAAGTCTGATCCCGTTCATGCGCGGCCGCACGGCGCCGAAGCGCTCGATTCGTTCTACCGGCGGGTGGCGCAAGCGCTCGACGCCATCCTGAGCGGGCACGACGACGAGCACGTGCTGCTGGTTGGCCACGCCGGGGTGATCCGCATGGCGCTGGCATGGGCATTGGCCATCCCTCAGGCCAATGCCTATCGGATCGAGGTGGCGAGCGCGAAGTTCACCCGCCTGCGCTTCGATGCAGGACGAGCTACCCTGATTTTTCACGGCAGCGCATTGCCGGAACAGTGATTTTGCGTATCGCTTTCTGGCTTTGCCTGCTGCTTGCCATGCCGGTGCAGGCTGGCCTGCGGATCGTCGATGATGCAGGGCATGCGCTGGATTTCGAGCGACCGCCGCAGCGCATCATTTCACTCTCTCCCCATCTGACCGAGCTGCTGTTCGCCGTTGGCGCGGGCGCACAACTGGTCGGGGTCGACAGTGCCAGCGACTATCCACCGGCAGGGCGGGGCCTGCCGCGCATCGGCGATTTCAGTCGCGTCAATCTCGAGCGGGTGCTGGCGGCCAAAGCGGATCTGGTTGTGGCCTGGGCGGGCGGCAACCGGTCAGTGGACATCCACCAGTTGAAGCGTTTGGGATTGCCGGTGCTGCTGACCGATGCGCAACGACTGGAGGATGTCGCGCGACTGCTGCAGCTATTGGGCCAGGCCACAGGGCATGCCGCACAGGGCGAGGCGGCGGCGGACGCGTTTTCTCTCCGGCTGCGTGCCATCAGGCTCGGCCAGCCAAGCCGCGACACCCCCCTGGCGGTTTTCTACCAGATTTGGGACCGACCGCTGATGACGGTAGGCGGCAGCCACTGGATCAGCGACGCACTGGCGCTGTGCGGTGGACGCAATGTGTTCGAGGATATTGAAAGCACCTCCCCGGTGGTGTCGCGGGAGGCCGTTTTGCTGCGTGCGCCCGAGGTGGTGGTCAGCGGCCGCGACGCGCCCGGTCTGCGGAGTCAGTGGCAGCGCTTTGCCGCGCTGCCTGCGGTCAAGAACAATGGCTTTGTGCGGGTGGATGCTGATCTCTTGCATCGTCCCACGCCACGTCTGCTCGATGGGGTGGAGGCGTTGTGCGCGGCGCTCGCGCCTTACGGGCGGTGACGGCCGCCGGCTTCGGCGGACTTGCGATTGGGGCAGTCTTCCTTGATGCAGTCGGCATAGATCTGCAATGAGTGTTCGCGGATGACGAAGCCGCGTTCCTTGGCGATGCGGTTCTGCCGCTTCTCGATTTCGCTGTCGAAGAACTCTTCCACCTTGCCGCATTGCAGGCAGACCAGGTGGTCGTGATGTTCACCTTCATTGAGTTCGAAAACCGCCTTGTCACTGTCGAAGTGATGGCGGATCAGCAGGCCCGCCTGCTCGAATTGGGTCAGTACCCGGTACACGGTGGCCAGTCCGATATCCTGACCTTCGTCTGACAGCAGACGATAAACCTCTTCCGCCGTCATGTGACGCTTGTCGCTCTGTTCGAACAGATCGAGTATTTTCAGTCGCGGCAGGGTGGCCTTTAGACCGATGCTTTTTAGATCGGAGGGACTGCTCAATGCGGGCTCCAGAATGAGAACGTGAATACGTTATGATACGTTTTTTTAACGTTCCGACCCTCCTGGCTCGCTGGCTATGACGCCTTACCTGTTGCTTCCCGTTTTGCTTGTGAGCCTGCTGGCGGGCTGTTCCAACTTCAGGATCGGCCCGCATCGCATCGATGTGCAGCAGGGTAACGCACTCGATCAGGACAATCTTGCCCGACTGAAGACCGGCCTGAGTCGTTCACAGGTTCGCTTTCTGCTGGGCACGCCGCTGATTGTCGATCCGTTCCGCGACGACCGCTGGGACTATGTCTACGTTTTCCACAAGGCGGGAAGACTGACCGAGCAAAAACGTGTCTCGCTGTTCTTCGAAGGCGATCTGCTGGCTCGAATCGAGGGCGATCTCCCGGTGGCCGAGCAGTCGCTGGACCTTGCTTCGGTTCCTGCCGCATCTGACGGCGCCCAGGCGACTGTTCCAGCGGCAGCAGAAACGGGCAGCATCGCCCCGGCCCAGCCCACCATGGCTGCCGAACAGACCGGAACCGGTACGCAAGCGGCTAGCGAGCCCGCATTGCGGCGTGAGCAGGATGTTGAGAAGATTGAGCCGGAACCCGCCTCCGGCTTGCCGGGGTCCGCGCCATCTGCCGCGGCCAGCAAGGAGCAAGCGGTGCTGACTGTGCTGGAGACCTGGGCCGCGACCTGGAGCGAGCGCGACGAGGATGCCTACTTCTCACTCTATGCCGAGGACTTCGTTCCTTCGGGCGGCGGGAGCCGCGCAGAGTGGGAAAAGCGTCGCCGACTGCTGATGGGCCTGGCGAAATCGATCGAAGTCAAAATCGAGTCGCCAGTGGTAGAGGCAGGCGCAGATGGAACATCAGTCGTCACCTTCAATCAATACTATCGATCCGACACCTATCAGGATGCAGTGCGCAAGCAATTGCGCATGGTCGAGCGCGACGGACGCTGGCTGATCATCGAGGAACGGGTGCTGTCGATCCTGCGAGGCAGGAAATCATGAGCATTCGCATTGCCATTGCCGGTGTCAGCGGACGCATGGGCCGCGCGCTGCTCGAAGCCGTCGCAGCGGATGACAACTGTGTTTTGGGTGCCGCGCTGGATCGCTCATCCAGCCCGCTGCTCGGCCAGGATGCCGGGGTGGTCTATGGCGCGGTATCGGGGGTCGCGGTGTCCGACCAGGGTCCGGCAGCGTTGATCGCCTCGCAGGTGCTGATCGATTTCACTCGTCCCGAGGCGACCTTCGGCTATCTCGATGCCTGCGTGGCGGCGGGCGTGCCGCTGGTGATCGGCACCACCGGTTTCGACGATGCGGGCAAGGCACGCATCCGCGACGCAGCGGGGACCATCCCGGTCGTTTTCGCGCCCAACATGAGCGTCGGGGTCAACCTGCTGATGAAGCTCGCCGAGCTCGCCGCCCAGGTACTGCAGGATGGCTACGACATCGAAATCATCGAGGCGCATCACCGCCACAAGGTCGATGCGCCTTCCGGCACCGCGCTCGGCCTCGGACAAGCCGTGGCCCGTGCACTCGATCGCGACCTCGCGCAATGCGCCGTCTATGGCCGCGAGGGCGTCACCGGCGAACGCGATCCGCGTACCATCGGTTTTTCCACCGTGCGCGGCGGCGACATCGTTGGCGACCACACCCTGATGTTTGCCGGCATCGGCGAGCGCGTCGAATTGACCCACAAGGCCAGCAGCCGGGCCACCTTCGCCCAGGGCGCGCTGCGTGCCGCCAAGTGGTTGCAGGGCAGGGAGCCGGGCCTGTACGACATGCGCGACGTCCTCGGTCTCCAATAAAAAACAGGAATTCCGCCCATGAACCGCGTCAAGGTATACAGCACCGGCACTTGCCCGATCTGCGTCAAGACCAAGTCCCTGCTCGAGAGGTGGGGAGTCGGCTACGACGAAATCCGCATCGACCTCGACCGCGCTGCGATGCAGGAGTTTGTGGTTGCGACAAACGGTGCCCGCACGGTACCGCAGATCGTCATCGACGGTAAGCATATCGGCGGCTTTACGGAACTCACCGAACTGCACATGGATGGCGAACTGGACGATTTGCTGCCCGCTTCAGGCAACTGAGCGTCTCAGTGCACGACGTCGTTTCGATGGCGTAGCCAGATCAGCGTCATCACGCTGCTGATGAAAAGACCGAAAGCCCAGATGATGCTGTAGATGTGCCAGTCGGCCCGCATCATCAGGGCATAGGCTGCGCTCAGAAGAAGAATGCTGATGTTCTCGTTGAAATTCTGCTGGGCGATCGAGTGGCCGGCGCCCATCAGCAGATGGCCACGATGCTGCAGCAGGGCGTTCATCGGCACGACAAAGTAACCCGCCAGCGCTCCCGCCAGCAGTAGCAGCAGCATCGCCGGGACAAGGCTTTCCACCCAGATCAGCGCGATCGGCACGAATCCGAGCACGATGCCGGTCGGCAGGACGCTGATCGCGCGTTCGAGGCGGACGAATTTACCTGCCAGTATGGAACCGATGGCGATGCCGAAGGCCGTGGCGGCGGTCAGCTGGGTGGCCTGATCCAATCCGTATTTCAGATTCAAGGCGGCCCAGGCGATGATCAGCAAGCGCAGGGTTGCCCCCACTCCCCAGAACAGCGTGGTCACGGCCAGCGAAACCTGACCGAGCGGGTCGCGCCACAGCAGTACGAAGCTGTGCCAGAAATCATGCAGGATGAAAAGCGGCGAGGTGCTCGGCAGCTTGTGGTCGATCGGCAGGCGCGGGATGAACAGGTTGACGAAGGCCGCGCCCAGATACAGGCTGGTGATCGCAATGATGGCGAATTTGGGTGCGATGACGAATCCATCCATGCCGAGATTCTGCAGGATGCTGCTTGCCAGCAGGGGATTGATCAGTGCGCCGCCGATGATGGCACCAAGCACGATCGCCGCGACCGTCGTGCCTTCCATCCAACTGTTGGCTACTACTAGCCTGGACGGTGGCAGCAGTTCGGTGAGGATGCCGTACTTGGCTGGCGAGTACATGGCGGCACCCACTCCGACGACTGCGTAGGCGATCAGCGGGTGCAATCCCGCCAGCATCACCAGGCAGCCGGCGAATTTGACCGCATTGGCGATGAGCATGACCCGTCCCTTGGGCAGGGCGTCGGCGAAAGGCCCTACCAGTGGGGCCAGCACGATATAGGCGATGACGAAGACGGTTTGCAGCAGCGGCGAATGCCACTCGGGCGCAGCGGAAAACTGCAGCAGGCCGATGGCAGCGAATAACAGGGCGTTGTCAGCCAGCGCGGACAGAAACTGCGCCAGCAGGATGGTGTAGAACCCGCGATTCAAATCAGGATGCCGGCTCGGGCTTGCGGAACAGGACCGCGTTGTCCGTTGTCTTCGAAGAAGAAAACTTCGAAATTACAACAGCTTGATGACGCGGATGTTTGAACACAGGCGGGTTTATGGTTGAATAAAATTTTTTATTGACCCGGAGGCATTTGATGGCCGACCGCAGACTGCAAGTATTTTACACCGTAGCCAAACAGCTCAGTTTCACCAAAGCGGCGGATATTCTCTACATGACTCAACCTGCCGTGACCTTTCAGGTCAAGCAGTTGGAAGAGCATTTCAATACCCGCTTGTTCGAACGCAGCCACGGCAGAATTTCCCTTACTCCGACCGGAGAGTTGGTACTGGGCTACGCCGACCGCATTCTGGCACTGACCGGCGAGATGGAGGCGCGTGTCGGCGAATTGACCGGCCAGGTGACCGGGCCGTTGATGATTGGCGCTTCGACCACGATCGCCGAATATCAGTTGCCACGCATCCTCGGCGAATTCAAGAGCCGCTTCCCGCAGGTGCAGGCGCGGCTGACAGTGGCCAACTCGGAAACCATCGCTTCCAAGGTGGCCGATCATTCGCTCGATGTCGGCCTGATCGAGGCCCCCTCGCACAACCCCAACCTGAACACCGTGGCCTGTTGCGAAGATGAACTGGTGATGATCTGTACCCCGACCCATGCACTCGCCAACCGCAGCAGCGTCAACGCCAAGGATATCGCCGAACAGCCCTATGTTTCGCGTGAGCACGGTTCGGGCACGCGCGAGGTCATAGACGAATTCTTCAGGGACAACGGGGTCAATCCCGACGACTTGCATATCGAGATGGAGCTCGGCAGCCGCGAGGCCATCAAGGGAGCGGTCGAGGCGGGTCTCGGTATCGCCATCATGTCCGCTTCGACGGTGGTGAAGGAAATTCAGCTTGGCACCCTGGTAGCCGTGCCACTCAGCCCCCTGTTGACGCGTCAGTTGTCGATGGTTTACGCCCCGGAAAAATTCCGCAGCAAGCTGCTGGATGCCTTCATTACCTTCGTTGAAAGCAAATTCCAGCAATGCAGCACTGACGTGATCCCGCTCAAACGTCCTTACAAGGGGCGCGGCCGCGGATGACCGACAGCAAGCGTCTGCTCAACCTGTTTCGCAATCTTTCTGCGGAGCGGCAGCAGTCCTTGCTCGACTATGCGGAGTTCCTGGCCGGAAAGGAGGAATCCGTGCCGCCCGTCGCGACCGAGCCGCTGCCGATTCCCCGTCCCGAGCAGGAAAACGTCGTCAAGGCGATTCAGCGCCTGATGCAGACCTATCCGATGCTCGAGCGCAACCATGTTTTTCATGAGGCCTCGGCGCAGATGACACGTCATCTGATGCACGGTATTCCGGCGGCGGAAGCCATCGACGAACTGGAGCGGATTTTCCGGAGCCAGTATCAGCAGTTTCTCTCGCGATCGAGGCAAATGACCGTTGAAGAATGACGCGTCAGGCGGCAAGAGCCTGGCCGCACTTCCAGCAACTGAGAAAGTTGCCAGGATTCGATTCTCCACAGGCGGGGCAAGTCTTTTCCGCTGACTCCGGCTTCGATGCGATTTCGGCCAGTGCGTTCAAAGCCGATTTTTCCTGTCTTTCATCCTCGATCCATACCTCGGGCAGGGCGTGGGCAAAGGGCAGTTCTCCCAGTGCGCCCGCCGAGTTGGCATTGAAGATGTGATTCGCGATGCCGAGTTGCCTGAGGATGTCAGCCACCAACTGAGCATCCATCAGGGTGTTGGCGAAATAGACGCGCTTCATGCGCGGATCGGCAATATCAGAACAATGTCAGACTTTGCGTCTGACGCGCACGATGAGGTCGATACCTTCGGTGACCATGTCGTCAGGCAGGGGGGGCAGGCCGCTGATCTCGACGTGTTCGGCACTGATATCGGAAAGTCTACCGCTTTCGATCTCGTAGAGGTGGTGGTGGGGCGTGGTGTTGGGATCGTAGAAAACCTTGCTGGGATCGACGATCACCTCGCGGATCAGTTTCTTCTCCAGGAACAGCTTGAGGGTGTTGTAGACCGTGGCCTTCGACGTTTCGGAGTGGCGCGTATTGACGATCGCCATCACCTGATCGGCCGAGAGATGTTCCTGGCGCGAAAACAGCGCATGCGCAATCTCGATCCGCTGATGGGTCGGATTGATGTCGTGGCTGCGCAAGATGCCGGCCATGTTGTCGCGCGTGTAATCCATGACGTAATCATAAACAGCAATCTGGACTTTGTCTAATTTCCGGAATGGGTATGACTGTCATCTGGAAAGGCCCGTGCCAGAACGGCATCAAGGCAAAAAACGGTACAATTCGGGCCTGACTTTTGGAATCGGAATCCCGTGGTTACGCTCACCCGCCTCGATAGCGCGCAGCCTGATTTCCAGGCGCGCCTTGCCCGCCTGCTGCAATTCGATGACGCTGCCGACGCCGCGATCGAACAGACGGTGGCCGCCATCCTGCAAGACGTCAAAACCCGTGGCGACACTGCAGTGCTCGAATACACCGCGCGCTTCGATCGCCTGACCGCGAGTTCCATGGCGAGCCTGGAACTGAAGTCAGCGCAATTGCAGGCCGCACTCGAGCAATTGCCCGCCGACACCCGCCTTGCGCTGGAGGCCGCTGCGGAACGTGTGCGCCGCTATCACGAGAGACAGGTGCAGGAATCCTGGACCTATACCGAGGATGACGGCACGGTGCTCGGGCAGAAGATTACCCCCCTCGATCGGGTCGGCCTGTATGTGCCGGGTGGCAAGGCCGCGTACCCGTCGTCGGTGCTGATGAACGCGATTCCGGCCAAAGTGGCCGGCGTGGCCGAACTCATCATGGTGGTGCCAACCCCGGGTGGTGAGCAGAACCAGTTGGTACTGGCTGCCGCTGCGATTGCCGGGGTGGACCGCGTCTTCACCATCGGCGGAGCCCAGGCGGTGGCGGCGCTGGCCTACGGCACCGAGACCGTGCCACAGGTCGACAAGATCGTCGGGCCCGGCAACGCCTACGTCGCGTCGGCCAAGCGCCGCGTGTTCGGCACGGTGGGCATCGACATGATCGCCGGCCCCTCCGAAATCCTGGTGATCGCAGATGGCTCAGCGCCGCCGGAATGGGTGGCGATGGACCTGTTCTCGCAGGCCGAGCACGACGAAATGGCGCAGTCGATCCTGCTGTCGCCCGATGCGGCCTATCTCGACGCGGTTGCCGCGGCGATCGACAAGCTGATCGAAGAGATGCCGCGCAGCGAAGTGATCCGCACCTCGCTGACCAACCGCGGCGCATTGATCCTGACCCGCGATCTCGACGACGCCGCGGCGATCTCCAATGCCATCGCTCCCGAGCACCTCGAGCTGTCAGTGGCCGATCCCGACGCGATGCTGCCCAAGTTGCGTCACGCCGGTGCGATCTTCATGGGCAAGAATACCTGCGAGGCGCTGGGCGATTACTGTGCCGGCCCGAACCATGTGCTGCCGACCTCGCGCACCGCGCGCTTCTCGTCGCCGCTTGGGGTGTACGATTTCCAGAAGCGCAGTAGCCTGATCCACGTGTCGCAGGCCGGCGCGCAGACACTGGGGCAGATTGCCGCGACGCTGGCCTACGGCGAAGGCCTGCAGGCGCACGCGCGCTCCGCCGAATATCGCCTGGTTCATAAATGAGCCAGTTCTGGAGTGCCGTTGTGCACGGCCTGACGCCCTACGTGCCGGGCGAGCAGCCCAAGCTTGCCAACCTGGTCAAGCTCAACACCAACGAGAGCCCCTACGGACCCAGCCCGAAGGTGCTGGAGGCAGTGCGTGCGGAAGCCGACGACACGCTGCGCCTGTATCCCGATCCCGGCTCCGACCGCCTGCGTGCAGGGATTGCCGCCTATCACGGCGTAACGGCTGATCAGGTGTTCGTCGGCAACGGCTCCGACGAGGTGCTGGCGCATGCCTTCCTGGCGCTGCTGAAGCATGACCAGCCGATCCTGTTCCCGGACATCACCTACAGCTTCTATCCGGTGTATTGCGGACTGTACGAAATCGCCTACCGGACGATTCCGCTGACAGAATCGTTCGAAATCCGGGTCGACGATTACCTGGTCCCCAACGGTGGGGTGATATTTCCCAACCCCAACGCACCCACCGGGCGGCTCCTGGCGATGGAAGAAATCGAACGCCTGCTCGCCGGTAATCCGGACTCGGTGGTGGTGATTGATGAAGCCTATATCGACTTCGGTGGCGAAACGGCGGTGGGGCTGGTAGCGCGCTATCCGCAACTGCTGGTCACCCGCACGCTGTCGAAGTCGCATGCACTGGCCGGCCTGCGGGTCGGCTATGCCATCGGCCAGGCGCACCTGATCGAAGCATTGAACCGGGTCAAGGACAGTTTCAATTCCTACCCGCTCGACCGTTTCGCCCAGGCGGGTGCGCTGGCCTCGATCCAGGACCCCGGCTATTTCGAGGGAATCTGCTCCAAGGTGGTGACGACCCGCACCCGCCTGGTGGCGTCGATGGCCGAAATGGGCTTCGAGGTGCTGCCGTCCGCGGCCAACTTCATCTTTGCCCGCCACCCCGTCCACGACGGTGCCGGACTGGCTGCTGCGCTGCGCGAACGCAGCATCATCGTGAGACACTTCAGGAATCCGGCCCGTATCGCCCCCTTCCTGCGCATTACGGTCGGTACCGATGGGCAATGTGACGCGCTGCTTGCTGCGTTGAAAGCCATCCTGAACTGCTAGAATCCTGCAAAGAATTATTTTCCGACGCCATGCGCACCGCCCAAGTCAGCCGCAACACCCTCGAGACCCAGATCACGGTCAGTCTCAATCTGGACGGAACCGGCATTTCCAAGCTCGCCACCGGCGTGCCGTTTCTCGATCACATGCTCGACCAGATCGCTCGGCACGGCCTGATCGACCTGGATATCCAGGCCAAGGGTGATCTGCATATCGATGCCCACCACACCGTGGAAGACACCGGGATTACCCTCGGCCAAACGTTCGCGCAGGCGCTCGGCGACAAGAAGGGCATCCGCCGCTACGGCCATGCCTACGTGCCGCTCGACGAGGCCTTGTCGCGCGTGGTGATCGATCTGTCCGGACGCCCGGGGCTGGAATACCACGTCGACTACACTCGCGCGCGTATCGGCGAATTCGACGTCGACCTGTTCCTCGAGTTCTTCCGCGGCTTCGTTAATCATGCGGGCGTCACGCTGCACATCGACAATCTGCGCGGCATCAATGCGCACCATCAGGCCGAGACGATCTTCAAGGCCTTTGGTCGCGCGTTGCGCATGGCAGTTGAGCCTGATGCTCGCATGGGCGATGTGTTGCCATCGACCAAGGGTTCCCTATGAATTTTGTGACAGGGGCATTGCAGTGAGCGTCGATATCGCCGTCGTCGATTACGGCATGGGCAATCTGCGCTCGGTATCTAAAGCTATCGAGCACGTCGCGCCCGGAGCAAGCGTGGAAGTCACCTCCGATCCCGCCGTCATTGCCGACGCTGGGCGGGTGGTTTTTCCGGGCCAGGGAGCCGCACCCGACTGCATGCGCGAAATCGATTCACGCGGCCTGCGCCAGGTAATCATCGATGCCGCCCACAGCAAGCCCTTCCTGGGCATCTGCATGGGCATGCAGGTGCTGTTCGAGCACAGCGAGGAAGGCGATACGGCCTGTCTCGGCATTTTGCCGGGCACGGTGCAGCATTTCCCACACGAAGCGATGCACGATGCGGCGGGCGACAAGCTCAAGGTTCCGCACATGGGCTGGAACAACGTCCATCAGGCAGTTCCGCATCCCATCTGGGCGGGGATCGAAGAGGGTGCCCGCTTTTACTTCGTGCACAGCTATTTCGTGCAGCCGACTTCGCCCGAGACGATAGCGGGATTTTCGCATTACCCTTTCCCGTTCACCTGTGCAGTGGCGAAGGGGAACATCTTTGCTGTCCAGTTTCATCCCGAAAAAAGCCAGCATGATGGCTTGGTGCTGCTGGGCAATTTTGTAACCTGGAATCCGGGTGAGCACGACACCGCCTGTGATGCGACCGGCGCAGCCTGCGTCTAATTTTTCTTCGTACGACCATGTTGATTATTCCCGCGATCGACCTTAAAGACGGCCACTGCGTGCGCCTGGAACAGGGCGAGATGGACAGGGCCACGGTGTTTTCCGAGGATCCGGCAGCTACTGCACGTCATTGGAAAGAGTTGGGCGCGCGTCGCCTGCATCTGGTCGACCTCAATGGTGCATTTGCCGGCAAGCCGGTCAATGACGTGGCGATTCGCTCGATTGTCGATGCCGTCGGCGACGAGATGCCGGTGCAACTGGGTGGCGGCATTCGCGATCTCGCCACCATCGAGCGCTATCTCGACGATGGCGTGCGCTATGTCATCATCGGCACGGCCGCCGTGAAGAATCCCGGTTTTCTGCACGAGGCCTGCGATGCGTTTCCCGGCCATGTCATGGTGGGTCTCGATGCCAAGGACGGCAAGATCGCCGTCGAGGGCTGGTCGAAGATCACCGGCCACGATGTCATCGATCTGGCCAA
>Ga0209286_1000418_pt1 | contig 11580 bp, 13 predicted proteins | sample PPLLak1March2015_2_FD_187250 | JGI IMG/M metagenome (GOLD analysis project Ga0209286, IMG submission 187250) | Freshwater sediment microbial communities from Prairie Pothole Lake near Jamestown, North Dakota, USA - PPLs Lake P8 Core (3) Depth... | ecosystem: Environmental > Aquatic > Freshwater...
TTGATGCCGAGCCAGAGGCCGAAGGGCTGGCACTCCTTGACGGTGAGGCGCTGGCGCTGCGAGATGGAGAGGCCGATTTGCTGGCGCTTTCTACCTTGACTGTCGCCACAACCGGCGCAGACGGCCAGCCACATGCCGCCCCGGTTTATTTTGCTGCAGTTATCGATTCTGATGCTGGCAGCCGGCTGCGTCTGTATTTCTTCTCCGAGCCAGACAGCCAGCACGGGAGGGACGCAGCCACGAACCCCCGCGCCGCGGCCGCGCTTTACCCACTATGCTACGATTGGCAGGATATCCGCGGCCTGCAGATGCGCGGATCGGTGCAGGCAGTGGAACCCGGCGAAGAATGGGAGCAGGCCTGGGAGCAGTACCAATCTAAGTTCCCTTTCGTGTCCAGTTTAAAGGAGATCGTCGCCCGCAACACCCTGTACGTATTCGTCCCAAATTGGGTGCGGCTGGTGGATAACCGCCGCGGGTTCGGCACCAAGCAGGAGTGGGAGTTTCCATGAGTCGGGTTGCCCGCCCCACAACGGATGGACGCGATTTTGAAAAAGCCGCTCTGCGCGGAGAGCCTTCGTATGTCTGGCGAGATGGGCAGGAGCGGCGCCTGAGAATGATCCTGCAAGCCGCCGGCAAGAACATACAGGGCAATGTGCTGGAGAACGGCTGTGGGGTGGGTATGTATGCCGCCCACCTGGCTCCTTATGCCGGCAGGGTGGTTGGTCTGGAATTCGAATACGATCGCGCCCTGCAGGCCCGGCAGGCATCCGAGATCATCGTCAACGCTGCAGGCGAAGCACTGCCGTTCCCCGACAGCTCGTTCAGCTTCATCCTCAGCCACGAAGTGCTGGAGCACGTACAGGATGACCACCAGGCACTGAACGAGATGCTGCGCGTGCTCCGACCAGGCGGCCGGCTGGCGCTCTTCGTACCCAACCGGGGCTATCCATTCGAAACCCACGGCATCTACTGGCGAGGCAGGTATCGCTTCGGCAATGCTCCCCTGGTAAACTACCTCCCCCGCCGCATCAGAGACCGGTTAGCGCCGCATGTGCGCATCTATTCATCCGCCGACCTGGGGCGTCTGCTTGCGGGTCTCCCGGCCTCTATCGTCACCCGGACGGTGATATTTGGCGCCTACGACAACATCATTGCTCGCTACCCGGGGCCTGGACGGATAATGCGCTCCGTGCTTCAGTGGCTGGAGAAAACCCCAATGCGCTTCTTTGGGCTGTCCCACTTCTGGGTAATCGAGAAGGCACGCTGATGGTCACACAACTGGCTCGCGGAAATCGTAGATGCCGTCTTGCACTCGCCAGCAGCGCCGGCATTGAGCGCATTCGAGAGTGCCATCATCCTGTTCCAGCGGGCTGAAACCGCATTCAGGACACTGAAAGAAAGCACCAGGAGCAGCGGCTTTTCCACCCGGCCCGGCGCGTCCGCGTACAAAAACACTGGGACTGAGCTGCCACCAGTCGCCCGTGAGCTGAGCCGCCGCATCCATGGCTACCAACAACTTTAACGGCGCCCAGCGCTTGAGAACGCCAATCCTGAAGTGCGACACCGTGAGCTGGCGCTCAATGGTGAAGCCGGCTGCACGCAGCCACTCTCGAATGGCCTGGGGGTGAAAATCGAAGTTGAGCGCAGCAAATTCCACCGGGTTGTTATCAAAGGGATTCCAGGATTGGCGACCCAACCAGTAACGCAGGATGGCCTTGATATTGTGCTTGTTGGCGTACTCAAGGATGAAGACTCCGCCGAGTTTCAGCACCCGACCCGCCTGCTGCAGTGCCTGGGGGGCGTCTGCCATATGATGGAGAGTGCGGATCATGGTGGCTGCGTCAAAAAGCCCTGACACAAAGGGCAGCCGGTAGGCATCGGCAGCTACATACGTATAGCGGTCGCTGCGTCCCAGGCGCTCCTGGGCCTGCTGCAGCTGCGTACGCGAGTAATCCAACAAGACAAGCCGCTCGTAGCCCTGGTAGCGCGGCGTGTTCCTGCCGGCCCCGGCTCCGATTTCCAGCAATATTCTTCCAGAAGCCGGCAGCAGGCGCTGCAGGGCTACTGCCTCAACCTGGTCTTCGTAATCTCGCCCACCCTGCTCCCAGAATACAGTCTGGTAGTCTGAGCCTTCATAATCGCACACCGGCGGTCGTTCCGGCATCATCACCTCGGCATCCTACGATCCATTTGAATAAAACAAGCCATCAGGGCTCACGGCTGCCAGGCCGCACAGTCCTGATGGCTGATGTTTACACTATTTCTTGCGTATGTCAAGTCCTTGACAGGACGGGTTTTCGAAGCAGTAGAGAAGATTAAAATCAACCCCAAAGGGATTCACAGGGGAGCAAAAAATTGATTCAATGAGGGCATCTCAAAGAGGAGGTGTCCGAATGGAAGAAAGGAAAGAAGGCGGCTTCAACAGGCAGGCTGAAGCCGCCCTGTATCGATCGGCGCAGGCAGGCAGTCCAGAAAGCCTCGATCGGCTGCTACGCCAGCATGAAGGTCTGGTGCGCCAGATCGTAGCGCACCAGCAGTTGTGTGGGCTACCGTTTGAAGAGGCACTCCAAACCGGGCGGATCGGGCTGTGGCGAGCGATCCTAGGCTACGATCCACAGCGGGGAACACGCTTCAGCACCTACGCCTACCCAGCGATTATACGCCAAGTGTGGGATGCGGTCAGGAGGGAGTGTGCCTGGGAAAGGCGGCAGGTTCCGGAAGAGCTGTTGGGGGTGTATTTTGGATCGAAAAGCCCGGATGAGCGGCAGGAAGCAGAATGGGAGGAGGTGGAGGCCAGTCTGCGGGGAATGGTGGCAGGCTTGCCAGAGCGGCAGGCGGAGGTGATCCGGCGCCACTATGGACTGGAGGGGCAGGTTCCTCAGACGCTGGCGGAGATCGGGGGACAATGGGGGGTGAGCAGGCAGCGGGTCTACCAAATCGAAGAGGCAGCCCTGGTCTGGCTGCGCCAACCAGGACACAGCCAGGAACTGCGCAACCTGCTGGGGCGGCACAGCCAGGTCGAGTATGAATGGGTGGAACAGGTGACACAGGCGTTTCTGCGCCGTCGAGGAGGCCGCCATGAACGGGGCTAACGGCACACCGCAGCAAACCCGTGCGCAGGATAGCGCCTTTGTCCAGCAATGCAGCCTGATGCAACTGAGTAAGCAACTGCCGTTGAGTTGGCCGACCCCGGCAGGGGTGCCTGCTTCACCCAAGAAAAGTTATCGCTCGGGGTATCGCTACCCGTGGGCGGAGGTGTGCCGGGACCCAGGGCAGGTGCAGGCCTGGCTGGAACTGGGTGACTTTGATCTGGCTTTGCGCCTGGTGGATTTCAGCGGGCTGCGACCGGTGCTGGCGCAGCACCTGGGGTGGAAGTCGGGGCGGGGATGGGAACCCTTTGATCCGGTGTCCTTCTTTCTGCTGTACCAATGGCAGACCAGCAACCACTGGACACGGCAGGAGATGCTGAACCACCTGGCAGAGGAACGCTATGCCGATTACGCAGCCTGGTTTGGCTTCCGGAACGGGGTGTTTCCCACCGAGGGCGGGATGCGCTACTTCCTGACCCGGCTGGGGAGCCAGTCCGAGGCGAGTGGAGAGCAGGTGATGGTGGAGCTGGAGGGAAACAAGATTGCGGTCGCCGTCCAGCAGCTCAACCAGTTGCTCGTCCAGGCGGTGGAACTGGTTCGCCAGGCAGGCCTGCTCAGTCCCGCAGCCTGGGAGCAAGGCTTAGTGTGTCCGGATGGGCAGATCCATGACGCCGCTTCGCGGCTGCGCTGCATCTCGGTGCACGAGAGCTGTTACCAGCCGTGTACCCCAGACCAACCGCGGGACTGCCCAGCCAAAGCCAAAGACCGGCAGGGCTGCGCCTGTGATACCCTGGCCTGTGCCCAGGTTTGCCGGCATGCCACACCCCGCGACCAAGAGGCACGCTTCATCGTCTATTCCGGTTCCAACCAGTCCGCGGACAGCCCCAACGCCGCTAAAGCTCCGGACCCAGAGAAACCCGAACATGGCAAGCCGCACTATGGCTACCGCAGCCTGCCCTTGCGCCTGGCGGATCCCAGCCGGCGCTTCAGCCTGACCCTGTTGGATGATCTCCGTCCGGCTAATATGCATGAAGACCTGCCTGCAGCCGCACTTTTGCTGCAGCTTCCCCAAAATTACCCGAACCTCCATATCGATGCCGTCGCCGGAGATGCCGCCTACGGCTTCGATCTCTTCCTGCATACCGTGTATGCCGGGCTGGCAGCCCGCCGGGTGGTCGACTGCCGTGCCCACGCCACCGACCGGGACCACCAGCAGTGGGTTACCCGCGGTTACGACAACCGCGGCCGTCCGCTTTGCCCTTTCGGCTACGCTTTCTCCTCCTTCGGCTATGACCGCATGCGTGCCCGCCAGAAATGGGCCTGTGACAAAGTCTGCCTCAAGGCGCTCCCTCCTCGGGTCGCCTTGCCTCAGGTCAGCTACCCTCCCGCCGAATGCCCCTATCAGGCCGAGGAGCACCTGCATGGTCGGGTGATCAATGTCGCCGAAACCTTCCCAGATGGCTCGCTGCGCCTGGTCCGCGATGTTCCCCTGGGTTCTTCGACCTGGAAGACCCTCTATCACCGCGCCCGCAATGCCGTGGAAAGCCGCAATGCGACCTTTGAAGCTTGGGGCTTCAAACGTCTTTCCGTCTTTGGCTTGCTGCGGGCCAAAGCTGCGATCTTCCTCGCCGATGTCCTCGACACCTTGACCACCCTGGCTCGCCTGGTGCGGGAAGCTACTCAGGCTGACCTGAGCGCCTGAGTTCCTCCGCATTTCTCCGCCATCTTTTTCCCCGGAAGGCTCCCCCGGTTCTGTTTGCGCACCTGGACACCAGATTCTTGCCTGTTTCGCCTGGCTTTTTTCTCCGCTGGGCAGGCGGTTTCCTCCTGGAAACCCCAGCTGATCCGATCCGCCCGGCGAAAGATGGCCTACTGCTTCGTTCTCTCCCCCCTCCCACGGCGAGCTCGCCTGGGTCAACCCCCATTTTGGCTCATTTGGAGGGCTTTGCCTCAGCTACTGCTTCGATGGCCCGACATCGGGAGGGCGATTTTGACTTCCATACCTTCCTGTCCCAAACCATCCTCTATGTCACAGAGATTCCCATCTGCTCCAGAATAGAAGAGCCAGAAACGCCTACCATCGTCGATACGCAGGTTATCCAGGATCTGGAAGAGCACATCGAAGTCCGGCGGCCGAAAACTGATGCATTCGCTCAGTGTTGTAAATGGCAATATTCAAAAAGGCTATCTTCTTGTACAAACACCTTCTTAACGAGACCAGTCCAAAGCAGGGGCCAGGATAAGTTTACAGGGCGAATAAATCCTCGGTAGTGGGATGGAGACACACCTTGGCCGGGGAAAACTGCTATTCTATATTCGATCTTTGCCCCCACTTTGGACTGGTCTCAAAAAAAGACGTTAATCCAGTGAATCACCTGCGAAGACAGCTCTTGGAGGCGATTATTAGCACCATAAGAATAGTTAGCGTGTTAATTATGTCGCGAAAACGGCTAGACGTAGGTTTTCGTCCAATTGCTCCCAAAAGGCCAAACAGCGCATCAACCGATCGGTTGATGCAGTCGCTCCCAGTCGGTTGACCGCATAATCCATCCCTCGATAGCCCAAATTCAATCTCTCGGCTGGTTACTTTCTCCGGGCCGGCTGCTATTCTGTAGCCATTGAACACAAACTTAACAGTCAGAATCAGACAGGAGGATGTCATGATACAGGAAACAGTTGTCAATTCAGAACAGGTCAAAGGGGAACACGAAGCTGGAAAGTGGATGGGAGCGTTTATGGTCCTCATGGGCGCCATCTTCCTCATGGGGACGTCCGGGATCACCATCGCGGGGCGCAGTCCCTGGATGCTGGTGGCCCTGTTGCCCGTTTATTGGATCGGCGTGACGGCTTATAGGTGCTACAAGGAAGAGGGCCGCTTCACCCGTCGTGTCTTCAGCATTGCCATTTTCGGCGTGCTGCCCATCGCCTACATCGCCGCGCTGGCGCTGGGCTACAGTGTCTCAGGCCTGTGGCCTCTAGGCATCATTGCTGTTGGCGTTTCATTCATCTTGTATAGCGGCAGCAAATAGAGCTAGAGCTTGAAAGGAGGGTACGATGACACAGGTTATTGAAGTACGAAATCTACACAAGGCTTACGACGGAGTTACGGCCGTGGATGATGTTTCCTTCAACGTCGATGAAGGCGAGATCTTTGGCATCATCGGGCCAAATGGGGCCGGCAAGACGACGACGATTGAGTCAGTCATCGGGTTGCGCAAACCGGATGGTGGAAGCGTCTCGGTGCTCGGTCTGGATCCGCAAACCGAGGCGCGCAAGTTGGGCAACCGCATTGGCACCCAGCTACAAGAAGCGGCGCTGCCGGAGCGGATGAAAGTATGGGAAGCGCTTGATTTATACGCTTCCTTCTATGAAAAGACCATCCCTTGGGAGCCTCTTTTAGAGCAATGGGGCCTGGCCGAGAAGCGAAACACTCAGTTTGGGGGTCTTTCCGGCGGGCAGAAGCAGCGCCTGTTCATTTCGCTGGCCCTGTTGAACGATCCCCAAATCGTCTTCCTGGACGAACTGACGTCAGGGCTGGACCCGCAGGCTCGCCAGGCGACCTGGGACCTGATCCGCGCGATCCGCGAGCAGGGCAAGACCGTTGTTTTAATCACCCATTTTATGGATGAGGTTGAAGTGCTGGCGGACCGGGTGGCCGTAATCGATCACGGTCGGGTCATCGCCCTGGACACCCCGGACGACCTGATCGCCAGCCTGAACAGGGAGACGAAGGTGCTCTTCTCAGTTCCCAACGGCTTTCAGGCGGCACGGCTGGAGAACGTGAGCGGCGTCAGCGCCGTGAACCAGTACGACCGGCAAATCACCGTCAGCGGCAATGGACCATTGCTGGCCAATGTGGCCGCCGCGCTGGCCCAATACAACATCGCCCCGGCCGACCTGCGCGTGCAGCAGGCCAATCTGGAAGATGTCTTTTTGGCATTGACCGGGCGAACGATTAGGAACTGAGTGAAGGTGAAGCCTTGTGCTGAACCGGTTAACCACTCATGATCAAAAGGAGTTAATCATGAAGTCCTTTCTCAAGCTCACCTACATGGAATTGAAACTACAGCTCCGCGAGCCTTTGGCTCTCTTCTTCACCCTCGCCTTTCCGGTGATGGTAATGGTGCTGTTTGGCTTCATCTTCGGCAACGAAGCCGAAGAGTTGCTCGGCGGCTACGGCCAGGTAGATCTGTCCGTGCCCGGTTACATCGGCATGATCGTCGGCACCATTGGCATGCTGAGCATTCCCACCACGCTGGCCAATTATCGTGACCTGGGCATTCTGCGGCGGCTGCGCGCAACGCCCCTGGGTTCCAGTCCGGTGTTGTGGTCGCAGGTGGCCGCACAAGTCTTGATGACAGCCGCAGGCATCATCTTGCTCTTCATCGCCGGCCTGGCCATCTTCGACCTGCGCATTCCCAATGGCAATCTAGCTATCGTTCCAGCCATCCTGCTAAGCGCCTTTAGCTTCTTCGCCGTAGGCTTCGTCCTGGCCGGCGTCATGCCCTCCGCCCGAACGGCCCAGGCAGTAGGGATGGCTATTTTTTACCCCATGCTCTTCTTGTCCGGCGCGGCCATGCCTCGCGACATCATGCCCGACTTCGTGCAACAGATCGCCGGATTGTTGCCGCTGACGCACGTCGTCATTCTGGTCGAAGATCTCTGGTTGAAAGGAACCTGGAACCTCACATCAGTGGCGGTAGTCGCGGTAGTGCTCATCCTGGGCCTGGTGATATCTAGTTTCACATTCCGCTGGGAGTAATGGTACACTGACTATGATTGAGAAAAGAAGTCGCCAGCTTTCTATGCTCGAAGATAGTTCTCGACCGACGTTCGAAAAAGCTGGTGACATTCAAGGGCATAGACCATGAACGCTAAGCAGGAAAGGCAGAAAGACGTCTGGGTGAAGTGGGACTGGCTGTGGAAAGCGATCTTCTACGCCGCAGTCATCGTTTCCACGTGGCTAATGCTGCTGGACGATGACCGTAAAGCCCCGATCTGGGCGGTGCTCTTGCTGACGGGGATCTTGCTGCTCTGGCATTGGGGCGGATTGAAACTAGCCTACAGGAAATCGGATGTTTTGGACAATCACGCCATCTTCAGCTTCATCGTTATCATTGGCGTCATCGTTCTCTGGTTCGCGTTGGTCAATATGTCACCTGCCTATTACTTCACCCTCTTCGGTCTATTCGGCCAGATATTTCGCCATCTACCCCTCGGCTATGGCGTGATTGCCGTCCTCATTCTGACGGGGTCTATCATTTACGAGCAGTTGGCCGATGCCGGCGCGACGTTCTCGTTGACAAACCCCACCATCTGGGTGTTCATCTTCACGGCTCTGGGCGCCATCATCCTTGGCGTGTGGATAACGGCCATTATTGGGCAGAGCACGCGGCGTCGACAGCTTATTGAACAGTTGGAAGCAACGCAGGCGGAGTTGGCTGCAGCGGAACGGCGCGCAGGGATTCTGGAAGAACGCCAGCGGCTGGCGCGAGATATCCATGATACGCTAGCCCAGGGGTTCACCAGCATCGTTATGCACCTGGAGGCGGCGGATCAGGCCCTGCCTGATGATCTGGACACCCTGCAAAAGCATCTCGACCGGGCCCGTGGGACAGCTCGGACCAGCCTGGAACAGGCGCGCCGGGTGGTACACGCTTTGCGACCGCATTCACTGGATCAGCGATCACTGCCGGATGCGATCGAACGGACAGCCGTCCGTTGGCAGGAAGAAACCGGCATTCCCTTGACCACGACCACCACCGGCGACCCTATCCCCCTACATCCCGATATCGAAGTGACGCTGCTGCGAGCGACCCAGGAAGCGCTTGCTAACATTCGCAAACATGCCCAGGCCACGGCCGTGCAGCTCACCCTCTCGTATATCGATGACGTGGTTGTGCTGGACGTTCAGGATAATGGCGTGGCTTTCGCCGGGGCAGCGGCGTCGCCCCTATCCGGCGGCTACGGCTTGCAGGCGATGCGCGAACGGGCCGAACAATGTGGAGGTTCAGTGACCCTGGAAAGCGAACCTGGCGAGGGCACGACGGTTGTCGTCTCTATCCCGATTTATAGCTAAAGAGAGCTGTCGACTACTCAAGAGTTGGCAGATTTGATGGTTGCTTATGGACCAAATCCGCATTTTGATTACAGATGATCACCCGGTTGTCCGGGAAGGGCTGTCCGGAATGTTAGCTGGCCAGTCCGATTTTGAGGTCATAGGCTTGGCCGCGGATGGCGACACGGCTGTTAAGATGCACGATTCCCTCGCCCCCGACGTCACCCTCATGGATCTACGAATGCCCGGCCTGGATGGAGTGGGGGCAATTAAGGCGATCAAGGCCCAACAGCCGTCATCCCGAATCATCGTCCTGACCACCTACGATTCTGACGCCGATATCCTGCGCGCTATCGAGGCCGGGGCCACCGGCTACTTATTGAAAGATGCCCCCCGTGAAGAACTGTTCCGCGCCATACGCGCCGCTGCCAGGGGAGACTCCGTTCTGGCCCCGGCCGTCGCCGCTCGCCTCATGACCCGGATGCGTGCCCCAGCCGAAGAGAACTTGAGCGCCCGCGAGATTGAAGTGCTGCAATTGGTGGCCAAAGGAGCAAGCAACGAAGAAATCGGCAAAAGTCTGCACATCAGCACGGCAACGGTCAAAACCCACCTCATTCATATTTACGGCAAGCTGGGCGTGGATGACCGGACCGCGGCCGTGACCACAGCCCTGGAGAAAGGGATCATTACGCTGGCACGCTAGGCTGCGAGCGCTGGACACTACGGTTCCTGGCAGACCGGCTGGTGGAGTTGGAAGTGGTCGATTCCATCAGTCATACGGCCGCGCCCGAGAGCGAGCGGTGTTTGCCTACGGCTGGGCAGTCACTTCTTAGCCGGCGCGCCGGGGGCAATGGCGGTTGGTTACCCGGCGCTGCGCCAACAACTGGTCGCTCAGTTTGCCGGCCTCTCCCAGGCCGAAAGGCTGCTGTGGCTGAACAACTTCCTGTTCATCGTCACGCCCGACCTGCGGCAGCTGAACGACAAAATTGCCCAGGTGCGCGCCTATCGTTCCCTGGGACAACAGCGCAACTTTTTGTTGGGGGGCGCCTCTGGCATGGGCAAGACCACTTACATGGATTGGCTGGCCCTGCATGAATGGCCCAGCGTGGAAGCCGAGCACAATCACGTACCGATCATCAAGATCGATGCTTCGGTCAGCAATCACACGCCCAAGCCTTTGTTTCAACGCATTTTGCTGGAATGCGGTGCCGTCTACGCAGCCAGCGACAATGAGGAAGTTCTGCTCATGAAGTTGGTGCTCTACTTTCAGGGCTGCGGCGGGTGGCGTTGTACTGGCACAGGCAGCGCAACTCGAGGCCTCGCAGTTGAGCAGCTTGCCCGGGGCAGCCGCGATTTCGCCGTTGCCAGTACACGGATCCAGAATTCTTCCGCGTGCGCCGTTTGCCGGGGGAATAAACCAGGAAGCCGTGGCTTCCGCCATGTGGATCGGGACGCAGATTAACATACCTCCCTATCCATTCGGACCACCCCATAGTTAGTTTCGAATATGCTTGCAATTTATAGGAAGATGGTATACAATAACGATATATATCATTGGTATATACATCTGGAGGTGTAAGATAGAAACAGCAAAATTATTCATGAATGGCAGAAGCCAGGCGGTCAGACTTCCTAAAGAATACCGCTTTGACGGGGATGAGGTGTATATTAAGAAAGTGGGGGATGCGGTTATCTTGATTCCTTATCAAACCCCGTGGAACACGCTATTAGACAGCTTGAAGTTATTCTCGGCAGATTTTATGGAAGATCGCGAACAACCCCCTGTCGAGGCTCGTGAGGGTGCGTTCACATGAAATATATGCTAGATACGAATATCTGTATCTACTTAATCAAGCAGCAGCCGAGGGAAGTGATTGATAAATTTCAGAGAATTGCGCTGGGTGAGATTGCCGTATCTACCGTGACTGTGGCTGAAATGATGTATGGGGTGGAAAAAAGCCAGTATAAGGAAAAGAACAAAACTGCGCTTCAGGCATTTTTGGCGCCGCTAGAAATTGTTGATTTTGATTTCGCGGCGGCACAACAATACGGAGTAGTACGAGCGTATTTAGAAAAAATAGGAGAACCAATTGGTGCTTATGACTTAATGATAGCGGCCCATGCGCTCAGCCTTGATTTAGTATTGGTTACTAACAATGAGCAGGAATTTCAACGAATTCCTGATTTAATTGTTGAGAATTGGGTTAAGAATTAGAAGAATCAACGTTGAATTAATGGCCTATGACGATCATGCTTACGAGACACATTACCCATATTGATGATTTTTGATCAGAAATCATGCGGAAGGCGCTCGAGATGTTCGCTTTGGCGATCACATATTGCATCCCTTTTTGCCTGCCAATCGCTCCGATGAACAGCTTTATCAGAGCATGCGATGCAAGGGATTCTACAAGTTAAGACTTGAATTGCAGC
>Ga0209286_1000419_pt1 | contig 11569 bp, 6 predicted proteins | sample PPLLak1March2015_2_FD_187250 | JGI IMG/M metagenome (GOLD analysis project Ga0209286, IMG submission 187250) | Freshwater sediment microbial communities from Prairie Pothole Lake near Jamestown, North Dakota, USA - PPLs Lake P8 Core (3) Depth... | ecosystem: Environmental > Aquatic > Freshwater >...
CTGCGCACGCTCAATCCACGGCGACCTACGCCGACGTCGCGCCGATCTTCGATCAGCACTGCGTCCTCTGCCACTCCGGGTCGAAGCCTGCGGCGGGACTGCGGCTCGACGCCTTGGATACGGTGTTGAAAGGCGGCGCCAAGGGTCCTGTGGCGAAGGCTGGTGCGCCGGCCGAAGGCGAACTCGTGCGCCGCATCATGGGCATCAGCCAGCCGCGGATGCCGATGACCAGCCCGCCGTTCCTGTCGGACAACGACGTCGCGACGATCGAGCGCTGGATTGCCGGCGGACTGCAGGCCAGCGGCTCGGGCGCGGCGGCCTCGACGGCCACCGCCCCGCCGCCGCGCCCGAAGCCGGGCGAGCGGGTGACGTATCTCCACGTTGCTCCGATCCTCGCGACCCGATGCGCGAAGTGCCACACGGACAACGGACAGATGGGACCGCCTCCCGAGGGCTACCGGCTGACGTCGCACGCTGCCACTGTCGCGGCAGTCGATCGCGCGCGCGTCGTTCCCGGGAATCCCGGTGCGAGCGAGCTGATGCGGCGGATTCGCGGGCATGCGCGGCCGCGCATGCCGCTCGACGGCCCGCCCTTCCTCGACAGGGAGGAGATAGATCTGATCGAAGCCTGGATCGCGCAGGGCGCGCGCGATGCCGCGGGCGTGGCCGCGCCGGTGCCGGTCGGCGCGGCGGTGCGGCTGCACGGCACGCTCACGGCCGGCCCTGGCCTCGACGGCCTCGCGTTCCAGTTCGGGCCGGGGGCCCGCATCGACAGGCAGCCTGCGCCGGGCGCGTATGCGGAGCTGCGCGGCAGACTCGACTCCGGGGGAAGGGTCATCGTCGAGCGGCTCCGTGAGCGGTGAGTGGGTCGGCTCCGACCGAGGCGCTGCTCCATGGACGCGAACCGAACACTCGGGTGAAGCGAGCGCGCGGAGGCCGGCTCGGTCCCGCATCGCCGTCGAGGCGAGGAAGAAAAAAAAGGGGCCGGCTTCCGCCGGCCCCTGCGAACGCCCGAACTTGCGTCGGACTAGGGGGTCGTCAACTGCACTGTGTAGTTGCCGGTCTCGGCGCCCGTGGCATCCACCTCGATCACGTAGGTGCCGGCCTGGTCGCTCGGGATCGTGAAGCTCGCGACCATCGGCACGCCGGCCGCCAGCGCCCGCGGGAAGGTCGCGATCGTCGTGGCGAAGCGGTCGGTGTAGTTGCCACTGGCCGGCAGCCGCCTCACGTACACGTTGCCGTTGAAGGCGGCGTTGACCGTCACCGTGAGCGCCTGGCTCGCCGTTGCGCTGAACCGGTAGTAGTCACGCTCGCCGGCCACGCCGATGTTGCCGTTCGTCGCTGCGGCGCCGGGAGCGAGGTCTGTGGGTGCATCGAGGCGGACCAGTGACATCGCGTAGTCGATGTTGCGGTCGGTGTTCGAGTTGAACGCGGTCAGCGTATTGGTGCCGGTGCGCAACTGCCCGACGTTTTCGCCGACGATGAAGCCGCCGCTGGTCTCGTTGCCGGACCGGCTGAGGTCTCCGGTGTAGTTGGCGAAGTTGGTGCTCGGGCCCCAGACCGTGCCGCTCAACCCTGCCGGGTTGCCGGATCCGTCCAACTGGTAGCGCCAGCGCAGCAGGTAGTAGCCATCATTGGGCAGCGTGTAGCCGTACGAACGCAACAGCGTCGGCGTGACGACGTCGGACACTTCCGCGCCGAGCGCGGTGGGCGCCGGCACGGGCTTCTGCACGCCGACCGTGAACTGGCCCGTGGTGCTGCCCTCGACGTTGGCGGTCGACCGGATCAGGAGCGTGCGGGTGCCGCTGATGCGCGCATACGACGGCGCGCTCGAGGCCTGCTGCGGCTGCCTGGAGCCGCTCAGCGACGTGCTGGTCGATCCTTGGCTGACGTTGCCCACGCCGGCGGCAACGTCGAGGGTGGTCGGCGACGCCAGTCGCAGCGTGAAAACCTCGGCCTGGGCCAGGTCGAATGTGTAGCGCAGTACCTGCCCGAGCACGAGCGTCTCGGTGCGCTCGGCCAGCGGCGCGGTCAGCGCCCACGGTTGCGGAGCAGGTACGTTGTTCAGCCGCATCCTGAAGTTGCCGCTGAAGGCGCTGCTGAGGTTCGTGACCTCGACCGTGTAGCGGCCCGACACGGGCAGCGTGGCGATGGCATTCGGCGCCGCGGGTTCAACACCATCGGGGGCGACGATGCGCAGGGTCGGCGCACCGTTCACGCTGGCCGGGCGATCGAAGCCCAGGCTGGCCTCCTGCCCCGCCGCGCCGTCGAACATGTACACCCGCGCGCGGTTCAGAGCTGGCGCGGCGACGGTCACGTCGGTGTCGAGCGCCAGCGGCGTCGGCGTCAGTGTCGCGAGGGTGAACTCGGCCGGGCCGGTCGCGATGGTCGAGCCGCGTGTCACGTCGATGACCGGCAGCACCAGCGGGTGCAGTTCGTGAACCTGCGCGCGCACGCCGCGGATGGTGCCGCAGGCGAACTGCACGTTCACCGTGGTGACCACGCGCGACGGATAGACGATCGAGCTGTAATTGCCGTTGCACGCCGTCAGCGCCGTGCCGAAGGCGGCGCCTGCAGTGGGCTGCTTCAGCACGAAGCGGCGCGTCTCGCCGGTCGTGATGTCGGCGACCGTCGTCTCCTGCGGCAGCGAGATCAACTGCCCCGTCGTGAAGCTGCCGCGCAGTTGCGCGTTGCCGGTGGCGCCGGAGGTGTTGACGATCTCCAGCTGGTAGCGGCCGGCCTGCGCCACGCCGAGGCGCAGCAGGGGCACGCGTACGCTGCCCGACTGGAAGGTGTCGCGCGCGATGATCTCGTCGTTCGGTGCGCGCAGCTGCAGCACGCCGCTCAGGCCGGCGCGCGACGGCAGGTCGACGTCGATCACGGCGTCGGCCGCCAGGTCGAGGGCGAAGCAGCGCACCGAGTTGCCGCTCATCGGGTAGACGGCATCGGAAGGCAGCGACAGCGTGCTCGCCGAGGCGCAGCTGCCGGACACCGCCTGCGCCTGCAGGCGGTAGGCGCCGGGCGCGCTGGCGGTCGCGGTGAGCTCGACCGTGTACGTGCCGGCGGTGGCGTTGGTGATCGTGACGCCGGCGTTGTTGCTGCCGAGCGAGGCACTGCCGACCACGGTGCCGGCCGGATTGCGCACGCTGACCGCGCCGGAAAGCGTCGAACCGTTGCTGCGGCCGGCCGTGATGGTGAAGTTCTGGCCGGCCTGCGCCGCCAGTGTGAAGCGGTCGGTCTCGCCGACGTGCGACATCGCGTACACCTGGTTCCAGGGCACGCCGATCGCCACCGTGCCGCTGGCGTCCTGCACCGGCGACAGCACGATCTGCACGTCCTCGCTGACGTTGGAGCCGCCGCGAAGGAGGGTGCGGCCGTACAGCGTCCCGTTGAGCGCCGTCGAGTTGAACACGATGTCCATGTCCGAGGGCACCGGCAGCTCGACGCCGCCGGCGACCGGCGTGGAGGTCGAGGCGACGAAGGCCGGGATGCGCCGCGTGCGCGGCTCTGCCATCGCGCGCGCCATGCTGCTGCCGGCGGTCTGGTTCTCCCAGAACGGCGAGGCCTCGTGTGCGCAGTAGCCGGTGCCGGTCAGGTTCTCGGGCACGCCGTCGTAGTTGGTGTCGACCAGGCAGCGTGGCTTCGGCTTGTACGGCACTGCGTCGAACACGTCGTGGTTCCACCAGGAGAAGTGGGTGACCTCGCCGCGCAGCGCCAGGTCGCTCGGCGAGCCGGCGGCGACGACGGTGCCGGCGCCTTCCATCACCCAGGTGCCGGTACGCTCGTTCAGCGACCACAGCGGATAGGAGTCGCCGACGTTGACCGGGCTGCCGTCACGATTGAGCGCGGTGTAGACGGGAATCTCGATCGTCGCCTTCTTGCCCGGCGCGAGCTGCACCGGCGCGTTGTTCTGCGTGAGGATGTACTCGACGGTGCCGTAGCTGAGGATCAGTCCTTCGTTGCCGTCCGGACCGACGCCCTCGAAGCGACCGGGGAAGGCGCGCGCCTCGGCAGCCACGTCCACGGGCGTCATGCTGACCTGCACCGGCCCGCTGACCGGGTTGCCGCCGGCGTCGACCAGGCTCCCGGGCGCCAGGATGATGCGCGCGCCGTCCCTGCCGGCCAGCGTGCCGCCGGCGGCGGCGTCCGGCAGCGTCTGCGCCGCTTCACGCGCGATCATCGTGACCTCGATGTAGCCCGACTCCGCCGCGGTGGGCAGCGTGAAGCGTTTGAACTGGTCGGCGTAGCCGGTGCGGCTGAACTTCAGCGCGACCGGCACTCCAAGGTCGGTCGTGAGCGTTGCGCGGCCATCGGCCGCGGTGGTGGCAGTGGTGCCGCTGGCGATCACGCTCACGGTCACTTCGGCCAGCGGCGTGCCGCGTGCGTCGCGCACCACCGCCAGCGTGCTCACGCTCCCGGCGGCCGCCGGCCCGGGCGACACGGCCACGCTGCGTTCGACGGACGCGGAGGCGCCGCGCCCGTCATCGACGGTCAGGCGCACGGTGTAACTGCCGGCGGTGTCGAAGACGTGGGCGATGTTGCGGCCGCCGCCGCGCACGCCGTTGCCGAAACTCCAGCTGTAGGTCAGCGCATCGCCGTCAGCATCGCGCGATCCGCCGGCGTCGAACACCACCGCCGTGCCGGCCACCGCGGTGCCGGCGCTGTTGAACGCGGCCACCGGGGCCGCGTTGGCGGCGGGCGGCGGTTGGGGCGATGTCGGTGGTGGTGTCGGCGTCGGCGCCGTGACGCCGTCATCGTCGCCGCCGCAGGCGGCCAGGACGGCCATCGCTGTGGCACAGGCAAGGCGAGCGAGCAGCCGGCCGACTTGGCGCGGTGCGACGGTCGGGTCGCTGGAAGGGGTGTTCATGGCGGCTCCTCTAGCGCAGACCGCGCGGGCGCGGTGCGGTGGGTTCATCGATGGTCAGCTTCACGAGGTGCCGCAGCAGCGCCAGCGGCGAATCGAACCGCACGGCGTCGTCGCTGCCGGACTCGCGCAGCGTGGCGCGCCACGGCCGGCCGGGTGACTCCGGCTGCAGTTCGAGTTCGAAGCGGGATGTCGCGGGAACGACCGGCTCGGCCATGGGCACCTCCGGCACCGATTGGGCCCGAGGGGGCGTTGCGGGGGCGTTGCGGCGCGTTGCCGCGGAGCTCAGTCGAGCAGCGCGCGCCAGCGCTCGCGGAAGCGCTGCTGCAGGGCCGGGTCGCGGGCGAGCGAGTCGTGCAGCCGCTGCGCCAGCGCGCGCGCGTCGCGGCGCCACGACGGCTCCGATGGCGCTGCGCGGCACCAGGCGGCGAGCAGCTCCAGCTCGACCGGCGCCGGCGCGACGGCCCGCACCTGTCCGGTCAGCGCGCGCAGCGGCTCGAGGTCGAGGCCGAGCGCGGCCCGCGCGGTCACGCGGAGCGCGAGGTAGCGGCCTGGGTGCTCGCCTATCGGCGTCGGCTCGAACGCGGCGCCCGCGGGCTCAAGAATTGCCAGGGCCTGCGCCGGTTCGCCGGCCGCGGTCAGCGCGTACGCGCGCCAGAAGTCGATCGCCTCGCGGTCGCGCACCATGCCTGGCGCCGGCTCGAGCTGCGCCAGTTCGTTCGCCGCGCGGCGTGCAGCCTGGGGCTCGTCGCGCAGCGAGTACGCGATCGAATACAGGCGGATCGGCGCCTCGAACGTGGGCAGGTACGCCGGACTGTCGCGCAGGCTGAGGTACTGCGCCGGCGGGGTGTCGTAGTCGCCGCACCACCACAGCAGGCGTCCCCGCAGGTGCCACGCCCAGAAGTCCGGGAAGCCGCCGCTGTTGCGCTCGATCAGGGCGATCGCCGCGCCGATCGCGGCCACTGCGGCGCCGAGGTCGCCGAGATAGGTGCGGATCTCGCACTCGCGCATCGCCAGCAGCGCCTGCGTGGCGGGGTCCGGGGACAGTCGGAACAACTGCAGCGCACGCTGGTGGACGGCCTGCGCACGCTCGACCTGCCCGGCGGGCAGCAGGTACGCGATGAAGTTGGGCAGCATGTTGCGCAGCACCGTCACCAGGTTCAACCGCTCGGCCTGCGCCAGCGCGATGTCCATGATCTCGATCGCGCGCTGCGGGTCGCGGAGCTGAAACTCCGTATAGGCCAGGATGTACAGCGAACGCAGTTCGCGTCGTAAGTCGCCGGCCTCGCGGAACAGCTCGACCGCCTGCCGCAGGTGCTCGCGCGCCTCGGCATCGCGCCCGAAGCTCGTGTAGTAGTTGGCCATGCCGTGGTGCAGTTCGCCGCGGAACGCGGGCGGCCGTGCGGCGCACGTCGCCATCTCGCGGTCGTAGATGGCGCGCGCCTCGTCGTAGCGGGCGCGCTCGACCAGCGCGAAGGCGTAGCTCAGCGGCAGCGCGTCGCGCACGGCGACGGGCACCTGCTCGAAGGCCGGATGCGCCATTGCGGCCTCGGCGGCCTGCAGCGTCTCGGCGTAGCGCTGGCGGCGCAAGCCGAGCATCGCGCGGCCGCACAGGACTTCCGCCTCGACTGCCGGATCGTCCAGCTCCCGGCCGAGGGCTTCCATCGCGTCGAGCTCGCCCTCCTCGGCCGCCAGGTCGTGCACCAGCCGCAGCAGCCGGATGTGCTCGCGGTGCGTTTCGATCCTGGCGACCGGCGGCTGCGCGGCGAGCGCGGCTTGCAGGTGGTCGAGCGCCTCGCGGTAGGCGAACACCGACTCCGCCGCGCGCGCGGCCGCGAGGCGGTGGGGCACCGCCTGCCCGGAACGACCGGCCAGCTCGAAGTGACCGGCGATCCGCCCGGGCGCGCCGCGGCGGGCGTCCAGCGACTCGGCCAGTCGCAGGTGGATCAGCCGACGCCGTTCCGGGCGCAGCGCCTGGTCGAGCGCGCTGCGCGCCAGGTCGTGCACGTAGCGGTAGCCGCCGTCGCCCTGCAGCAGCAGCTGCGCCTGCAGCGCGCGCTCCAGGCCGTCGAGCGCGTCCCAGTCGGTGAGCGCGGTCGCGGGCTGCACGTCGTCGAGGGTGAACGGGTCGCCGGCCAGCGCCGCGGTCTCCAGCACGCGGCGCGCGACCGGGCCCAGCCGTTCGACGCGCTCGACCACCGCCTGCTGCACGCTGGGCGGCACCGGCAGCTCGCGGTAGTCGCCGGTCTCGCCGTCGTACCGCGTCGACCACAGGCCCGACTCGTCGATCCGCAGCTCGCCGATGTCGAACAGGAACCGCAGGGTTTCGAGCATGAAGTACGGGTTGCCCTGCGTGACCCGCTGCAGGCGTTGCGCGAACAGTTCGCCGCCGGCGCTGCCGGACAGTTCCCGCACCAGGGCCAGCGTGCCGTCGCCGTCGAGCGGTGCCAGCGGCAGCCGCTGCAGCAGGCCCGAGCGCTCGAGCTTGAGCACGACGTCGACCGCCGCGCGGGACTCGGCCAGTTCGGCGGTGCGCGCGGTGGCGACGATGCGGGCGCGCGGCGGCCCGTCGGAACGCGCCAGCCGCGCTGCCAGCGCCTCCAGCGCCTCGAGCGTGCTGTCGTCGAGCCAGTGCAGGTCGTCGACCAGCAGCGCGCCGCCGTCCACCACCGCCGCCAGCACGGTGCCCAGCGCTTCGAAGAAGCGGATGCGTTCCGCGGCGCCGGCGTGTGACGGCGCGGGCGGGGCCTCGCGCAGTTCCGGCACCAGGCGCGCGACCTCGGCGAGGGTCGCGTCCGGAAGCGACTGCAGGCGGGCTCGCAGCGCCGGGTCGGCCCGAACGGCACGCAACGTCTCGGCGACCGGATGCAGCGCGGCGTTGCGGCCGAGCTCGCTGCCGGCCAGCCGCACGAACGGCGAGTGCCCGAGCGCGAACTCGGTGGCCAGGCGCGTCTTGCCGACGCCGGCGTCGCCATCGATCAGCGTGACCACGTTCGAGCTGTCGCCGAGGCGCGCAAGCTCGGCATCGCGCCCCACCAGCGCGCCCTCGAAGCGCGCCAGGCCTGGCCCTCCCGCGCGCGACACCAGTGGCGCGACGCGCTCGGCCGCGCGCACCCGTTCGGCCAGCGCGGCGGTCTCCGGCAACGGATCGAGGTCGAGTTCGCGCCGCAGGGTCTGCCGCAGCCGCTCGAACAGGTCGAGCGCCTGTGCACGATCGCCGAGCAGGTAGTGCAGCCGCATCGCATTGGCGTAGTGCGACTCCTGCAGCGGCTCATGGGCGATCAGGCGCGTGTAGGCCCGCAGCGCGCCTCCTGCGTCGCCGGCCGCCTCGAGCGCTTCGGCGTGGCGACGGGCCGCCTCGCCGAAGCGCCGCGCCAGCAGGTCGCGCTGCTGCGCCAGCCAGTCGTCGAAGGCGCCGCCGTCGGCGAGGTCGAAGCCGTCCATCAGCGGACCGGTGTAAGCGGCCGCGGCGTCGTGCGCGCGTTCTTCCTGCAGCGCCGCCTGGAACCGATGTACGTCGCAGCCCAGCAGCGGGGCGACGGCGATCGCGTCGTCGTCGGCCAGCAGCGCATCGCCCAAGCCCGCCTCGCGCAGCCGATGCAGTTCGCGCCGCAGGTTGCGGCGCGCGGCGTCCCCGTCGCCCTCGCCCCAGAACAGGCTCGCCAGCTTGGCCCGCGTCGTGCGCCGCTCGACCGCGACCACGGCGAGCAGCGCGAGCGACTTGCGGATGGTCAGGCGAACCTCGGCATCTCCGCGCATCAGGCGGGGAGCGCCAAGCAAGCGGAGGTGCAGCGGAGCGTCGGCTTGCGTTGGCATGGTGCGGGCTGGAAGGCGCGCCGGAGCGCGCCCGGGCAGGCGGTCGGGCCGTGTGGATGGAGAGCCCGCATTCTGCCGTGCGTCGCCGCTGCCGTGCCAGCAAGCACTCGCGCGCTGATCGTCTCGATCGGCGCGCGTGTTGTTGCGCGCTGGCGACGAGCGCGCGAGCTGAACATCGAATCTCGCGCTTATCGCATCAACTTTCCCGGCGAACGCAGGCAGACTTCGTCCGTCGTCTGCAGCTGCGGGAGGTCGGGATGGCGTTGACTCCAGGTCGAGTGTCGTGATGCGCACACAGCGAATCATCCGTCTGTGCAACAGCGTCGAACTGCTCGCCGGCACGCTGGACAAGCTGAACGCACGCGGGCGCGGCGCGAGCGCCCAGGCAGTCCTGCTGCGGATGAAGCTTGCGGCGCTGACCGCCGAGCTCGTCGCGGCAGACGTGATCGAACGCGCGCGGCAACGCTCGGCGATCAGTTAGCCGGCGGATCTTCGGTCGCGAGCGCGCGACCGGACAGGACCTGCTCCAGGAAGGACGCCCCGTTTCCCGGCCGCATGAAGTGCCGGTAGGCGTAGACGCCGAAGCGGGTCGGAGCCATCAGATAGATCGTCAACCCGATCTCGCGCGCTGATTCGAATCCCTCACCCGGGAACTGCGCGAGGATCCGCTCCCGCGCCTCCTTGTCCATCGTCGCCAGCATCGTGACGTAGGCGATGTACTCGTGCGCGACGATGGTCGGCTCGGCCATCCGGAAGTTGGCTGCCGCGATGTGGTGGCCGACTTCGTGCGCGACGAGGCTGCGGTGCACGGCGGCGTCGACCTGCAGGTCGGGTGCCAGGGGAAGCTTGCCGCACTCGGAGAGCGTCAGCACATAGATGCGGTTTTCGGCCTTGACCTTGCATCCATAGGCGGCCGCGCCGCCCTGTATCGCGGGCAGCGCCTCGACCAGGCGCAACTCCCCCGCCGCGCTCGTGTCGAGGCCGAGCGACGCGAGGAACGTCACGGCAGCGGCGACTCCCCTGCACGCGCTCTGCACCTCGGCCCGATCGACGCCTTGCACGGTCACGTTCGTGCCGGCGCAACGCAGGCTTTCGGCGAGCGCGGCCGGGCTCGCCGTCAGCGCGAAGGCGAGCGCCGCGACTGCGCCGGCTGCCGCCGCGTGAATCCGGTTCGTGGTGTTCATCGCTCGCGCCACGGGCTACATCCCTTCAGTCTTGGGTGTCCACGCGGGTTGCGCGGGATTCCTGCCGTCGCGAGGCTCAGGCGACCCGCACGGCGCTCGTCCTGACCGGCTCGCGGAACGACCGCAGCGCTTCCTCGACGGACTCGGCCTTCAGCAGGCGCTCCTGCACCTGCGCCGGCGACCAGCGATCGGGGTCGACCTCGCTGGCGAAGCGGGCCGCCGCCGAGGCGTCGTCGAAGAACTTCAGGAACATGCGCTCGAGCTGGCTGGCGTCGCACAGTCCGAGCTCCATCCGGAAGTCGACCCGGCCCGAGCGGATCGCGGCTTCGTCGATCAGGTCCGGATGGTTGGTCGTCAGGAACACGACCGAGCCTTCGTGCGCCGCCACGCCGTCCAGCGCGTTGATGAACCCAGAGTACGAGACCTTGACGCTCGTGTCGGCCTTGTCCCGCTGCCGGAAGAACGCGTCGACGTCCTCGATCAGGATCACCGAGCGCTGCGGCACCGACGACAGCAGGTTGGCGATCTTCTCGTCGTTGACCGTGGGCGACGCCAGCGACAGCACGCAGACGTTGAGCTTCAGCTCGGAGGCGAGCGCCGTGACGAGCGAGGTCTTGCCCGTGCCGGGCGGCCCGTAGAGCAGGTAGCCGCGCCGCCACGGGATGCCGAGCGCCTCGTAGCGGTCGTGCGAGGCGAAGAAGCGGTCGAGGTCGGCGATGATGTCCTCCTTCTGCCCGGCCTTCAGGACCACCGATTCGAGCTTGCGGTTGTTGCCCAGCCGCGCGCGCATCCACTCGTTGTTGTACGGGCTCGGCATGTAGACCGCGATGCGGTTCAGCTCGCGTGCGATCCGGTGCTCCATTGCCGCGTGGACGAGCGCCTCGAGCGAGCCCTTGTCCCGCCCGACCGTGGACAGGCTGATCTTCTCGAAGATCGTCGGGCCGGACTGGATCTCGCGCTTCATCCACATCACGCGCCCGTCGAGGTAGAAGATGTGGAAGCCTTCGCCGGGCGACAGCACGGTGAGCGGCCGGCCGCCCTGCTGCAGTTCGTCGTGCAGGCTCTGGTAGCTGGTGCCCTGGCGCACCGCGCGCGCGGTGAAGTTGTTGAGCCGCCGCAGCGCCTCGCGGCTGTCCATGTACTCGACCAGCGCCGGAAACATCAGCTCGTCGCGCGAATCGACCGTGAGCGTGCTGACGAAGAAGTGCTTGGCCCAGCCGAACACCTTGGCCGGCACGTCGCGCAGCCACACCGCCAGCAGGCCGAACAGCGCCAGCGCCGCGCCGCCGGTGACGACCGGGCTGGCGCCCAGCAGACCGTCGAGCCAATCCATGCCGTGCTCCGCGCCTTCGGGAAAGTCAGGCGATCCTAGCAGCCGGACGTTCGCTCGCCTGCGCTACATTGGCCCCACATCCCACCGTCACTCAGCGAGGCGCACGTGTTACCCAGCAAAGGCTACGCCGCTCAATCCGCCACTTCTGCCCTCGCCCCGTTTGCGTTCGAGCGGCGCGATCCGGGTCCCGCCGACGTCCAGATCGACATCGTCTATTGCGGCGTCTGCCATTCGGATCTGCACACCGCGCGCAGCGAGTGGCCGGGGACGCGCTACCCGTGCGTCCCGGGTCACGAGATCGTCGGACGTGTCGCGCGCGTCGGTGGCCAGGTGTCGAAGTTCAGGCTGGGCGACCTCGTCGGCGTCGGCTGC
>Ga0209286_1000425_pt1 | contig 11534 bp, 9 predicted proteins | sample PPLLak1March2015_2_FD_187250 | JGI IMG/M metagenome (GOLD analysis project Ga0209286, IMG submission 187250) | Freshwater sediment microbial communities from Prairie Pothole Lake near Jamestown, North Dakota, USA - PPLs Lake P8 Core (3) Depth... | ecosystem: Environmental > Aquatic > Freshwater >...
TTCTCATACCGGAAAGCGGAATGTCGAGGGCCCTGCACATATGCCGCCAGGTGATGTAGGGACTTTGTTTGGAACCCTGCAAAAGGATTCTCCCGGTCGGGTCCACCTCTGCCAGGCAAGCATGAGGTTCGATGAAGCCCACGGCCACGCGCTGTGAGGTGAATGTCTCCTCCCGGATGTAATCCGCCTCTTTAAACCCCTTTTCAACATCCCCGAAATTGAAATCTGAGAAATAGGCAAGGTTGCTTTTTGAGAATTCGTTGACCAGCGGGGCTCCAGGCCTTAAAGCGTCCTCAGCCGTCAGAACCACGGGTAATTCCTCGTAGTCTACTTTGATTAAATCGAGTGCCTCCTCGGCCGTATCCTCATCCATGGCAGCCACGGCCGCCACCCCTTCTCCAAAATGGTGGACCTTGGTGATGGGCATAGGAATCTGATCCCTGGTATCGGGTCGGGTGCCAAAGGCGATCCCCGGGAAGTCTTTTCCTGTGATGACTCCGATGACGCCTGGAAGTGCCTTGGCTCTGCTCGCATCAATATTGAGGATTTTGGCATGGGCCAGGGGACTTCTCAAAAGTTTACCGTGCAACATTCCGGAGGCCACCAGATCCCCGGCATATTTTGCCTTCCCCGAGACCTTCACCCTTCCGTCCGTTCTTTCCACTGATTTGCCCACAACCGAATATTCTGCCATTTCTTTACTCTCCTTCAGTATTTCTTATTAACTTTTCATGACGGCTATGTCACCCTCGAACGATGAAAACGGTCCAAGGTTAAGGTTACGGCTACGAGGCCCGTTTCGCTTAGCGTCAGAGGGTTACGTCAAGTTCTTAAGACGAACCACCTAACCGTTGGACGATACGGGCATCGTGACCGCTGCCGATAGACGAAACTTTACCTTCTAAGTAATCGGGTTTGTGGCTTAAAAATCCCTCTACCCCCCTCCTAAGGGAATGATGATGATGGTCACTGTATCCCCATCCCTCAAAGGGGTCTCCAATCCAGCCTCCCACTGTTGATAAGGAATATCATTGATCTTTATTTCCCATTCGTCAGGATTGATGGTCTGGGTCCCGGATCGTATATATTCAACCCGGGTCGGTGACCTCTCCGAGAGCTCTTCCAGGAATTCTCTGATGGTCAATCGGGATTGATCCAAATCCACAAGTTCTCCGTTGTCCAACCCGGGAACAACGAAGTTAGATTTCACGTAGATTTTCATGAGCCCTTGGTTTTAACTTAACCTCACAGTTTCATAGACGGCCATGGGCAAGTCCCGCCCTCGGCACAGATTTTAATGGTACCATTTATTTTACGATATGGTAAGTTTAATACTGTTCCAACAGATACCCATCCCCCTCCTGACCTCCCCCTTCCCCGCCCCGGTCTATGAATAGGGCGGGACCGGGGGAAGGGGGAGGAGCATAGCGATTTCCCTCCCCTTCAGCCTGCCTGCGCGTAGCCGCTTCGGCGAAGGCAGGGGGGAGGGCTAGGGTGGGGGTGGGGTTAGATGTCTCATTTGTCTGAATAGAATTAATTCAACTGGTGCTCCTGTATCTGAGAATACCGACTCCAATTGTAAAATTATCTGCCGCCTTAAAATCCCTGCCTTCGACGGGACGAGCAGATTCACGGTTTCAGTCCCAGAAGCCGTCGGGCGTTGCCCTCATAGATCGCCTGGCGCTCCGACGGCTTCAAATCCAAACTGTCGATAATCTCGATGGTCCAGCGGATATAGGCCGTCCCTTTCTCAGGATCAAAGGGCATGTCCGAAGCAAAGAGGACTCTCTCTGCCCCAAAGAACTTTATGCCGCAGATCGTTGCCTCCTTGGACCCAAAAACCGCTGTATCTGCATAGAACAGACGGAAATAGTCCAACGGCCTCTTTTTCAATTTCTTTAGCAACTGGGAGTAGTCTTCATCAGAAGTCCTCGTGCCTAACTGGTCCCAGCCGGGGCCAACGCGGCCTTCGAAGTAAGGGATCATGCCGCCCAGGTGGTGGGTGATGATCTTAAGATCGGGGTGTTTTTCAAAAAGGCCGGCAAAGACAAGATGGGCCATGGCCACGCTGGTTTCATAGGGCCAGCCAAAGGTCCACCAGATCTCGTAGTGGCTCTTGTGTTCGCCCTTATAGTCCGGGAAATCGGACCCCCGCGCAGGATGAAGCCAGATGGGCCGGTCGAGTTCAGCCATGAGATCGAAGAGAGGCATGGTCTCGGGCTTGTCCAGGGGCCGGCCGTTGACATTGGAAAATATCTGAACGCCGACGGCTCCCAGGTCCTTGATCGCCCGGCTGGCCTCCGAGAGAAGTCCTTTCGGGTCGTTCATCGGAAGAGAGGCGATAAAACCTGGAAACCGCTTCGGATATTTTTGGACCAGTTCTGCCATCCCATCATTGGCTAACTTGGCCAGGTCAGTGGAGATCGGGGGAGGGCCATAGGCCTCGATCGGAGGCGATCCGATACAGATGACCTGAACATAGTCCTTGAAGAGGTCCATCATCTTAAACCGCACGTCGAGGTCGACGAGGCTTGGAACGTTGCGGACCCGTTTATGCATGTCGGCCCCTTTTGGTAAGAGCTCAAGCATTTTCTCAAAACATTTTTTTGGAAAGAGGTGGTTAAAAATATCGATTTTCATGACGATCTCCTTTGGATCCTAAATTAAAGTTACATTTTAAATCAACCAAATGGTTAGAATCGAGGGGTTAATAAATTCCCTTTCCGACTACTTTCCATCTCCCCTGCCACCTCCCGACTTTGGCAGAGACCCATTGCAGACATCCCTTCGACCCATGGATCATTTCTCGGAACCAATGCCGCTTTTCTTTTTAGCGTCAAACGGATGGCCCCTCGCTGCCCCTATTGGGGAGTTTTGTTCGTAACTGGAGAATCACAACCATTCCGACACAGAGCAAGCCGATGATATCCGTCAGTATCCCGGGTTTGATGAGAAGAAAAGCTGCCGCGAAAAGAAGGAGTCTCTCCAGTAATTTCGTCTCTTTAAAAAGATATCCAATAATACCTGAGGCCAAACAGATAATGCCGATCATCGAGGTCAAGACAGCCAAAACAATATCCGCCGGTGATCCCATAAGGAGCAACGACGTATTGTAAACGAACATGTAAGGTAACAAAAACCCTGCAAGGGCGAAGGTCCATGCGGAAAACCCCGTTTTCATGGGATCAGCTTTGGCAATGGCCGCCCCGGCATAGGCTGCAAAGGCAACGGGAGGGGTCACCATACAGAGCATTCCAAAATAGAAGATATAAAGATGAGCGGCAAGGGGGATCACCCCCATTTCAACGAGAGACGGAGCCACGGTGGCAGCCAATAGGACATAGCAGACCACCGTCGGGAGACCCATTCCGAAGAGGAGGGAGGCCAGCATTGTAATCGGCAGAGCGATGGCCAATGAGCCTGCGGAAATGTGGAGTACAAGATCAGTAATCTTGGTTCCCATCCCCGTCATCAGGACTACCCCGATCACGATTCCGGCGGCTGCACAGGCACAGGAGACCATGACAGAATCAAACCCGGACTGAGCCAACGCTTGAAGAAACCGGGAGGGAGTTATTCTCATCTCTCTTCTGAAAAAGCTCACGATGACTGTGGCCAGAAGGGTATAAAGGATGGCTATTCGGGGAGAGTAACCCAGAATGAGCGTAAACACGAGTATGAAGAGAGGGATCAAAAATAACCATTTTTTACGAAAAACATCTTTCATGCTCGGAATCTCATCTTCGGGCATACCCCGGATGCCGATTTTTAATGAATAAAAATGTACGATGCTGAAGATGGAGAGATAGTAAAGCAGGGCGGGAAGCAAGGCTGCTTTACAGATGGAGAGGTAAGGAACGTTCAGATATTCAGCCATGACGAAGGCGGCTGCCCCCATCACGGGAGGCATCAGTGCTCCTCCTGAAGACGCCGTCGCCTCAACGGCTCCGGCAACGTGGCTCTCAAATCCGATTCGTTTCATGAGGGGGATGGTGAATGTCCCGGTCGTCACGGTGTTGGCCACTGCGCTCCCCGAAATCGTCCCCATCATGCCGCTGGAGACCACAGCGATCTTGGCAGGGCCACCTCTCAGCTTTCCAAAGACGGAGCTGGCCAAATCGATGAAAAATTCCGTCCCGCCGGAGATACCGAAAAAGGCGCCGAAGACAATGAAAAGGAAGATAAAATAGGACATCGTCTTCAGGGCCACACCGAACAAGCCGTTATTTGTCATAAAGAACGTCGTGGTCACCCTGTCCAAACCGTAACCTTTATGGGATAAGGGGAGCGGCAATAAATGGCCGAAGAAAGTGTAAAGAAGGAAGAGTGAGGTGATGATCACCAAAGGCCACCCGACGGTACGGCGGGTGGCCTCGAGAACAAGAGCCAATGCTAAAAAACTGAACGCCATATCCCATTTCGTAGGAATACCAACACGGAAAATGAAGTCCCAATATTCGAAGAGAATGTAAAAGCCAATCGAGAAGCTTAGTCCTGTGAGAATGAGATCGATGACCAAAAAGGATAGCCCATCGGGTCTTCCCGGGTGGAGAGGATAACGAATAAAGGCCAATGCTAAAGTAAAGCTGAGAAATAGAGCTAGTTGCTGGAGGTCCTGGATTTTCAACGTTGCCATCGCATAGATTACGAAAACAGAGAAGGCGATGGCGATCCATTTTGCTAAGGCTGGCCGAATCTTCTTCGAAATCCCGCCCGCTCCTCCCTTCTCTTTCATTATCCCCGCCCTTTCCTTCTCTATTTCTTCCAAACCCCTACCTCTTTAAAGTACTTGATCGCTCCTGGATGAAAAGGAATGGCCAGTTCCGATGCTGCCCACGCTGGTGTAATCGCCTTGGCGGGAGCATAGGTTTTCGTGACGCACCCTAAATTCTCGATAGTCGCCTTGGTCAGTTTATAGACCAACCCTTCGTCCATGTCCGTCCTGCAGATCAACTGTATCCCGTTGTCAGCCGTAAGCACAGGATAGTCCACCCCTTTAAAACTATTGGGTGGAAAAGTATATTTTCCGTAGTAAGGCTGCTTCGCCAGCAAATTGTCCAACTCCTTCTCGGTCCAGGACAGGATTCTGATGTTATGGGTTGTGGCAACCAGGTGAGCCAATTCGGCTGTCAAGAAGGCCACTTCAATGGTTCCGTCTTTTAGGGCCTCGGCCATGTCTCCGGCACCCATGAAATAGGGTTTGATATCTTTCTTATAGTCGATTCCGTTGAATTCGAGTTGTGTTCTGGCAATAACACCAAGACCTCCTGAGGCGGGTCCAACTCCTACCTTGTGCCCCTTCAGCTCCGGAATATTCTTTACGTCCGATTTTGCGAGGGTCACCCAGACATTCGCGTTCGGCAAGAGGCGAACAATGACGCGAATATCAACGGGATGATCTTTGAACATCTGCATTCCTTTCATGGCCAAATAACCGATTTGGGGCGTGATCACAGCTAGTTGCATCTTCTTCTGACCCAGCAAACGAAGATTTTCGGTGGTGCCCTCCGTAACTTCAGCTGTAATATTAAATCCAACTGCCGCCTTGTTCACACATTGGGCCACCGGCATTCCGATATTATAGAAGATGCCTCCCACCGTCGCGGTCCCCATGGAGAGCTGGGTGACCTGCGCCTGTGCTGATTCGTGAAAGGATAGGGAAATGACAACAAACATGAAACTCATCATCAGTAGTGCGATCCCCTTTTTTCTCATATTGTTCCTCCTTTGTGTGAATAGGTGTTTAGTGCGGGATTTGGACCCTCTCTTCTGTTTATCCTTGATCCTTATGCACAGCAAGAAAATTTTAGAGACAGAGCATTTCAGGCCCAAAACGGATGGTGATGGCTTCCGTCGGGCAGTCCAAACGACAAGAGCCGCAGTGCCAGCACTCCTCCGGATACTTGACCGTCGGAAGCTTCTTTCTCTTGTCAAAATGGATCACGTCCAGGGGGCAATGCGAGTCGCAGGTTCCGCATTTCTTGCACTTTTTCAAGTCGATCACAGGGGGCATGGTTTGCTCCTCCCTCTCCTATTTTCCCGTCACGGGGATGGAATGACATCGTAATTCAGCTTTTTGAACTCGGTCTCGATTCCTTGATCTGTTTTCCACAAGACGATCTGCCCATCATACTCCGGCTTCGTTTCCGGGTAGTCGGTACGACAATGGTAGACCCCGAACCGGGTCTCCTTTCGGGCCAACGAAGCGGTGCACATCATCTTTGCGACCAGCCAGATTTGTTCTGTCTCAAGGACGCGGGTCAGTTCGTGGTAGTTCCGGGCTCCGATGTCCTTCAGGTATGTTCCCAATTCCTCCAATTTTTCCAGAGCGACCGTCAGGCTTTTTTCGTTACGAGCGGGCCCGGCATTCTGCCACAGCATCTTTCGCATCGTGTCCTCAAACTGGCGGTGCGACGTTGTTCCGGACGCCTGGAGAGGGGCAAATGTCTTTTTCTTGAGCTGGGTGACTTGGGACATTTTCACTTTGGGGATCTTTTCAAGAGACTTGGCATATTCCGCAGCCATCTTTCCGGCCAGGTAGCCACCCGTTGTGCAGATATGAACGCAGCGCATCTGATCGGAACAGTCACCCGCCGCAAAGAGCCCGGGAACCGTGGAGGCCGTATTCTCATCAATCATGATTCCGCTGCTGTTGACTTCCGATGACCCTCCCTGCATCCCTTCTGAAGGCATGATTTCGAGAGGTTCTTTTGCCAGATCGATCCCCTTCTGTTCGATGAAGTCGGGCAGGGTGTCTTTGTCGTATCCCAGGGTCTTCTTGAGATGGGTCATCTCGCTGACAGAAAGGTGACGGCAGTCCACATAGACCGGGCCGCGTCCTTCGGCAATCTCCTTCATCACCGCTTGGACGAGCTTGAAACGGGGCGCCCTGACTCCTGCGGGATGGACCCTAGACATGAATTCCTCACCCGCTGCATTTACAATTCTTCCACCCATTCCTGTCAGAGCATTGAGCCCGGCGGCGCTGAACCCTCTCGGGACAAGGGTGATTCGTACGATCTCCATGTTGGCGAGCTTTGCCCCTGCCTCGTAGGCCATGGCCTGGGCAGCTCCTGTATTGGCGGGGCACTGCCAGGTATTGAAGGGAAGGCCTGTGGGATTTTCGAAGATGCGGTTGGTGTTTCCCGTTGCGAGAAGGACGGCTTTTGCTGTGATCGTATAGAACGTCCCTGTCCTGATATTGAACCCGACCGCGCCGGTCACCCTCCCGTCGTGGGTCAGTAGTCCGGAAATGGCGCATTTCTCCAAGGTCTGGACACCGAGGCGTCTGGCCTCCCGGGCGAGCAAGGGCTTCAATTGCTTGCCGTTAAAGTTGATGAAATACGGCCCTGGCTGGCCCATGGAGATTGTCCGATAATATGTCCCATCGGTCTGCTTCAGCGTGCATCCTATTCTTTCCATCCGGTCGATGGCTGCATTCAATTCTCTGCAGAAGACCGCATTTTGCACGCTCAAGTTCACCGTTCCCCGGGCAATCTTGCCCACCCATTCGAGATAGGCCTCCCTGGTATCCCAGGTGTCGGTGCCAAGGTAAGCCATGAAATGGTCCACCCCGCCGGCAATGGCTCCGCACCGATCAATCGAGCTCTTGTCAGCGATTAAGACTCTGAGGCCTTTTTCGAGAGCTCCGATCGCTGCGTTGTTGCCGGCTAACCCGCCCCCGACTACTAACACATCCGTTTTCACCACTTCGCCCAAAAGCTCGGCACTCGCTACCATAGGTCTATCTCCTCACGATGGCTCCCAATCCCATGCCCTAAAGAAATGGCCATCCAGAGGCCTCGCGGTTCTTAAGGGCCTCCCGGATGGAGGTGCGGCTTGCCGGAACTATTCCACGTGTTCACGCTCAGGAGGCAGACGGTCCCCGGACTTCGTCGCGCCGTTCAGAATGGTGTCTTTGATCTGCCGGGCGATCCGTTCTGAGATTTTTCCGGTTTTTTACGGGCTGAAAGGGAATCATAGACTGGTATGATAAAAGTCCAAATAACAAACAGAAAATGATTTGTCAAGAAAATAAACTTTATAGAATCGTTTGATACCATCCTCAGGAATCTGTCCGGAGAAAATACATGGAAAATGCTGCGATAACAATAGCATGGTCAATCTCCCCCGTTCGGATCAGTTCCGGGATATCTACGAGGGGAACGAGCACGACCTCAATGTCTTCGGTCTGATCGGGAATCAGGTCCGAGACCTTCTGAATGTTTTGGGCCAAAAAAGTATAGCAGCGGTTATTAAAGATGGCCGGGTTTGGATTGACCACGCCGATTTTCGTCCACCGTTCCGCTCGGTAACCTGTCTCTTCCAACAGCTCCCGGGCTGCCGCTTCTTCAGGAGCATCTCCAGAATCAGCCAATCCTCCGGGTATCTCAAGGGTCACCGTTCTGGAGCCATGGCGGTATTGCCTCACCATCACCACTCGACGATCAGGAGCCAGGGGGATGATGTTGACCCATTCTCCGGATTCAATGATATGAAAGTCATGTTCCATCCCGGTCCGGGGAGAGATGGCCGTGTCTGTTCGGATGGAAAAGACGCGAAAGGATCCTTGGGGTCGAGATCGAATGCATGGCCAGGGTTTGATCATTGGTTTCTCCTTGTAATATACTTTGATCCAAGACCCCCAAAAGATAGAAAATCATAGGACATCTCTGATCCGCTTGGCAACCTTCCGTTGATTTTTTCTTTCCTTCTGGGATATAAAGAAAGGCAACCCAGTCAATTTCCTCTTATGTTTTGTCATCCCGAACTTGATTCGGGATCTCGTTTTTTGGTTTAAGAATTTATGTCCCATCGAGTTCTGATCTATCATTCCGATTCGAAAATATATAAAGACATCCTTTCGAAGAAATTGCCTTTGTTGAGCATCCATTCTGCGGAACGCCCGCAGGAAGCCTTGGGTATGATCGGGGAGGTTGAAATTCTTTTCTCCTGGCAGATTCCGGATGATCTCTTAAAGAAGGCAAAAAGGTTGAAGTGGTTCTTTTCCACTGCAGCGGGAAACGAGAATCTCGTGAAGAACCCCTCCTTTCCTGAATCTGCGATCCTCACCAAGACGACGATTTATGGCGAGATGATGGCGGAATATGTCTTCGCTTATCTTCTCTATTTCACTCGGGACCTATCAAAATATTTCAAAGATCAGAGGCGCAAGATTTGGAGGCAGGCCCGGCCCGGTCGCCTTCAGGGAAAGACGATGGGGCTCTTGGGTTTGGGTTCCGTGGGAAAAACAATTGCCAGATGCGGGAAACAGTTCGGGATGGAGATTTTAGGAGTGAAGCGAACTCCCGGACCGGTCGAGCATGTGGATCAGGTGATGGGACCGGAAGAATTGATAAAGGTCATGCCCCAGGTCGACACCCTCGTCGTGGCCCTTCCGCTCACTCCAGAGACCTTCCATCTCCTCGGAGAAAAAGAACTCGGTTTGATGAAAGAGGGAGCTGTTCTCTTCAATATCGGAAGAGGAAAAACAATCGACGAAAGAGCGCTTCTAAATGTCCTCAGGACGAAAAGGATCAGGGCCGTTCTCGACGTCTTTGAAGATGAACCTCTTCCCAAGGAGAGCGAGCTCTGGGGTCTTGAGAATGTGATCGTCACTCCTCATGTTTCGGGGATCAATATGCCAGAGGAAATCTGTGAGGAGTTTGTCAGAAACTACGACAGATGGGTCAAGGGAGAATCCATGATCGGTCTGGTTGACTGTCAAAAAGGTTACTAAGGAATATCAAATACCAAAAGAGGTAGCGTCGGCATTTACTGCCGACGAGAAGGTTTGGAATTCGCCCCCATGAATGAGGGCGCTACTTCTTTCCTCGGATTTCATTAAAAGGAGGACACCATGGGACACATTGCAGGAAAAGAAGACATCTTAAGGCAGTTGCAAAAGAGACTCCACCAGAATCCGGTTGGGCTTCCCGAACATGCCTCTGCCTATGAGATCTTATCCATCCTTTTCTCACAGAAGGAGGCGGAGGTAGGGGCAAAATTTCCCCCCGGACTCGTGACCATCGAAGAGGTTCAAAATGCAACGGGAATCGACAGAGGGGAACTGGAGACGATCTTAAAAGGTATGATGAAAAAGGGCCTGGTCGTCACTTCGGCAAAGATCGGAAAGGTTCGATATCTTCTCTCTCCCGGTTTGACCGGATTTTTTGAAATGACCTTTATGCGAATTGACGAATCTCTGCCAATGAAGCGCCTGGCAGAGCTCATGCACAGCTACAGGAATACACCGGAATTTGTCCGGGAGTTCTTTGCACCCGGAACGACCCGGGGACGGGCCTACGTCTATGGTGGCGTTCTTCCAAAGGTGAGAAGCGATATCCTTCGATTCGATGAAGCCGAGGAACAAATTAAGGCGGCAGGACGGGGAAGCGTGGGAAGATGTTATTGCCGGCACGAGACATGGCATCTGGGCGAAAACTGTTCGGCGCCGATCGAGAATATCTGCATGAGCCTGGGCGTGGCCTCCGACTTCTTGGTGGAGCATGAGTTTGCGAGGAGGGCCTCTGTGAGTGAGATGCTGGATACGCTTAAAAAGGCAGAGGATTACGGGCTGGTTCACGTTGGAGACAATGTTCAAGACCAGACCACCTTCATCTGCAACTGCTGCGGATGTTGTTGCGGTTTCCTGGAAGGGATCACTCACCACCATCTGAAACACGCGGTCACCACCACGAATTATATTGCCAAGCTTGATCGCGAAGACTGTAACGGATGCGAAGAGTGTATGAATCATTGCCAGATCAAAGCGATCAAGATGGAAGGCGACACCCCTGTGGTTGATGAGGAGTTCTGCCTGGGGTGCGGGGTCTGCGCCCGCTTCTGCCCGAGCGGTGCGATGAAGCTGGTCGAGAGGGAGAAGAAGATCATCCCGCCAAAGACTTACAAGGATTTGATGGTTCGCCTTTTGAAAGAAAAAGGCCGGATGTAAGAAATGCGTGGTTGATTGTCAGGTTGAGGCCGCTTCTCGGCGGTTGGCAATCTTCCACTCCCCTATGCCTGCGACCAAGGGAATGATCAAAAGGAATAATCCAGAATATACCACGGCACTCCAGCCGCCCAGCCGATAAGCAAATCCTGTTGCTGTGATTCCAAGCCAGCCTCCCGTATAGTAAAAGAGCACATACAGGGCGTTTGCGCGGCCATGTCCCCTGGACAACTTACGATTAAGAGATCCAACGGCAGCTGCATGAATCGTGAAAAAACCGGTACAAATCCCAAGGAGCCCCAACAGGACTGCAGCGATCGCAGGTATCAGGATAAGAGCCAAAGATCCCCCTAAAATAACAGTACCTCCGAGCAACGTGTTACCGCTTCCAAAGCGGTTACTGATTCGACCGGAAGTGGGCCCCATGAAGATCCCGACGACATAGACAAGGTAAACAAGAGTCGTTAGTTCTGTGGAGAAACGGAAGGGCGGGGCGGTCAGTCTGAAGGGCAGGTAATTGAAAATGGATGAAAAGATTGCGAAGCTGCCTGCCGCACAGAAATGGAGGCGCAGGGTTTCCCAG
>Ga0209286_1000426_pt1 | contig 11531 bp, 10 predicted proteins | sample PPLLak1March2015_2_FD_187250 | JGI IMG/M metagenome (GOLD analysis project Ga0209286, IMG submission 187250) | Freshwater sediment microbial communities from Prairie Pothole Lake near Jamestown, North Dakota, USA - PPLs Lake P8 Core (3) Depth... | ecosystem: Environmental > Aquatic > Freshwater...
CCTTGTTGGATCAATTCGTCTAAGAAGGTGCTGTAATGAATGACCTTCCACTGAACACCAAACTGAGGATATTCATTCTTCAGGGTATTGAAACAGTGGGGGCAGGTGGTAAGAATCCTCTGAAACGTCACTTGTTGGAGTTGGTCGATATTCCTCTTCGCATTGACCTGGAAGAGGTATTCGCTTCCCATTCTTCTGAGATCGACCCCACAGCACCACTCCTGACTTCCTAGCACTCCGAAATTCATTCCTGCCCGGTTCAAAATATGGATGAGGGAGGTAGCGACTTCAATATTTCGATCATCGTAAGACCCGAAGCACCCCACCCAGAAGAGGATCTCCACTTCGGCTCCAGGGAAGACCTCTTTCACTCCGAGATCTTTCGTCCACCACATCCTTTTCTCCAGATCGAATCCCCAGGGGTTCCCTTTCCTTTCAATATTTCGGAAAGCGAAGTGTGTCTCCCTCGGAATCTTCCCGTGGTTAAGGACCAGATTTCTCCTAAACTCCATCAGTTTCACCATCGGTTCGATGAAGACCGGACAATGCTCCAAGCAATTCCGGCAGGTGGTGCAATCCCAGATCTCCTCTTCGGTCACCACTTGATTGATGATCTCCATCCCTTCTTTTCTTCGAGGAATCGTGTCCAAATGATGTTTTAGATTCTGAACCACTTTTTTAGGATTAAGAGCTTTTCCGCTCAGATGGGCCGGACAGGCTTCCTGACATCGGCCACAACGGGTACAGGCATCGAGCTCTAGGAGATGCTTCCAGGTGAACTCTTCAATCTTTGCAACCCCGTAGGTCTCGGAAGCCTCGAGATCGATCTTGGACAAAGCTCCCTTGGGCTCTAAATTTCTGAAGAAGATATTGAGGGGAGAGGAATAGAGATGAAGGAGCCTCGAGAAAGAGACATAGGAAAAGAGAGATAAAGAGAGAAGGAGATGGGCCCACCAAAGGATCGTAAAAATGATTTTCAAGGCAATTTTCTCTCGAACGACCATCCCCCATACCCAAGAGAGGGTCGATGCAATGGGCGCCCATGAGGAAAATGGAGACTGATAGAGGTGATTCCGAATCCCCGTCACAGAAAATCCTGTGAAAAAGACGAGGAAGAGAAGAGTCAAGGAGAGAGCATCGGTCCATTGATTGTCCAACTCCCTTGGTCTCTGAAGATATCGCCTGAAAGTGAGCAGAATCGTTCCTGCCCAGCCAATCCCCCCAAAGAAATCCAAAAAGAGCCGAAGATAGGGATAGGTCTCCATGTCGATAAACCTTATTCCCAAAAGCCCTAGGAAGAGATATTCATGGACAATAATCGTTAGGGTCGCAAGACCCAGGACGACGAATGACCAGAAAAGGAGAAGGTGACTCATTCCAGGAAAAGGGCTTCTCAGGACGGTGCGATGCCCGAGCCCATAGAGGACGAGGCCCTTCCATCGCTCCTTCCATCGATTCCATTTTCCTTCAACCTTCCCGAGAAGCCATAGCCGGTATCGGCGAAAAAACCCTAAGAGGATGAGAAAGAGGGGCAATCCCCAGAGGCCATACAGGAGGCCTCCTTTCCAGTTTAAGGGATATTGATATCCTCTCTGCTGAAATAGAGCTCCTGTCTCATTCAAAGATCCGTTCTGGGGATTTGTATGACACAGGGTGCAATCAGATCCTGCTAAACGAAAGGCATAATATTCTGTGGCATGGAGGGAAGAGGGAGGGATGAAGAAAAGGAAGAAAAAAAGAATCACCGCGATCCAGTGATTCCGCTTGAAGAAGCTCATCGTTTTCTTTTTAATCTATTCCTAAGAGGCAGTCAACCCTGTGGAGTATTTGCAGGGGAGAATGCGATTATTGTCTTTGCTGAAAAAAATGGAAAATCCCACAAGACGCCATAGAAATTACTTTACTCCACAGGGTCAACCCTGTGGAGTATCTAAAAAGGGAAGGTTATGATTATTAGTTCTTCCTGAGAGAAACGGAAAAACTCTGAAAGAAGTTGTAGGCATTGCTTTACTCCACAGGGTCAATCCGCGAGATGGGAGGAATTAGCTGCTAAGATGGTGGACCCCATCCACCACATGGTAGGTGAGGAGGGTGGTCAATTCGATGACCTTCCTCTCCTCCTCTTCCGGATGATATCCTAACGATTCGTTTCTACAGATGGCCTCCCATTGCCGGAGGCTTTTTCGAATGGTGTTGTTGTTCGATCCAGAGATCCATAGGCTGACCCGTTCGGCCATGAGCCTTGCATATTTTCGAATCAATTTCCAGGCGGGGAGGAGATTTCTCCGGCCATTTGAAGGTTTGATGAAGAGTTCATTCATATCGTTGAGATATTCCTGAAGCTCCTGGTCGAGTATCTCCCCATCTAATCCCCACCACTCCGATACAGTCTCTTCAATGATCGAATAGGCTCCTTCCCTTTTCTTTCTTGTGTTTAAAGGGTCCTCTCCAGCAATCTCTTCCATCAAGCGATCCACACAGGACACCTTATCCAGCGCATTAGGCCAATTTCGATATTTCACGTCCCAGTGAGAACGGGAATCGAGCCATATGGCAAAGGTCTCGGCCCAATCTTCATCGGGATGTTTCTGAGCGTAGTGAGGGTCTCCAAGATAATGGAGATGCCTAACATAACTTTTCGACCAGGGGTTCACCCGGTAGAGGTACCCATCCCGGTATTTCTGATTAAAATCCCCGAAGGTCTCTTTCCACTCCTTCCGCTGCCAGAGTTTATAGGCATAATTGACCGCATGGCCTGTCTCATGACGGAGGATCTTGATCAATTCTTCGTTTGTAGGGGATTCCCCTTCGAGGTCTCTCAGCTCAGGCGTCGCTAAATAGAATGGGATGCTGACCGAGATTTTTTTGTTCACACAACCCCATTCATTCCCGAAATAGAAATCAGGCCATAGGAGAGTATGGTGCGCCTTCAACTCTTTCCTAAGCCTCTTGAAACAAGAAGCCATACTTTCATTGGGATCCAGTTCCAAATCACCAATGCGTGTTGAAAGGAACTTTTGATAACTGATTTCGTCCATGGCTATTTACCTCAGGTGGGACCACCTCTAATATAATATCCCGTTTTCCCCAGGTCAAAATCTTTTTTTTCACAAATAAAAACGAAATGATTTCAATGAATTATAGTAGCCTCTCCTCCGACAATATCCTATATTACCTTATCCTCATTTTAAGGCCAAGGACAGCCCTAAAAGAGGTAAAATCGACCTGTGAAAAAGAGTTCATTGTGTAATCTTCAAGAAATAATTGGTATTTTCCTTAGGGAGTGAAGCTCTCCGCCCACAGGGCGGGACAAGGCGGGGCTTGCGGGGCACGTTCCGGTCAACCCCTCGACTCCCCAGTACAGATGCTGGAGCTTGCTCAGCCTGCCTGCCGGTAGGCAGGGGTTAACCCCTGAGCGGCGATTGACACCCCCCCTAAAGGAGGGGCGGGGGCCTGCCTTCGACCCGAGCTCAGGCCAAGGGTGTGGTACGCCAGCCGAATGGGTCAATGAACAGTGGGGAGTGTGATGGAAGAGTAGTAGATATTACAATTTAAGGGAATTGTTAGTATCCTAAGACCATTAGAATGGTGAGGGTGAATGCCCAAGGATTCTGAAAATTATGGGACTCTTACTGAAAGATTTCAATAACCGCGCAGTTAGGTAGATATCCTAAGGGAATGAAGAGCGGGCGTTTTTGGCCTTTTTCAAATTTTCATAAGCCTTCGTATAGAATCCAGGTTTGATTTCAAGGGCCTTCTCAAAGGCGTCAATCGCCTGTTTGTTTTTCCCTTCGCTCATAAAAACATATCCCAAATTATTATAAGCTGCTGCCTCATCCCCACTCTTTTTGAAGACCTCAAGGGCCTCCTCGTACCTCCCCAGTTTACATAAGGTCACGCCTAAGTTGTTGTAAACCCTATCATTGGGGGTTTCTAACTTCAAAGCCTGCAAAAAGGATTTAAGGGCTTCGCCATAATCTCCCTTTAAGAGTAAACACATCCCAAGATTATTGAACAACATGGCCATGTTCGGTTTGACGGAAATGGCTTTTTTATATTGGTGGACGGCTCCCTCATAATTTTGTTGACGATCATAAATAATTCCCAATAAATGGTGGGCCTGCCATAGGGTATCGTCAAGGGCGATGGCCTGTTGCAGGTTTTTCTCGGCTCTTTCAAGATCGCGCGTCTTGAAGAAGACCCATCCTATCCCTTCAAAGGCCTGGGCATGTTGAGGATTGACTTTCAACACCTCCAGAAACTCATTCTGGGCTTCTTCAGCCATTCCTTTTTCCAGGAAGATCCGCCCCATTTTGTAATGGATAGTTGGCTGATTTCGGTTCAAACGGAGGGCTTTATCGTATTGGAGAAAGGCCATAGGGAGATTCCCCTGTTTAACATAGAAATCTCCCATCCTTTCTAATTCCTCCTGAGTCATCACCGGATTCTCTTTCGAAGCCTGCTCATCAGCTACCAAGGCCTTCTGCCTTTCCATAAATTTCTTATAGGCCTCAGAGATTCCCCGCTGGTTGTTTCTGCTCCCAGAACAACTGGTCATAAAAAGGACCAGAAAAGTGATGAGCAGGCAGAAGCCCATTCCTCTCCTTTTTTTAAATTTCAACACCATTTTTCTTTCACCTCATTGACCTGCCAACCGAGGAAGCAAAACCCTGAAGATCTGGATGACGGCAGGACCCAGAACCGTTACAAAAATGGAAGGGAAGATAAAAATGATCAGAGGAAAGATCATTTTCACGGGTAATTTGGTTGCGAGTTCTTCCGCTTTTTGATATCGCTTGATCCTCATCGATTCAGAATGGACTCGCAGGGCCTGGGCCACGCTCGTTCCGAATTTATCGGTCTGAATCAACAGGGAAACCAGGCTGCTCAAATCCTCCAAGCCGGTCCTCATGGCGAGGTTTCTCAGAGCATCCCGCCGTTGTTTCCCAGCCCTCAATTCCAGGCTCAAAAGCCTGAATTCCTCGGCCAACACCTTGTTGCTTAGTTTCATCTCTTCTCCGACCCGATTGATGGCAGCATCGAGACTGATGCCAGCCTCCACACAGACCACCATCAGATCCAGAGCGTCCGGGAACCCCTCGAGGATCTTCTCCTCCCGCCTGGCACTTTTGATCCGAAGCCAGAGATTGGGTAAGTAGAACCCGATATAGGCCAAGACTATGGAAAAAAGGATCAGGTGAAAAGAGGAGATGGTTCTGAGGACCCATATTCTGATCAATACAGAGGCTCCGAGGAAGACGATAGCCAGAAAGGCTTTGAGACCAAGAAAGATGACGGAGGCACTCTCCCTTCGATATCCCGCCCTTAAAAGGTTTTTTTGAAGATCGGATGCCCCTCCTTCGCTTTTGGGTTTTACAAGTTTCCCTAAGGATCCGACCAGCTTTACAACCTGGTCTTTAAGTTTATAAAACACATCCGTAAATTCTTCAGACCGGATGACGCCGCCTATCTGCTTTATTCTCTTACTGAGCCTCCACCGCTCCTGCTTATAGCCGAGGAAGAAGAAGATTCCGAGGCTGAAGAGCATCACAGCAGTAAAGGTTAAAAACATGATCAAAATTTCAAAACCGACCATGGATTTTCCTATACCCTGATTTGGATCATTCTTTTCATGACAACAATTCCGATGACCATCATGAGCAACGCGAAAGCGACCAGAACTTTTCCAACCGGATCGACAAACAATGTTTTGATATATACTGGGTTTAGGACGGAGAGGGCCAAAGCGATCACAAAGGGGATCGCAATCAAGATGATGGCTGAAAGTTTCCCTTCCGCCGAGAGGACCTGCACACGATTTTGGAGTTTGAATCTTTCCCGGATGAGGTAGGCAATCTTTGCTAAAATTTCGGCGAGATTTCCTCCCGTCTCCCTCTGAATGATGACAGAAATGATAAAGAATCGGAGATCCGGACAATCAACTCGTTGGGTGAGGCCCTTCAGGGCCTCAGGGATTCCCGATCCGAAATTGATCTCATGAAGGGTCTTCTCAAATTCGGTACCGACGGGTTCTCCCAGTTCATCGCCCACCATCTTCAGCCCGCCGGTAAAAGCATGTCCTGCCTTTAATGCCCGGGCGATCAAATCCAGGGCATCCGGCAATTGCCGCTGAAATTTCTCCATCCTCCGCTTCTTCTTTAGATAAACATAGAGGAAGGGGAAGGCTCCGAGGAAGAAGGCTATGATCAGGGATAGAAGAGCATTGGACGCCACCCATAAACCGATCACAAAGCCCCCAGAGGCAAATACAATGGAAAGCAGAATAAAGACACCCAGGGTCGATTCGGTTCCGGACTGTTCGATCATGCGACTCAACTTATCCGTCCATCGAATGCTTAAAAGCATCCGATTGAACCAAGGAACTTCGCTCAACATGCTTTTTCGCATGATGTCGATGATCTCACGCTCATATTCTTTGGTAGGATATCCCCTGAGCCGTCTGAGGACTTCTCTCTTCTCCCCACTCCGTATCTTTCTTAGGGCATAATACGCCCCCTCGATCAAAGCCACGGTAAGAATAAAAATAGTCATCGCGATCAAAAGATCCATGGATCTTTACCCTTCCAGGTTTTAGATTTCGTGAACCTTGTCTGTATCGAAAAGATCATAGGGGATGGGGATATTGAGGGCCCTGAACTTGTCTGCAAATTTCGGCCTGTAGCCCCTGGCCCGAAACCTTCCTTTAACCTTCCCCTCTTCATCCAGACCGGTCTGTTCGAAAGAGAAGATCTCCTGCAGAATAATGGTGTCACCTTCCATGCCCGCAATCTCCTGAAAACTTACGATCTTCCGGTTCCCATCCACCAAACGGGCAAGATGAACGATGATATTGAGAGCTGAACTGATATATTTTCTGATAAAGATGCTCTGGATATTTAATCCTGTCATCGCCGCGAGGGTCTCCAATCGCATGAGGGCATCCCGGGGAGAATTGGCATGGATGGAAGAGAGAGAGCCATCATGTCCAGTATTCATGGCTTGGAACATATCCAGAACTTCTCCTCCCCGAACCTCACCGACAATAATCCGGTCAGGCCGCATTCTCAGACTGTTCCGGACCAAATCCCTCTGGGTCACTTCCCCTTTCCCCTCGATATTGGAAGGCCTGGTTTCCAGACGAACCACGTGCTCTTGTTTCAGTTGAAGTTCGGCGGAATCCTCAATGGTTACAATTCTCTCATTGGAAGGGATGAATCGGGAGAGGACGTTTAACAAGGTGGTCTTTCCTGTTCCAGTCCCTCCGGAGATCAAAATATTGAGCTTGGCTTTCACAATCCCCTTCAAAAGCTCTCCGATCTCAGGGGTCAGGGCTTTGAATTTGATGAGGTCTTCGAGTTCGAGAGGTTCCACGGCAAATCGCCTGACCGATAGAATGGGGCCATCGATGGCGAGGGGAGGAATGATGGCATTGACACGGGACCCGTCGGGCAGTCTTGCGTCCACCATGGGACAAGACTCATCAATCCGACGCCCCACCGCAGAGACAATTTTATCGATGATCCGCCTCAGATGAGCATCGTCTTTAAACCCCGCTTCGGTGAGTTCGAGTCTTCCGAATCGCTCCACATAAATTTGTTTATGGGTGTTGACCAGAATATCGGAGATGGTGGGGTCTTGCAAGAAGGGCTCCAAAGGCCCTAGCCCCATGACCTCGTACTGGATTTCTTTGAACAGCCTTTCCCTCTCATTGTAATTGAGAGGGATGCTATTCTTATCCTCCATCAGGATCCTCTCTACCAACCTCCTGATCTCCTGCCGGAGCATGGCTTCGTCGAGAGAATCGATGAGAGACAGATCGATGAGATTGAGCAGACGGTCATGGATCCTCGTTTTCAATTCATAATATTCTTTGGTGATCAAGAACTGCTCCAGTTTCCCCTCAACGGCGGCGGGTCCACGGCCCCTCGCTCCCATCGCTTTGTTCGATCGCATGTTCATCACTACCATGATGTCAGCCCTCTACCTTCGTTTATCTAAAAATTTCACTCCAGAATCCGCCCTTCCCTTTTTCTTTCTCTTCCTTCTCGATGAATTGAGACGCCAATTCTCTGAGGTTCTTACTCACCTCGGCACCCGGGGCCACAGTGGAAAGGGTTTTCCCCTGGTTGATCGCAGACATGGTGGTAGGATAGTCGTTAGGGATGAACCAAAAGATCTTTTGATTGATGCTCTCTTCTGCTTCCTTGGGAGTAATGACCGTGAGTTTCCGATGATGCCGATTGATGACAATTTTAATATCCTCCTGTTGAGGATATCCTAACTTCTGGAAGATCCAGAGCAGCCTCTTAACATTGGTCAGACAGGGAAGGCTGAGGATGGCCACCAGCAAGACCATATCGGACATTTCCAGGATCTTCATGGAGATGTCATCCAGGGCTTGCCCTCCGTCAATCACGATGTAATCGAAGACATTCCGCATCAGTCCAAGAAGCTTCTCGATGATTTCCGGATTGGCCACATTCACTCCATCCAATCCTGTGGGAGAGGGAAGGACATAGACACCCGAAGAGTGTTTGGAAAGGATGCTCATGAGATAGGTGGCATCCAACCTCGAAATATTCCTTGCAATCTCTCCCCAGTTAAAAACCGATTCGATATTTAAAAAGATCGGAATCTCTCCAAAGAGAAGGTTCATATCGATCAGGGCGACCAAAGGAGATCCAGGGGTTTCAATCAGACTGGCCGCCAGGTTGACCGCAAGCGTAGTATTTCCCACGCCTCCCTTGCTGCCAATGACATCAATGATCTTCCCATGTTTTCTTTTCTCCCCATCAAATTTTCCTTTTCCTCTCCGTTCCTTTAATTTTAAAAGGGCGGTCTTCACCTCCTCTTTCTTAATCGGCTGAGGGAAGAACTCTTTTGCTCCAACCCTTAAGGCTTGAAGCAGGAGTTCCGGATCCAGACGGGAGGAGGTGAAAAAGATCTCTCTGGCCATTCCCGAATCCTGGAGATTATGAGCCAGCTGAAACTCCTTCTTAAGATCTTCTCCGATCTCAAGAATCAGAAGGTCACAGGAGACTGCCGAGCTTGAGTTATCAAGCTGAAATCCTTCCGTAGAAGAGATGATCCCTTCCAGTTCTTCCTTGACCTTCGGTTGCTTCATTTCAAATCTAACCAGAATGGGATTGTCTGCCATAGGATTCCTCTATTTGGCGAGCACAGGTATCTTTGCCATGATGCCGAAATTTTCTCCCCCCGTTCGACCTCTGGGTTGATGAGTGTTGCAATCCGGCAAAAAATAGACGCCTCTCCTTTGATAGGGAGCGGGACTCCCATCTACATTTTGCAAGTTGAAATTCTGCACAAAGCTGTTCCAGCGTACTTGACCATTCGAGTTATTCGAAGACCAGGTGGTGCCTGTCCTTGGGTTCTCCATCCGCCATGGCGCTTCACTGTATAAAGGATCATTTTCCCAATGGTTGATCCATACGATATTGACGGTCACCGCACCCACCACACTTGCACAGTTACCTATATTGTTACCCGGGCACTCGATCACGGGAAGCGTTAAAGTCCATGGGCGTGTCCTTCCGGTGAATGCTTCCCAACATGTTCTCAGCTGGCCATGGGCGAATTCGATATACCCTCCATTGATCGCAATGGATTGACCCAGAATCACTGGTTCAGGATTGCCACTACCGCATATAAGAGATCTTACGGTTTCAGCGTTGGTTCCAGTCAAGCACGCACTATCCTGATTAAAGTCAGTCCATCCTCCGCTTTCCAAGCCTGCCACCACTTCATGATTGGTAATCATTCGACCGGTCGAACAAGTATATTGACCATTCACTAGAAGGCTCTCCCTACAAATGGCAATGGGCTGATCTGCCTCTCCGGGAGCAAGCGTCCCCGCAAATCCGATGTAGGTGATGGCTTCCCTTGAAAGAGAAAAGTTCTCATAGCCAAAGATTCGAGCAAAAAACGAAGCGCTGGGGGTATCTTGTCTTCTCGCCTTCACCCTCAACGCATTAATAAAAGCGGGATTGGCATCTAATTCTTCCGGTGAGACGTCCCAAAGATTCACCGGTGGGGTGAGCTCAGTGGGTGTGAAAGTACGGGTTGCAAAAGACCAATGGCCCCTCTCCACATCTCCCGTATTTCCTGCAGTCCAATGGACATCGACCGGGGTCTTATCACTTTTGTTTGCAATGGTGGCTTCATAGGCAATCTGATTCGAATTCTCATTGACAGCCATACCATCATCCCTATATAAAAATCTGGCTCCGGCAAGACATCCGGCATCGGCGGCGTTTTGCAACTCGTTGCGGACGACGATGAGATGTCCGATGTCAATGGCCACGGCAGCAAAACCTATGAAGACCAGAATAAGCAGAGCGACCATGATAACCGTCGCGCCCCGTCGGTCCTTTAATGGTTTCAAAAAAACCAAACCATTTTCCTTTTCGATACGTTTCCCCTTCTCCCTATTCCATTCTCATCACTGTCTCAGCCACCATATTTATTCCCCCGCTAAGGCTCGCAACAAAGCTTGGAATGATCAAAAAAGTATAAGTGTAATTGACTATGACTTTCAGTTCGTCTCCTGGATTGTAGCCAGTCCTTGTTACCGTGGTGTTGGCTGCAACCGGCGCACCAAAAGTGATAAGGCTGCTGCCCAGGTAATTGTTCACGATATTCGTAATCTCCCCATCCGTGACAGATGGAACCTTGAAAACGATACCTGCCCTGGCTCCTTCACGACTGGCATTGGTGATCATCGCTTTGTCGTAAAGGGCGACACTAAATTCAATGATCCCAAAAATCAATAGAACCAGGATTGGCAGAATGATGGCAAACTCGACCGCTGAAGCTCCCGCCTCACCTCTTGATTTCCCTTTCATCCCAAACGTCCTACTTCTTGCCTGAAATCCCTATCGTGAGCGTGGAAGGAACCGCTGGAGAAGATTTCTCAAAATCCTCCCGGTATTTTTCTGTATTGGCCTGTGCTGCTTTCCCATCCAATCCGTAAACTGGTTCAAGATTCTTTTCAGCCTCGGGATTTTGGATCTGATTGATCTTTAAAAGCCTCGATGAGGTCCCGAAATCCATGTCCAACCGGCTGGCGGCACAACTCATCAATAAAAAAAGAAGGGCGATCCATCCAGAGAGTATCAAACATCTTTTGATCATCCGTTCCTCCGTTTCATTTGGGCAGGATATGCCCGAATTGGCCTTCAAGCCCTGACCCCTTGACCGGATGGGGTTTTCCTCTCCCCTCCATGTTTCCCAGTAAGTAAAATTCTAGATCATTGGGTTCCACATATTGATCGGTCGGCAGGGTCTGCTTTGCCATATCGAGAGGTTTCACCAGATGGGGTGTGACAATCACAATCAACTCGCTCTCATTCTTTCTAAATGAGGTGCTCCGAAATAGAGCACCGAGAACAGGGATATCCCCCAACAGAGGGAATTTGGAAACGATCTGTCGCACATCATCCTTGAGCAACCCGGCTATGGCGAAGCTCTGGCCATCGGCGAGTTCAATCACCGTCGAAACCCTTCGGGTGGTG
>Ga0209286_1000427_pt1 | contig 11527 bp, 9 predicted proteins | sample PPLLak1March2015_2_FD_187250 | JGI IMG/M metagenome (GOLD analysis project Ga0209286, IMG submission 187250) | Freshwater sediment microbial communities from Prairie Pothole Lake near Jamestown, North Dakota, USA - PPLs Lake P8 Core (3) Depth... | ecosystem: Environmental > Aquatic > Freshwater >...
TAAACATGTTCAAGGGGGAGATGCAAAATCCGTTTTCCTATTGTTTTGTTATGAAACCAAAGGAGGGGTCAAAAGCGCCTGTTGTCGGTTTTATCTGCTTTCGGAATGTGACCGAAGAATCAGAACTTCTCAATATTGGTGTGCATCCTCATTATCGACAGAGGGGGCTCGGCAAAACGCTGATGCAATTCTATATCGATTTTTGCAATCCCCTTAACATTGGGACATTTTATCTCGAAGTGGATGCTACCAATCAACCTGCAATCCATCTTTATCATCGTTTCTCTTACCAATCGTTTGGGATGAGGAAAAAATTCTATCAAGAAAAGTTTGACGCAATCCTCATGATGAAGAAAGTCTAAAAGATTTATGCCTTTCCAGACAGACGGGACCGTGATCGAGAATAGGAGAGTCAAATCACTCTATTACATTCTGGGGATGGACTGTCCTCCAATTGCCAATCATATCAAACCAGGCCAATTTATCATGCTCAAGGTTTCCGAGGATAGCTCGCCCCTTTTGAGACGGCCGTTTAGCCTTTACAAAAGCTATCCCGATAGCCATCCAGAAAAAAAGAAAAGAGGTTGTTTATTCATTTACTATAAAGAAGTGGGAAAAGGAACTCAAAAGATGACTACCCTTAGAAAGGGGCAAAAGGTAAATCTTATTGGCCCATTAGGGAAGGGTTTCACGTTCCCCCCCCTCCCCTCTTCTGCAAATATTATTTTAATAGGAGGGGGAGTGGGTATCGTTTCGCTTTATCCCATCGCCGAAGCATTAAGAGGCGCAAAGTTGTTTGTTTTTATTGGCGGAACGACACAAGATGATATCTTGTGTCTGGAAGATTTCAAAAAATTTAATTCCACGATTTCTGTGGCTACGGAGAATGGAAGTCTTGGGTTTCAAGGAACGGTGGTTGATCTTTTCATATCCCAAAGAAGAATGTTTACGAAAAATCGAAAATCCTATCTCTACGGCTGTGGTCCTGTCGGCATGTTAAAGGCCTTGGCAAAAGTTGCTAAATTCAGAAATTTTATCTGCCAAGCCTCTTTTGAAACCAGGATGGGATGTGGCTTTGGAGCCTGTTGGGGATGTGTCATCAAAACGAACCATCCCCAGACCCCTTATCAACGAGTCTGTAAAGAGGGCCCTGTTTTCCCGTTAAAGGATATCCACTGGGAATAAGTCTCTTTCTATGCAGAATTGTGATCTTCATGTAACCATTGGAAAGCTCGCCCTTAAAAACCCTGTCATGGTCTCTTCGGGAACATTCGGGTTTGGCGAGGAATTTGAAGATTTTATCGATCTGAACCAGCTCGGCGCGGTCATCTCAAAAGGAATTTCTTTAAAGCCCATGGTGGGAAATCCTCCGCCTCGAATTTTTGAGACAGAAGGAGGTCTCATTAACTCCATCGGGCTTCAGAACCCTGGTTTCCAAGAATTTCTCAAAAGTAAACTGCCCTATTATCAACATTTAAAAACCAGACTGATCATCAACTTTTTCGGAAATACCCAAAAGGAATATATCGAACTGGCAAGACGTTTTGATGGGATTCCCGGCATTTCAGGCCTTGAGATGAATATCTCCTGCCCCAATGTTAAAAGGGGTGGCATTGTTTTTGGCGCGGATCCTCAAATGGCCTTCCATCTTGTCCGGTCAGTCAGAAAAGCGACAACCTTAACGTTGATTGTAAAATTATCACCCAATGTCACAGATATTGCTTTAATGGCGAGGAGCGCTGTGGAGGGAGGAGCGGATGCGGTTTCTCTTGTAAACACCTTCAGGGCCATGGCCATTAATATCCATTCGAAAAAACCAGAATTGGGAAATATCATGGGGGGTCTTTCAGGCCCGGCCATTAAACCGATTGCATTGAGAATGGTTTGGGAGGTCCATCAGGCGGTGAAGGTTCCCATTATTGGGGTGGGAGGTATTATGAAGGCTGAGGATGCGATCGAATTTATTCTGGCAGGGGCTTCGGCGATTCAAATGGGAACCGCCAATCTAATTAATCCAAGAGCCGGGATAGAAGTGATCCAGGGGATCAGGAAATACCTCGTCCGAAATAAAATAGATCGGATTCAAAAATTAATTGGCGCTTTTGGATAAAAAAGCCCCCTGGTTTATCTCCGGGAAAAAACCAGGAGGCCTTTTTTTAAGAATGAACCTGGAAATGGATCCTCATCACACCGGATCTTTGACGATCTTGGGTGAGATAAAAATCAATAAATCTTTTCTCTTATCTTCTTTATTTTCTCTCTTGAATAACCAGCCCAATAAAGGAATTTTATTAAATAGAGGGACACCTTCGCCTTGGTCGCTCTTTTCTATCGTATAAATTCCAGCAATTGCCACCACCCCGCCGTCTTTGATCAAGACTTCAGAGATCGCCTCTTTTTTGTCAATACTCGGTACTCCCCCAACTACAATGGATGTGTCCGGAGCATCTTTCTTGACTTTGATATTCATTTTGATGTTTCCGTCATTGGTCACATGAGGGGTGACGGTCAACTTGATATTGGCCTCGATAAAGTCCGTCGTCGCCGTGCTGAAGTCTGCTGCGAGTTTCAAATAAGGGATTCGAAGCCCCTGTTCAACAGAGGCTTCTTTATTATCGAGTGTTGCAATCTTTGGACTGGAGATAATTTTAAGCTCTCCCTTATTTTCATGGGCAGAAATAGCCACATCCAGTTTTTCTAATCCATAGACAGAGGTGAAGAGAAATTCAAGAACCCCGGCCGAACCTCCCCCCGCCGCACCTAATCCCGAACGAACCACGGCGGGAAGGTTAACCACGTCACTCGTCGCTTCTCCGAGCGTGCTCGTTACATTACCTCCTCCTACTTTCAACTTTCTGCTATCTCCGCCTGAAGCGACAAATCCCCACCGAGTTCCTAACTCCCTTTGAAAGTTTGTGCTGGCTTCAATGATCCTCGCTTCAATTATCACTAAAGGCGTTTTTGTATCGAGGGATTTTACTAAATTTTTGACATGAGGGATGTTTTTCGAAATATCTTTAACAATCAAAATATTTGTTCTTTCATCCACTTTGACATCCCCTCGTTCGCTCAAGATACTCTTCACTTGAGGCATAATTTCTTTCGCCGTAGTATAGTTGATGGGGACCAATTCCATGACCAAATCTTCTAACTTTTCCTTTGCCCTTCGGGACTCTAATTCAGCCTGCACTTCCTTTTTAAGAGTATCCTTTGGGGCGATCCGTACGACATTCCCCACTTGGGTCATCCCAAGGTTCTTGGATTGTAAAATAATATCAAGAGCTTGATCCCAAGGCACCTCCACCAATCTCATCGTGATTTTTCCAGTGACCTCATCCCCCGCAATAATGTTTAAGTTACTCACTTCAGCAATCAGCCTGAGAATATTTTTAATATCCGCATCTTTGAAATCGAGAGACAACTTTCTCCCTGAATAAACTTTTTGAGGAGGTCCTTCTTCAGAGATCTTTGCCATTAGGGGTTTGGGAGCCGGTTTTTCCTCCACGGAGGGTTCTTTTTCTGTCTTGAACTCCTCGGTGGATATCTCCGTTTTTTTAACCTCCACCGCTACTTCTTTTTTGGGTTCAGCCTGAGTCTCAGCTTTGGCCTCCATCTTTTTGGGCTTCCCTATGTCAATAAAAAGAGCTTTACCCTCAGTCGCCGTCTCAAATGGCAACACTTCTCTTAGTTTAATGGAGATTCTAACATCACCCGCTTTCCCTGCCTTAACATTTTGGATAGTAATGTAATGGACTCCGCTTTCGAACTCACTGGTATCGAGGGCTCGTTGAAGATGTTTTGGAACAAAGGCATTTTTAATATCCACAGCAATCATGTTTTCCGAAAGAGTATGGGACTCAAATTTAGGTTCATTGGTTAAGATAACAACGATCCTTGATTTATGATCCATCTGTTTAAAATTAATTTCGGTCAATGTGTTCGTATTGGGTATTTTCGTCCCCCCCTCTGGAGCCGAAGGGCCTTTGGCTAAAGTTGGAGCAGATACACCTCCTTTAGGTTTTCCTTCTATCAAAACCTGGGGTTCCGAAGGTTGTGGAACATTCCCTAAAGAAACAATAAGTTTTTCATCCATTCGATTAATTTGATAAGGAGGGAGCTCGGGTTTCGATGAATCGAAAACAAGTCTCAGCTTATCTGGATACTGCCCAATGCGGACCGCTTTAACAAAGGGACTCTTTGTTTTAATCGATTTTTTCGGATAGCGTGATTCTACTCCCCAAATATCCAAAACTAATCTGGCAGGAGAATCCAATTTAAAAGAGTCGTAGTTTTCAATTCTTCCATCCCCGATGAAATTGAAAGTGATAAACCCGTTTTTTTCCTCGTAAAGAACATCGGTCACTTCTTTCGCCTTGTTCACAATGGCAGGGGGAGGAGGAGGCTCTTTCTTTACCGGTTCCGCAGGAGGCGCAGGGGGTGGGTCTATTTTCGTCTCTTTTATGGGCACCTCTATGGGCACCTCCTCTTTTTTAACCTCCGGTGCCTTGACAACCTTTTTCAGCTTTTCAATATCAACGATGAGATTTTTCTCTTCTTTTGTAATGTTATAGTTGGTCATCTGCACAAGACCAATTTCAATCCTTCCCTTGTCATCGTATTGTGTGGTGAGCACATCTCTCACCGTTCCATTCTCGATTTTGAGGGGACTTTTAATCTGTTTTAAATCGATATTTGGAACATCAATGGCGATTCTGGTAGGATCGTATAGTACCTTATAAAATGGGGAAGCGATGGTCTCAGATCCCTCAATCTTGATTCTTGTGTAATTCTCCTCTTCGGCAAAGGATATCTGCTGGATCGTAGAAATCTTGACCGTCGGCGCCAGATTATCCGGCTTTGGAGTTTGCACCGAGGCGCTCTTGGTAGCGCAACCTGTTGCAAGCAGCAAAAAAGCAATCCAAAAAGTCATTTTAAGAATCTGAGAACATTTCATGATTCTCCTCCCTCCTCAACTTTATGAAGAATTAATGAAATCTCATGTGTTTTGGTTTGGCCAAAAACATCTTGGTAGGCCTCCTCAATGATCACTTTATCCTTTAAAATTTTGGTTACCTTCCCGTCATTTTTACCAATCCAGACCCCTCTCTTTAAAAAATAACCCTTTCCCGTTGCGTCTTCGACCAGGGCAATATTTCCCCCCGGTGCGGAGATAATGGCAACAAGTTTTAATTGGCTGACATCGTATTTCTGCAATGGGGTCAGAGGTGTACTTCTCGAAGATTCCCTAATAGGAGTTAATTGAATAAAAGGCTTAAAAGGGTCGGGTTTCCCAGCCGAGTTATAAGTAAACTCTATTTCTTCCTTTTTCTCCGGCGCTTTTTGCTCAGCTACTTTGGCTGGCTCTTCCTTCTTCTCCAGCGAAGGAGACTTGGTTTTAGCAGGGGGAGGGGATGGCGGGGCCCCGCCTCCGCACCCTCCCATGAGGAAGAGGAAGGCCGTCAATACCGTAATCCCCCAACCGCAAACTTTATTTTTTTGGAGTGGTTTTCTTTTCTTCACTTTTCTTTTCCTCACTTTTCTTTTCAATAAATCGATAAGTATTAATCATACAAGATGACTTAACCAAATTTTCGGTTTCGCTAATTTTACCCTTCACCTCTTTTGCCCTCGTCATATTAAAATCAACGACGTTGATAATTCGAGGGAGTTTGCTCACCTTATCAAAGAACATCCCTATGTTATGATAGTTCCCCAACACAATCAGTTCGATGGGAACCTTTGCATAAAATTGCTGTGGTTCTTCGGGTTTAGGGCGAAAAAGAGTGAATTCCAGATTCGATTCTTTCCCAAGGCTGGATATATTTTTCAATATCTCAGGGATCTCTTTCTCATTTGGAAGTTGCGTCAATGCGGTCTTCAGTTCTTCGTTCAACTTGGCAATCTGTTCTTTAAAATTTTGAAGCTCTCTGGTAATAGCCTTACTTTCATTTAATTCTTTGGTTAATCGGCTTAACTCTGCCCTTGACGTATTCAGTTCATTTCTTCCCGGAAGGAAAAAGGCGTATAGATAGAGACCGGCGATGACAGCTAACATCACCGCTAATATTAAGACCTTTTTAGGCGTCGGCAGTTTTAACAAAGAATCCATTGAGATTGCCATTTTTATCCCCTCTCCTCTATATTAAAATGATCTCACACGATAAAATGAATTTCTTCAACTTAATTTTGTTCTGTTCAATCTGTTCGCTCACAATGAGATCAACGTTCTTAAAAAGGTTTGATTTCCGAAGGTTGGTCATGAAATTGGCGATCGTTTCGTCATCTAAGGCAATCCCTTCGATTCCCAACCTCGATCCCTCTTTTTTAAGTGATTCAAGATGGATTTTTTCCGGTTTGTCAATACTTATTTCGTCCAGGACTCTTGCAGGGGTTGTCTTCTCCTTCCTTAATGAGTTGATGATGTTCAACTTATCCTGTAATGTTTTTTGCGCTTCCTTGGCTTTCATGACTTCTGTGGTGAGCGATTTATAGTGTGCAATTTCTTTTTTCGCGTGAGCGATCTGCGCCAAGGTATCCCCTTTTTCTTTTTCTAATCTCCAATGAATCAGGGCAAGGGCAACAAGCAAAAGGACGACAGAAAGAATGAAAACAATGATTTCTTTCCTCACCCCCATCTTCTTTTTTTCTTTCCTCGCTAAAAGCAAATTAATCTTGGTCATCGATCCCCTACCTTTCTGGAGGCAAGGCCTACTCCCACCGCCATGATCGGCCCAATATCTCTTAAATACTCCATGTCAAAATTTTTTTCGCTATAATTTATTTTTTTAAATGGGTTCGCCACTTCGACCGGGACCCCAATCTGTTGTTGTAAGATGGTATCAAAATCTTTAATTTTCGAACCCCCACCGCTCAAATAGATCTTTGAAATCTTTTCGTACGTGGTTGTAGATTGAAAGAAATCTAAAGAGTTTCCTATTTCGATGGCTAATGATTCAGAGGCTGTTTTCAAAACATTCTGGATAATGGGTTGAGAAGTAAGATCCACCTTCGTCCCCACTTTAATTTTTTCCGCCTCATCATGGTCCACATGAAGTTGCCTTTGAATTTCTTCCGTGACGTGGTTTCCTCCTTTAAAAATATCCCTGGTGAAAGCGGAGATGTTGTTTTTAATGATAGTCATGTTTGTGATACTTGCTCCCACATTTGCGATCGCGATGACTTCTTCTCTTCCTATGTCGTAATTGATGCTTAGCATATTCTCTAAGGCAAAAGAATCTATATCCATAATGACAGGATTTAATCCAGATTCCATAATGACGGAAACATAGTCGTTGATAATATCTTTTTTCGCTGCGACCAACACGACATCCATGACTTCTGGATTTTCCGGCGTTGAGCCGAATATTTGAAAATCAATATTGACATCATTGATATCAAATGGAATATACCTTTCCGCTTCCCACTGAATCGATTCTTCCAGCTCGGCTTCTGTCATGAAAGGCAAGGAAATTTTTTTAACAATCACAGAATGGCCGGAGACGGAGGTGATAACATCTTTTGTTTTCGTTTTCGAAGAGGTGATCAGGTCCCGTATCGTATCAATAATCGTAACCGAATCCATCAAGGCTCCATCAACAATTGCCTCGGGGGGAAGGGGAGACAATGCCAAATTCTGCAACTTAAAACCGTTTTTATCCCCTTTTAGCTCCACCAATTTAATAGAACTACACCCAATATCTAAGCCAATCACATCTTTTTTTCTGCCCCAAATCATATTCTTACCCTCGTTTCTGTAAAATCATGTTAAATGTTGGAAATAGATTATTAACAATTTTTTCCAAAAGTCAAGGAAATATTTTAATATTTTATAAAATTCTAATGTATATCGAATCAAACCTAATAATTAATTTTAGCATTTCCTGATAACGCATTAATACTTCACATCAATTGTTTTCTAAATTATATTTTTTAATCTTTGCTCTCAGAGTGGCTCTTGAAACACCCAAGATTTTTGATGCCTTTGATTTATTCCACTCCAATCTATTCAATACGTGAGCGAGGTGCACCTTTTCCATCTTTTCTAAAGACATATCATCTGTGATTTTAAATAATTGATTTTCTGAATTTACATGGGGAACCTTTTCAGTTTGTTTCAATTCGAAGGGAAGGTTTTTTGGAATGATCATTTCTTGTTCTGATAAAATCATAGCCCTTTCAATAACATTTTTTAATTCCCTCACGTTTCCGGGCCAAGAATATTGAATTAACAGTTTTTTTCCTTCTTCTGAAAAACCCTTGATAGTTTTACTATATTCTTTATTATTTTCCTCGATAAATAAATTTGAGAGCAGCAGAATGTCTTCGAATCGATCACGAAGGGGGGGCATTTCCACAACCATTACTTTTAGTCTGTAATATAGGTCTTTTCTAAAAAGCCCTTCCCTGACCATGGTTTCTAAATCTTTATTGGTGGCGGCGATGATACGAACATCAACCTTTATCTCTCTCTCCCCCCCTACCCTCATAAAGGTTTGATTTTCAAGCACCCTTAAAATCTTTGATTGTAGAAAAGGATTCATATCTCCAATTTCATCTAAAAAGATAGTCCCGCCATCGGCTAATTCAAAAAGGCCTTTTTTTGTATTTTTTGCGTCGGTAAAAGCACCTTTTTCATATCCAAAAAGTTCTGATTCCAATAAGGAATCGGGGATCGCACTACAATTGATTTTCATCAGAGGTTTATCGCTTCGCTTGCTGGAGTAATGGATGGCATTTGCGGCTAATTCTTTCCCTGTGCCACTTTCCCCCTGAATTAACACAGAGGTTTTATGAGTTTTACTGATCATGCCGATCAACTCTTTAACATAGTGAATCTGCGGACTCACTCCATAAATATGATTATTTTGGTATTTCTCTTTTTGTTGTCGATGAAGTCTTCTCACCTCATTAATTAGGCTTTTCGTTTCTAATCCCTTTTCGATCAGTAATTTTAGCTCTTCTAATTCAAATGGCTTATTGATATAATCATAAGCACCCGATTTCATAGATGATACGGCAGTTTGAACATCAGAATAGGCGGTCATCATAATGACTAAAATTTCAGTATCAAAGTCTTTAATTTTTTTTAAAACCTCTAAACCATCTATATCGGGGAGTCTCACATCCAGGAGAATCAGGTCGATGATATTCTTTTTCATTACGGAAAGGGCTCCATTCCCTGAACCCACCGAAAAGATTTCATACCCTCTCTTCCTTAATACATCGGAGAGTGTCTCTTGCATCACTTCATCATCGTCCACAATAAGAATAGAGGGTTTCATGAGTTCCCCAATATTTCCGGTAAATTAACGATAAAGGAGGTTCCTTGTTCCCATTGGCTTTCCACCTTAATCGATCCTCCATGCTTCTTGATAATCTGATAGGTGATGGAAAGTCCCAATCCTACTCCCTTAGGTTTCGTTGTAAAAAATGGGTCAAATATATTTTGCACAATATGAGGTGGAATGCCTCGCCCGGAATCCGAAATGACCACTTTGACAAATTTTTTTTTAAATCCATCCAATGAGACTGAATAAATCGGACTTGCTTCAATCTTAAGTTCTCCCCCATTGGGCATGGCTTGGATGGCATTTAAGAACAAATTAAGAAAAACTTGGTGCATTTGTGTTTTATCGACCTTGATCTGAGGAAGTTGTGGGTGATAGGTTTCAACAAAACGTATTCCTTTGTCGGCGATTTCTTTTATAAGGAACGGAATAATTTCATTGATGATATCTTTGATTTCGCAATGGATCAAATTTAATTTTTGCGGCTTTGCAAATGAAAAAAATGTTTTCAAGAGGTCGTTCAATCGATCGATTTCTTTTGTGATGCGGGTTAAATATTCTCTTCTGGAATCATCTTCAGACATTTCCTCACCAAGAGCTTGAGCGGTCGTTTTAATGCCGGCAAGCGGATTTCGCAGCTCATGGGCGATGCCAGAGGCAAGTTTTCCTAATGAGACAAGCCGATCCATCCTTAATATTTCCTCTTGAATTTTATAGACATTTGTTAAATCCCGAAACACGAGGATCTTTCCTATTTTTTCGCCCCGTACACTTAAATGATTATTAATGGTAAACCCGACCGGAAATTCGGTATGGTCCTTCTTTTTCATCCATCCCTCTTTTCTCGTATCCAGATCATCTGGATTATTAAGAAAAGATGGAACCGCACTTTGCTTTTCTTTCAAACTGAAAATGTTAAAGGGCTTTCCGATCAGCTCCTCTTTGGAGAACCCTAACATTCTTTCCCCTGCTCTATTAATGTAGGTGATCGTATCGTTCATCTCGGTGATAATAATTCCACTTCCAATGCTCTGAATAATACTTTCTGTAAAATTTTTTACATCTTCCAACTCTCGTGTTAAATGGTCGATCTGCTCTTCTTTTTGAAAAAATTTTTCTTCAATTTCATTCGTTGAGATATTTTGATCCATAATAATATTTTATTCCTAAAACTTTTTTAAGTCTAAAACAGGGACCTCCATCGGTTGCTCTTGGTATGTAAAATGGATGACCCCAGAGAAATATTCACCCGCTTCTCCCACCTGATCGGAGACGGTTGACAACTTCTTAAGGACCTGGTCGATCATGAATCCCTTGTATTCCCCGTTGTCCTTAACGGTCAGGATCCTTACTTCTTCCTTTGGCTCCTCCCCACGAATCGAAAGGAGTTCTTTGAGATTGATCAGCTTTACTTCAACATCTTTCAGTCGAACTTTTGCGTGGTTTGAATATTTCTCCTGAAAAGTACTGGGCACTTTAAATAATTTATAAACGTTTTTGCTTTCCACCCCCAATAATTTTTCATTCACTTTGAAAATGGTAAAATCTATATGAAAAGATTTATCATCAAGCGGTGCTGAGAATTTTGAATTCATTTGGACCATTTTGGATAAATAGGGTTCTATCTTTCCTAAACATTCGTCCATCTTCTCTGAAAAGTAATTCATTTTGTCCATTGTATCCTTCATTATTTTCTCCGCCTGGAGAAAGATCTCCTCATTGGCCTTCTCTTTATTCAAGATCATAGGAGAGGAAAGGACAGGTACTTCTTTCATTCCTTCCAAGCAGGAGAATCTTGCCTCGATCCCTTGATAAGCCAACTGTTGATAGATATGGATCTCGCCTTCCGTATCTTTTCTCATAAGCAGTTTTATGGTCTCTTTGGAATCCAATAAGAATTTAATCCAAGAAGGGAAGATATTTCCTTCATTGTTCATCATATGGATGAGAACTTGATCCATCCAATCTAAGGTGGAGGAGATATCGGCTTTCTGTTTCATTAAATCTCGTAAAGCGAGGACTTCTTCCCTTGTCTTTTTAAGCTTCTCCTCTGAAATCTCCCATTCTAACGAGAGAAGTTGGACTTCCATTTTCTCAATCGATTTTAAGAACGGAGAGCGAACAGGAGGAGGAGAGGGAGCAATCTCCAAGTCAAATTCATCCTCCATTTCATCTGAGGATTCTGAGAGGGAGGGTTCTGACAGGGGCTCTGCTAAAGGTTCAAATATAAGAGGTTTCAG
>Ga0209286_1000429_pt1 | contig 11504 bp, 8 predicted proteins | sample PPLLak1March2015_2_FD_187250 | JGI IMG/M metagenome (GOLD analysis project Ga0209286, IMG submission 187250) | Freshwater sediment microbial communities from Prairie Pothole Lake near Jamestown, North Dakota, USA - PPLs Lake P8 Core (3) Depth... | ecosystem: Environmental > Aquatic > Freshwater >...
CTAAAACTGGCCACCTATCAGAACGATATGGACCTGGAATCGTTGGCTGTTTTTATTACCGATTATGGTCAGAGGAATATTAATCTCGCCAGCGAGGTACTGAAGAAAAGAGTAGAGAAGAAGAAGTAGGGGCGTATCGCCATACGCCCGTACATGGGTCAAAGGCCCGAAAACGGGATGGTTGTCCTCCGTGATCCCGGGAGGATCGGGACGGAGGATGAACGCCCCGTGGTTAATGAGAGATGGAAATGCAGGCATTCACAATTAGGAATCGACTAGGGCTTCACGCACGGGCAGCTGCTCTTCTCGTCAAGACCGCCAATAAGTTTGCTTCCGAATTGACGATCGAGAAGGATGGTCTCGAAGTCAACGGAAAGTCGATCATGGGCATCCTCATGCTAGCGGCTTCCAAAGGGACAAAGATCACTCTGAAAGTGGAGGGCAGGGATTCGGTCCAAGCCCTGCAGACCTTAGGGCGATTGATTGAAAATAAATTTGGTGAGGAATAAGGATGGCCGTTCAGCAACAAATCAATAAAATTATTCATGGCATCGGGGCCTCTCCCGGGATCGTAACGGGAAAAGCCTTTATGGTCGAACGGTCCAAGGTCCGAGCCCCAGAGAAAAGGATTCAATCGGAACAGGTGGATGATGAGGTGGAACGATTTCACAGGGCCATTCAAGAATCCCGAAACCAATTGATGGAGATCAAAGAGAAGATTCTTGATCCAGAGGTGCGCCGCCATTCTTTTATCCTGGATGTCCATCTCATGATCCTGGATGACCAGATGCTGATTCAAGACACCATCGACACCATCCGGAAGAAGAAGGTGAATCCCGAGTGGGCCCTCGACCTCACCCTTGAGAAACTGGACACCGCCTTCAAGGCAATCGAAGACGAATACCTGAGGGAGAGACGGAGCGATCTCCATTATGTCTCAGGCAGGATCTTTAGGAACTTGCTCGGAAAGAAGCACGACGATATTGCAAAGATCAAAGGAAAGGTTATTGTGGTGGCTCATGACCTCTCCCCAGCTGACACCTTGCAGATGAATCTGAAGAACTTGGCTGGATTTATCACCGATATCGGTGGAAAGGTCTCCCATACCGCCATCCTCGCCCGCTCTCTGGGAATCCCGGCAGTCGTGGGACTGGAGGTGGGGACCTCTCTCATCAACGGAGGCGATCTTCTCATTATGGACGGGGATACGGGGGAAGTCGTTATCAATCCCACGGAGAAGGTCTCCGAATCTTTTTTTGAGCGGAAGCGGCGAATCAAAACGATGGAACGAGAGGTGTTAAAATACGCCTCTCTGCCTGCAGAAACTCGTGACGGGGTCCGTGTACGCCTTCATGCCAACATTGAAATGGTCGGAGAGGTTCCCTCGGCAAAGAACCACGGGGCGGAGGGGATCGGTCTTTATCGGACCGAGATCCTCTATCTCAATCGGAAGGACCTTCCTAATGAGGAGGAGCATTACCAGACCTATCGCCGTCTTGCAGAGAGCATCTCCCCTGCCGTAGCCACGATTCGGACGTTGGATATCGGAGGGGATAAATTCCTTTCGAATTATTCGGCAGGAAACGAGATGAACCCGGCCATGGGTTTGAGGGCGATCCGGTTCAGCATGAAGGAGGTCGATATTTTTAAAATCCAGCTGAGGGGGATTCTTCGAGCGAGCGTCCATGGGAAACTGAGGATCCTCTTCCCCATGATTTCAGGGATTGGGGAGATCCGGCAGGCGAAAGCCATCTTGGAAGAGGTGAAGAAGGGCCTGGCAAAGGCGAGGGTCCCTTTTGATCAAGGGATTGAGGTCGGGGCCATGATCGAAATCCCCTCTGCCTCCATCACGGCCGATATCTTGGCCCGGGAAGTGGATTTCTTCAGCATCGGAACGAATGATCTGATCCAGTATGCCCTGGCCGTGGATCGAATCAACGAACATGTTTCCTATTTGTATGAACCCCTTCATCCAGCGATCCTGCGCATCATCCGGGGGGTTGTCCAGTCCGCCCATCAAGTGGGAATCCCGGTGGCCATCTGTGGAGAGATGGCAGCCGAACCGGCTTATTCGCTCGTCCTGCTGGGCCTTGGGTTGGATGAATTCAGCATGAACCCCGTGGCCATCCCAAAAGTGAAAAAGGTGCTCCGCATGTCGAGATTTGAAGAGACTCAAAACCTGGTTGAACAAATCTTCCAATTCCCCACCGCCTCAGAGATTGAGGGTCATGTCCGAAACTGGATGGCGGAACGATTTCCTGAAGATTTTATCCAGGTTTATATCGAGGATATGAAAACATAGACCCCTTACCCTCCCCTCTCCCCACAGGGGAGAGGGATGGGGTGAGGGTAGATAAGGAGGAAAAATTACATGGCGATGACAGACTTTTTATTCACCTCTGAATCGGTCACCGAGGGGCATCCCGATAAAGTAGCCGATCAGATTTCTGACGCCATCCTGGATTCGATCATTGCTCAGGATCAAAGAGCTCGAGTCGCTTGCGAGACCATGGTGACGACAGGGATGGCGATCATTGCAGGAGAGATCACCACTTCCTGCTATGTCCACATGCCCTCCATCGTGCGCGAGACGATCAAAGAGATCGGTTATAATGACTCGGCCATGGGATTCGACTGGGAGACGTGTGCAGTGATCACTTCGATCGATGAACAGTCCCCGGACATCGCTCAGGGAGTGAATGAGGGTGGTGAACATGAACAGGGGGCTGGAGATCAGGGGTTGATGTTTGGGTATGCCTGTAACGAGACACCCGAGTTGATGCCTATGCCTATCATCTATGCCCATCGGCTAACCCGGCGATTGGCAGAGGTTCGAAAGCAGAAGATCCTCGACTTTTTAAGGCCGGATGGAAAATCCCAGGTGACCATCCAATACATCAACGGGAAACCGGTCCGTGTGAATTCAGTGGTCATCGCCGCCCAACATTCAGAACATGTAACTTATGAGAAGTTGAGGGAAGGGATTATTGAAGAGGTGATTCACAAAGTCATCCCCCCAGAACTTCGGGATAAAAAAACAAATTATTATGTCAACACCACGGGCCGATTTGTGCATGGAGGTCCGAAGGCTGATTGCGGCCTGACAGGGAGGAAGATCATTGTGGATACCTACGGGGGAGTAGGCAGCCATGGAGGAGGCAGTTTTTCTGGAAAGGATCCTTCGAAGATGGATCGTAGTGCTTCATATATGGCCAGACATGTCGCCAAGAACATCGTGGCCGCAGGGCTTGCGGAGAAATGTGAAGTTCAGATTGCCTATACCATTGGAAGGGCGGAGCCGGTTTCCTTGATGATCGATACCTCGAGGACATCTAAGATTCCTCCTGATCAGATTGCAAAGATCATCCGGGAAGTTTTCGACCTGAGGCCAAGGGCCATTATTAAATACCTCGATCTTCTCAAACCGATCTACAAGCAGACGTCCTGTTATGGCCATTTCGGTCGGAATGAACCTGGATTTACATGGGAGAACACCCATCGAGCCGCTGAAGTGAAAAAAGCGGCACGACTATAAGACAGTTATGAGTTCGGAGTTCAGAGTTCGGAGTTTAAAACCAAACCCTCTGAACGCAGAACTATTAATCAAGGGCTCCGAACTCCGAACTAAATTACTCCAAACTATCATTTGGGAGAGATAATGGATTATCACATTAAGGATATCTCGTTGTCGGAGAAGGGTCGTCTCCGGATGGAATGGGCGGAGATGGCGATGCCTGTTTCAAGGCTGATCCGGAACCGTTTTGAAAAAGAGAAGCCACTGAAGGGGATCCGTCTCTCAGCCTGCCTCCATGTGACGACGGAGACAGCGGTTTTGATGAGAACCCTTTTGGCCGGAGGAGCCCAAGTCACTCTCTGCGCCTCCAATCCTTTGAGCACCCAGGATGATGTGGCGGGCTATCTGGTCAAAGATTTGAATCTTCCTGTCTTCGCCATCAAAGGAGAGGACGGGGATACCTATTACAGCCATATCCAAAAGGCCTTGGCCTTTTTTCCCAACTTGACCATGGATGACGGGGCCGACCTCGTCTCTTCCTTCCATTTCATTGCCCTGGAAAAATGGGGAGAGCTGTCTCCAGGAGTTCGTCAATGGGTGGAGGGGCTTTCTCGGGCCAAACGGGACGAGATGGTGAAAGGTCTGATCGGCGGAACAGAAGAGACCACCACGGGGGTGATACGACTCCGCTCCATGGAGCGAACAGGGGTATTGAAATTTCCTATCATCGCCGTCAATGATGCGGAGACCAAGCACTTCTTCGATAACCGTTATGGGACCGGACAGTCCACGATTGATGGAATTATCCGGGCCACGAACCGATTAATTGCAGGGTCAACCTTTGTTGTCTCTGGATATGGATGGTGCGGGAAGGGTCTTGCCATGAGGGCCGATGGGATGGGAGCCAATGTGATCGTCACAGAGGTCAATCCCCTAAGGGCCTTGGAGGCGGTGATGGATGGGTATCGCGTGACACCCATGGCTCAGGCCGCTGAAGAGGGAGATATTTTCTGCACGGTCTCTGGGAATGTGAATGTAATCCGGAAGGAACATTTCTTAAAGATGAAGGATGGGGCGATCGTTGCCAATTCAGGCCACTTCAATGTGGAACTCGATTTGGGAGGGCTCAGGGAAATCACGACCTCGAACCGGAAGATTCGCGAATTTGTGGAGGAATTTCATCTCAAGAATGGTCGGAAGATCTATCTCCTGGGTGAGGGAAGACTGGTTAATCTGGCCTCAGCAGAAGGCCACCCCTCCAGTGTCATGGATATGAGTTTTGCCAATCAGGCTTTGTCGGCTGAATATCTAGTGAAGAATTATCGTCAATTAGAGAAGAGGGTTTACGAGGTTCCCAACGAAATTGATCGGGAGATAGCTCGAATGAAACTCGAGTCCATGGGTATCCAGATCGACCAACTCACCGGAGAGCAGGAACACTATTTAGCCTCCTGGGAGCAGGGGACATGAGCGACGATCAACATTCTAATCTTTCATCGAAAAAATCCAAGAAATATTGGAGATGGGTTCTCTTCTCTGTTCTGATCTGCATTGGAGCACTGGCCCTCTATCGGGGATGGGGTGCGACTCAAAAGAAGTCCGGAAAACGTGGCCCTCAGACCGAAATCACCGTGCAGATCTCTCCTGTTGTTCGTAAAAATCTGACCTATTCTCTTTTTGCGACGGGAGATATTACCCCCATGATGCAGGTTGATCTCTTCCCAAGAGTCTCCGGTTATCTGGAAAGGATCTATGTAAATTTGGGTGACTCTGTACGTCAGGGCCAGGTGATTGCCCAGATTGACCAGGCAGATTTTGCTCAGAAGGTAAAAGAGGGTGAAGCAAAAGTGGCCCATGCTAGGGCCCAACTCTCCGAGCTCGAAGCAGGCTCAAGGCCTGAAGAATTGCGCCAGGCGGAGGAAGCGCTCCGTCAAGCCCAATCCCGTTTTGATAATGCCAAGCTGCAGTATGAAAGGGTTGAGGCTCTGTTCAAAAAGCAAGTCATGTCAAAAAAAGAGATGGATCTTGCCGACATGGAATACAGGGTGGCTGAGGCCCAATTGACAAGTAGCCAACAAAATTTAAAACTCATTAAGGAAGGGGCTCGTCAGGAAGTGAAGGAGGCAAGCCGGGCAAAGTTAAAAGAGATGGAGGCCTTATTAGCGCAGGAACAGATTCGCTTGCAGAACACGCTTATCACTGCCCCCTTCCAGGGTGAGGTTGTTCGAAAGTATCTGGATGCAGGGGCTCTGGTCTCTTCCTCTACTCCCATCGTCAACCTCGTCCATACGATGACCCTTAAGATTGTGGCCAACGTGTTGGAAAGAGATATCCCCCTTCTCAAACCCGGGATGAGGGCTAAGATTCAAGCGGAGGCATACCCAGAAAAAGTGTTTGAGGGAAGGGTGGCACGTGTTAACATCGGTCTGGAATTGTCCACTCGAACCCTTCAGGCCGAGATTGAAATTCCCAATTCGGACCGGTTGCTGAAACCAGGGATGTTTGCAAGGATCGAGGTGGTTCTGCTTGAAAAACCTGAAGTGTTAGCGATCCCGAGTAATGCAGTGATGGAAGAGCAGGGAAAGCGGTTCGTTTACGTGGTGCAAGGTAATAAAGCGGTTCGAACGCCGATTTTGACTGGAATAGAGCAGGAGCGCTTTGTGGAAATCAAAGAAGGCTTGAAGGAAGGGGATCAAGTGGTCACAAGAGGCCAAGAGGCAATCAGGGAGAACACAACGCTCAGAGTCATTGAGGGGAGCTAAGCCTTTATGGATATGATTCGGGGTTCCCTGAAGAACCCGGTGGCCCGCTTTATGGTGGCCATCGGGATCATCCTCTTGGGAATGATCGCATTTTCAAACCTTGCGATCGATCTTTTTCCCGATATCTCCTACCCCATCATTACGATCAGTACTGAATATCCGGGAGCAAGCCCGGAAGACATTGAGATCTCGGTCACCCGCCTTATCGAAAAAAGGATCAGCCGGATTCAGAACGTTCGATACGTTTCTTCGCGCTCGAAGGATAGTTACTCAAATGTGATGGTTGAATTCTACTGGGGAACCAATCTCGATGTGGCCTCCGCCGATATCCAGCAAAGCATTAATCAGATCGTCGATCACCTTCCCGAGGATGCCCTTCAACCTGTCATCTATAAATTCGATCCTTCGCAGATCCCCGTCATCACTCTCGCCATCACAGGCCCCATGGACGAATTTCGCCTTCGGGAACTCGGAGAAGACTTTATTGCCCCAAGACTCGAGAGCCTGAAGGGGGTGGCTTCCGCTAACGTGTGGGGTGGCAGAATACGGGAAATTCAGGTGGAGCTAAATCGGGCCAAGCTCGAAGGGATGAATCTTTCAATCGACAAAGTGGCGCAGGCCGTGAAGATTGCCCATATGGACAGCCCCGGAGGAAGCCTCAAAGACGAGCGAAGAGAATTTGGTGTCCGGACGCTCGGCCGATCTGGAGAGGTTAAGAATATTGAAGAGATTATCGTTCAACAACACAATGGAGTTCCCACCCGGATCAGGGATATTGGCTCGGTGAAGGACGGGTTTGAGGATACTCAGACTGAGGTAAACGTCAATGGAAAGAGAGGGATCAGCATTGGCGTCCAGAAGCAGATTGGGGGCAACACCGTTTCCGTGGTGGATAATATTCTGAAGGCCTTACCTCAGATTGAAAGAGAGCTTCCCAAAGGGGTAACGCTTCAGGTTGTTTCAGACCAATCGACATTCATCCGAAAATCAATCAAGAATCTCCAGCATGAGGCCATCATTGGGGCTCTCCTGGCTGTCGCCATCATCCTCATCTTTCTGGGGAGCGGGACGAGCACGCTGATCATCTCCCACTCCATTCCGATCTCAATTATATCCACTTTTGTGCTCCTGCACTTCGGCAAGTTCACACTCAATATCATGACCTTAGGCGGTCTGGCATTGGGAGTGGGCCGGCTGGTAGACGATGCCATTGTCGTGCTGGAAAATATTAACCGGCATATTGAACTGGGTGAACCTCCTGTGGAAGCTTCGTACAAGGGGGCTTCTGAAGTCAGCAAACCGGTGATTGCTGCAACCATTACAAGCATTGTTGTTTTCACCCCGCTTGCATTTGTCAAGGGAATTGCGGCATTGCTATTCGTCCAGATGGCGTACACCGTAGCCTTCTCATTGCTGGCATCGCTCTTCGACTCCTTGACGCTTGTGCCGGTCCTCACGGCTAAATTCCTGAAACCACGAAGTGAACAAAGAAGAATATCCTGGACCCAGAGGTTCTTTAGAAAGACACAACCCTTCTTTCTCTGGGTCGATCAACATTATCAGAGCCTTCTCGAGCTCTCGTTGTCTCATCGGAAGCTGGTTGTCTTCGGAGTCGTCGCTGTTTTTGCAGGGACACTTCTTCTCATTCCCTTGATTGGAACTGAGTTCTTCCCTTCTTCCGACGAGGGTCAGCTTCGAATGAACTTGCGGCTTGCCGTCGGCACCCCCGTGGAAGAGACAAAAAGGGTAATGGACAAGGTTGAGGGAATTATTTTTCAAGATGTGCCCGAACTCTATTCGCTCTGGACCAGGTCAGGTTCAGGAAGAGGCGCGGGGATATTCAGCGGAAGGTTTTCCGGCCCTCACACTGGATCCTCATCAGTCACGTTGGTGGACCTGTCGGATCGGGATCGCTCCTCTGAGAGTGTCGCGGCTTCCTTGAGAGAAAAGGTTCGAGAGATCCCCGGGGCGATCATTACCGTCTATCCTGGAGGACTTGTCTCGAGGGTCATTACTCTTGGAGCAGATGAGCCCATCGACGTGGAGATCGTCGGATATGATCTCGCCACAGGAAGTCGTCTGGCAAAAGAGGTTGCTGAGATTGTGAGGGGAATCCGCGGGACCACCGACATCCAGGTCGGTCGTGAGGAAGGTTTCCCGGAATATCAAGTGAGAGTTCGCCAGGATCGTATTGCGAGTTTGGGATTAACAACGTCACGTGTTGCAGAGATCGTGAGAGGGGCTGTTGAAGGGACAGAGTCATCCATCTATGTTGACCCGCAAACGGGCCGTGAGCACAATGTCAGAGTGAGACTCAGGGAGGAAGACCGAAGGCGGCCAGAAGATTTAATGCGCCTTCCCGTGCCGGCGCTAGGGGGTAAGGTTGTTCCGCTGGAGAATGTGGCAGAGATCGTAAGGGTGGCGACTCCTATTCAACTCGAACGAAAGTACCAGCAACGGATCGTTCATGTCACTGCGAATACAAGTGGGCGCGATCTGGGTTCCATCGCGAACGAAATCGAAACCAAGGTTTCGCAGATGAAGATTCCCGAAGGGTTTTCCGTTCTACTCAAAGGAGCGCGCCTGGAGCAGAAAGAGGCTTTTCAAATGCTCTTATTCGCGTTGGTACTCGCCATCCTCTTGATTTATATGGTGCTGGCCTCTCAGTTTGCTTCGTTACTCCATCCCTTTCTGATCATGTTCTCGGTTCCGTTGGGATTCATCGGAGTCATCTGGGCTCTCTTCATTACCGGGAATACACTGAGTGTTATTTCTTTCATCGGGATCATCATGATGGTTGGAATTGTTGTGAGCAATGCCATTCTGATCGTCGATTACACCAATCGGGTCCGAAATGAAGGGGTTGAATTAAGAGAAGCCGTTATCCGGGCAGGCAGGATTCGCCTCCGGCCTATCTTAATGACCACGCTCACTACCACTTGCGGATTGATCCCAATGGCCCTAGGCTTGGGTGAAGGAGCGGAGGCCTATGCCTCGCTGGCGATTGCTGTCATCGGAGGGCTTTTGGTGTCGACACTCCTGACCCTTGTCTTTATCCCTACCCTCTACATGATCGTAGAGAATTGGAGAACCGCCCGAAGACAAAAAGAAAGTTCGGAGCAATTAGTTCGGAGTTCTTAGCTTTAAATTCCAGACTTCGAACTCCTAACTCCGAACTCCGAACTTAGGTATGATTTCTCGTCGAAAAACCCGCCAGATCTCTATTGGTTCCGTAAAGGTTGGAGGAAATGCTCCCATCTCCGTCCAGTCGATGACGAAGACGGATACCAGGGATGTTCGGAAAACAGTTCATCAAATCCACCGTCTTGAAGAAGCGGGCTGTGAAATCGTTCGAGTCGCTGTCGTCGATGAAACAGCAGCCCTTGCCATAGCCGAAATCAAGAAAAGGATCAAAATCCCCCTCATCGCAGATATCCACTTTCACGTCCCATTAGCCCTGAGAGCGATGGAATCTGGAGCAGATGGGCTTCGCATCAATCCGGGCAATATCGGAGGAAGGGATCGGCTGAAGACCGTTGTGACCGAGGCAAAGGCGAGATCCATCCCCATCCGCATCGGGGTCAATGCGGGGTCTCTTGAGAAAGACCTGCTCAAGCGTTATGGGGGGGCGACTGCAAAAGCCTTGGTTCTGAGCGGTCTCCGGACCATTGAGTATTTGGAAGATCTTGGTTTTCATCTCATCAAGGTTTCAGTGAAAGCCTCTGATGTCCCTAGAACCACGGAGGCCTACCGTCTCTTTTCGGAAAAGTCTGATTATCCGCTCCATCTTGGAATCACAGAAGCCGGAAGGGGCTCGGGAGCGATCGTCAAATCAGCCATGGGAATCGGATTTCTACTCAGCGAAGGCATTGGAGATACCTTCAGGATTTCTCTAACCGGAAACCCTATTGAAGAAGTCCGTGTGGGCTATGAAATATTGAGGGCTCTAAAAATTCGGCAGCGGGGCGTCGAAATCATTTCCTGTCCAACCTGTGGCCGATGTGAAATTGACCTCACCCCTCTTGTAAAAAAAGTTGAGAAGAATGTTCAACATATGGCGACCCCCATGACCGTTGCGATCATGGGATGCGTGGTCAATGGTCCGGGCGAGGCGAAAGAAGCGGATATCGGAATTGCCGGAGGAAAGAGGGCAGGGGTCCTTTTCAGAAAAGGAAGAATAGTCAGAAAGGTGAGGGAAGCAGAGTTCGCCTCAGTTCTGCTTAAAGAAATCCAGAACATGGCCAATGGAGACTAAATTCGAAGCACGAAATCCGAATTTCGAAACAAATCCGAATGTTCAAAATCAAAATGTTCCAAACAAGAAGACTGTCGAGAGTTTTGGAAATTTGGTCATTTGGATTTCGAAATTGTTTCGGATTTCGATATTCGAATTTCGGGTTTTATTTTGAAGGAGAACGCAGTTTCTTCCACACGTAGTAAATCCGGTGAAAGACGGTGAAGTGAGTAAGGATGGCCAGAATCCAGAGAATGGGTTCCATCCATTGGAATAGGGCTCCTGCAGAAAGGAGAATGATTCGTTCAGCCCTCTCCATCAATCCGACACTGCACGGAATCTGGAGGGATTCTGCTTTTGCTCGAACATAAGGGATCAAAATTGTTCCAATGCTAACGACGGAAGTGAGGACAACGAGATCAGGGACGCCTTTTCTTAAGTAATAGATGAGGAAGGCCAGTAGGAGGAGGAGATCAGAATATCGATCCAAAACGGAATCTAAGAAGCCACCGAAAAGTGTCACCCTTTCTAACTTTCTGGCAAGCACTCCATCAAATAGGTCAAGGAGTCCCGAAAGGATGATCATCAATCCTGCCACCACCCAGAGTTCCTTAAGAATAAAGACAGAGGCTATCAGGGTCGCAAAAAAACCCATGATCGTAAAAAAATTGGGGTTGCCCCGTTTTCCGAAGACTCTGCTAAGGGCCGTATAGAGCCAGGGATCAAGCCGACGGCCGACTTTGTTTCCGATCATCTGTTAGCGCCTCAAGATGGGGGTGGGGAATTTTGAAAAAAGATAACATGAATAGTAGAAAAGTCAATGGAATGTTGGAATGATGGAAGAATGAAGGAGGTTTCCATGGCTTCCAATGTGATTTCGACAACGGAATTTAAATCTTTGACACTGAAGGGTAGGGGAAAGGTAAGGGACATCTACGATCTTGGAGATCGGCTCCTCATCGTCGCGACGGATCGAATTTCAGCCTTCGATGTG
>Ga0209286_1000434_pt1 | contig 11468 bp, 9 predicted proteins | sample PPLLak1March2015_2_FD_187250 | JGI IMG/M metagenome (GOLD analysis project Ga0209286, IMG submission 187250) | Freshwater sediment microbial communities from Prairie Pothole Lake near Jamestown, North Dakota, USA - PPLs Lake P8 Core (3) Depth... | ecosystem: Environmental > Aquatic > Freshwater >...
GCGACGTTTCGCTTCATATAGCGCCTCGTCGGCCGCACCGTAAAGTGCCTCGATGCTGTGGATATCGTCACGATTACACGCGACACCTATGGATAAGCCGACAGTCACTTCATGATCATGAAACTTGAACGGCATCCCGCGCAGCATGGCGATGAGAGAAGTCGCGAACAAAATGCCTTCCTCGCGTTGCGTGCGATAGAGCAGGAAGGCAAATTCATCTCCGCCAAGTCGTGCCGAGATATCCGTTTCACGCGTGCGCGATTTAAAGGCGCGCGCCAAGGTTTGCAGCACCGTATCGCCGGCGGCATGGCCGTAGGTATCGTTGATTTGCTTGAAAAAGTCCACGTCGAGCAGGATCAGGCAAATCGGCTCGTTGAAGCGCTGTGCCCGCGCAAACGTGGCCGCCAGATTGTCATCGAAGTAGCGCCGATTTCTCAGATCGGTGAGGCTATCGGTCACCGCCAGCTTCTCTAGCAGGGTCAACGCTTTTTCCAGGTCTTGGGTACGGTTTTCCAGTTCCTGTGAGCGTTGCTGTAATTGATCGTTGGTTTTCATTAGTGCGCTGCCGGCAAGATCGATTTTTTCGCGTAAGCGTAGCTGGGCTTGAAATACTTTTTGATTCAGATTGTTGAATATGCGCGCCAGATCTCCGATCTCGTCACTACTGCGTATGTCTAATTCTTCAGGTAGCGAATCATCGTTGCTGTTGAGAATGCTTTTCATGTGCTCGCTAATGCGGGCAATCGGTTTTACGATCACGCGTGAGGCGCCAAAATAAATCAACAGGCCGAGAAATAAACCAAAGAATGCCTGCTCCAGGACCACATCGCGGTAGGTGCGATAGATTTCTGCTTCCATGCGCGCGAGAGATATCTGCAAATCGACCCGGCCGATTTGTTCCGACGAGAAAATCACTGGGGATTCGAATGACAAGGTCGCTTGGTCCGGCAGGCTGGGTTTGTTGCGCGACACCATGACCTTGCCATCACGGTTGCGGATAATCACATGCTGCATGTCTTGCTGCTGCACGATACGCTCAGCGAGCGATTCCATATTGCTGTAATCGTAGCCGACCAAGAGATTGGCCACCGCCTCCGCGACCATCGCTGCGCGTTCCTGGCCGGAGCGACGCATTTCCTCGGTAATGCGCTGTTTTTCGCTATGCACGCGAAAAGCGCCAATCACGGTGAAGGCGAACACAATCCCCACCACCACCAGCAGCACCAGTTTGAGTCTTAAGCCAGAATTTAATTGATTCAACATGTTATGTTTATAGTTCGTACCGAGCAGAATATAAAAGTAATCCGGACTATCTAGTATTAACGGAGGCAAATTCCATGCCTTAAGCCTTAGTTTCCAATCAATTCGGCCGATGCTATGATCTGGCTTCGCTTTCAACCCCTGCTCGATAAAAAACTTTAAAAAAACAATATGTTGTAATTGTCATTCAGATCTATCACCAGCGCTATCGCAAATTATGAGCCTCCGAGACAAAATTACCGAAGACATGAAACAAGCCATGCGCGACAAGGCGACCGCACGGTTATCTACTATCCGCATGCTTTTGGCAGCTATAAAGCAGCGCGAAGTGGATGAGCGCATCATCTTGGACGATGCTCAAGTGCTGACAGTGATCGAAAAACTGCTCAAGCAGCGTCGAGAATCCATCGTTCAGTTCGAAAAAGGGGCGCGGCCGGATTTGGTCGCGATCGAGCAAGCCGAGCTGGAGGTGCTACTGGGCTACATGCCAGCGCAGATGGGCGAGGCAGAAATCGAGGCGATCATCGCAGAGGCCATCGCCCAAACCGGCGCCAAAGCGCCAGCGGATATGGGCAAACTCATGGCGGTGTTGAAACCCAAGCTGGCCGGGCGCGCCGACATGGGCCGTGTTTCTGGGTTGGTCAAAGCCCGGCTAACAGGCTAATCGTTCCCTTCCATTCGCGCGCATAGCGGCTATATTTTCCTCTAATGATCCCGCAATCCTTCATCCAGGAATTGCTGAATCGTCTCGATATCGTGGACGTGGTGGAGCGCTACGTCCCGCTCAAGAAGGCCGGGGCGAACTACGTTGCCTGCTGCCCGTTCCATAACGAAAAATCTCCCTCCTTCAGCGTCAGCCCGACCAAGCAGTTTTACCACTGCTTTGGCTGTGGCGCGCATGGCAGCGCGATCAGCTTCGTGATGGAGCACCAGGGGCTGAATTTCCCCGAGGCGGTAGAAGAATTGTCCAAAAGCATCGGCCTCCCCGTGCCGCATGAGACCACCCAGCGCGAGCAAGACACCCGCGCCGCGCAAGCCGCCGGCCTGCCCGAGACGATGCAGCAAGCGCTGCGTTACTACCGCGAGCAGCTCAAGCTTTCCGACCCGGCGATTCAATATTTCAAACGGCGTGGCGTGTCGGGCGATATCGCCGCCAAGTTCGGCTTGGGCTATGCGCCCGAGGGCTGGCAAAACCTGAGCGCGGTGTTCCCCGATTACGCCACCTCAACAGCGCTGGTCGAAACCGGCTTGATTATCGAAAACGACGAAGGCCGGCGCTACGACCGCTTTCGCGATCGGGTGATGTTCCCCATCCTCAACGCACGCGGCAATGTCATCGGTTTTGGCGGGCGGGTACTAGGCGCGGGCGAACCAAAGTATCTCAATTCACCGGAAACGAGTTTGTTCCAAAAGGGCCAGGAACTGTATGGCCTATTCCAAGCGCGCAATGCGATTCGCAATGCTGGCCGCGTATTGGTAGTGGAGGGCTATATGGACGTGGTGGCACTGGTGCAGCACGGCATCGAATACGCTGTCGCCACCCTCGGTACCGCCACCACGCCGGTGCATGTGCAAAAACTCCTGCGCGCGGCGGACGAAATTATTTTTTGTTTCGATGGCGATAAGGCTGGCCGCCGTGCCGCTTGGCGCGCCCTTGAAAATAGCCTCGGTGCGCTGACCGACAGCGCGCGTCTGTTGTTTCTGTTTCTGCCCGAAGGCGAAGACCCCGACACCTATGTGCGCCAAGTGGGCAAGGATGGGTTTGAAGCGAGCTATAGCAATGCACTCACCTTGAGCCAATTCCTATTCAAGGAAATCACGCGCGACTTGAATCTGACCACCGACGAGGGCCGCGCCAAATTGGTTCAGACCGCCAAACCGCTGATCGAGAAAATCGCCGCCCCTGCGCTGCAAATGATGCTGCGCAAGCGATTGGCGGAACTGACGGGCTTATCCGCTGCCGAATTGACAAGCTTGCTCCCGCAAGCCAATGCAGCCGTGCCCACGCGCGCGCCGAAGGTTAAGTCGCGTCGCGCGCCGTCACTCTCACGGCAATTGCTGCGCATGGTGTTGCTACGGCCGGATCTCGCGCGCGAAGCGGCTATGGAGCCACTGGATGAGGAGAATGCCGAGGCGCATGCGCTGCGGGGGGTGCTGGACTTGATTCAGCGTCAGCCGCAGATCGTCACACATGCAGCGATATTGGAGGCACTACGTGGTGCGCCGGAAGAAGCGCTGCTGGCCGAAGTAGCGGGAGAAGCCTTGGCTTGGGACGAAGCATTCGATGTCTCGCAGGAATTTAACGGCGCATTAGAGCAACTGCGCGCCCAAGCCCGGCAAAAACGCATCGATAGCCTACTTGCCCTGGCCAAAACCCAGACCTTGAGCCCCGAGCAAAAGCAGGCCTTAACCCGCGAATTGGCCGGTGGGCGGGTCTCTTAGCGGGATCGGGGCGGGATGAGCAGTTGGGTTTGGAGGTATACCGGTCTTTTGGTATAATTACCGGTTTTTACGCGAAATTTTGCGCACATCTGGACGGTCACATGGCAGCCGATAACGAAAAAATGGATTTGAAGCAAAACGAACTTGAAGCGCGTCGCATGCGCTTGAAGAACTTGATCATGCTCGGCAAAGAGCGTGGCTACCTCACTTACGCCGAAATCAACGATCACTTGCCGGATGATATGCAGGATGCCGAGCAGATCGAAGGCATCACCAGCATGATCAACGAGATGGGCATTCAGGTCTACGACGAGGCGCCGGATGCCGAATCCCTGCTCATGACTGAAGCCTCGCCGCCGGTGGCGGACGAAGATGTAGTGGAAGAAGCCGAGCGGGCGTTAACGACTGTCGACTCCGAATTCGGCCGCACTACCGACCCGGTGCGCATGTACATGCGCGAGATGGGCTCGGTCGAGTTGCTGACGCGCGAAGGCGAAATCGAAATCGCAAAGCGCATCGAAGATGGCTTGAAGCACATGATCATCGCTATTTCCGCCTGCCCGACCACCATCGCTGACATGCTGCAACTCGCGGATAAAGTAAACCGCGACGAAATGCGCATCGACGAGCTGATCGACGGTTTGATTAATCCGAACGCTGAAGAAGAAGTAGCGGCTGAAATGCCGGAAGAAGAAGCCGCGCTCGAAGAAGAAGTATCGGAAGAGGAAGAAGAAGGCGCTGCTGCTGCCGCGCAAACCGCCAGCCTGCTCCAGCTCAAAGCTGATGCCATGGAGCGCTTCAAGGTGATCCAAGCGCTGTTCATCAAAATGGTGAAGGCGTTAGAGAAAAAAGGCACTGAAGATCGCACCTATAAAAAGCTGCAAGGTCAGATCTCCACCGAGCTCATGACCATTCGCTTCACCGCCAAGCAAACCGAGAGCCTGTGCAACAGCGTGCGCGGTTTAGTGGAAGAAGTGCGCAGCTACGAGCGCGGTATTATGGATTTGTGCGTCAAAAAATGCGGCATGCCGCGTGCTCATTTTATTAAATCCTTCCCGGGCAATGAAGTGAACACGCAGTGGCTCGCCGGAGAGATGCGCGCACGCAAGCCTTATGTTGAAATGCTCGCACGTCATCAGCATGACATTGTGGATTATCAAACCAAGTTGATCGATCTGCAAAATCGTGTCGGCATTCCGATCAAGGATCTGAAGGAAGTCTCGCGCCAAATGTCCACTGGCGAGGCGAAAGCCCGTCGCGCCAAGCGTGAAATGATCGAAGCCAACTTGCGCCTCGTGATTTCCATCGCCAAAAAATACACCAATCGCGGTTTGCAATTCCTGGATCTGATTCAAGAAGGCAACATCGGCCTGATGAAAGCGGTGGATAAATTCGAATATCGCCGCGGCTACAAGTTTTCCACCTATGCCACCTGGTGGATTCGGCAAGCAATCACGCGTTCCATCGCCGATCAGGCGCGCACCATCCGCATCCCGGTGCACATGATCGAGACCATCAATAAAATGAACCGCATCTCGCGCCAGATTCTGCAAGAGACCGGGCAAGAGCCCGACCCCGCGCTGCTGGCGAAAAAGATGGAAATGCCTGAAGACAAGATTCGCAAAATCCTCAAAATTTCCAAAGAGCCGATCTCGATGGAAACGCCGATTGGCGACGACGAGGACTCGCACTTGGGCGATTTCATCGAAGACTTGGCCACCTTGGGGCCAAGCGATGCGGCGCTGTATGCCAGCTTGCGTGATGCGACGCATGAAGTGCTGGATTCGCTCACCCCGCGTGAAGCGAAAGTGTTACGCATGCGTTTCGGCATCGAAATGAATACCGACCACACCCTGGAAGAAGTGGGTAAACAATTCGACGTCACGCGCGAGCGAATACGTCAGATAGAAGCCAAGGCGCTGCGTAAGCTGCGTCACCCAAGCCGATCCGAGCGCCTGCGCAGCTTTCTGGAAAACGAATAAAAGCGTTATCAAAACTGGCCGGCATCCCCGGCCAGTTTTCATTGGGCCTCTAGCTCATGTTGGTTAGAGCAGCGGACTCATAATCCGTTGGTGCCGAGTTCGACTCTCGGGGGGCCCACCATCTGCCTTCACTCAGACATTTCCTGCCTGAGGTTGGGAGCAGCGAGGCTGATTAAGCGCGTTGAGAAAGTCGATAACCCGCACCACGTATAGTTTGTACCAATCCGTCGTGACGCGTCGGCTCCAATGCCCGGCGCAGCCGCCGGATATGTACGTCCACCGTGCGCTCTTCAATATAGGCTTGATTACCCCACACGTTATCGAGCAATTGCGTGCGCGAATGCACGCGCTCGGGATGGGTCATGAAGAAATGCAGCAGGCGAAATTCGGTTGGACCCAGGCTCACCGGGGCGTTGTGTCCTGTCACCCGATGGGTCTGCGGGTCGAGCGCAAGTCCTGCCACTTCCACCAGTTCATCCGTCATCTGTGGTGCGCGACGGCGCAGCACGGCCTTGATGCGGGCGTTCAGTTCGCGAGGCGAAAAGGGTTTGGTAACGTAGTCGTCGGCGCCGGTTTCCAGTCCTTTTACTTTATCTTGCTCTTCGCCGCGCGCGGTGAGCATGATGACGGGGATGGCTTTGGTATAGTTGTCGCTTTTTATTTTGCGCGCAAACTCAATGCCACTCATGCCAGGCAGCATCCAATCGAGCAGAATCAAATCCGGCAATGTCTCTTTGATCATGCGGCTTGCCAACTCGGCGCTGGGCGCTTCTATCACGAAGTGGCCAGCTTGCTTTAGGTTGAACGCGATCAGCTCTTGAATCGCCGGTTCGTCTTCGACCACCATAACGGTTGCGGGCATAGCTAAACTCCTGATAATCCCAATAGGGGAGCTAGCCATCATATGAAGCTAATGTGACATTCGCGTGACAAGTCGGTGTGCTGCTACTTGCCTATCATTTAATCGTTTAGGTCAATCTTCCTCGGCGCACGCCCATTTATGGGCATGCGCAATTTCATCATCGGTATCTATTGCAGCGTTATGCCGAAGCGAGGGAATTATTTTTTGGCGCTCTTGCCGAGCGGTGCTGGAGTCAGCGCGTCAATCAATTCCTTCACCGCCGTGGTTGATTGGCGAAACAATAGTGCCAGACCGGCACGTAGCAGCTCGGATTTGCTGGCAATGCGCCCTGTCTTCGCTAGGTCGGTTCGCATTGCTTTAAGTTGTGCATACTGACTCTTGGGAATCGAGTAAGAATCGCGCACCACTTTTTCACGTTTCTTTTTCTCGGATTTGTTTTTCTTATCCTTGCCTTTCCCTTGAATAGAACTGGCAGGGGAGGGTGCGACCAATGTGGTAGCGGCCTTCAGTGGCGGTTTTGTACCTTTTTTGGTAGCGGTGCTTGTTACTTTGGATTTGGTGCCAGCCTTCACTGAAGCAACGGCAGCACCGGGCTTTTTAGTCAGTGTCGCGGACGACTTTGTTTTAGCTGGGGCGGCTTTCACGATTCTTTTGACTGCTTTAGCTTTAACGGGCTTCGCCGCAGGTTTTTTAGGCGCCGGTTTTGCTACCGGCTTGCTGCGTGCGACGGCTCCTTTTTTTGGGGTTGTACGTGGCGTAGATGCTGTCTTGGCTTTCATTGTTTGTTCTCCAAATAGGGCGAGGATATCTGCACGATGCCGCAAACTCTCTGAGTTGCGGCCTCGCCATTCCGCCCCAGTCACTTGAAAACGTGCCACCGATTCGGCACGCCTATCCATAAAGTATTACGGTAATACTTTATTATTGATTTTGATTTCGTAAAGGTCAAGGGAATGCTTTTGGAAGAAGTAGAAGCAGATTTGTTTGCAAGCTGCTGTGGTCATGGCGAATCACATCACTGATCGTGCTATGTCATCAAACCATCACATACTCTCGCGACACTTCTAATGTGCCTCGACCCCAAAGTTACAACGCGTTCCTACAAAAAACCCGACCAAGCCATCACAGCGTATCGCTGCTGCGCTTCGCGGCGGTTTTTTTCGTCGCCTTCTGCTTGCTGCAATGGATATACCAAGCGCTAAACGACACAGCGAGCTATCGCTTCTATATCGAGACGCTTACCGTGCGCCCCAGTGCCGCACTCATTAACTTGATCGCGCCCAGCGAGGGCGTCATCGCCCAAGCGCATCGTCTCGTATGGCAGAGTGGCCGGCTTTCCGTGCTCAACGGCTGCGATGGCGCCGAGGCCATGGCCTTGCTGAGTGCCGCTTTCATCGCCGTTACCGGGTCTATTCGCATGCGGCTCACCGGCATCGCGATCGGGGTGGTGCTGATTTATGGTTTGAATCAGGGGCGCATTGTGGCGCTATATTTTGCTGCGCGGCACGATAAGCCGCTGTTCGAACTGATACACGGCTTGGCCGGTCCACTGGCGATCATTGCGCTGGCGTGCTTATTTTTCGTGTGGTGGATAGGCCGCGATGGACCGGAAGCATCTGCTTGAGTCGGCCCTGACCTTCGTCATCTCGGCGGCCGTTCTCTCCTGGCTGGTCTATCATTTCGATACGGCACTACTCGAACATTTGCTGCCGATCTTCCGTTCCGAACTCAATTGGCTGATGCCCTCTTTTCGCATCGATTCTCTGGATTGGCGCATCGAGCGCGGCGAAACCGTCGTGGTGCTGAACGCGACGCTCACTGAATACCGCGTGATTATGAACCAAGTGTTTCCCGCCGGCGTGTCGGTCAACGTTTCCACCTTGGCGGCCCACGCCTGGGTGCATCCAGTGCTGATGTTCTCGCTCATCGTCGCCTGGCCAGGCATCGCATGGAAGCGCAAACCGCTCTTGATCCTGATTGCGCTGCCGTTGGTTCTGTTGGCCGAATTGCTCGATATCCCGTTCATGCTGTGGGGCGCGATGGAAGACTTTCTGTACTGGCAAGCCGATTCCACGCGTACCGCCGAATCGATCGGCTCGCACGTGCAGCATTTTCTCGACGGCGGCGGGCGCTATGCCCTCGCTATTGTGCTGGCGCTGTTGGCTATCAGATTGTTTAGCAAATGTCTGCCGGGCACGTCTGTTCCCAATCAATCATTTTGACGGGATCCATCGTCCACTAAACGGCGCGAAGGTTATTTTTGCGGCCAGTGCGTCGAAATCGCAGCCAAGTGACTCCCAGTCCTGCCAATAGTAGGAGGTAGGTTTCGGCCTCCGGCACTGCGGCGGCGTAGTTGTAGGCTAAATCCACCGAGGTTCTCACTTTGGTTTGGCCGAGTACGATGCCAAAGCCATTATCAATTTGTGAGCTATATGCCGCCGATGCCGCGAATGGCAGGCTAACCACTCCCATGCCTTTAAAAGCGGCCAATTCTAGCGGTTGGCTCCATGTATAAGAACCGCCGAATGACTGAAGCGGCAGAGAATGGAGATTATTCAAGCCGCCTGGAATGCTGAAATTGGCGGGAAACGATACGACGGACCCCAGCATGCTATTAAATGAATTCGATAACGTACCGCTGCTGTGGATAAGCGCGTTGTCAGGCCCCTTGAATATAGCTTGTTCAGTGAAGTTGATCCCAAAGTTTGCGGCGGAGCCCAAATTGATGAACCCAACGCTATTCTGAAAATCGCCGCTGAAAGTTGCGATCACCGAGTTGAGCGTGCCCAGTAAGGGGGCGAATTGATTAAAGGTTAAATTGGTGCTTACGTTGGTCGAGATGTAACCCAAGTTAACCGTTTGAGTGAGATTTGCTGCTTGAGTTGGGCTGACGCACGCCACAGCGACTAAGAGCGCGAGACCAGGCAGCCTATAAGTGCGATTTGACATCTTATTTCCCTTCTATAAAAAGAGGTAACAAAAAAGCTCACAAAGTTGCTGTATTGTTTCGAGCCTGGTTCTACCTATTCAAAAACATGGTTGACTTTCAAGATGGATATTTTCGGGCGTTACCAACCCAATTAAAACATTCTAACGAGTCAATATTTCCATTGATTGATCGTATTTATTTAAAACGTAGGGCGTTTGACCTATGCGGAAGAGGAAACTTCGTCTTGCTTGGTTCCCCTTTCCCAAAGTTGTAACAAATCATCTTTAGAATACGGCCTCTTTCACGCGAGGCCTGCATGCAAACCAGTCGTCAGTGGTTGTTCCGCCGCCAGCTATCGCTTGTATCTCTCATCAAGATGTTTCTCGATCCAGTTGTGGAGATCGCCACGCTGGCAGGAGTCGCATCGTATTTCGGCGAGGCGTTTCAAGGCCCTTATCTCGTGCTGGCGCTAGTCGTATTCTCGCTAACCTTCCCCGGGAATTTGCCCGAGGCCACGATCAAATCCTTGTGGCAAGACATCATCGGGCCTTGGTTCACAGTGGTGGCGATCCTGTTTTTCTTCGGCTATGCGACGGGCTATCTGGATGCCTTTCCGCAGGAAGCCATATTTACCTGGATTCTCGCGACGCCGGTGCTGCTCTATATTGCACATCGATTTTTACGCCGCATGCTGCCGAAAATTCTGTCGTGGGAGGGCAGCTATCGCAGCGCGGTGATTGTCGGCGCAAACGATTTGGGTCGTAAATTGTCCGATCGTTTGAAACTAGATTCATTTCTAGGCATATCGTTCAAAGGTTTTTTCGATGACCGTGCGATGGTGCGGCTGGGCGAGGTGGGAGAGGGAGCGATTCTCGGGCGCATTGAGCAGCTAACGGATTACGTCAAAGAAAATAGCGTGGACTTGATTTACATCGCGCTACCCATGGCTTCCCAGCCGCGCATCATGCAAATGCTCGATGATTTGCGCGACACGACCGCATCGGTCTATTTCGTGCCCGACATCTTCATGTCCGATCTGATCCAGGCGCGCATCGACGACGTGCGTGGGCTGCCGGTGGTGGCGGTGTGCGAGACCCCTTTTTATGGCGTAAATGGCTTGCTCAAGCGGCTTAGCGACCTCTTCATCGCCAGCGTCATCCTGCTGTTAAGTTCACCGCTCATGCTCGCCATCGCACTCGGGGTGAAGTATTCCTCGCCCGGCCCGATTTTGTTTAAGCAGCGCCGCTATGGCCTTGATGGACAAGACATCCTAGTCTACAAATTCCGCTCCATGAGCGTGTGCGAAGACGGTAGTCATATCGAACAAGCCAAAAAAAACGACAAGCGGGTCACTCCCTTTGGCGCGTTCCTGCGCAAAACCTCGCTTGATGAGTTGCCGCAATTCTTAAACGTGCTGCAAGGCGGCATGAGCATAGTCGGGCCGCGCCCGCATGCCGTGGCGCACAACGAGTTGTATCGCAAATTGGTCAAGGGCTACATGATTCGACATAAGGTAAAGCCGGGCATTACCGGCTGGGCGCAGGTCAACGGCCTGCGCGGCGAGACGGATACCGTAGAAAAGATGGCGGCTCGGGTTCGATACGACATCGACTATCTACGGCATTGGTCGCTGGTATTCGACCTCATGATCATCCTTAAAACCGCGCTGGTTGTGGTTCGCGATCGCAACGCCTACTAAGCGCTTGTCGCTAGCCAACCCCCCCGGCATTCATCGCCCCGTAACAATCATCCCTGATGCTTAACGCATAACGAAGCGAGGGTGATATGAAAATACTGGAACGACTGCGTGATTTGGCGGAGGGACTCAGAATCGAACCGCTGAATACCGACGCAACTTACGAAGTAATACCGCTCGATTACGAGTCGATAGAATACGAAGGCACTGATGGATTTGAGGTGTCCGATTCACTGCCGGATCCGGGTTTCTCATGCCACACGGTAGATGGCTTTCGTCGACGCATTCCGGAGGTGC